>Ga0116126_1000014_pt1 | contig 170341 bp, 161 predicted proteins | sample June2015DPH_16_5_FD_89730 | JGI IMG/M metagenome (GOLD analysis project Ga0116126, IMG submission 89730) | Peatland microbial communities from SPRUCE experiment site at the Marcell Experimental Forest, Minnesota, USA - June2015DPH_16_40 | ecosystem: Environmental > Terrestrial > Soil >...
GACCCTGCGGGTAACTTCAAAACCATCCATGCCGGGCATCTTTACGTCCAGCAGAATCAGATCGATTTGATTATCAGAAAGTTTCCCCAGCGCTTCTTCACCGTTTGCCGCCTTGACAATTTCATAGCCCTGGGGAACAAGATATGCTTCGAGAAGTTCAATGTTTTGGGGCTCATCATCAACAATTAAGATTACTGGTTTGTCTTTCATCCTCTACCTCTAAGGTGCGCGTATTTATCGGCTTACCTATAAATCCGGCGTTAGTTATGTCTTTTATCTCTTCTCTACCTTCTACCATTACAGAGAATGTTTATATTGATCTTGTATCACGGGTATGAACCCTGATTCCGTAACACGCTGCGGGGTATCATACCCTCCGCTTCGCGGGATAATTCGACCTGCAAGTTTTAGTGCACTCTGTTTCTGAAACTTGGGTCTCATTACAACTTACCAATTCCGATACGCTTTGCTTTCGGAATTTGAGTTTCACGAATAAAAACCTAAACACTGGACTTTTGCAGTATAAAACATCTGGAAATCATTTAAAGATGGTACACACAACTTTATGACTAAATATAGCACATCCATATTATTTATCAAAAAGAAAAAGGCCACTCCTAAAAAAAAGTAGCCCCGCTGGCATAAGACCTTAAATCTGGCCGGCTAACATCTACAATTCAGCAATTTCCGATTTGTTTTTGAATAAAACCCAGCCTAGCTTTTCATTATTCAAGTTCTATGCATATCTGATCGTTCATATTTCGTGATCGCTTTAACTTTGGTGCTTCGCGGGCTTCATCCGGTACGGCGGGCAGTTCCGCCTCTGTGAATAAGTCACTTTCCAAAACAGCCTCCAGCAGCAGCTGCTGCTTCGGATACCCTGCCACTGTAATTTCCAGAACCCAGAGGAGTTCGAGAAGTTCACGGGTAAACTCACGCGTCCATACGCGCGGGCGAATGTCGTCAAGCGGTGAAGATTTCTTTCCGCTGCGTTCCCGCATGCGATACCCCAACCATGATTGAACAACCTTTAAACCCGATACCTCAAATTCCCATACTGCCAGCGGCACAGGCGCGAATTCGCCGTCACCGACGAGGATTTTTTTAGTGGTCTCGTCATATTTAAATTCATTTGGATACTTGTTCTCTTGGTCGGATACGGCTTTAGTGCACTGCGCCTTGCCCTTGGGTATCTGGCCTGCCGGATGGTCGGCGTCTTGCAATCGCTCGCCATAGGTGTGCAGCCAGATCAATTCTTTGCCGAACTCCGACACCTTTGCAAAAAGTTTTTTATCCTTCGTCAGCGGAACACGCACTTCCTTGCTGGCAAGTTCATCTGCGAATCGTCGCGTATATTCAGGCTGCGCCAGAATGCCGTAAACATACCCGGCGAAATCTTCTGGTGCTATTTTTTGACCGTATGCTTTATTCAGCAATTCCAATAAGCCCGGCAGCATATTAGGTTGTGAAGCGGCTGCGTCACGATACAGCGGAACAATATCTTTAGCCCCACGATTCGAGAAATGATCAAGATCAGGAATATGAGCACATGCTGTTAATGCAGGGCCATTGCCCAACGGCTTAGTTATCAAGCTCGTGAGATAAATCTGCTTATCGCCATGTACCAGCCATAACGGCGGCCTTGGACGTGATATCAAACGATTATCAGCCAATAGATATTGACGGTCAAAAGAACGGTATGAATACTTCACGATTGTTTGTATCTTCTCGTCTTTTGAAAGCGTTTTCAGAGCTGGTAATATTTTTTTGCTATCAAACAGGTCTATTTGTTCTAGGGAAATTGTTCTATCGCCGCTTTCCTTCATTGCGGCAGCGGTATCAGATGATCTTAGAAGTTCCTTCCATCTTGTTTCCAGCAGTTCTTTTGTTGGCGCAATCGGCCATGTCCGTTTACACTGCACACCGTTGTTTTGCCATGGGAACAAATCTGTTATACTCAGCCACTGGTCAAACTCATTTGCGGAAACAGGCTTAAACTGCGCTTGCCAATCACTGGACACAGCTTCCCATTTCAAATCGCTATTTGACGCGATTGCATCGAGGGTAGCAAGTTTCTTTTCGCGTGTTCCTTCTATCCGCGTATAGCGCACAGTCGCCGGAGAATCGGGCTGCGGCTTTGCCTTGCGCCACGCAACGAAGATTGCCACCGGGGTCTGGATGGCAAAGACATTTTCATCCCTGCGCGTCCCGCGGCCTTCCCCGCCCAGGTCGATAATATCGATGTGATCGCAGATGCGGCGCATGTGCTCACGCACGCCGACAAAAGCATCGCCGTCAATGTAAGATGACGCAGTGATAAAAGACAGAATACCGGGGCCGGTCGCAGTCTTATGTTCAAACACTTTCCAGAGCGACCACCGAATGAAATAGACATAAAGGTTATACAGGTTCTTGAGGTGAACGCCATATCCGGCGTCACGCGCAGGCTTTAAGAATTCTTCAAGGATCGGAGCAGCCTTGTCCTTATCATCGCCATAGCGCACCCAACCGCCCGTGAAGGCTGTATTATCTTTACTGCTTGCTTCATGCCGGCCATACGGAGGATTGCCGAGACACACCAACACATGCTCGGATTCTTTTACTTTCAGCGCCCGCTCATGCTCCTGCGCAATGGGCTTATGAAACAGTGGCGGGGCGGGCGGGATTGTGTGCGGCGACTCCAGCGTATTCGTGAGATAGATACCGGGGCCGGTGGAAGGCAGAGAAATCCCCTGCTTGGTCAAAGCCTGAGAGATACGCAACTGTGCCACTGAATACGGGCCGACCATCCATTCAAATCCGTGAAGATTATGTGTCAGCGATCGAGCGCCACCCTTGACCGCGCCGGGGCCTTCTTCCGCCGCAACCCGTGCCAAGGCATGTTCGATAATCCCCAGTAAATATGTTCCCGTACCGGCTGCCGGATCAAGAGTTGATACTCCGGCTTCCACAAATCCCATATTCCGGCCAAGCTGCTTTTGCAGGATTTCGTCGATCAACCGTACCTGACACCGGACAACTTCCAGCGGTGTGAAATATACGCCTGCCTCTTTCCGCAACTTGGGATCGTAACTCGCCAGAAAATCTTCATAGAAGAATAGCCATGGGTCTTTTGTCGCCGATGTCGCTTGAAGCACGTCCGGCGGTATCTCGTGGATAATACGCTGAGTAATACTTAGAGATGCGCTGATCTCTTTTCGTGCTTCCTTATCAGTTAGGAATTCGAGCGACCGGGAAAGAAGTGAATGATGATGTTCCAGCGTTTCATAAGTGCTATGCAGGTCCAAAACGTCCGCGCCTTCCATCTGACCCAGGAGTAGAGCAAAAACTACTGTTTGAGCGTAGGCGTCAGCAAATTGATCGTCATTGGCATCCGGAAATAGAAGCGCCTTAATCTCTGTCTTCAGAGAGTGCATGGGCGAAGATGAAATCTTGAGAGAATCGATTACCTCCTCGCGGATCAGGCGGCAAAATGGCGCAAAGAAAGCGGCAAGCTCTTTGGGCTTATTCGGGACAATCGGCATCCATGCCGTAAAATCGGCAAATAATTGAAAAAGAGCTTTAGCGTTTTCTTCTGATACCGCCTTTTTCCCGTCTGTGCGGATATCGCCGCTCAATCTTATACGTTTAGCAGCAAGTTCACCGCTCCTGTATAAAGCCCATTCATTGCCGTCTGTATAGATTAGATTCGGGACATTCTGGAATCGTTTCCACTGTTCGCTGTCATGACCCTTGAAAAGCTCCGGGTTCGCACCCTTCCCCGGTGCTTTCAGTTCTATATACCCGACAGGCAATTTGTCGCTATGTGCTGCAAAATCTGGACGACCTAGTCTGCCGTCTAGTCTTGATTCACCTTTCAGGATAATGCTACAGGAAATGATTTTGCCATATGCGGCAAGTAGTTGATCGACGGGAGATTTCAACTGGTCTTCCGGCTCTCCGTATGACCGTGCCGAAAACTTGGCGGTCAACTGAGCCGCAAATGTTTGGAGAGGTTCGAAAAGCCTTTTTTGTGGTGCAATATTTTTGAGCATCATGGGAGGAAAGCTACACTTTCCTGTGGATTATGTCAAATGCGGAGGACAGGAAGGCATGCACTTTTTTCTTGAGCGGAAAAATAAACAATTTGAACTCGCATGTTTCAATCCGAAATCAATGAGCTCGCACACCAAGCAGAGGTCTAGACTTGTATCTGCTATACGTATGGCGTCTCTACTATTCTTGTTCGGGCGTTATCGTCATGCAGGCTTCCGGCAGAGACATAGCTTTCTGATTACCTGTTGCATTCAGACCTCTTTCCAGCTATTATAAAAAGCGGCCAAGATTTTGTTCTCTGAATGGCCTTATCTTTTAATATTTGGGGAACCTGTTCAAACCCTTTTTCGTTATTAGCAATATGATTGAGAGATTATCAAAACAAGATGAGATTGATTTTAAACCTTATTTTCTGGTAAGGAATCCCCATGTACAATCCATTCTCGCCAGTTCTCAATTGCGAACCCCCCGTAAAAATTCCATGCTGGATAACTCTCAAGAGCTAGTTGTAACTACTTCCACTGGGTCAAAATTGCTTTCTTTTTATTCACATCAAAAAACAAGTAAAGGTTTGATTATTTTATTGCATGGTTGGGAAGGTTCCTCTTCTTCTGCTTATATTCTGGACGCGGGTGATTTTTATTATAAACTGGGTTTTTCCGTCTGCCGACTTAACTTGAGGGATCACGGTGAGTCCCACCATTTAAACGAAGGGCTTTTCCATGGCGCCCTTTTAGATGAAACATTTGATGCAATAAACAAACTGGCGCAACTGGAAAAGAATTTACCTGTTTACGTTATTGGCTTTTCTATGGGTGGTAATTTTGCTTTACGCATCGCTATGAAGAATTCCCGAATCCCCATACAAAATTTAAAAAGCGTTTTTGCCATAAGTCCACCGCTCGACCCTTATAAAACAACACTGGCCATCGATAACGGTTATTTCTTTTATCGCCAATATTTTCTGAAAAAATGGAAGCGTTCGTTAATCAAGAAGCAACAACTTTTTCCGCAAAAGTATGATTTCAGCAAAATGTTAAAGGCAAAAACCTGTATGGAGCTAACAGAAGCTGTTATGCCTTACTTTCCAGAGTTCCCATCATACCGGGACTATTTTAATTTATACACTTTGAAAAATGATCTCTTTCAAAACTTTACTTTACCCGTTAAAATATTTATTGCTGAAGATGACCCGGTTATTCCACAAGAAGACTTTGATACGTTACAGGAAAATAATTTTTTCCAAATTTTCAGGCAAAGCTTCGGCGGTCATTGCGGTTTTATCGATTTATTTCCATTAGGCTGCTGGTATAACAAAATAATCGCGGATATTATAAATTAATTTGGATATTTATGGATTTATCCCTTTTTCATCAAAAGGATTTTTTCCCCTCTTTCGTAACTGATAAATTAGCCGCGGTGATTATCGATTATAAAGAAAAGCATTCTTTAATTGCACAGGCCAACAAAACAGATTGGTCTCATCTTGAAGCCGGAGTCGTACTTTTACTTCATTACAAATCAAACCAGGAAAATCCCGAATACGTTTTTCAACTAATAAAACGCTCAGAAAAAGTTAAGCAGGCCGGCGATATCAGTTGTCCGGGTGGTATTCTACATCCGGCAATAGATAAAAGCGTGAGCTTTTTTTTGAAGGCAGGAATAATTCCAGTTCTGCGGAAACAGATTTTAAACTACGCCATGCATAAAGACAAAAAGACGATTTCGTTAATTCGTCTTTTCTTAACTACCGCTCTGAGAGAGGCCTGGGAGGAGATTGGTTTAATTCCATTTAATGTTTTATTTTTAGGCGCCCTGCCCTGTTATTCTTTAACTTCGTTTGCCCGAACGATTTATCCTTTGGTATGCCTTACACCTAATCCTTTCCAATATCGATTAAATTCAGAAGTGGATAAAATTTTGGAAATTCCGCTTAGCTTTTTCTTCCACGACTCTAACTACGCCTCGCTGGAAATAGAAACTCCTATGGTCAATAGCGCTTCAGGTCAGAACAATAAATTGCCTTGCCTAGTTATTCCTGACAAAACAGGAAACATTGATATTCTTTGGGGTGCAACTTTTAATATTATAACCAATTTCTTACGCATCATTTCCGATGATAGTTTACCTCTTCCTTCTTCTTCCAGAACAATGAAAAAAGTTTTGTCCAACAGTTATATCTCCGGAAATCGCTGATCCTTATGGCTGCTTTAAAAATAAATGGCATTTTTATAAAAACTGTAGTTTTCGACTTTGATGGAACACTGGCAAAATTAAATATTGATTTTAAACAGATGCGCGATGCCGTTTTGAAACTTATTTCTTCTTACGGTATTGCACGAAATTATCTGCAAACGGATTTTGTTTTAGAAATGATTAATACATCCAAGGAAATATTAAGTAAGAGTTCCCCCCAAAAAGCTGAAATATTTACTAATAAAGCAATCAAGATGATTGAAGCTATGGAAATAGAAGCAGCTATCAATGGCGAATTATTCCCCCAAACAAAGGAATTATTCACCTGTCTTAAATTATCTGGAATTTCTACCGGAGTAATAACCAGAAACTGTGACAAGGCCATAAAAACTGTATTCCCCGATATCTTATCTTATTGCGAGGTGGTTGTCTGTCGCGATATGGTAAAAAACGTGAAACCTAATCCTGAACATTTAAATAAAGCCCTGCAGATGCTAAACACTTCGGCCAATACTACTTTGATGATTGGTGATCACCCTTTAGATATTCAAACCGGTCGTAACGCGGGAACTTACACAGCGGGAGTGCTCACCGGACACTTTCGGAAGTCTGATTTTTTAAATGCCGGAGCCGATCTATTGCTCTATAAGGCCAGCGATCTATTAAATATGATAAATTAATTTTCGCCTAAACCCGGGTGACTTGAGCCGTTTATATCCGACCTCCATTGGTATTATTTATTACCTATTTACCGTTATTTTTTGTATTATCTTTACTTGACAGAATGCGCTATTTAAACTTATTATTTAAATGTGTGATTTTTATCGGCAAGACTGCCGGAGAATCTCTGAAGTATGAACTTAATTTTATTTTTTAATCTAAATACTTATTGTGAATTGTGTCGCACATTGTAATTTAATTAAATAGTTGAAACAATTTTATGAAATTAGAAGACTCTCAAAAATATCTCGCCGCCTATAAGAAAGCTTACCCTGAAAAATTCGCTGCGGAAAATGAAATTTTTAATCACATTCGCCGCGGTGACCATATTTTTGTCGCCTCCGGTTGCGGAGAACCGCAATACCTTGTTCAAGCAATGACCAGTTATGTCGAATCTCATCCCAAAGCCTTTTTTGATGCTGAAATTATCCATGTCTACTCTTTAGGCATTGCTCCCTATACTGACGCCAAATATAAAGCAAACTTTCGCCATAATTCTTTTTTTATCGGTAATAATACTCGCGATCCCATCAACAAAGGAATGGCTGATTATACGCCTATTTCTCTTTCGCATGTTCCTTCATTATTGTATAGTGGTGTAATTCGCATTGACGTAGCTCTTATACAAACTTCTCTGCCCGATGATCATGGCTACTTTAGCCTTGGCGTCAGCGTGGACATAGTAAAAGCCGCTACAGAAAAGGCGGCAATTGTTATTGCTCAAGTAAACGCTAACATGCCCCGAATTCACGGTGATAGTTTTCTTCATATTAAAGATGTAGATTTTATTATTCCCTATGATGAGCCGCTCTTGGAACTAACAGGCGCAAAAACAAATGAAACCATTCAAAGAATCGGTAAAAACGTAGCGCGTTTAGTGCAGGATGGCGACACCATTCAAGTGGGATTCGGCAGCCTGCCCAATGCCATAATGGTCAATTTGTATAATAAAAAAAATCTGGGGGTTCATACAGAACTTTTAAGTGACGGTCTGGTGGATTTAATCAAAGCCGGTGTTATCGACAATTCCAGAAAAACCATCGACCGCGGAAAAACGACTGCCGCTTTCAGCATGGGGGAAAAATCCACTTATGATTTCCTCAATGACAATCCTTCCATAGCATTTAGGACAATAGACTACACGAATAATCCGTTAGTTATTGCTCGAATTGAAAATATGGTCGCGATTAATAGTGCTTTGGAAATAGACCTCACCGGGCAGGCCACTTCGGAATCGATTGGCAGCATTTTTTATAGCGGCGTCGGCGGGCATCAAGATTTCATGAGAGGAGCCCTGCTTTCCAAAAACGGCAAGACTGTTCTCGCTATGAAAGCTACTTCTCGTGACGACACTATTTCCCGCATCGTTCCGGCTCTGAAAGAACAGGCGGGAGTAACTCTCAACCGCAGTGATGTTCGCTATATAGTAACGGAATACGGCATTGCGTACTTGCATGGAAAAAACATCCGGGAACGCGCTATGGAATTAATTTCTATAGCTCACCCTAAGTTCCAGCCATGGTTGATTGAAGAAGCAAAAAAACGTGGCCTGATTTTTAGAGATCAAGCTTTTATTCCCGGAAAACGCGGTGAATATCCCGAAGAGTTGGAAACGTTCCGCACTACAAAAACGGGATTACAAATATTTATGAGACCTGTTAAAATTAGCGACGAAACCCTCTTGCAGGATTTTTTTTATTCTCTGTCCGATACGAGTTTGCACAGACGGTTCCTCTCTTTGCGCAAAGACATGCCGCATGAAAGACTACAGGATTTTGTAGTTATTGATTACACAAAAGAAGTTCTCCTGGTAGTTATCACCGGAGATCAAAGCAACCAGATCATTGCCGCTGTCGGGCAATATGGGATAGACGAAAGCACCCATACAGCTGAAGTTGCGTTTGCTGTGCGCGACGATCAGCAAAACCGCGGTATCGGCTTTGAATTGTTAAAATACCTCACTTATCTTGCCAAAAGACAGGGATTACTTGGTTTCACTGCGGAAGTTCTTGTCGATAATAAGCCTATGCTTCATGTTTTCGAAAAAGGCGGATTTGACTTGAAAAAAAGATTTGACAGCGGCGTTTACGATTTAATGCTTAAGTTTAAAATATAACTTATCTTAGAAAGATTTATATTTGATGAATCCCAATGTATTTCGGGAATATGATATAAGAGGTGTAGTTGACAAAGACTTAAACGAAGAATTCGTTTTCACCCTTGGACGGGCTATCGGCACTTATGCCGCCCGGCACAAAATAAAAAACATGACTGTCGGGCGAGATTGCCGCCTGAGCTCTGAAGCTTATGCCAATTTTTTAATTCAAGGTCTTAATCACTCCGGTATTGATACAATTGATATCGGTCTTTGCGCTACTCCCATGCTCTACTTTTCCATCCGCCAGCTCAACACCGGCGGAGGAGTAATGATCACGGGCAGCCATAATCCACCGGAATTTAACGGCTTTAAGATTTGCATCGGCCCTGACACTATTTACGGCCATGAGATTCAAGAATTAAGAAAAATTATGGAAAGTGGTGAATATTTTATCGGCAGTGCATACTCTCAATCGCAGGACGTTTCTTCAGTTTACGAAAATTATATTTATGATCATGCAAAAATAACCAGGAAGATTAAGATTGTAATTGACGGCGGCAATGGTGTCGGCGGTTATTTTGCCCTTCCGCTTTTGCAACGTTTTGGCTGCGAAGTTATTCCCATTAATTGTGAGCCTGACGGCCGTTTCCCTCATCATTTTCCCGATCCCACTGTAGAAGAAAATTTAGCCCAACTGATTAAATTAGTTGGTAAAGAAAAGGCGGATTTAGGGATAGCCTTTGATGGCGATGCCGATCGTCTCGGCGTTATCAGCGACAAAGGTGAAATCATCTGGGGAGATAAACTCCTGCTTCTTTTTTCCCGTTATATTCTCAAGGAAAAACCAAATTCCACAATAATTGGCGAAGTTAAGTGCTCTCAGGTTTTATTCGATGATATTAAAAAACATTCCGGCCGGGCGATCATGTGGAAAGCAGGACATTCATTGATTAAGGCTAAAATGAAAGAAGAGAAGGCCGTATTAGGTGGAGAAATGAGCGGGCATTTCTTTTTTGCCGACCGCTATTTCGGATATGACGACGCTATTTACGCGGCAATCAGATTATTGGAAATTCTCTCTAAGACAGGGGGAAAAATCAGCACTCTGCTTTCCGATATACCGCAAACTTATGCCACTCCGGAAATCAGAATTGATTGTGCCGACAATAAAAAAGCGGAAGTTGTGGAAAAAATCAAAAGACATTTCCAGAACAGGCCCGGCATTGTTGATATTGATGGAGTACGTATCCCTTTTAAGGACGGATGGGCGCTTGTGCGTTCTTCCAACACCCAGCCGGTAATTGTTATGCGTTTTGAAGCCTCTTCCGCGAAAAGTTTGCAAAGAATCCGCAAAGAAGTGGAAGCTGTCCTAACGATTCAATAAATTCAGGCTAACCCGGTTTATCTAATTATTTTTTTATTGAATATTTTTCATTAATGTGTAATCTATTAGGTAAATTGTTTGGACAAACAACCTAAGGTATTGTTGGAAGCAACTGTAGAATAAGGAGGTTTATTTATGAAGATTGTGCATCGCTTGTTACTCGTTTTGTTGATTAGTGTGTTTTTATTTGGTTGCAGTGGCAAGAAAGGTAGCACTACTGAAGGAAAACTGGTTGACGGACAAGGGCAACCACTTTCAGGAATAAGTGTTACTTTTAAACAAGTTCGACCTGTAGCAGGCAATGAGCAACTCGAGGCAAGAACAGGCATCGATGGTATATTCCGCATATCCGGCCTAATGCCTGATTCTGAATACATTATTACACCGGTATCCGATAAATGGACTACAAAGGTAACCATGAAATTTACCACCGGCAAAGAGGGACAACCGTTAGTTTTAAGTAGCCCTATTGTCATCCGTTTTACTATATTGGCAAACGGAACTATTATAGATACAAAAACCGGCTTACAATGGCTAATTTATACGGCCACAGATATTAATGCCGGCAACGTATTAAATACGGTAAAAAACATCGGAGAAGGCGGCTTCAATGATTGGAGGCTTCCCACAAAAGCGGAGCTTTCCAGTTTACAGGATAAAACAACCTCTCCCACAGAACAATCGGAATCCTCGTCTGCTAATGAAGCCTGCTGCGTTTGGACAGCCGAGCGCAGTTCAGAAAAAATTGAATGGGAATTCTATATTGATGATGGTAATGATCTTTGGACCTCCAGTAAAATGCCTCCAAACGACAGGATCGTTATCGTCAGGAATTACAGCGGAACTCCTGCAACGGCCCAGGCTCCAACTGTGGTAGTGCCATCTCCTGTTGTCGTCCCTCAACCGCAAGCGGCGGCTTCTCCCGCCCCAGCAGCCGTCACAACACCGGCTGTATCAGAAAAGAAGGACGCAGTTGGTGCAGCGCAAACCGGCGATACTGTAATTGTTCGCTTCGATCCAAAGAAGGCAACAATAAATACCGAAGATTTAGCCGCATTAAAAGTCTTCTATACTAAAGTTAAAGATACGTCCGGCAAAATACTTATTGAAGGTCATTCTGATGCTGGAGGAGGTGCAATTAGCACCATGAAAAATTCTGTTGATCTTGCCCTTTCTACGTTGTCCCTCTTAAAGAAAATGGGTCTGAGCGACAAAGCAAAAGTGGAATTAAAGGGTATGGGGGATACAAAGCCAGTGGCTGATAATAAGACGCCTGAAGGCCGCCAGCAAAATCGCCGTGTGGAATTGACCTTTATTCCCGAATAATAAATATTTAACTTCTTATAAACAAAAGCCCGCTGATTCAAGTTTCAGCGGGCTTTTTTATTAATAATCTATTAATACATTTTCCCGAGGGAACGCAATATTATCCCAATATTTATTACCTTTTAGAAAAACAAGAAGAAACCATTCGCAAAATAAACCAATCCGGCGGCACCCGCAGCTAGTCCGATTATCCAGATAGATTTTCTCTTCATTAAGGCGGCGATAGATGAAAGCAAGATGGCTATTTGTAAAAATATTACGGCCAGCCCGAAAATTCCGGCGTGCTTCTGGGCATCATCTCTTATGGTTTCCATTTTTTTCGCTTCTTTGGATATTTCGGCCTTTTCTTCATCGTACTTTTTTATTTTTTGTAAATAGAGTACGATTTTCTTTTCATACTCGTTGTTCAGTGACTTAGCTGAGTTAGCTTTATTCTTTTTAAATTCCAGTTCCAACGTCTCTTTTTGAATCTCGTACAAATAACCTTTAATGCCTTTTGCCTGATAATACGCCCACTGGTTAGCGGCTTGCGTTTGAGAAAGCACCGAACGCGTGGAAAAGGCGGCCCCTTTAAAAGTGGAAAGAGTTGCGCAAACGGCAAGAATAACGGTTGTTAAGGCCAGGTAATTAAGCCATTTTTCTTTTGATTCTTCTGCCATAAAAAATTATACCTCTGAAAATATTTTTTTTACCAAAAAGTCGGATCGAAAAAAATGCCAACGACTGTTTAACTTGGTCGGGGCGGCAGGATTTGAACCTGCGACATCCTGCTCCCAAAGCAGGCGCGCTACCAGGCTGCGCTACGCCCCGATTTTTAAATTTTTTGATTTTTCCCGTAGACTTTTTTTAAGTTGGGCAAAAGCCTGCCCGCGATGGCTTACTTTATTTTTGATTTCCGCAGGCAATTCGGCTGCGGTCATTTTTAACTCCGGTACCATAAAAACGGGATCATAACCAAAACCGTTATTTCCCCGCGGTTGATCGATAATTTGTCCGCGCCATTTACCTTCAAAACAATCATAACTGCCATCTGTTCTGTAGAGAACCAGAACACATAAAAAAGAAGCCCCTCTCTTTTCCTGTGGAATTCCTTTTAATCCGGCAATAAGTTTGGCAATGTTTCCCTCATCAGTGGCGTTTTCTCCGGCGTAACGCGAAGAATAAATTCCCGGTGCACCTCCCAATACATCCACTTGCAATCCGGAATCGTCCGCCAAAACTATTTCACCGGTAAATTCGGAAACTATCTTTGCTTTTTTCAGCGCATTTTCCAAAAAACTTTCCCCGTCTTCAACAATCTCCGGCGCATTGTCATAATTATTTAAGGAAACTAATTTTACATCTATTTCTTCAAGCATAGCCCTAATTTCTTTTACTTTTCCTTCATTACGGGAAGCAAACACTATTTTCATTGCTCCAGATCACCTACAATTTCTTTTTGCCGGGCAATGATCTTTTGAATACCTCTTGACGCCAGATCAGTCATCTTGTTTAATTGTTCTTTATTAAAAGGAACATGCTCTGCTGTGCCCTGCACCTCAATAAAGAGGCCCGACCCGGTCATGACAAAATTCATATCGACATCCGCTTTCAAATCTTCTGCATATTCCAAATCGAGAAGAATTTGATTATCGACTATTCCGACACTGATTGCTGATACAAAATCACTGATGGGAATTTCTCTTACAAGGCTATCTTGCTTTAATCTTTTAAATAAATCTACCAGGGCTACAAAACCGCCCGTAATTGACGCGGTTCTGGTTCCACCATCAGCCTGAATGACATCACAATCTACATAAACAGTTTTTTCACCAAAATCAGTTAACTTGGTTACTGCCCTCAATGATCTGCCGATCAGCCTTTGGATTTCGTGCGTTCGGCCTCCCAAACGTCCACGGGAAGATTCCCTCACGGTTCTAGTTTGAGTGGACATGGGCAGCATGGAATATTCGGCTGTTAGCCATCCCTTCCCGGTGTTTTTCAAGAAAGGTGCGGGTTTGTCCTCCAAATATGCGGTGCAAATTATCTTGGTATTGCCGAACTCCACCAAAACAGAACCGGCAATATTTTTTAGATAATTATTCGTAATCCTTATGGGTCTTAGTTCATCAAATTTTCTACCTGAGTTTCTTTTGTTCACGAATCACCTGAAAAACGATTTAATACTCTTGGCCAATGCTCTAGCAATTTCAACTTGCGTATCAGGGGAAAGCAATTTCTTTTTGTCTTCGGAATTAGTGGCAAAACCTATTTCCACAACTAAAGCCGGTACTGATAAGCCGTCGATTATCGGCAGATCAGATTCTCTTAATCCTCTGCTTTTTCGCGGGAATAGAGCATCTAAGTTTTTTTGAATAAGATGGGACATTCTAACAGAATCATTGAGATATTTATTTTTTGCCTGCCGCGTACTAACATTAACCGCCGTTTTTCTTTCCGTCATATCCTTAAAACCCGGATAATAAAGCTCAAATCCGGACGCATTTTTACCAAATCCGGAGTTAATATGAATACTTAAAAAAAAGTCCGGTTTGATTTTTGCAACATTTTTTTTTCGCTCTTCCAGACTAAGCTCTCTATCAGAATCGCGGGTTAAGATTATCTGTAAATTACTTTCTTGGGCGAGTTCTTTCTGCAGGGCTAAAGCAATGATAAGGGTAATATCTTTTTCGTCAACCCTATCTTTTATTTTAACGCCCGTGTCTTCACCTCCATGTGACGGATCAATGACAATAATGCGCTTTCCACCTGCCGCTAATAGCGGTAAAGCTCCTCCCATAAAAAATACCAATGCCAAAATACCCATCAAGCATATTTTTTTTATCTTATAAGACATAATTTCACCTTATTTATTTTGCGCTTGCTTATAGCAGAGTAACTGTGTTTGTCAACAACCAATATGGCTAAATTTATTCGATTTCATTATGGCGCATCCGTTCAATGGATTTAACAAATTTTAGTTGTCTAATTGTCGAAAAAATTTGATTAAGCTGATGTAAATCATTTACATCAATTACAAAATTGCACGTAGCGATCATATCGATTGTCTCCACTTGCGCATAGCTGATATTTATATCAAAGGATGAAATAATTGAGCTGACTTCTGTCAGAACACCCTTGCGATCACTACAAACTACCCTAATATGAACAGGATAAGCATGCTTCTCCTTTATGTTCCATTCCACATCCACAATTCTATCCGCATCTAATTTTTTAATATGAGGGCAATTTTGTGTATGAACTGTAATACCTCGTCCGCGCGAAATATAGCCTGAAATTTCATCCCCCGGAATCGGGTTACAGCACTTAGCAAACTTAACCATTACATCATCAATACCAGGCAGTGATATGCCCAGTGACGGTGAAACCGTCGTTGTTTTTTTCTTTACCTGCTCTTTGATCTGTTCGGGACCATTGGCTGATTCTTCTGCCAGAAAATGATTGACCACCTGCCTAGGCGAAACCTGCCCAAAACCGACTTGAGAGATTAAATCGTCCAGAGAATTTACAGCGTATTCTGTAAACATTTTTTTAATTTCCTCTGATTTAACATAATTGCCGAATTTTAAATTATGCCTTTTAAATTCCTTTTCTAATAAATCGCGCCCCAGGGCCAAGCTGCTCTTTTTTTCTTCCGCGTTAATCCAATTTCTGATTTTAGAAATGGCTCTGGTTGTTACTACATTCTTTAACCAATCTTTACTGGGATGGTGCCCCGCTTGCGTTATGATTTCCACCCGGTCACCATTTTGCAGTTCATACTTCAGAGGAACAATGTTCCTATTAACTTTAGCGCCGATACACTGATTCCCAACATCGGTATGAATGCTATATGCAAAATCAATGGGGGTCGCCCCTTTGGGAAAAGATTTAACATCGCCATTAGGCGTAAAAACGTAAACTTCTTCCGGGAACAATGCCAGTTTCAAATTGGACATAAATTCTTTTGGGTTTTTTATCTCCTGCTGAATTTCCAGCACTTCTCTGAGCTTTTTAATTTGGTTTTCTTCATTATCTTTATAGGCACGGCCTTCTTTGTAACGCCAATGAGCCGCGATACCCTTCTCCGCCCATTCGTGCATCGCCTTTGTGCGTATTTGTATTTCCAGTCTTTCCCCGTAAGGTCCGATAACCGTAGTGTGTAGTGATTGATAATTATTTGCTTTCGGCATAGCGATGTAATCTTTAAATCGGCCGGGTACTGGCTTCCACAAAGCATGCACGATACTTAGAGTCTCATAACAGGATTTTTCTTTATCCGAATCAAGTATTATGCGAAAAGCGATCAGATCATAAACTTCGTCAAAATTTATGTGCTGTTCATGCATTTTTTTATAAATGCCGTAAAGATGTTTTGCCCTTCCTTCCACTTCCCCTTTAATGTTAAATTTTTCCAGTTCAGCGTAAATGATATTTTTCACTTCCTCCGTATATCTATTGCGCGATTCATTTGATTTAACCAGCCGCATAGATAATTCATTATACGCCTCGGGAGAAAGGTGCTGAAAAGATAAATCTTCCAACTCTGTTTTCATCCAATTGATTCCCAGACGATTGGCCAGAGGCGCATATACATCTATGGTTTCCCTGGCGATATAAATCCTTTTATCCGGTGTTTGATATTGCAATGTCCTCATGTTATGAATACGGTCGGCCAGACGTACCAGCAAAATGCGAATATCGGAAGACATGGCTAAAATCATCTTGCGGAAATTTTCCGCTTGTCTTTCCTCTTGAGACCCGAAAGAAATAAGACTGAGTTTTGTTAATCCGCTGACTAGGAAAGCTACATCTTTACCGAATTCATTTTCTACTTGCGCCGATGTGGTTAAAGTATCTTCAACGGTATCGTGCAATAATCCGCTAATGATCGTCGCGGCATCCATTTTCATGTCCGCCAGAATACCCGCTACTTCCATTGGATGGGTGAGATATGGCTCGCCGGATAATCTTACCTGTCCCTGATGCACCGTAGCAGAGTAGATGTAAGCTTTCTTGATCATCTCCAAGTCTTCCAGAGGCAAGTACGATTGGGTTTTATCGAGAATATCAGTGATGCGTAACATTAAAGTTCCCAGCTAATTTGACTTGCGGCTATTGTGCGCCAGTCCTTAATTATTTAGCGATAAATGTTTTCACTTCCTGAATAATCTTGGGCAGCGGATAAAGCTTATTTTCACCGGTTTTTCTGATTTTCAATTCAACATTTCCATCAGCAAGATTTTTCTGTCCGATAGTAATTCTCAGCGGAATTCCGATCAAATCGGCATCCTTGAACTTCACGCCGGCTCTTTCATCCCGGTCATCGAAAATAACCTCAATTCCTTCAACCAGCATTGAAATATAAAGATTTTCTGCAGCTTCGAAGATATTTTTTTCGTTCACATTCACCGGAGTGATAATTACCTGATATGGCGCCAGAGGCACAGGCCAGATAATTCCGTCTTTATCGTAGTTTTGCTCAATACAGGCGGCAACTGTTCTGCCAATGCCAATTCCATAACAGCCCATAATCATAATTTTTTCCTGCCCGTCTTTATCTAAATATGCAGCCTTCATCGCCTGACTGTATTTTGTGCCCAGCTTAAAGACATGGCCTACTTCAATTCCGCGCGCAAATTGAATTTTACCGCCACAGCGGGAACAGGTATCCTTCTCTTCGATAACGCGCAAATCGGCAAACGAGGCAACATCAAAATCACGGCCGAGGTTAACATTCTTCAAATGGTAATCTTCCTTATTGGCGCCGGTGACAAAATTGATCATGTTCATTATAGAATAATCGGCAATCACCCGCGTCCTAATTTTGACGGCTCCGGCAAATCCCCGTGGCGCACCGGTCGCCTTTTTAATCATCTCATCATCAGCAAGTTCCAGCTCGGCCGCACCAAGATAATTTTTTACCTTGATTTCATTTACTTCCTGATCGCCGCGGATAAGCACAGCGCAAGGCATGCCATCGGCACTAAAAATCAATGTTTTTACAATATCTTGAGGCCTAACATTTAAAAATGAGCTGACTTCTTCGATTGTCCGCACTTTTGGTGTATGAACTTTTTTCAAAGGTAACCATTCTTTCTGGGTCGTACTCTTTTTTTTTGGCTGTGCTACTTCAGCTTTTTCCAGGTTGGCCGCATACGCGCATTTTTCACAAAATACCATGGCATCCTCACCGGATTCGGCTATAACCATAAATTCATGCGAATATTTACCGCCGATACTACCGGAATCCGCTTCCACCGGACGAAATATCAACCCGCAGCGGCGGAAAATATTATTATAAGCTGCAAACATCTTTTCGTAACTTATTTGGGCGCCTGCTTCATCGGCATCAAAACTGTAGGCGTCCTTCATGCCGAATTCCCGGCACCGCATTACACCAAAACGCGGACGCACTTCATCACGGAATTTTGTCTGAATTTGATAAAGATTACAGGGTAATTGACGATACGTTTTGACGTCATTACGGACTAAATCAGTGATTACTTCTTCGTGAGTTGGCCCCAGACAATACTCCCGTTCATGACGGTCGCGAAATCTTAAAAGCTCCTTACCGTAATGTATCCACCTGCCTGATTCCTGCCAAAGCTCCGCCGGTTGCACCATAGGCAAATGAACTTCCTGCGCTCCGGCCTTATTCATTTCCTCCCGTACAATCTGCTCTACCTTGCGAATAACACGGTAGCCCAGAGGCAAATATGAATATATACCGCTGGTTAATTTCCTGATCATCCCGGCCCTAATCATCAGTTGGTGGCTGATAACTTCAGCATCGGAAGGAACTTCCCTTCCCGTGGGCAAGTGCATTTCCGAATAGCGCATTAAACCTCCTTTTTCCCCTTAAGCATCGAATTTATCTCTTCCAATAAAACCGGCACAAAGTTTTTTTCGGCGATTTTTTTTGTGGCTTTACCCTTTTTAAAAAGCATTCCGAAACCACGGCCTCCGGCAATGCCGATATCCGCATCGGCAGCCTCACCCGGACCATTGACAACACAGCCCATCAAGGCTACTTTCAAATAGTCTTTTCTACCGATAAGCGCATTTTCTATCTTTTGAGTCAACGCCAAAAGATCAATTTGACAACGTCCGCAAGTAGGACAGGAAACAATCTCCGGCCCGACCATTCTAATTTTCAACGCCCGCAAAATGCTATAGGCCAGGGGAATCTCGTGAACAGGATTACCGGTAACGGAAACTCGAATTGTATCGCCAATGCCTTCATAAAGAAGCATCCCGATACCCAGCGCTGATTTTATCGCGGCATCAACCAATGTTCCAGCTTCCGTCACACCCAAATGCAGCGGATAATCAGTTTTGGCGGCAATTAGACGGTATGCTTCAATCATAGTCGGTACATCTGATGATTTAAGCGATAATTTAATTAAGTCAAATCCTTCGTCTTCAAAAATCTCAATATTTCTTAAAGCGCTGACGACGAGGGCTTCCGCCGTCGGGCCTCCATATTCCTGCGCTAAATCTTTCTGCAGAGAACCGGCGTTGACACCTATGCGAATAACCACTCGCCGTTCTTTTGCCGTTTTTACAATCTCGCGGATTTTTTCTTTATCTATATTGCCGGGATTAATTCTTATACCATCCACCCCCTGCTTTATGGCATCAATCGCTAACTGATAATGGAAGTGGATATCAGCAACCAGGGGGAGATGTATTCTTTTTTTAATTTCCGGAATCGCCTGCACAGCATCATTATCGGGCACGGCAATACGGACAATTTCACAACCGGCTTCATCGAGCGCGTTTATTTGGGCGGAAGTGGCTTCCACATCACGGGTATCCGTATTGGTCATGGATTGCACTGCCACAGGTGCGTCCCCGCCTACTTGCACACTGCCAAGATTGATTTTCTTTGCTTTTCTTCTTCTGACAAATCGTGAATCTTCCAAATGCACCAGCTTTCTATCGATTTTTTATAGATAAATTTATAACATGCGAATTGATCTTCGGCAATGGGTAATTTGATCGGAAAACTGCCAAGGCAATAATATCGCTAAAATAATAAATGTTTTAACCGACGCACAATGAAATATTATATTCGAGAATGGCGATGGAAGCTTACTTACCCTGCCAGCAATGCAGACATAATCGATCGGCCGGAAGGGCCGATCACAGAAATTTTTTTCCTCTATCACCTAGTCCAGCTTAGCAACGGCATTCTTAATACGTTTCATGCCTTCTTCAATATTCGCCAAAGAAGTGGCATAAGATAAGCGAATATGGTCGTCGCTACCGAAAGCAGCTCCGGGAACTGCGGCTACGTTGGCCTCATCAAGCAGGTAATCAATCAATTCGGCAGAATTGGTTATTTTTTTCCCTTTGTAAGAGCGGCCATAAATATTGGACACATTGGGAAAAACATAAAACGCGCCTTCGGGAGAAAAGCATCTTATGCCGGGAATGACGTTGAGAGCGTCAACAATAACATTTCTTCGTTTTTGGAATTCGCGGACCATTTTCTCCACAACACTCTGGTCGCCGGAAAGCGCTTCCAGTGCCGCTTTCTGCGAAATGGAAGTGGGATTGGAAGTGTTTTGACTTTGAATCTTATTTATTGCCGCCACTATTTCTTCCGGCCCCGCAGCATATCCGATTCTCCAGCCGGTCATAGCGTACGTTTTGGATACACCGTTCACCACTATGGTCTTATCTTTCATTTTGCTTTCCGCCGAAGCAATATCAGCGAAAGGGAATTTAGCATAAAATATTTTTTCGTAAATATCATCCGAAATGACCAATATGTCTTTGTCCATCAAAACAGCAGCAATGGCTTTTAACTCTTCGGGGGAATAAGCCGCTCCTGTGGGATTGGAAGGACTATTAATGATTACGGCACGGGTACGTTTAGTTATGGCGGCTTTTAATTGCTCGGTCTTCATTTTAAAACCGTCTTTTTCCTTAGTGTTAACGATCACCGGCAGGCCGCCGGCTAAAACGACGATATCCGGATAGGAAACCCAATAGGGAGCTGGAATAATGACTTCATCGCCTTCATCAAAAAGAGCCTGAGCCAAATTATATAATGTATGCTTCGCGCCGCAGGAAACGACTATTTGTGAACGCTTATATTCCAGATCGCTATCACGTTTCAATTTAGCGACAATAGCGTCTTTCAATTCATCAGTACCGCCTACCGGCGTGTATTTGGTAAAACCGGATTCAATGGCTTTAATTGCCGCATTCTTAATATTAACCGGTGTATCAAAATCCGGTTCACCCGCGCCAAAGCCGATTACATCCCTTCCCTGTGCTCTCAAGAAATTCGTTTTAGCGGTGATGGCTAAAGTTTCCGATGGTTTGATTTTTGCTATCCTTGCCGCTAATCGCACAAACTACCTCCGATTATTATTGTTGTTATGATTTATTTTGAATTTTTCCAATAGCTTCTGATGAACATTATCCGGCACCAAAGCCTTTACCGATCCCCCCAAACTAACCACTTCTTTGATTATCTTGGAGCTCGTATAAAACCATTTAAAGCCGCTCATAAGAAACACCGTTTCAATTTCTCTTGTTTGACGGCGGTTCATTAGGGCCATCTGGAATTCATACTCAAAATCGGAAAGGGCACGCATCCCGCGTAATATTATGCTGGCACCGGAACTTTTCAAATAATCGACAAGCAACCCGGAATGACAATCAACTCTGACACCTTTAATTTCCCTGCACACTTCCCTGATCATATCCATTCTTTCTTCTACCGTGAAAAGAGTGGCTTTATCGGCATTGTAAGCAACGAGAACGATAATTTCATCAAATATTCTAATTCCTCTTTTGATAATATCCACGTGGCCATTAGTAATGGGATCGAATGTGCCGGGATATATGGCAATGCTGTTGGGGAATTTGTCCTGTGTCATTTTCACTCCATTTTAAAAAAAGTTAAGGCATTATCGCCATATTTTCTCTGGTTTGTTTGGTGAATATTCTCATCTAAAAACTCTCTAAATTTTTTTCTTGTCGAATGTTGAATTACAACTACACCGCCTTCTCTGAGGACACGATACTTATTCAAAGTCTTCAGCGTAGTACCTGCTAAATTTCGGTTATAAGGTGGATCGGCAAATACAACATCAACTTCATATTTTTTTTTAAAAAGATCACGTAACCCTATTGCTACATCGGCACCAATTACCCGGCACTTTTGTTCTAAAGAACACGTTTGGATATTTTTTTTAATAACCTCAATAAGGTTTTTATTTTTTTCTATCAAATAAACTTCTTGAGCTCCGCGGCTGGCAGCCTCCAAACCAACACTGCCTGATCCGGCAAAGAGATCAAGAAATATTTTGCCTTGCAGGGGGCCCAATAAATTAAAAAGAGTTTCACGTAAAAAATCAGAAGTCGGCCTTTCTTTCGATCTCGCGGGAAAAGACAATATCCTTCCCTTAACCTCGCCTCCGATAATACGCATAATTTTTCACAATCACGGGTATGAACCCCAAAGCAAGTTTTGGAAACCCATTCCACAGTCCGCCGCAGGCGGATTCAACTTACCAATTTCCCTACACTTCGTTATGAAAATTGGAGTTTCACAAATAAATCAAACCTGAATTATTTATTGGGCTCCATATATTGCACTGACGAATTTTTTTTCTCTTTAGCTTTTCTGCGCGTTCGCTGGCCAAACTTTGCCAGCCACCATATCGGCCCGGAAATAGCGTAACCTAACATAGCCACAAAAGTCACAATTACCGGTATAGCCACTACTATTATTAAAAGAAGAATTAATGAAAAAAAAGTCATGAACGGCTTGCGGGCTAGGAGTTTCAAGTCTTTGAAGCTATAATACTTGATATTGCTGACCATTAGAATAGAGAGAACCGTGACAAAAAAAATCATGGAAGGATCATGGAATTTACCCTCAACTCCCGCGTAATCGAAAAAAATGACTGTAGTGGCCACAACCGAAGCGGCAGCCGGAATGGGCAAACCATTAAATACTTTGCTTTCAATTATGCCGATTTGGATATTATAACGAGCTAAACGCAAAGCGCCGCAAAGAACAAATAAGAATGCGGCGAGCCAGCCCCATTTACCGTAAAAAGACATCGCCCAATTATACGCAAGAAAAGACGGGGCCACGCCAAAGGCAATCACGTCGGAAAGTGAATCATATTCCGCTCCAAATTTACTGGTCGTGTTAGTAAAACGGGCAATCCGGCCATCCAATCCGTCAAAAACAACGGCCGCCAAAATAGTGATGGCCGCGACAACAAAATTTTCTTTCAAGGAAGCGATAATGGAATAAAATCCGCAAAATAAACTGGCTGTTGTAAAAAGGTTGGGCAATACATAAATACCTTTTTTAATGCGGCTCTTTTTAAAGGGAGTTTCTTTATTCATGATAAGAAGCCCAAAGGTGTCTGACCTGCTTTTACCTTGTCCCGAAGTTTTACTGAAATGCGGGAATCTTCGGGTAAATAAACATCCACGCGTGAACCAAAACGAATTATGCCGAAACGCTCACCTTTTTTAATTGTCATCCCGACATTCATCCAGCAAATAATCCTGCGGGCGATAAGACCGGCTATTTGCACCACCCAAATCGACCGACCGTCTTTGATGTTTATCATAACTTCATTGCGTTCGTTATCCAGAGAAGCTTTGTCTAAATTGGCGGAAAAAAATTTACCCTCATGATAATTCATCGCTTCTATTTTTCCGTTATAAGGGGCGCGGTTAACATGAACATTAAAAACATTCATGAAAATACTTATTTTTTTAAATCTCCCGGAAATGCTGCCATTCAGCGCAACATCTTCTATTTTTATTACTTTGCCGTCAGCGGGAGAAATTAAAACTTTTTCTTCTTCTTGAAAATATCTATCCGGATTACGGAAAAACCAAATAATAAAAAAAGTGATGAGAGCGAATAAAATTGTCAGCCAAATGATGCCAAAGAAAGCCACAAAAACAGCGATGACGAGTGAAAAGATTATAAAGGGATAACCTTCATGAGCGATTATGCTATCGTGTTTCATAAAGTATATTATCTTTCCTTAAAAATTGAGCTTTTTTTGATATATCAATTGGGTGCACTTGTCAATAAATCTTTGAATTTATTCCTGCGGCATTTCCAGGTAGAAGCCGGCTGTCAGATTAAATGGTTCTATACTCATGGTTGACTCTTACCTGCCCCAACTATATAATAATCGACAAGCTGGTTATTAGCTTCTCGCAGGTTAAAATTTATGTTTAAAATCAGAGGGTATTTCGCCTGGGGTATTTTTATTACTCTTGTTTTCCTCACCCTTTTAACAATTCGTCTAGAATTCTTTCAAAAAAGTCCGGAGACTGTCGCCATTGAGCAAACACCGGTAACACCCAAAACGCAAGACACTTGGATGAATATCTACCAAAACGGCAGGAAGATCGGTGTTGCGCATCGGCTTTTCACTGCCGGGGAAAAAGGCTTTAACTTCAGCGAAACCGTATTTATGCAAATCAATACCATGGGAGTAACACAAGTGCTCAATATTCTGACAGAAGGCGATCTTAATCCCGATATGACCATCTCTTCATTTAATTTTAATTTGAATTCCAGCCTCTTTCGTTTTCAGGCGCGCGGCTTTATTGTAAAAAACAAACTGATTTTATTCGCCGGCCTGCCCGACGCTCAGGAAAGAAGTGAAATCAAGCTCAAAGATATCCCTTATATGAGCGGAAGCATTTATGAAGCCGCGTTCCGGACTAACATGGAAAAAGATGCCTCTCGCAGTTTCAGCATTTTTGATCCTTCCACATTGGGAAAACGCTTTATCAAAGTTACCAGAAATGCAGATGAAGTTATTCCCCTAATGGGGAAACGGATTTTAACACAGAAATACTGTGCTGATTTCATGGGCGCGAAAAATTACGCCTGGCTGGATAAAAACGGAGATGTTTTAAAAGAAACAAGTATTTTAGGCTTTTCTATGGAAAAGGTCAGCCCCCAGAAAGCGCAGGAAGGAATATCAGCCAGCTCAACAATTGACCTAACCCAAATTGCATCTGTTCCTTTTAATGTCAAAATCACTGAACCGGAGAAGCTAAACGAAATTAAAATCAAAATTACCGGTATCAGCCAAACGTCATTATTCCTTAATGGAGACAGACAAAGTTTGCGCCATGATGTTCTGACCATCACCAAAGAACAACTACCCGCGCCGCAGACCTCCGGCAATATTCCACCTGAAAAAATTGCCGTCTTTTTAACACCGTCACCTCTTATACAATCCAATCATGCGCAAATAAAAGCACAAGTGGAAAGAATCATTAAACCAACCGATACTGCCGTGCAAAAAGCAAAGAAAATTGTCAACTGGGTTTATCGCCATGTGGAGAAAAAACCCGTCTTATCGGTGCCTAACGCCTTGGAAGTCTTGAAAAATAAAGTCGGCGATTGCAATGAGCATGCTGTATTGACGACTGCACTGCTTCGCGCCGCCGGAATTCCGGCACAAACGGAGGCGGGCTTGGTTTATCAGCGCGGGCGGTTTTACTATCATGCCTGGAACATTATTTACTTAGGCCAGTGGATAACCGCTGATGCTGTTTTCAATCAGTTCCCCGCCGATGTAACTCATATCCGACTTGTCCGGGGTGAAGGAAACGAACAACTGGATTTACTGGGTGTGATTGGCAAAATAAAACTGGAGGCATTAGAACAGGAAAAATGATTAACCTAAATGAACTGACCAAGCATTACGGCGCCACAATAGCCGTAAATAAGTTATGCTTACATGCTGCTGCCGGCGAAATTTATGGTTTTATCGGGCCGAACGGCGCCGGCAAAACCACAACCATTCGCCTGATGGGTGGTATTCTTGCACCTACCTCCGGCAATATTATCATCGGCGGAATGGATATAGCCCAAAATCCAATAGCTGTAAAAAAATTGATCGGTTTTGTTCCCGACAGGCCTTTTCTTTATGAAAAGCTTACCGGTATGGAGTTCCTCCGTTTTTCAGCCGATTTATATGAAGTCAATACCGCCGAATTCTCGCCAAAAGCCGAACAACTACTGCATCAGTTTGCTCTCCGGGATTGGGCCGATGAAATAATTGAAGCTTACTCCCATGGCATGAAACAAAGGCTCATTATTGCCTCCGCTCTGCTGCATGATCCGAAAATACTGATAATCGATGAACCAATGGTCGGCCTTGATCCCGCCGCCGTGCGCATGGTGAAGGATATTTTTAAAGAACTTGCCCAAAAACAAACAACTATTTTTATATCCACTCATACCTTGAGTATAGCTGAAGATTTATGCCATCGCATCGGTGTAATTCACAAGGGCACTTTGTTGGCAGAGGGCTCCGTTGATGAATTAAAACATATTGCGAAACTTGGCGAAGCCAGGCTCGAAGAAGTTTTCTTAACTATAATTAAGGAAAACGCCTTTTTATGAATATAATTCTTTCCTTATTAAAACCGCGAGTATTTTCCACAATCAATAACTTGCGCACCGATAATAAAAGAAACCACTGGATGCGTATTTTTATGTTCAGTATGGTCGGTATTGTTTTTTGGGCGGGCACTTTCATTATTCTCTACCGGGTTTTATATTATTTTCAAAGCGTGCAGGACTTCGGCGATATACTGGCAATGAAACTTCTCTCGATGATCATCATGACTTTTTTTGTACTTTTGCTGTTCAGCAGTATCATTAATTGTCTTTCCCATCTATATTTAAGCCAGGATTTACAGCTTTTACACTCTTTGCCGGTTTCGGCCAAAGATATATTTCTTTCCCGGTGGCTCATAAGTACATTTGACAGTTCTTGGATGGTCGTTGCTTTCAGTCTTCCTGCATTTTTATCTTACGGCCTCATATACAAAGCAGGTATCATTTTTTATACGATTGTTTTAGTCGCCATAATTTTCATATGCCTGATCGCTTCGGCTCTGGCCGCCATTTTAGTTTTATTTGGAGCTACGATACTGCCCGCCGGAAGAATCAGGACGATTCTTATAATCCTTGGGTTTATTCTGGTGTTGCTGTTTGTTTTCGTTTTGCGTTTAACAAGACCGGAACAACTGGTCAATCCGGATAGCTTTGCTTCCGTTGTGCTTTATTTGAATTCCCTGCAAACCCCCAACTCTTCTTTCCTGCCTACAACCTGGATTACCGCTGCCGTTAAAGCCGCTCTCCGAGGTGAAATAAATAGTTCCCTGTTTGATATCGCCCTTACCGGAAGCTGTGCCTTCATGCTTATTTTCATCGGCGACGTTATTGCCCGAGCCACGTACTTTATGGGTTTTTCTAAATCGCAAACAACGTCGCCACGCCTGTTTAAGCCTTTAAAATATAAAGATCTAAGCTGGGAAAGTTTATTGAATTTTCTTCCGCGCGAATCAAGAGCTTTTGCCGTCAAAGAAATTAGAATATTCTTTCGCGATTCGACACAATGGCCGCAATTATTTCTGATGGCCGCATTAATCGCAATTTATCTTTATAATTTTTCCGTTTTGCCCCTGGACAAATCACCGATTAAAACGATTTATCTGCAAAACCTATTTTCTTTCTTAAACATGGGGCTATCGGCTTTTGTGCTTTCGGCCCTTGCTGCCCGCTTTGTTTTTCCGGCAGTGAGCATGGAAGGGAATGCCTTCTGGATTGTTCAAGCGGCTCCGGTATCAATAAAAAGATTTCTTTGGATTAAGTTTTTTTTGTACTATTTACCTCTGTTAATTATCACGGAAATTCTGATAATTGTTTCCAACCTGCTGTTGCAAGTTTCTCTATTCATGATGATTCTATCGGCGGTAACAATGTTTTTTCTTGTTCCCGCGATAGTCGCTTTGGCCATTGGATTAGGCGCTGTTTATCCTGACTTTAAATCGGAAAATCCGGCACAAGTTGTGACCAGTTTTGGCGGTCTTATGTTAATGATTATCTGCTTTTTTTTAATTGCGTTGGTCATAACGCTGGAAGCCGGTCCCGTGTATTACGCGTTTATGGCTGATGTCCAGGGAAAGCAGCTTTCTTTACTACCAGTAACATGGCTGATTGTTTCCTTTGGTCTAGCTATTTTTCTTTGCTTCTTATCCGTATTTTACCCCATGCGTCTTGGCGAAAAAAATCTCCGAATCAGATGAACATTTTTTATTGCAATATTAAGCTGATCGGGCGTTCAAGGCGGCAGCGGTTTCAAAGCTTAAAGACGAAAATTGTCTTGATTTTACTTGCCGGATAAGCTAAACAAGCGCGCATTCTAATGAAATTGCTTTTTTTAAGATAGCACTGAGATATTGAAAGGAGCTTTCATGGCAAAGTACGAATCCAAATCCCTTAGGAATTTAGCGGTAGTCGGACACGGCGGAACGGGCAAAACCTCTTTATGCGAATCTTTTTTATTTGTTTCCGGAAAAAACGAGCGATTAGGAAGAGTCGATGATTCAACATCGTCCATGGATTTTGAGCCGGAAGAGCAAAAACGGCGCGTATCGATTAGTTCAGCGGCAAATTTTATCGAATGGGAAAAACATAAGATCAACGTTATTGACACGCCTGGCGATTCCAATTTTGCTTATGACATAAAATGTTCAATGAGCGTCGTTGAAAATGCGGTCATTATCATTGACGCTGTCGGCGGCGTCGAATTTCAAACACAAAAAGTTTGGGAATTGGCCGATGAATTCAAACTGCCCCGTATTTTTTTCATCAACAGAATGGATCGTGAACGCGCCAACTTTGTGAAGGCGCTCGAAAGCATTAAAAGCAAATTTACCAAAAAAGTAACTCCGGTTTGCCTGCCTATCGGCGCTGAAGATAAATTCAACGGCATTGTTGATTTAATGAGCTTTAAAGCTTATTTATTCAGCGATAACAAAGGAATAGGTAAAGCCATAGATATCCCTACGGAAATGATGGATGAAGTAAAAAGCTTACGCTCAGCAATGGTGGAAGATATTGCTGAAGCTGATGACGAACTGATGAATAAGTATTTGGAAGCAGGAGAGCTCTCGCCGGAAGAACTCAAAACCGGATTGAAAAAGGGCGTTACGTCGGGCAGCCTGATTCCTGTAGTCTGCGGATCGGCAATGAAAGGTATCGGTGTCACCTTGCTGATGGATTTAATTGTCAGCTCTTTTGCTTCCCCAATTGACCGCGGCGCCGTAAAAGGCAAAAAACCGGGAACAGACAATATTGAAGAAAGAAAGCCTTTAGAAGACGCTCCTTTCTCGGCGATAGTTTTCAAAACAATTGCCGATCCTTACGCCGGCAGACTTACACTATTTCGTGTTTATTCCGGCAAACTTACGCCTGACTCCAGCATTTATAACTCCACAAGAAAAATAACAGAAAAATTCGGACACGTCTTTTTCTTAGAAGGAAAGAATCAAAAACAGGCAGATGGTCTTATCCCCGGTGATATTGCCGGTGTGGCCAAACTCAAGGAAACTATCACTGGCGACACTCTCTGCAACGAAAAAACACCGATAATTTTCAACAGGGTAGCAGTTCCGCCGCCGATTATGTCTTTTGCCATTGAACCAAAAACGAGAGGCGACGAAGACAAGATTGCTTCATCCATTCATCGGCTTACTGAAGAAGACCCGACCATCGTCTTTTCCCGCAATGTCCAGACCAAGGAAATGATTCTCTCGGGCATGGGCCAGGTACATATTGAAGTGAATATCGATAAGATGAAAAGAAAATTCGGCGTCGAAGTTAATTTGAATACGCCTAAGGTTCCTTACAAAGAAACGATCAAAGGAAAAACCAATATTCAGGGCAAGTATAAAAAGCAATCCGGTGGGCGCGGTCAGTTCGGCGATTGCTGGATTGATATTGAACCGCTGCCGCGCGGCACCGGTTTCCAGTTTGCCGACAAAATTGTGGGCGGGGTTATTCCTAATAACTATAGGCCAGCAGTAGAAAAAGGCATTGTGGAAGCGGCCGCGAAAGGCGTTCTGGCCGGTTATCCGGTTGTTGATTTCAAAATATCGCTGGTTGACGGCTCTTACCATACAGTCGACTCATCGGAAATGGCTTTTAAAATAGCCGGTTCCATGGCCTTTCAAAAGGGCGTGATGGACTGTCAGCCGATACTGTTGGAACCGATAGTGAATATCGATATAGAAATTCCTGAAGAATATATGGGCGATGTGATCGGCGATTTAAACAGCAGGCGCGGCCGGGTTCAGGGAATGGATGCCAATGGTTCCAACCAAATAATTAAAGGGCAGGTACCGCTGGCGGAAATATTAAAATACGCGCCCGATTTACGTTCTATGACCAGCGGCAGGGGAAATTTCACTTACACTGATTCCCATTACGAAGAAGTTCCCGCATATATTGCGGAAAAAATTATTGCCGAGTCGAAAAAAGAAAAAGAAGAATAAGACCATGATCCGCACCGGAATTATAACGGTAAGCGACCGCAGTTCCCAGGGTATCCGTGAAGATTCCAGCGGTCCCGCCCTTGCCGCCATGCTGGCAGATGCGGAAATCGAAGTTTGTAAATCTCTCGTCATTCCTGATGAAAAGGATCAAATAAAAGAAGCAATAAAAAAATATGCGGATGTTGAAAATTTTGATCTTATTCTGACCACCGGCGGCACCGGTGTCAGTCCCCGCGATGTAACTCCTGATGCGACACTGGAAGTAATCGACAAACAAATCCCCGGTATGGCCGAAGCCATGCGGCATCAAAGTATGCAGATCACTCCCTATGCCATGATTTCCCGGGCTATAGCGGGAATTCGCGGACGCTGTCTGATAGTTAATCTCCCCGGAAGCCCGAAAGGTGCCCAAGAGAATCTGGCCATAATTTTACCGGCGTTAAAACACTCCATTGAAAAAATTAAAGGAGACGATGCTGAATGCGGCAGCTCCGTCTAATTTAATTTTGTGCCGCGGAATTTGCCGGTAACTCTTACGTAAATTATCAAAGATTTCTTTATAACCTGCCATGAAAATTGGCCAGGTGTTTTTCCATGAACTGCAGAGCATTGCGCTGATGTGTCCCCGTCCAATAAACATTGTGACAGGAAGGGCATTGATTGTACCGGGTGCAATTTTCAAAGACATAGGAAGGCACTAAATTACGCACTTTTTCAGCAGGAACCGAACGAAGCTTTTTATTGCATCTAAGGCATATTGTAAACATCTTTTGCTTGTCTATCTTCAGAGAAAATTTACCGATGATATCATTTAGTTGATGGCCGATATCACTGTCTTTAACCAAGTATAAGCATCCGGAAAACTGACGCTCCAACATGTCCCTTCTTTTCGTAAGCACTATCCTTCCTTCGGCAGCGGCTAAACGCAGCATTTCCCTTCCGGCTTCTTTGGGGAAAACTACGGCATCATAACCTAAAAGCCGCAACCATTTGGCCAGCTTTCCCAAGGTAGCATCAGCAATGAATTGAGGATTGTCCAACATTACCCGGAAAAATTATTGTTGCATTCTGGATTCATCAACGATCGGCGGCGGTTCATTGACGCGGAGTTCCTTACGCAAATCGCGAATAGTCCTGTTCAAGCGACTAATCGTACGGTTCAAACGAAAACGTTCCACTATCCCCCATAAACTCGCAATTATTATTCCGGCCAGAAGAGAGGCAAAAATCAGCAGATAAGCCGGCACAACAACATCCAAATATTTATAATATTGCAGACGTACGGGTGCCGAATTTAATTGGGAAAAAGTCACACTAAAAATAATAAATACTATAGTTAAAATTAAATAAATTATTCTCATCGCATCATACCTCCTGATGATATTTTTTAAAGAGAGGAGCAAGTTTAGCCGCTGTCGTAGCCACATCCTCCGGTATTATACGTACATTGCCAATTACGCTCATAAAATTAGTATCGCCTTCCCAACGCGGGATTACATGAAGGTGAAGATGTTCCGCAATACCGGCTCCGGCCGCCTTGCCTAAATTCATGCCGACATTGAATCCGGCCGGATTCATCGTTTCCCGCAGAGCTTTTAGTGCTATTTCCACAAGATCGAAAATTTCTTTTCTTTCTTCCTGCAACAAATCTGAATATTCACCTGTATGCCGCCGGGGAATAATCATCAAATGACCGCTTATGTAAGGATATCTGTTCATCATAACAAAGCTGTATTTATCTTCATAAATGATATGCTCATCGCACCTGACTAAGCATTTACAGAAAACACACTCGTCAGTCTTTTTGCCTTTAATATATTCCATGCGCCAGGGAGCAAAAATAGTTTCCATATTTTTAAAAACCACCAACTAGATGTTAATTATCCTACCTGTTACTTCTTTGTCAATTTCTAATATGCCGATAGTCTTGGAAGACGCAAAATGTCTATCTACCGCCGAGCCGGGATTAAAGAACAGCACTTTACCCTTTTTATAATTTGCCGGCTTATGCGTATGTCCATAAACAATACAATCGACATCATCAAATCTAGCTAATATTTTTTCTTCAATACCCCGGGGAGATCCCCAGCCATGAATCAGGACGAATTTAAATCCTTTTATTTCAAAAAGTAAATGCTCAGGAAATTTTTCTTTTACTGCAGGATTATCCATGTTACCGCATACCGCTTTGACTTCTTTTCCTCCGAAAATTTCCAAAACACGCAGATCAACCAAATCTCCTGCATGAAGAATCATATCTACATCGTTGAAATGCTCAATGATACGCCTTTTCAATTTATCGTCATAACCAGTCAGGTGAGTATCGGAAAGGACCCCAACTTTTACCTTCTTCTCTTCCATAATCAACTGCGAAAGTATTAGCGGCAAGACACAAAAAAAACAAGTTTTATTTATAATGAAACTCACCTTTCAGGAACGAAGTGAACTGAAAGGTGTTAGTTGAATTATCCCGATCACGCCGTGTATCGGGATAAATGACACCATATTCAGGAACGAACTGAAACGACACTATCTTCAGGAATAAATGCTTGGATTGATATTTTAGAGGGAAAGCTTTTAATTTGACTTTAGTATTAAGTAAAGTTAATATTTTAATATGGAAAAAGGTGCTGCCGCAAAAAAAATTGCCGAACTTCGAAAAACAATAGAATATCACAACAAGCGCTACTACCAGCAGGACGATCCGGAAATATCCGATAGCGAATACGACCGCTTAATGCGGGAACTCCAAGAGTTGGAACTCCAATATCCTGATGAAAATATTGTTTCATCGCCCACGCAACGGGTAGGAGCCGCTCCGCTCAATAAATTTGCCGCTTTTAGCCATCCTTCAGCAATGCTGAGTTTAGCCAACGCTTTCTCTAATGAGGAAATCATTGAATTCGACAATCGGATCAAGCGTCTGGCCGGAGTGGATAAAATTTCCTATGTCGCTGAACCAAAACTAGATGGTCTGGCCGTAAATCTTATTTATGAAAACGGCCTTTTTACTCGCGGCGCGACGCGCGGCGACGGCGGGACAGGAGAAGATGTTACGCAAAATCTCAAGACTATTTCTTCCCTGCCCTTAAAAATGAAAAATAATGGAGGCAAACCGATTCCTTCCTTTATCGAAATACGCGGCGAGGTTTACATAGAAAGAGAACCGTTTCAAAAATTAAACCGCCGCCGTATGGAAGAAGGAGAAGAGCCTTTTGCCAATCCGCGCAATGCCGCCGCCGGTTCCCTGCGCCAGCTTGATTCCAGAATAACAGCCCGCCGTCCCCTTAATATTTTTTTCTATGGCATCGGCAATATCCGCGGCATTAATTTTTCGACTCACTGGGAAGTATTGCAGGCTCTTTCCCGCTGGGATTTTCCGGTTAATAAACTCATTGAGCAGGCACAGGATATTAATGCCTGTATTCAATATTTTGAACACATAGGTGCGATCAGAAAAAGCCTGACGTACGAAATTGACGGCATTGTTCTGAAAGTCAACGATCTGGCGCTGCAAAATGTTCTCGGTAACGTATCGCATAATCCCCGCTGGGCGCTGGCCTGCAAATTTCCGGCGGCACAGGAAACGACTGTAATCAAAGATATCATTGTCGGCGTGGGACGCATGGGCACTTTGACGCCGGTAGCCATCATGGAGCCGATTAACGTCGGCGGCGTCATGGTCAGCCGGGCGACTCTGCATAATGAAGATGAAATTATTAAAAAAGATATCCGTATCGGCGATACCGTAGTTATTCAGCGCGCCGGAGATGTTATTCCTGAAGTTGTCAAGGTTATTCCGGAAAAAAGACCCGTTGGGGCGAAAAAATTTAAAATGCCCAAGCATTGCCCGGAATGCAATTCCGAAATAGTGCGTCTGGAAGGCGAAGTCGCGCACCGCTGTGTCAACATGTCCTGCCCAGCGCAACTGAAGGAACACATCCGCCACTTTGCCTCGCGTGGCGCAATGGATATCGAAGGCCTGGGGGAAAAAGTTTCCGCGCAGCTTTTTGATGCCAAATTAATTGCCGATCCAGCCGATCTTTATTTTTTGACCAGAGAAAAATTATTGGAACTCGATCGTCAGGCGGAAAAATCCGTTCAGAATTTAATTGACGCGATACAGAGCTCCAAAAACCCGTTGCTGGATAAATTCATCTACGCTCTGGGGATCAGGCATGTCGGTGAACGCACTGCCAAACTTTTGGCTGAACATTTCGGCAGTATGGAAAACCTTGTGAACGCAAAGGTTGAGGACTTAACTGCGATCAATGAAATCGGTCCGGAAATCGCCGCGAGCATAGTGGAATTTTTTCATGAACGTAAAAATATCAATGTCATGGCTAAATTTAGCAAAGCGGGTGTAATACCGCAAAAGAAAGAAACAGCGGGTAAAGCTCCTCTGCGGGGAAGATCATTCGTTTTCACGGGTACAATGGAGAGCATGAGCAGAAATGAAGCCAAAGCTTTTGTCGAAAATTTAGGCGGCACGGTTCTTTCCAATGTAACCAAAAACACAACTTATGTTGTGGCCGGAAGCGAACCCGGCTCTAAGCTGGAAAAGGCAAAGTCTTCAGACACTCAGATTCTCACCGAGAACGAATTTTTAAAGCTCATCGACAGGTAATTTTATGAAAAGAGTTCATGTTTTTGTGAGCGGCAGAGTGCAGGGAGTATTTTTCCGTGCGGCAACTGAGCGCGCGGCCATGGGTTTTAACCTGACCGGCTGGGTTAAAAATACGCCCGACGGCCGGGTGGAAGCTGTTTTTGAAGGCGAGGACGATAACGTGGATAAGATGCTTGCCTGGTGCCATGTGGGCCCACCCGCCGCGAGAGTTCAAGAAGTTATCACTAACGAACAACCATATACGGGCGAGTTTAGAGATTTTAATATTAAGTATTGATAAATACTGTTCTGTCATTGCTCGGATAGCTTGATTTGACAGGCAGTGTTCAATTAAATCTTATCTCCGTTATTGTTAACACCTGCAACTGTTCAGCAGTCGGCATTCATCAAAATTGAGGATTACGGATTGAAAGAGTGTACGAGAAAGAACGATAATGTTAATCTTGAATATTTTTAAGGGGAGAAGTATATTTATTGGAGTTGGTAAGTTGGTTGCGCGGCAACGAGAGTTAAGGTAAAATTAAATGGAATTATGGAATTTAAGACAAGTATAAAAAATGAGTAAGGAGAACGAGCATTATGTTAAATCTTTTCCGTAAGAAAGGACAAAAAGGTTTTACATTGGTTGAAGTGATGATCATTATCATGGTTATAATTCTTGGGGTAATCCTCATCATGCCCAGATACTTATTTTTAAGGACAAGAGTATACGACCGCCAAGCTAAAGCAGAATTGAAAAGCTACTACACAGCATGTCAGGCTTATCTGGCGGCTAACCCGACATTACAAAATGCCTGTACGCTTGCCCAAATATCAGGCAAATTTGTAAAATCGCCTCAAGTTAATATCGTACCCGCGGGTGATTCAACCTGTCGGGGCACTACATCACAGTATTCAGCCCCAAATACACAACTGTTCACAATTCAGCGGGGCGGCGACATTACTCCAGAGCGTTATTAGATCTAATGTCCCCAGTTTCTGGTGCTAGAGGACGGTAATCTAAAGAGTTGTGTGGATTGAACGTGTTGTAGCCAAGATGCGATCTTTCAATCAGGACGTGAGCTTTTTTATTTGTAAAGTCTTCAAGGAATACGTTTGAAAGAAAGCATGTGTGCCAAAATTGCTAAATGTTTGAGGACAGGAAGAAGTGCTTGCTGAAAACACCTGTGTATCAATGTTTTGCGGTCAACTAAAATTTAAGGATTACCGATAAAACATCAACATAATGAAATTTAGATATTATTTGTTTCAGATGATTACCGGTAAAATTATGAAGCCAAAACATTTTCATTCAGAAAGGAGGACATCTGCAATGAGAAATTTCTACAAAATTATATTAGCCGTTTTTACAGCTATGGCAATGTTTGCGGCTCCGTCCATTGCCGAAACGATCAAATGGCGGTTGGTTTCTTGCTGGCCGGCGCAATCGACCATCTTTTACAGCGACCAACGCTTTGCTAAAAATATTTATGAACTCAGCGGCGGCCGCCTGCAAATTTCTGTACATCCAGCAGGAGAACTTGTTCCGGCCACGGCGGTTTTCGATACAGTAGCTAGAGGTTCCGCAGAAATGGGCGGGGATTGGGCTACTTATTGGGCAAATAAAAATTCTGCATTTGAACTTTTAGGATCATTTCCTATGGGGCTTTCCCAATATGACATAACGAACTGGTATTTCTTTTTCGGTGGACAAGATATCTATAATTATATGTACGGAAAATTCAATCTTATCTATTTTCTTACTCAACCTGCTTCTATCGGATCGGGCATCCGTACGCGTATACCTATTAGAGGCTTGGCCGATTTTAAGGGCAAAAGACTGAGAATGGGCGGTAAAGCGCAATCTTACATCTTGCAGAAGCTTGGCGCTGTCCAAATTATGATGTCGGCGGGCGAAATTGGTGCCGCATTATCAGCGGGTACCATTGACGGCGCCACGTTTGGTAGCCCTCTTACTGACTGGAGCGTTGGAATGGGTGAAACTGCCAAGTACAACTTTGCCCCCGGATGGAATCAGCCATCAAGTGCTACCGGGGTGATGATTAATAAAGATGCCTGGGACAGCCTACCTCCTGATTTGAAGAAAATAATTGAAGTTGCCGCCAATGACAATATGATTTATATGAGCGCTCGTACTGAGAGTACTGCCGGTGACGGTATCCGTAAGTTTAAAGAAACAGGGACCCAGGTTACAAAAATTTCTCCGAAAGAGTTAAAGCAGATAGAAGAATGGATGTGGGAATATGTTGTGGAGGAAGCAAAGAAAAACCCTGATTACAATAAAGTTGCTACCTCCCAGTTTCAATACTTAAAAGATTTTAGCGTCACCCGCGATTATGAGTATCCATACTCCCAGGGACGCAATCCAACAACGATGCCTAAATTGCCTGATCTAAAGTAAGGTATTTGTCGCAGATCCGGTTTGCAGTAAACAATTGAGTAAACTACTATCAGCTGGAACCTATTTTTGTGAGAGCCGTTTCCATTTATTTCCAATTGAAGTCTTGTATCTCTGCGATTAAATCGAATCTCACACTTACAGGAAGAAATGCTTAAAAGCAATCTTTATACCTACTGTCAATCCCGACAAGCTACATTATCGGCATTCATTTATCGCTTCCGCAAAACCAGGCAGGGAATTGGTAATTGTTGCGTCGTCAACACAGAAGGCGATGCGGAAGTAGCCGGGGCCGCCGAAGCCGCTGCCGGGAACGACAAGAATATTTTTCTTCAAGAGCATTTTGACAAATTCCACATCATCGGGAATCGGGCTTTGGACAAATAAATAAAACGCCCCCTGCGGTTTTTCGAATTTGTAGCCTGCTTTGGCTAATCCCTCGCAAAGAATATCGCGTTTCTTTTGATACACTTTCACATCGACTGCCGCGTCCTGCAACTTGGCTACAATTCTCTGCATCAATGCCGGAGCATTGACAAAACCCAATATTCGCGTGCAGAGAACTAAAGCGTTAAGCAAATCAGTGCCATGCTCAATTTCCGGATTAACGGCGATGTAACCGATTCTTTCTCCCGGCAGTGATAGCGTCTTGGAATAAGAATAAGCAACAATACTGTTTTTATAAGCCTTCAAAATGCTGGGCACGGTAATACCATCGTAAACGATTTCGACATACGGTTCATCGGAGACGAGATAAATGGTTTTATTCAGCTCTTTGCCTTTCTCCGTCAACAATCGGGCAAGGTCGTCAATATTTTGCTGGCTATAAACTTTTCCGGTAGGATTATTGGGCGAATTGATCAAAACGGCTTTTGTGTTATCGCCGATAGCCGCAGCAATCGCCTTTATATCCAGGGAAAAATCGGCGTTGGTCTTGACGAATTTGACGACACCCCTGTAATTATCAACGTAAAAAGGGTATTCGACAAAATAAGGCGTCGGCACTATTACCTCATCTTCCGGATCAAGCAGAGACTTGAAAATAACGTTTAAGGCCCCGGCAGCTCCGCAGGACATAATCACATGATCCAGGTCGAGTTTTAGGCCATGAGCCTTATTTATTTTTTCGGCAATCGCCTGCCGCGTCTGTGTAAAACCGGCAACAGGCGTATAACCGTGCTTCAGCGGAATTATTTCTGCGGCAAGGTTTATTAATTCTTTCTTAAATTCATCCGGTGGCTCTATATTAGGATTGCCCAAACTGAAATCAAACACTTTATCGGCGCCATATTTCTTTTTCATAACGGCGCCTTCTTCAAACATTTTTCTGATCATCGATGATTTCGAAATGGATGATTTGATCTTTCGGGCAACAGACATAAATGCTAAGCTCCTTGGAAACAGCTGTGAGAATATTAAGAGTCGTGTTTACGGCGTCTCACCAAAATATAAACACCAATTAAAACCAGAACGGCCGGTAATACATATTGGGAAAGCTTATAAAGCTCAAAACCGTAAAATTCGGTAATTAAGAATAACACGCCGACAATTGTGATAAACCAGCCGCCAACATCTTTGACTCTCTGAATCAGCGTGCAGATACCGACGACAATGAGCAATATCGGCCAGGTCTGCCTGAAGGGATAAATTTCCGCTTTGGACAAATAAATCAAAACGCCTAAAGTAATTAAAATCATGCCGCCGGTAAGCACATTATGTTTTTGCTTCGCCATAAAAGAATCTCCTTATTTACGTATTATCTTTAAGCGGCCGGATTTTACTCCGGCCGCATTGGTTGTTGAAACTCCAATTTCAAAAACGTAGTGCATAACCTAAAGGTCACACGTTGAAATTCGTAAGTTGAACAATCCCGCAAAGCGGAGGGAATGAACTACAAGAGCGTACTTTGTGGTTCATTCCCGTGGCTTATAATTTCTCCGCTAACTTCAGAAAGGGCTTAAACAAATCAATGGGTATTGGAAATACCGTCGTGGAATTGTTTTCTGCAGCAATTTGATTCAATGTCTGCAGGTAACGCAATTGCAGCGACATCGGCTGTGTTTCCATCAAAGCTGCTGCATCGACAAGCTTTTGTGCGGCCTGGAATTCGCCTGCAGCATTGATGACCTTGGCGCGCCGTTCTCTCTCCGCTTCTGCCTGTTTAGCAATGGCCCTTTTCATCTCCTCAGGCAGATCTATCTGTTTCACTTCGACCCTGTCGACTTTAATCCCCCAGGGTTCGGTACTGCGATCCAGGATTTCCTGCAAGGTTAAATTAATCTTCTCCCTTTCTGACAAAATCTCGTCCAGTTCCACCTGACCACAGACACTTCTCAGACTGGTCTGAGCCTGTTGATCTGTCGCAAAGCGATAATTCTCCACCTTGATAATGGCCGCGGTCGCATCTAAAACCGTGTAGAATACTACGGCGTTGACTTTAATGGACACATTGTCACGGGTAATGACATCCTGCGCAGGAACCTCCCACGTAATTGTCCGCATATCCACCTTGACCATTTTATCCACAACGGGTATCAAAATAATAAGGCCAGGTCCCTTTGTATCAAGCACCCTCCCCAGACGAAAGATGACGCCTCTTTCATACTCGTTTAAGATACGAATCGCGGATGCCAAAAACATAAATACCAGCACGATAACAACTATTGTCGGTAAAGAAAAAGCACCAAACATTTTAAATATCCTCCTTTTTATTTTTTATAAATTATTGTTCATTTTTTATTTCATCTACTATCAAGCTCAGACCTTCAACTTTGAGAATTTTTACTTTTGCTCCTTTTTTTATTGGTTTTTCACTCGTCGCTTTCCAGTATTGTCCTTTTAAAAATACTTTCCCTTCATTGGCAATATCGGTCAGCACTTCAGCTTCCGCGCCAATCATTGCTTCGGTGCCGGTAAAGTGTTTCCGCCTTTGCGCTTTAATCGCCATCCAAATAACCGCAATAAAAAAGCCGGAGACTAATAATACCGCAGGAATTAAAACGTGCAAAGAAATACGCAATGCCGGCTCCGGCGAATCAAACAAAAGCAATGACCCAAATACCAATGAAATTACACCACCAACAGTAAGTATGCCATGACTCATAACTTTTATCTCCGCAATAAATAAAATAACGCCGAAAATTATCAGTAAAATTCCCGTATAATTTACCGGCAATGTAGATAATCCGAAAAAAGCCAAGAGCAACGATATCCCGCCGATTACTCCGGGTAAAATTGCACCCGGCGTAGAGAGTTCAAAATACAAACCCGCCAGGCCGATCAATAAAAGAATATAAGAAATATTGGGATCGGAAATGGCTGCCAGTATTCCCTGCCGTGTCCCCATCTCTTTATTATTGATTACCGCATCTTTTGTCGATATTTTCTTTTTACCGCTGGCCAGAGTTATTTCTTTCTTATCGATTGCCGCCAAAAGCTTATCTACATCCGGCGCAACAAAATCGATGACATTTAGCTTGAGAGCTTCGTCGGCGGTTATGGATTCGCTTTTGCGTACGGCTTTTTCCACCCACTCTTCAGAACGACCTCTTGTTTTGGCTATGCTTCGGGCGTAGGCGGCGGCGTCATTTTCCACTTTTTTGGACATGGTTTTATCCATACCGCCGCTGCCGCCAAGGCCGATTGCCACGGGATGAGCGGCGCCGATATTCGTGCCGGGAGCCATGGCCGCTATATGGGCGGCTTCCGTGATAATAACTCCCGCCGATGCGGCGCGTGCACCCGGAGGATAAACAAAAACAATCACCGGCAAAGGAGCATTAAGAATGCTCTTGGCAATATCCCGCATCGCCGTATCCATTCCCCCCGGCGTATCCAGCAAAATAATTATTCCTTCAGCGCCAGCTTTTTGCGCCTCTTCAATGCTGTTGGCTATATATTTTGCCGTTGGTGACGTGATAACACCTTCAACCTTAATCACGTTAAATACCGGTTTTTTCTCCTGACCCCAAACCCCGCCGCTCAGTAATATTAATATTGCTGCCGATGTATAAATTATTTTTTTGTACATTTTCTTCACCTTTTGTTTTATTCCTGTGGACCTAAACCGGAACTTCTCTTATTATCATTTGGACATCTTCCCAGACAAGTTTTTTTGCCGAGGGATTTCTTAGGAGATACGCCGGATGATACGTCGGCATTAATTTTATGCCTTCGTAAGAATGAAAACGGCCCCGCAGCATAGTTATCGGAATATCGGTTTTTAAAAGTGTTTGCGCGGCAAAAGTCCCCAAAGCGCAAATTACCTGGGGCGAAATAATCTGGAGTTGCTTTTTTAAAAACGGTTCGCATAACCCGATCTCATTGGGCAAGGGGTTGCGATTACCGGGTGGACGGCATTTAAGTATATTGCAGATATAGACATCTTTGCGTTTCAAGCCCATAGCCTCTATAATTTTCGTTAAAAGCTGACCGGCTCTCCCGACAAAGGGCAAACCTTGTTCATCTTCATCGGCCCCGGGAGCTTCACCCACAAAAACAATACGCGCGGATGGATTTCCAGCGCCAAATACTAAATTGCGTCTTGTCTTGCCCAATGGACAAAGATGACAAGTTTTCATCTCCTGATATACTTTTTCTAACTCTACCTCTTTATTCCCGGTAAGATTTTCAATGGGGGGGGAGAGCGGCGATTTTTTCCCCCATTCCAGCCCGACGGCTAAACTTTCCTGATTTAGAACATATCCCTTGATCGCCTTAACAACAGAGAGCAATTCTTCCTGTAGTTGACTGTTGGATGATAACAAAAATAATTCCGCCATTACTTCTTACCGCCGCCTTTCTTCTGAACTAAGTTTTTGACGCGATTAAGAATTTCTTCCGCCGCTTCGATTTTGGTCATTTTGCTGAAAGATTCGGCCTTGCCTTTGTTATCAATTATCGTAATTACATTCGTATCGGTTTGAAAACCGGCACCATCTTGGCGCAAGTCATTGGCGACAATCAAATCCATATTTTTCTTTTCCAGTTTTGCCTTAGCATTGGCCAAAAGATTTTGCGTTTCCATGGCAAATCCGACCAATATGCGTTTGCCCTTATTTTTTCCAATTTCCGCAATTATATCCGGATTTTTTTCCAACTCCAAAGAAAGAGATTTTTTATCTTTTTTTATTTTATTCCTGGAGAAAACATTCGGTCTATAATCAGCTACAGCGGCAGCTTTGATAATAATTGTGGCGTTTTTGTAATTTTCCGACACTGCTTTATGCATCTGGCGCGCCGTGCGCACCTCGATAATTTTTTCTGCTTTGGGAAAAGGCAAAGAGGTTCGTCCGGTAATCAAAGTTACTTGAGCGCCGCGCCTGCTGGCAACTCTGGCCAAGGCGTAACCCATTTTCCCCGATGACATATTGGTAATAAACCGCACCGGATCCAGCGGTTCTTCCGTCGGTCCCGCAGTGATTAAAACTCTTTCCCCGGCAAAATCTTGGGGAGTCAATAGCGCCTCAATTTCTTCGACAATTCCCGGAACATCGGGCAGACGGCCGGCGCCTTCGGTTTTGCAGGCCAATTCTCCCTTGCCGCTGTCCATAATGACATAACCATGATTTTTCAGTTTGCTGATATTTTCCTGCACAATGGGATTTTCCAGCATCTTGTCGTTCATTGCCGGACAAATCAAAGTCGGTTTGGCGGCAGCCATAATTGTTGTCGAGAGCAGATCATCGGCGATGCCTGAGGCGATTTTTCCGATTATGTTGCCCGTTGCCGGCGCTATAACAAACGCATCGGCAAATTGTGCCAGAGCGATATGAGCCATGTCGTACTGCGCGGTCGGCGCAAACATTTCCGTGTAAACCATGCCGCCGGAAAGAGTTTGCAGGGTCAAGGAAGAAATAAACGCTGTCGCGCTTTTCGTCATGATGACTTTTACCTGCGCTCCTTCCTTAACCAGCGCGCGTGTTAATTCCGCCGATTTATAAGCGGCAATTCCACCCGTAATTCCCAAAACAATTTTCTTTCCTTTAAGCATAATCTTACCTCTGTGGTTGATTATTTGGAGAATATAACAGCGTTTTATCACAAGATCAAGGCATAACTGCCTTGAAAATGGCGCTGTGCGCAAAGTTTTATCTTTTGATTTTACTTTAAATATCAACTGGTTTAACTTACAAAAAGAAAGAAGCGGCGCCAGATTACCACGTATTTCTGCCCAGAAACCTTCCTGTAATATTCCGGCTGTTAAAAAGGGAAAATTGCCTTGCAAAAGAAGCTAAAAGCTATTATTAAAACCGCGCACATTGAATCCCCGGATTAATTAGGAACAATTATGAAAAGGTTTGGTTTCTATCTGGCAATTTTTTTGGCTGTATTAATTATCGGCTCTCTTTGCTGGCTTTATTTTGCTGATTATCTGGAAAGAGAAAAACCGGCAATTACATTAAATCAGGAAATCATCGCCATCGGCAAGCAAAAGAACATCGGCATCACCTTTTCCGACCGAAAAAGTGGCCTTTCCAATTTAAAGGTAGAAATTGTTCAGGATAACAAAAACCAAATCCTGGCCGACGATAATATTCCTTCCCGAGGAACCAAAGAAAAGGTTTTGCAGTTGACCATAGACACAGCCGCGCTCAAACTTCACGATGGTCCGGCAATGATCACTATTACGGCCAAAGATTTCGCCCTTTTTAAAAATCAAACGACTCTATCTATCGCGGTAAAAATCGATACCGTACCTCCGCAGATATCGATACTCAATCCGGCCAATTACATAAATCAGGGCGGTACAGGTTTCATTGCCTATCGGATTTCCAAACCCGCTTCCGTCAACGGTATCTATGTCAATGACTACTTTACTCCCGGCTATGCATTAATGATTGACAACAAGCCGACCTATGTTGCCTACTTTGCAGTGCCGCTGGACGCATCAAAAGCAAAAACAAGTTTCACGATATTTGCCCAGGACGATGCTGGAAACGAAGCAAAGGCAGCGCTTCCCTGTGTAATTAGGGAAAAGACATTTCGCGTGGATAAAATGTCTTTGAATGAAAACTTTCTGCAGCAAAAAATGCCGGAATTTCAAACAGCGGTTCCCGCGCTGAAAGAGAAGACACTTCCCGAAGTCTTTATTTATGTCAATTCTCAAATGCGCAATGATAATTTTCAGACAATTCAAACTATTTGCCAAAAATCAGTATCTCCAAGACTTTGGCGGGGCGCTTTCTTACGTATGCGCAATGCCTCTACCATGTCTCTTTTTGGCGACAAGAGATATTATATGGCTGGCGGTAAAGTTGTTGCCGAATCTCTGCATATTGGAGTCGATCTAGCCTCCAGTGCTAACGCTGCTATTGAAGCGGCTAATAACGGAATTGTTGTTTTCACGGGAACTTTAGGCATTTACGGAAACACCGTTATTATCGATCATGGTTTAGGGCTATTCAGCCTGTATGGGCATTTATCTTACATTGAAACCGCCGTCGGCAAAAACGTGAAAAGGGAAGAACTAATCGGTCATTCCGGCTTATCGGGACTAGCGGGGGGAGACCATTTACATTTCAGCATTATTGTCGGCGGACAATTTGTTAATCCCCTGGAATGGTGGGATCCGCACTGGATCGAAGATAATATCAATAGAAAAATGCGCTTCTAAGTCAGCTTTTATTGATATCGCGATGATTTAAATTGACCATATACTTCATCGCGGAAAAGTAAGAACTCAATTCATTGGCCATAACTACAGAGCGGTGTTTTCCGCCCGTGCAGCCCAGGGCAACATTTAAACGAGCTTTTCCTTCTTTTTCATATAGAGGAATCAATAAGGCCATTAAGTCCAATATTTTTTTCAAAAATTCCTTGCTTTCTTTGTTTTTCAAAACATAGTCTTTCACGGCGGCATGGTGGCCGTCGAAGTTTTTTAAATTTTCAACAAAGTAAGGATTAGGCAAAAACCTTACGTCAAAAACAAGATCGGCATCGGCGGGCAATCCATAACGATAGCCGAAGGAAGTAACATTAACGACCATTTTATGATACCCGGAAGATGGACGAAAATGCCTCTGTACTATATCTTTTAGTTGGTGAACGTTAATGGAAGTTGTATCGATAATTTCATCCGCCATTTGTTTCAATGATAATAATTTTTCTCTCTCCAACAGGATGCCCTCCATGATGGGACCTTTTTCAGAAAGAGGATGAATACGTCTTGTTTCGCTAAACCGATGCAAAAGAGAATCGTCACTTGATTCGAGAAAGAGAATGTCGATTTTGTAACCCTTGTCTTTCAAGCGCGTAAATATTCGCGGGTACTTATCGAGGAAACTTCTTTCGCGCAGATCCATGACCATTGCTACTCGATCTATTTCCGGTGATGAAAGAGTGGTTATATCAAGGAATTTCGGAAGCAGAACAACCGGCAGGTTATCCACACAGAAAAAACCGATATCTTCCAATGCCCGCAGGGCTGTACTTTTACCGGAACCGGAAAGGCCTGTGATAATTACAACTCGCAGATTTTTCATTCAACTGTCCTTTTTAAACTGCTGAATAACTTTTTTTAGCAGATTTTTATCTAAATAGCCAGAAGATGGAATTTTTACCTGTACACACGGTAATTTAGTTCCCAGGATTTCCATCTCTCTGCTATTTAAAGAGAATCGGGATACGCCGGCCTTTCTAACTTCTATAATTCCCGCAAGAGTTGTCTGCTTTTTAATTCTATTGGAATCTAATATTTTTTTTACAGGAACAATTCCTGTTTCTTTTGTATGCAACAGGTTTTTGATTTTCGTATGGCCGCTGGCAATCAATTTTCCCCTTTGCTTTCTTTTGATAACAACAATATCATCGGCAATCCAGTAATTACCTTCTTTAACCAACACCAAGGCTGATGTTGTTTTTCCGATTCCACTGGCCCCTGTAATTAATATGCCTCTACCCTGACATTCAAAAACAACGCCATGAAAATTCGCAATTTCTTGCATTTTTTGGCTAACTAAACCTTTCTACAAGTTTTACAAACAATGCTCATTAAAAGCGGATAATTCCTAAGCGCTGTTATTATCTAAGGCGAAATATATCAGATTAAAGGAGACAGGATTCATCCTGATCAATAATTATTTTATACAAGTCGCCTCGTGACTTTGCTTCCAATAGCTTTTTACGAAAATTAGGCGCTTTCAACATTTTGGAGATTTTAGCCAAAGCTTTTAAATGCTGACCGGCCGAATTTTCCGGTGCCAAAAGCAGGAAAAAAAGATGGACGGGCTTGCCGTCTATGGAATCAAAGGCAATGCCTTCGTTGCTGCGTCCGAAAGCGACAACAAGTTCTTCCAGGGTGGGTACTTTACCGTGAGGAATGGCAACACCGTCACCTATTCCCGTGGAACCAAGCTTTTCTCTCTGTTTTAAAACTTCTATAACCGCGGAAGAATCGAGTTTAAGTCCTCCCTGGATTATTGTATCAACCAACTCTTGCAAGACTTCGGTTTTGTTTTTAGCCGACAAGTTATCATTAATAAATCCACTATTGAAAATCTGATCCAGCTGCATTTTACACACCTCAGCTGTTTGTCTCGATCAGGGTATAATTCCCATCATCGCGACGGTAGACCAAACTTACTTTTTCCGAAGAAGAATCTCGATAGATTATAAAATGGGCGTTGGTTTCTTCTATTTCCATCACCGCTTCATCAAGCGACATTGGTTTTAATATTATTTTACGCGTTTCCGCAATTCTGTTTGTTGCTGATTCTTCGATTTCCGCTCTTTCATTTACTTTCTCCATGCCGCGGCGAATACTTTTAGGCTTATGTTCTCTGATTTTATCTTTTTGTTTTTTCAGTTGCTTTTCAATTTTTTCTATACAGTTATCAATGGCCAAATGCATGTCTTTGGCTTCTTCCTTCGCATTTACATTCCACCCATTGGCGCTCAGATTTATTTCCACAAAATTCCTGAATTTTTCCATAGAAAGGATGATATGAGCTTCGGCTGGCGCATCTACATATTTATTTAACTTCCGAATTCTTTCTTCCGCGTAAACTTTTTGCCATTTCTCACCTTCACTGCTTCTGAAAGTCACCGAAATTTTCATTATTTTTCCTCCCTCCTTCTACTCATCTCCCCGGCATTACATTACGAAAGCTTAACACCGGCATGACAATAAAGGCCAGTCATATATTGATGTAAAAGCCAGAAGTCAATTGTTTTTTTATTTTTTCTTTTATAAAAATAATTACTTATAATAATTCTAAAAATATTTTTTCCTTTTCGAAGAAGGTAAAATACCCATCATCTCCCTGTACTTAGCGACAGTGCGGCGGGCGATATCGATGCCGTTTTCTTTCAGCAAATCCACTATTTCGCAATCACTATATGGTTTTTTGGGCTTTTCTTTGCCAATTATCTTCTTAATTTCTTCTTTAACGCTTTTCGAGGCAATATTTTCCCCGGATACTCTTTGAATGGAACTGCCGAAGAAGTACTTCATTTCAAAGATTCCCCGAGGCGTATGCATGTATTTATTAGTCACTACGCGGCTAATAGTGGATTCGTGCATTTCCACATCATCGGCAATATCACGCAACACCAGCGGTTTGAGAAAATTGATGCCCTTGTCAAAAAAATCTCTTTGATATTTAACGATGCTTTCCGCTACCTTATAGATTGTTTTTTGCCGCTGTTGGATGCTTTTAATCAACCACGTGGCCGACTGCACCTTTTCTCGGATATATTTTTTCCCGTTTTCTTCCTCATTGTGGCCATGAGAGCCAAGTCCGGCCATAATTTCGCGGTAAAAATTACTAATGCGCAAATGAGGCAAACCATCATCATTAAGAATTATTTTATATTCATCTCCGGATTTGACAATATAAACATCGGGAATGATTGCTTGAATTTTTTCTTCGGAATAAACGCTGCCCGGGCGGGGGTCCATACTGCTGATCAATAATACAGCCTTCTCCACTTCACGCAAAGGCACTTTTAATTTGCGGGCAATATGGACATAATTTTTCAGTTCCAAATCCTTAAGGCAGTCCCTAATAATAACTTCGACAAGCGGATTTTTTTTCACACCCGGCATTTGCGCTTGAATTAACAAACATTCCTGCAAACTGCGGGCGGCTATTCCGGGCGGATCAAATTCGTGAATCTTTTTCAGAACAGCTTCCACGAATTCTTCACTAATATTTTCCAGAAGGGCAATTTCCGGCACAGTCGCGCATAAATAACCATTTTGGTCAAGATTGCCGATAATTTGGGTGCCAATACGCATTTCATCTTCAGTCAAAGGTGAAAGCTTCATTTGCCACATCAAATATTTTGTCAGCGATTGGCTTTCGGTAAGAACATTATCCCAGGAAGGCGCTTCCGTATCTCTGCGGCCATATGTTACCCCAACCGGTCCATAATCTTCCAGATAGTTATTCCAGTCAAATTCTGAGCGGCCGTCGCCTTCTCCGGTGAGTTCAACGGTACGTTCAACAGCTTTAGTTGTGTCTTCGCGTTCAATCGATTGAATATCTTCTTCGCTTTTGGCGTGAACTTCCTCATCATTTCCTTCATCCGGGGAAACTTCTTCCAAGAGGGGATTTTCTTCCATTTCCTGATTGATTGTATCGACAAGTTCCAATCTGGATAACTGCAACAATTTTATGGCCTGCTGCAGTTGCGGTGTCATAATTAACTGTTGGGAAAGTTTTAAACTCTGTTTTAACTCAAACGCCATAAAAAATAATCATAATTCACGGATTTTTTATAAATTGAAATTTTCCCCAAAATAGAATTTTCGGGCAAGTTCACTGTGAGCTATTTTTTCCGGTTCGCCTTCAACAAGTATCTCCCCTTCGTTGACAATATAAGCCCGATCACAACAGGCAAGTGTTTCGCGCACATTATGGTCGGAAACGATGATACCGATTCCTTTATTTTTTAACTTTTGGATAATTTTTTGGATGTCGGCAACAGCGAGCGGATCAATGCCGGCAAAAGGTTCGTCCAGAAGGATATACTTGGGAGATGTAACCAATGCCCGCGTTATTTCCACCCTTCTTCTTTCGCCTCCGGACAGAGAATAGGCATAGTTTTTCGCCAAGGAGGTCAAATCAAGTTCTCCCAGAAGCTCCTGAAGTTTTTCCTTTCTCTCCTCCTCCTGCATATCAAGGGTTTCCAATATGGCCAAAATATTTTCTTCGACAGTAAGCTTGCGGAAAACAGATGGTTCCTGCGGCAGATAATTTAAACCTTTGCGCGCCCTCTGATACATAGGATACAAGCTAATGTCTTCACCGTCTAAAAATATTTTCCCGCCATCCGGCTTAATCAAGCCGACTATCATATAAAAAGTGGTTGTTTTCCCTGCGCCATTGGGGCCGAGTAAACCTACTACTTCACCCGGAGAAATCGATAAATCAATTCGATTGACTACTCTCCGCTTGTTATAAATTTTGGTTAGTCCTTCTGCCGATAATTTACTCATAATTTTCCGTTGCTAAATAATTACTGTTTATTTTTTTCCGTCTTTTTTTCTTGCGGATAGATTACAGCCTTAACCCTCTCCTTATTCTCAGGACCACATACTTCGGCGCTGCCTCGTTTTTCATTGACGTAAACGATTACTCTGCATCCTTTTATAGTATTTTTCCCTTCACGTAGTAAGGCGTTGCCGGTCAAAATAATCTGACCGGTATCATTATAATATACTGCCTCATTACCGGTGGCGAGTCTTTCTCCCTGCGTTACCGAAACATTTCCTTTTGCTTCAATTTTGTCCAGATCACCCGTTCCTTCGATCTCCATCTTCCCGATTTTGTCTTTTTTAGCGGGATCTTTTTTATAATATAAAAGCAGCTGGTCCGCTTTCAATACCCGGTCTCCCTGTTTGGCTACGGCGTTACCGGTAAACATTATCAGCTTCTTTTCATTAAAAGCTTCCAGGCGATCGGAAACTATTTCAATAGGTTCATTCTTTTTAATTATATCTGCTTTAACGATGCTATTATTATCCTGAGCATACAGACTGGCAGGCATCAGCAGGACAACAAATAAGACGACAAACAGATATATTTTCCTATCAATCATTTCATTTCTCAACTATTTTATTTTTGCTTTTACCATGGAGGAAAGGTTTAATTGTCCTTTATTAATGAAGAGGGTAAGCCCCACACCTTTTATTTTTATGCGCTTATTTTCCATGGTTACCGGCGCGTCGGTAAAAAATTTCCTTTCGACATCACTATAATTCAAATGATCAGTATAAAACTTGTCACCGGCATCGGACGTGATTACCACATTACCTTTTATTTCAACGTCCTTTTTATCCGTAACCATCTGGCCTTTATCCGCCGTCATTAAGAAAGATTTACCGTCAGGCATATTCAATTTTATTTGCACCCGGTCAAATAAAGCAAGATTTTGTTTTCTGTAATACGTGGCGGTATCGGCTTTCATTTCCCATTGGGAATTGCCTTCGCCTACTTCCGTATAAACGAAACCTTTAATTTGCAAATCGATTTGTTCCGGTAATGCTTTTAACAAATCCATGGATCTGGTATTTTTAATTTTAAATATCACCGCGACAATAATCACCACGACCACACAGGCGATTACTATTGACGATATAATTATTGTTTTTTTATTTAATTTCATTTTTTGTCCAAACTCCATTCTCCCCTTCATTGGAAAACGTATTGTTTGTTATATCACTCAGGATGTCGCCTGTAAAGATATAAGGATGATTAGCGGAAATACCGAAGAAATGCTGTTATCTTTTTATATAAAATATTCTAATGTTAGTGCCTCTTCAATCATGTTGGGCAAACTCATACTTGGCGGCGATTTCCGCCCATTTGCCCTGGGCTTGCAAAATCATCTCACAAATCTCGCGCACCGCGCCATGTCCGCCCCTGTTGTTCGTTATATAGTCAACCGATTTTTTCACGACATCGAGGGCGTCAGCCACCGCCGCGGAAAATCCTACCCGTCTTAATACCGGTATATCCACTATGTCGTCGCCTAAAAAGGCCACTGCGGTTGCCGGCAAATTGTGTTTTAGTAAAATTTTTTCGAAGACATCCTTTTTATTTAACGCTCCCTGGTAAACTTCTTTAATTTCTAAGTCGCGCGCCCGATGCTGGACAACTTCCGATTCCCGCCCTGTCAACAACGCCACTTTAACTCCATAACGCTGGATTATCTTCAAGCCATGTCCGTCACGGACATCAAAATTCTTCATTTCGCGTCCGTCATCATCCATTATTATCCGGCCGTCAGTCATGACGCCGTCCACATCCAAAATAAGCAGTTTTATGTCTTTGAGCTTTTCTTTAATATTTTTTTTCATTTTCCGTAGTTCCCTTCACCAAACTATCTATCTTTTTCAGAACTGTCAGCAGTTCTTTCAACGAATCCAGATAAAGCGAATTAGCGCCATCGCAAAGCGCTTTTTCAGGGTCCCGGTGCACTTCCAAAAATATGCCGTCCACGCCAGCGGCTACCGCTGCCCGAGCCAGATAGGGCACCATATCCCGCTCGCCGCCTGACGCTATGCCTTCTCCTCCGGGCAATTGCACGGCGTGGGTCGCATCAAAAATTACCGGATATCCCATATTTCTTATAATGGGCAAGGAACGCACATCAAAAATAAGATTATTGTAGCCAAACGACGCGCCCCGTTCGGTAATCATGATATTTTCATTGCCAGCCGCTTTGGCCTTGGCTATTATGTTGGCGACATCCCAGGGTGCCAGAAACTGCCCTTTCTTAACATTGATTACCCGCGCTTTTTTGGCAATTTCCGTCACAAAATCAGTCTGGCGGCACAGAAATGCCGGTACCTGCAGGACATCCAACACTTGCACGGCGGCATCAATTTCTTCAAAACGATGCACATCGGAAAGAAGCGGCACACCCAGCTTCTCTTTAATTCTTTGGAGAATCGCCAATCCTTCTTTTATTCCCGGGCCGCGGTAAGATTTAATCGAAGTTCTATTGGCCTTATCGTAAGAAGCTTTGAAAATAAAAGGAATCTTCAATTTTGCCGTAAGTTTTTGCAGATACTGAGCAACATCCAAAGCCGCTTTTTCATTTTCCAGAACGCAAGGACCCGCGATTAAAACAAATCCGGCTTTATCTCCTATAACAAAATCCCCCATCTTAATTTGCTTCATGATTTATCACTCTCCTTGGTTTGTTTCTGTCTCTTCTTCTGCAAAAGTAGAATTTTAATCTTGGGAATTCTTCTGCCGGCTTTTGCCGATTCGGGATTGAGCTCATAGGCGTTGATGTACGCTTTCAACGCCTCCTGATACAGTCCTTTTTTCTCGTAAGCTTCTCCCAAGTTAGCGTAAAGCTCATCATCCTCCCGGTCATATTTCAGCGCAATCAAATAATTTTCAATAGCCTTATCCCAATTGCCGCGAGCGGCATAAGCATAACCTAAACTGGAATAAGACGCAGCTTTTTTCGGCTCCAGAGCAACTATTTTCTGGTAATATTTTATTGCCGTTTCGTACTTTTTTTCTTTCAAATAAAACTGGGCAATAATACTTAATACCTCCTTGGTCGGGGGAGACATCTTTTCATACCGGGCAATTGCTTCTTTTTCCTTGCCCAGTTTGCCATATGTATAGGCCAAATTATAGTTCACATTTGAACTTTTAGCGCCCTGTTTAATTGCCTTTTCGTAATTTTCGGCTGATGCCGCATATTTCTTCAATTCGCCGTAGGCGAAACCTAAACTGACATAAATCGAGGCTTTTTGGGGAAATTTTGCCGCTAATTTTTCGTAGTGCTTTACGGCCTGGTCGAATTTCTTGTTTCTAAATGCCAGATCAGCAAGCCGCTCCAGAGCGTCCGTATCTTCCGGATTAATTTTCAAGACCTGTTCGTACTCTTTAACTGCTTCCGCGTCCATTTTTCTTTTTTCGTAAGCCGCTCCCAGGTTGAAGCGGATTACGGGCTCATCAGGACTAAGTGAAACCGCCTTCTTTAAATTTTCCAGCTCTTCCTGCAATTTTCCGCGTCCGGCATAGGCCGAAGCAAGATTGGCGTACGCGGCGGCCAGCTTGGGCTGATTTTTGATAATTTCCTTATAATACTTAATGGCCTCATCATATTTTTTGAGCTTCAGATAAACATCCCCCAAAGCAATTAAGGCCAAATCCGCTTCTTTTTCCTTCGAATGCTCGACAATATATTTGTATTGTTCGACGGCTAAATTTATCATTTTCTTTTTTGTGTAAGCCTCGCCCAATTTAAATCTTAGCGGATAATTTTCCGGTTCCAGCCGCACCGCTTCCCGATAATTTTCTATAGCTTTATCCCACAGCCCTTTTCCCGCCAGAGCAAGGCCGAGACTGATATAAGCCTGCGCTTCTTGCGGACTTATTGTGACAAGTTTTTTCGATACCTCAATGGCGCGGTCAAATTCATCTTTCTTAAGATAGCACTTAGCCAATTCGGCCAGCACCGTGGTATCGTCGGGCTTAATCTCCAATATATCTTTGTATTGACTTATGGCATCATCCAGCCTGACCTGCCGCAAGTAAACACCCGCCAGAATCTTGCGCACTCCGATATCCTGCTTATTCAAGGCTATAGCTTTTTTCAAATATTCGATTTGCTCTTTAACATTGCCCGAATCTTTGGCAAATCTGAGCCAGTCTTGCGGCATGATTTCAACCTTAAGCCCAACAGCGGCGATCATTTCATTTTGATAATTTACACGAATTTTATAATCGGTTATGGCACTTGATCCTTGAGGCACAGAGCTGCTTTTCATTATTTTATTGACCAGATCGACCCCCCGCAGGAGGACGCCGATATCATTATTGCTCTTGCTTAATCCTTCGACAATAACCCCCGTGTATTTGCCCATTAAATCGTCACTCGCCACTGCCTTCACCACAAATTCGTCCCGGTAAGTCAATTCCAGCATTTCATGCTCAGTCACGCGGATATTTTGGCCGTTTTTTTCCATTTCCAGATAATAGAAATGCGGCTTTTCCTTCAATACGTAATAAGAAAAAGTATTTTTTACTCTCATCGCGTTGTAACTGAAGGCGCGAATGGTCTGGGAATAGAAATAATATAGAAAGGCAAAAGCCGCGATAAGGATAACTGAAAAAATCAATATTTTCCCGATGGGAATCCGCTTTTTCTTTTTCTCACCTCTGTCATCTATACGCTGAATAATCATTTATCCCTCAACAGGTAAATTTTCTTTTCCCCGCAAAGCAGCGACTGAAATTTACCGGCAGTCAGCTCCGGGGATGATATTTATGGTGTATTTCTCTTAACCTCTCCCGTGTTATGTGCGTGTAAATTTGCGTCGTGGAAATATCGGCATGTCCCAGCATTACCTGCACGATACGCAAATCCGCGCCGCCTTCCAACAGATGCGAAGCAAAAGAATGGCGAAAAGTGTGCGGATGAACCTTCTTTTGCATTCCGGCTTTTTTAGCATAACGGACGACTATTTTCCAAAAACCCTGCCGGGTAAATTTTCCTCCAAAGCGGTTTAAAAACAATACATCCGTTCTTTTTTTTTGCATCAATTGCGGCCTGGCCTTATCTATATAAACTCTTACGCAATCGTAAGCGGTTTTGCCGATAGGAACTATTCGTTCCTTATTGCCTTTCCCCATAACAGTCACGAAGCCCACCTGCCAATTAATGCTGTTCATTGTCAAATTAATCAACTCCGAAACGCGAATTCCCGTCGCGTAGAGAAGCTCCAGCATGGCACTATCCCGCATTGCAAAGGCCGTCTGGTCTCCCGGCTGGGCTAAAATAACGTTCATTTCTTCTTTACTTATCGTATCGGGCAGCCGCATCCATACTTTGGCCAGTTCTATATTGGCCAGCGGCGTTTGTTCAATTTTCTTTTCCTGCAGGAGGAATTTATAAAACCCTCTCATAGCCGCGAGTGACCGGTTCATGGAATTGGCCGATAATCCCTCTCTTTTAATCTGCGTTAAATATTCAATAATTACCTCTGGCGTAACTTCCGGCAACTGGGTTAAGCCTTTTTGCTCCTGGACAAATAAAAGAAACCGGCGCAAATCACGACCGTAGGCTTCCAGCGTATTTTGGGCGACGCCCCGTTCAATTAAAAGATAATTGAAATATTTCGCCAGTAATTCCTGCATGGAACTTTTTAACGCAAATACGCTTATGAAGCAAAGTTTTTTTATTGACTTATTTCGCAATCTCGTAAAAATAGGGACTGAAGAATTTACAAAATCACCTCTGGGGGAAATAACCAATGAAAAAAGTCGTCATTGCCTCCGATCATGGCGCTGTAGCCCTGAAAAACGAAATTGTATCCTTTTTAAAAGCAAAAAATTGCACGGTAAAAGATTTGGGGGTAAACAGCGAGGATTCGGTGGATTATCCCGATATCGCCGTGGCCGCCTGTAAGGAATTTAAGAGGGGCGCGTATGATTTCGGCATTTTGCTTTGCGGCTCGGGAATAGGAATGTCCATCGTCGCCAACAAAATCAAGGGTATCCGGTGCGCTCAGGTTTTCGACCTTTTTACCGCCGAGATGGCCAAAGCCCACAATAACGCCAATTTTATCGCTTTTGGCGGCAGAGTGAAATATTCAGTGTCGGTTACGCAGATGATCGAAAAATTCATGAACACAGATTTTGCGGGCGACCGGCATGAAAGAAGAGTTGCCAAAATTATGGATGTAGAAAAGAAATGCTAAAGCCCCGCTGTTAACTCAGGTATTGGATATGGCGGAAGTTTTCGACAAAAAAAAGATTCGCCAGGTATTTCGCGATGTACAAAAACATCTGCTTATCGGGCAATTGATCCGCCGCTTTTCCACCAACAAAGATGATATCAGACAAACTGCCCTCGGACAGATTGATTTATCGAACTGCCGAAATGTCCTGGAATTAGGCTGCGCTTTCGGCGCTTTTACCGAGGCCCTGAAAGACAAACTTCATCCCGCGGCAAAAATCACCGGCCTGGACATTGTCCCCGAATATAAGCCTTTCTTTCTGGAAGCATGCGGACGCGCCGGATACGCGGGAACCTTTTCTTCTTCCGGCATCAATCAAATAAAAAAATATTCCGCTGCTTCTTTCGATTTGATTATTTGCAGTTATGCTTTATACTTTTTCGCCGGTATGATTCCGGAGATTGCCCGCATTCTAAAAAGAGACGGAATTTTCATTACCATCACCCATTCCCAATGCGACATGCAGGAGCTCGTGAGCGTTATCAAAAAAATTATGAAGCAAAATGATTTGCTCAATGATAAACAATCCCTGCCGATAGAAATTCTTGTCGGCCAATTTTCCGCCGAAAACGGCGAGAGGCTTCTGACTCCATTCTTTGGCCGGATAAAGGCAATCGATTACAAAAATAAGCTGATTTTTCAGCCCTCGGAAATTGATCATTTTCTGGAATACTTTCAGTTTAAAGAATCTTTTTTCCTGACGGAAACCGCCCCACGCAAAAAAACCATCGTTGATCAGCTTGTGCGCAAGCTGAAAGATGCAGTGATAGAGGGAAAGAATATCAGTATGTGCAAGGATGATAAGATTTTCATTGCTTCTCAACCCCTGATTCCTAAGGAAACATGATGAAAAGACAGCGCAAGCATTGCCTTTATTGCGGCCGCGCCACTATCAAGAAATACGAAGACAACGTCCGGCGGGATTTTTGCCCCTCCTGTAATTCGTTTTTTTATGAAAATCCACTGCCGGTAGTTTCCGCGATTCTCGATTCTTCACGCCGGATACTTTTAGTTAAGCGCAGCCGGCCCCCTTTCAAGGGTATGTGGTGCTTACCGACAGGCTTTGCCGAAGCCGGGGAAAGCATTGAAGACGCAACTTTGCGAGAACTGGAAGAAGAAACTGGCATCAATGGCCGGATAGTAAAACTGCTGGATGTTGATTCTTACAAGAGCCGTTTTTACGGCGATTTGCTTTTTTTGACCTTTGTCGTGGAACAAAATGGCGGGAAACTTGCCGCCGGGGGTGATTGCGCGCAAGCCCGGTTTTGGCCGGTGAACAAACTGCCACCCCTGGCCTTCCCTCCCAATAAACGCGCTCTGGATGCCTATATAAAAAGCAAAAGGGATTACTGGGCGATATTCGATTCCATCGAACGCGCGGATGAAAAAACGCCTTCGCCCAAGATAACAAAAAATCCATTAACAAGGAGGCTCGTCAATTTCATCCTTAAGAATAAGGAAGACATCATCAATCAATGGATGGAAGACGTGGCGGCAAACCCATCGACTGCCGAATACCACACTGTGGAAAGCCGTACACTGTATAATATTTGCGACAGGATACTTTCCCAAATAACTCTCTGGCTGGGCGGCCTGCACGATGTTGACAGGGTTAAAAGTTTTTACACGAAGCTCGGCCACGAAAGAAAAGCGTCAGGTTTTAAAATCAGCGGAGCACTGAGTGCGCTCAGCCTCATCCGCAAGCACATCTGGACCTTTGCCCTCGCGCAGGATGCCTTGCAGAAGAATCTGGAGCTTTACATGACTTTTGAACTGCAAAGGCAAATGACTATCTTCTTCGATCTGGCGACTTTTTATTTAACGCGCGGATATGAGGACTTTTAATATTTTATGTTTAGTAACAGCCAACAATATTTTTAGGAGGTTTGTTATGGAATTCAAAGAAGCGATGAAACAAAGACGAGCCGTAAACTATTTTGATCCAACCAAAGACGTAACTGATGCCCAGATTAAGGATATAATAGAAACCGCGTCGCTGGCACCTTCAGGATTTAACCTTCAGCCGTGGAATGTAATTGTTGTCAAGGATAAGGCAAAAAAAGAAATTCTGAGAAAAGTCGCCTGGGATCAGCCCAAGATTACTGAAGCGCCGGTCGTCCTGATTGTTCTGGGAGATCGTGATGGCTGGAAAAATGGTCACAGCACTTTTGAGAAGGATTTCGTGGAAATGGTTAAAATCGGCGCAATGAAAAAGGATCAGCATGACTGGTTTGCCGGCGCGGCAAAATCTATTTATGGAACTTCCCCTGATCAGAAAATGGCGTTTGCCTGTAAGAACGCTGGTTTCTTCGGAATGGCATTGATGCTTGCCGCCAAGAATGCCGGACTCGACTCTCATCCGATGGACGGATTGGATGTTGAAGGCGTGAAGAAGGCTTTTAATATACCCGATCAATACTGGGTTCCTCTTTTACTGGCAATCGGTCATTTTGATAAAAGTAAAACTCTTCTTCCGCCGAAATGGAGAAAAAGCTACAATGAGATAGTCGTGAGTTTTAATGACACTCGCTGAAAACGAGCATCGCGAAGATTGAAGCGCAAGTGGAACTATCCCAGGAGCGTAGCGGGATTAATGACACCTTAGTCAGAAGCGAAGCGCATAGGAATTGGTTAGCCGAATTATCCCACACGCGAAGCGTGTAGGGCTTAAATACACCTTAATCGGAAAAAGCGAAGTTCTTATCAATTTAACATTATTGACAAATAAAGGAGGGTTGATATGAATGTGTATCTTAGAACTTTTGCTCGTGTGATCTTGATTGGTCATGGTTTAATACTTTTATCCTTGATAGTGGGCTGTGCCTATCTGGAAAGTCCTTATACCTACCACGAGTTTGATGGCCTGTTTGTCTACTATAGAACACAGGACATTTCCACTTATCGCGAGTTGCTCCCCAAAGTATTCGATATGCCGGATGAACCACTGGTGATGGCTTTTGTCATGGACTATTATAAGATGAACAAAACGACTGAACCTTACAAGGAAGCGGCGGTTTTTCTTCTGGCCAAATATCAGCAAAGAATGGGTTGGCACTGTGTGACCATGCCCGTCACGAGCGATGAGGCGCGAATCGGCGGCATCAAATATCTTGGCTATCCAAAAATCATGGGAGATGTCAGATTGCAGCGCGAACCGTCATCCTATACCGGGACACTGATGCTGAACAACAAAACTGTTATGACCATTCAATTTGATCCAAAGAAGGATAATGATGTTTCTAAATCTGAAGAGGAATGGTTTGACAAGTTCCGGGGATTAACCAGCTTCAACTTGTTGAACGGAGAAATCTACGAGCCAGAATTTGGCCGAAGAACCAATTTATTGCAAACTTCGCGGTTGTATCCTGATAAACTCATCGTCAAAACCGGCACCGCTAACCTGACTCAGGATTCGGAAGCCGCTGGCACATCCTCAGCGCGTCTTGCCAAGGTCTTCAGCATTAGACCGACTGAAATTGTTTTGGCTTATTATTTAAAAAACTCTTTCACGCAGTCATTTGGAACTGGAAAGTATACTGGGAGGTGAAATATGTATTTTACCAGAAGAGAACTTATAAGAAATGGCTCTTTGTTTTGTCTGGCAACGATGCTGGGATGCACAAAAAATTTAAACGTTCCGGGGAAAATAAGTGAAAAAGAATTTGAAATTTTCCCCGCATTGTATGTCCCCAATTCAATATATTTTTCAGACCAAAAACCTGTTGTCAGTATCGTGAAAATCAATGAAAAATGGAGTGATGCGAAAGGGATTGAATACGCCGTGACAAAGGCCATTGATCTCATCGGTGGCCTGGATCAGGTGACTAAAGGAAAAGAACGCATTCTTCTTAAGCCGAATTTAGTGAGTTTTTCTCCATCCGATACGACCAAGCCGACAGTTGTTGAAGCCCTGGCTGTATTAATGAAAAAAGCCGGGAAAAATGTTTGTATTGGCGAGGCCAGTGCCGCGTCCTGGCGTAATATTAAAATATTGATAAAGGGAAACGTTTGCAGCGCAAAAGACCATGAGACCTTACTGGCTATTCAAGATGATGTTTTTGATAAACTTGGCTACCTTGGTGTTTCCAGGAAAATTGATGTTCCCCTGATCAATCTCCATGTGGGAAAAATGGCGAAACTGGCTATTCCGGACAACTTTGTCTTTAAGGAAATCTATATCCATGAAGCCCTATACAATACGGACATGATCTGTTCAGTGCCCATGATGAAGACGCACGGGTTGGCCGGCGTCACCCTGGCGCTGAAAAATGTCGGTATCGGTACCTATCCCGGTTTAATTTACGGATCGGTCAGGTCTGCGGTGCACCGGAAAGCAAATGAGTTTGAACCGACTGGAACCGCCTCGGCGATCGTCGATATGGTCAAGGCCAATAAAATCGGATTGAATGTGATCGATGCTACCATGGCGATGCAAGGGCAGGGACCTTCCGTTAGTCAAGGCGGCAAATTAATTAAAATGAATCTCATCATCGCCGGCACCAATCCTCTGGCCACGGATCTGGTTGCCGCCCATGCGATGGGATTTGAGCCGGATGAAATCGATACATTCAAATGGGCGCATAAAGCAGGGATGAGACCGGACGAAATAGACGACATTCAAATTGTCGGAGAAAAGCTTTCGGATGTCAGAAGGCCCTTTGAGAAACCGCAGATTGTACCTTACGGATGGTTAAAAGACTGGTACGGCCCACCTTGTTAATTATTGAAAAGGGCAATGTCCCGTTTAGAAATTGTGAAGTTACTCACACACAGGGCGTTGCTTGCGGAATGCGCACCCGATCAAGACAACGACACCTTAATCAGTAACCTACAGTCGCCATGCCTCCAGCATCTGCACGCGGCCTTCCTCCGTATCAGTTCACCTGTATAGCTTTACCTTTGGGGATAATTGGTAAATATAAAGTCCTTCTGCTTTACAGTAGTATGACACTCATAGCACTCCTGCACGAAGGATGCATCTTTTCCATACGGCGTAAATGTGGAGGTTTTTGCATCATACACGAATCGGGCGTATCCCCAGCCGCTGGTATTCGGAAATCTTTTGGAATCTTTGATGATGAACTCAACTCTTCTCAACACATCCGGTTCATAAGCAGCCGGAAAATCGGCATTCTGCCTTTCCGACCAAGCGATTTTTACGATGATGGATTTGTCTGGAAAGAGTTTGTCATTGCCAGGAATACCTTTTTTATAAGCTTTAATCATCGTGGGGTTGGCAAGGATAACTCTTAGTTCGTTGTTGTCTGTCCGGCGACTCACAGCAACCGTTTGCCACGTTTCGTATCCTTTTATTTCGGAAAAAGATATACCGTTGTGCGCTTTCAACGAGTATTTACCTGGCGCCGCAATTGAACGATATCCCCATACCATAAGGACAGCGACAAATACGAGAATTGCAGAAATGATAATTTTTTTCATTGCACGTGCCTCCTTTTATTGTACGTATTTCCTTTTGAAAAACGTTGCAGCAATATTTCCTTTATCTCTTTTATTTGAATTTAGGAATTGAAAAGCGAATGTCAATAGCTTAAGGCACAAGGAAAAATAATAATTTCATTGACAAATTAAATGGTTGTGCTATGCCAAATCAAGCCGATTCAATTTGTCTGCCAGAATTCCCTGCGATTTTGCAGTAATTAAGTATAGTGCCTCTTTAATTCCAAAGGAACCAATTAAATAAATGCCACTAACAGATCAACAAAGAACAGCAATAAACGGTGAAAGGCCTAACAATCTTCTTTTAGCAGGGCCAGGCACCGGAAAGTCCTTCACAATTTTAGCATATATAGGAATGTTATTGTCCGAAAGCGTCAGCCCAAATAGTATACTAGTAGTAACTTTCACAAGAGCAGCAACTAATGAACTAAAACGTGAAATATGCCGACTTCTGGGAGAAAATGGAACTTTGCCTCACATATACACACTGCATGCTTTTTCACTTAGACAACTAATGCGAAATGTGAATCGTGTTGACTATCTACCACGCAATTTCTCAATTGCTGATGATTTTGAAGAACGACATATAATACTCGAAGACCTTAAACGGCAACTTGGCATTGTCAATATCCGTGACGTAAGGCGCCTTTTTAATCTATTGGCATCTAACTGGGAAACATTGAACGCTGACCGTACGGATTGGGAAGTAACATTCGAAAGCCCTGAATTCGTCGGCGCATGGCGCGAACATCGAGAAATATTTGGATATATCCTTCGATCTGAATTGGTCTACCAATTCAAGAAAGCATTGGAAGAAGTTGACGGATTGAGGTTGGACGGTCCTCTCGAATACGTGATTGTCGACGAGTACCAAGATTTAAATCGTTGCGACCTACGTGTCATTCAGTTTCTAAACGAAAATGGAGCACGCCTGTTTGCTGCAGGTGATGATGATCAAAGCATTTACGGTTTCAGATATGCATATCCAGAAGGAATACGCCGTTTCACTGAATTGGTTCCTGATTCTGAGCAACACAGCATCACAGAATGCCGCCGGTGTGATGAACGAATCCTCCGGATAGCTATGGAAGTAATCCGCCAAGACCACAGAAGAGTTCCAAAAATTTTACGATCAGTTACTGGAAAGCCTGGTCATGTGTCAATCCTTCGATTCCCCAACCAAATATTTGAAGCTTCAAAAATTGCTGAAATTATACAAGTGTTAAAGGAGCGGGAGGGTTATAAGGATAGAGATTTTCTTGTGCTATTGCGTACCGATTTCAGGTGCGTTTTTTCAGAAGTTATCAATCAGGCGCTACAGAGACTTAAGATATCTGTAAACACCCAGAATCAAAGCTATGTCTTTCTTGACACCCCAATTGCACGACGTTTTATAGCTATTGCCAAGTATTTGGATAACAGCCACAATGACTTAGCTATTCGGACAATTCTATCAACAACGCAAGGAATAGGCCCTACGTTAATAGATTCTTTAATTACCGTGGCAAGAGATAGAAACTGGAGATTCCATCAAGCTGTCCAAGCTGTGTGTAATGAAGAAATTCGAGGCATCCGCAATTCGATGAAAGTGCAGACTGTTATGGAACCAATAGTAGCTCTGAAACGTCGGTTAGATGATGAAGAAATGCAGTTTTCCAATGTTGTTGACACTATTATAGAAATGTTACAGGACGACAGAGGTGTCACCGATATCCTCAAAACAATATTTATAGAACAACAAATTGAGTCTATAAGAGAATTGGTTAACTTTATTACTGACATCCTTGGACCTGCTGAACCATCTGATGAATGTGCTGAAGGCGTGCGTATAATGACGATGCATCGCGCAAAAGGACTAACATCGAAAGTTGTTTTTGTTGTTGCTGCAGAGGATGAATACCTGCCCGGCAGAGGCGAACCTGACGAAGAACGTAGGCTTTTTTATGTTGCACTGACAAGAGCGAAGCATTACCTCTATATAACGTATTGTACACGCAGAACAGGACAGCAACAACGTACTGGCTTTCTACGCCAACCCACAAGTGTACGTACTCTAACTCGTTTCCTGACAGATATTCCCGAGCCAAGGCCTGTTGACGGATGTACATTCAAAGCATAATTAATATTCGTATGGATAATTAGGGTCAGCCCTATTTACTGCTATATAAAATAAAAAGTTTCTGGCGCTCCTGCCATGAGGTAAAATATCCGCATCAAGTGAAGACATGTAAAGAGTTAAGCGTCATTGTTAAAAAGGACAAAAAATAAATATTACAAGGAGAATAAAGATGAAAAAAGAATTAATTTCATTTGAAACAAAACCAACAGCGAAAACAATTACTATTTGGATGGCACTATTTTCATTAATTTTTTCAATTATTGGTATCTTTTTACTCATAGGCTATGGATTATCTGGAAATAAAGCACTGCTTCCCATGGGAATAATGTATACAATATTACCAATATTTTATTTAACAATTGGATACTTGTTTATTCGATTTACTCTTTGGCTCTATAATAAAGTAGCAAAAAAATTTGGTGGTATTATTATCAATACACAAGATAAAGAATAATTTTTTACCGCACCAAGTGAGAATATGAATGAGTTGGGATAATTTTCAGCGCGTAAAAATATTGCCATGTCTATATGACTGAACCAATCATTACGAAAGCTGTAAAAGAAGATTTGCCCCTCATTCTTGATATTCAAAGAAAAGCATTTTTGGAAGTGGCTAGAGCGTTCCATTTAAAATCCATGCCGCAGATAGAACAAACACTGAAAAGCTTAACTGCTGAATTTAAAAATTGCACGATCTTAAAAGCTTCTCTCGCTAATATTTCGGAAATTAAACATGAGAACGCACCTATTGATAAATCCGTGAATCTGAAAAAATCAAAATCACTGGATTCCCGCCTTCGCGGGAATGACCTTGATGATGTGACAATAGTTGGCTCCGTGCGCGCGTATAACCACGACGATACCTGCTATATCAACAGATTAGTGGTTCTGCCGGAATATCAGAATCGGGGCATTGGCAAGGCCTTGATGAATGAAATCGAAAAGCAATTCAAAACTATTGTCAAGAGATATGAATTATTTACCGGGTCACGGGATACAAGAAATCAATACTTATATAATCAACTGGGATACAAACCTTTTAAAACCGAATATCTTAATAGTGAAATAACCTTTGTCTTTATGGAAAAAAGCGCGCAATAATGTTTAGGGACAGGGGTATTCACTTGGAAATATTTTTAATTTATAGCAATAATTAAAATATTATAATGAAGTTAACACACGAAAATAAGGTAGAAAAATTTTACTCTCACGGTTCAGACACCAGGGGTTTTCAAGACGGCGGCTATTTATCATTTGGCTATTGGACTGAGGAAACTATTGATTATCATCAAGCCGCTGAAGCATTGATTAATCGCCTGCTCAAATTTGAAAAGCCGCTTAACCAAGGGGTAATTTTAAATGTCGCCTGCGGCTATGGCGCTGAAACCGTAAAGATTTATGAGAAAATTCGCCCGGATAAAATTATTGCGATTGATATCACAAATTCGCATGTTGAATTCGCCCAGCGTCGAATTAATTCACTAAACTTATCAGACCGGATTCATTTTGAAAAAATGGACGCTTGCGATATGAATTTTCAACCCGATAGTTTTATTTACGTGATTGCTGTTGAAGGGCCGGCGCATTTTAATACCAGAGAGGTTTTTTTACGCAAGGCCTATGAGGCGCTTAAACCCGACGGAATTTTATTACTTTCAGATATCGTGGCTGATAATCTTAAAACAAAAAAAAGTTTATACAATAAAGTAATCGCCAATTTCTGCGCGTGGCGTTGGCATATGCCGAAAGCGAACTGGATGACAGCGAAAGAAATAAAAACATTATTAAAAGAAATTGGTTTTACAATTGATAAGGCGGAAAGTGTTGGCGCTAATGTTTATCCCGGATTTTCTTGTTTTAATTTAAAATGGAAATCAATAAAGAATGCTGTTTATACCCGGGGGCTAAGAATAGGCCTGTTGCTCACGTTTATTTCTTGGTTGCTAGGACATGTATACAGAAGAAAAATGATTGATTATGTGTTTATTAAGGCGATTAAGCCAAGTTGATACTTTTTATGCTTAGTCGGCTTTAGAAAATTTTTAGAATTATTTCATCAGCCGTTTGCCATAGTAAAAGCAACTTTGTTTCTGAAACTTGGACCTCATTAAAATAGCCCCACATAGCTTCGCACGTGGGATAATTCGGCCAGCAAGTTTCAGCGCGCTTCGCTTCTGAAACTTGGGCCTCATTACAACTGACAGATATTACTGCACTGCATTTGTGGAGCACCTCCGGAAGGAGCCGAAGGCTATTTTCAAAGACACGACATCCCGTAACGGGATAATATCTGCGTTTCATTAGAATCGGAGTTTCACAATGAAATATCTTTTGTATATATGGAAAAAAGCGTGTAAAATCATCGGCAAATGGAATGATTGTCTTCCATAAAGAAAGGAAGTAATGACTGCCGATATACTTATAATTATTTACGATTTAATCCTCTTTGCCGCCTTCGCTGCTGCCGTATGGATTGTCATTGTTACCTGGCGCTGGCGGCGAGCTCCCGGTTCCAAATCGCTGATGATCCAGATGATTGGAGAAGGATGGTGGACATTATGCTACGCCCTTCACCTTTCGACCTGTATCAGGCCGGAACCTTATTTCTGGTCGAAGCTCATGTTTCTGGGTGTGGTGATGGTGCCCGCGGGATTTCTGGTCTGGGCATCGCGTTACACAAACCGCGACGGCTGGGTGAATAATCGCTCTATTCGTCTGCTTCTCATCGAACCGATACTATTTAACATAATTATCTGGACCGATCCCTGGCATGGACTGTTTTCCGGCAGTTACATAACAACGGGTACTTTAGGAATCGCATTCTGGCTGCACAGCGCTTATTCCTATATTCTGCTGACTATCGGGGGCTTGATGCTTTTCCTGAACTGGCTACAGGTGACTTACGCCTATCGGAAGCAAGCTTTCTTGGTTTTGTTAGGATTGCCGATCGCATGGCTTGCCAATATAGTCACTATCTTTCAGCTTACCCCTCTTAAGGACATTGATTTTTCGCCATTGGGATTTTTCGCCGCAGGCGCGATTTTTACCTACGCGCAATTGCGTCACCACCTGTTTGACCTTCTCCCCGTGGCCCATCACACGGTTTTGGAAAACATGCTCGACGGCGTCATGGTGCTGGATACGGAAGATCGGATTATTGACCTCAATAAGTCGGCGCAGGAAATTCTGGGGATAAATCTCAATGAAGCATTGGGCAAGGCGGCCGGTTCAGCCCTTCCCGCCTGGCAGGAAGCGGAAGTCCAGTCAACACAAAAACAGGATGTGCATGTCGAATTTCTTATGAAGGGTACGGAAAAAAGAAATATAGATCTTTCGACGACAGCCCTTTATGACCACAGAAATCAGCCTTACGGTAAATTGGTCATGTTAAGGGATATTACCAATATCAAGCATATCGAAAACGCCTTGAGAGAAACCAATGAAAATCTGTCGCAGAAACTTGCGGAAATTGAAGCCCTGCAGATAAAGTTGAAAGAAGAGGCGATTCGCGATCCTCTCACCGGTCTCTACAACAGAAGGTTTTTACAAGAGACACTGAATCGTGAAATTGCGCACGCTGATCGCGCGAGCATACCGCTTAGTCTGGCTATGATTGATTTGGATCACTTTAAAAAAATCAATGACACTTATGGACACCTAATCGGCGACCTTTTTCTTATTACCCTGGGAAATTTGCTCGCCCAAAAAACTCGCAGCAGCGATGTTTCCTGCCGTTACGGAGGCGAGGAATTCGTTATTGTAATGCCCGCCGCCACACTGGAGGAAGCTGCGCAGCGCACTGATCAGTTGCGAGTAGAATTCAGCGAAATGAAAATAGATACCGGCAACGGGAAAATCGGCATTACATTATCGGCCGGAGTGGCAGGCTATCCTATACACGGTAATAGCGATAAAAATCTGCTTGACGCCGCAGACCGCGCTCTTTACGCGGCTAAAGCGAAGGGGCGCAATCGCGTATTAGTGGCTGAATGAATGGAGGGAAAATGGCTTATACAACAATTTTGTTAAATATTGACGGAGGCATCGCAACAATAACTTTCAACAGACCCGAAGCTATGAACAGTTGGACGCAGGCAACAGCCCGCGAGTTGGGTGATGCCATGGCCGCACTGGATAGAAACGATTCGGTTCGTGCCGTTGTCGTGACCGGAAGCGGTTCGGCATTTTGCGCCGGCGCGGATTTAAGCGGAGCAACGACTTTCAAACTCGGAGATGCCGAAGATGAAGAAACGCGGCGGGATTCTCTCGCTTTCCCTGCCGTCATGCCGTGGCAGATCAGAAAACCAGTTATTGCGGCCATCAACGGACATGCCATCGGTGTCGGCATCACTTATGCTATGAATTGCGATATACGTTTTGTAGCGGAAGACGCGAAAATTCAATTCGCTTTCGTGCGCCGGGGAATCACACCGGAACTTTCTTCCCATGTGATTGTTGCGCAAGTAGCCGGTTTATCCCGTGCGGCCGACCTGATGCTTACCGGAAGAATGATCAAGGGACGTGAGCTTGCCGAAATGGGGCTAGCTTCAGAGGCCCTGCCCGCGGATAAAGTTCTTCCCGCCGCTCTGGAGAGGGCGCGCGAATTTCACAAAGCGGCGCCGGTATCCGTGGCTATCTCCAAACGTCTCCTCTGGGAGGGGCTCACTTCTTCAGTTGCCGAAATTGACGCGAAAGAATTCCGGATTTTCGAGTGGGTATGCACGCAACCCGATGCAATCGAAGGAATCGAATCCTTTCTGAAAAAGCGGGAACCCCAATGGAAGATGTCAGCCAGTAGAGACTTTCCGGATTTCTTGAAATAGGATATTAAGAAAAGATAAAACACATTTTTGTTCTTTTTTGGGAAAAAACACGGTCAATAATTCAATATATTTTGCACTTCCGAGAATAATTTTATTGACAGTGAAGTTCAATATATGATAGTCAAACGGCCAAGAAATATTTATTTGAAATTATAATTTCACTTAATAATATCAAACACTTTCTTTATTTTAGCAACTGCTGTATTTGTTTTTGATGAGGAATGGACATTGAAACTGCGTGAAGTAAAAGAAATACTCAAAGCCGATGTAATTGTGGGCAAAGAAAGTTTAGATATGGAAGTCAAAACAGCGTTTGGAGCCGATTTGATGAGCGATGTTTTGGCTTTCGCGAAAGCGGGCAGTCTTTTGTTAACCGGCCTGGCCACTAACCAAGTCATCAGAATCGCCAATGTTCTGGACATTGCCGCCATAATTTTAGTTAGAGGGAAAAAGCCGTTGGCAGAAACTATCGATCTGGCCAAAAAACTTCAAATTCCCATTCTAACAACAAAATATATTCTATTTGAAACGGCGGGGCGTCTTTATGCTGAAGGCATAGTTGGCTGCCTGGAAAAAGTTGAAAATTAAAGTGTGCGCAACTGAAACTGAAAATTCTTTATATAAGAATAGTTTTTATATTGAAGGCGGTAATTTTAGCGACGCGGGGACTGTTTCCACACGCATAAAATCGATTCTCAAAAATATTGGGTTGCCCAATGACATCGTTAGGAAATCAGCCATTATTTGTTATGAATCGGAGATTAATATCGTTTCTTATGCCAGAAGAGGGAAAATCAATCTTACAGTCACTCCCAAGACTGTCGAGATTGAGGTAGTTGACGAAGGACCGGGAATACCCGATATTGAATTAGCCATGCAGCAAGGTTATTCTACGGCGAACCAGCAAATAAGAGAAATGGGTTTCGGCGCCGGTATGGGACTGCATAACATCAAAAGCTATTCCGATATATTCAACATTTCATCGGAAGTGGCCAAAGGAACTTTCTTGAAAATGATTATTAACACCCAATAATACCCCAAGGTTTATTATGGATATTGAAACTATTGTCAAAAAATTAAATTTAAAAGTAAGGTCTGCATCGGACAGACTTAAGAATAATGTCACAGGAGGTTACACGGGAGATCTCTTAAGCGATGTAATGGCAAATTCTCACGAGGGAGATATCTGGATAACAAGACAAGTGCACCAAAATATAGTTGCCATAGCCACTTTGAAAGAACATGCTGGTATAATTCTGGTTAATTCCTGCGAACCGGCCACGGACACGCTGGAAAAAGCCGTTAAGGAAAACGTGCCAATCATGGTTTCAAACCTGCCTGCGTTCGAGTTGACGGGCAAAATTTACAACTTGCTGGCAGAAAAAAAATAGTTAAATGTACCGGCTTTTTATCAGAGCCGCCTGCCTATGGCCCTTTTTGGTTAATTCCGGAAAAAGACAATGCTTAAAGTTTTTTATTGTGATTTCCATATTCACACTTGTCTATCGCCTTGCGCCGATCTGGATATGCACCCCCAAGCCCTGGTAGAAAAAGCCCTCGAAGCAAAACTCGATATCATCGCTATCTGCGATCACAACTCTTCCGAAAATGTACCTTACGTTATTAAGGCAACGAAAGGAAAAAAACTAAAAATATTGCCGGGAATGGAAATAACGACAAGCGAAGAAGTGCATCTGCTAGCCATTTTTAATTCCTTGTCCGATCTTGCCAAATTGCAAGTGCTTGTTTATCAGCACCTGGCGGGTATAAACGATGAGCAAAAGTTCGGTGTCCAGGCAATTGTCAACGAGAAGGGCGAAGTGGAAGGAATAAACGATAAATTATTAATCGGCGCCACTGATCTTCCGTTAAATGAATTATTGAATTATTTACATGAACTGAATGGATTGGCCATAGCGGCGCATATTGACAGGGAAAGCTTCAGTGTTTTGAGCCAGCTGGGCTTTATTGATGAAAAGACAAATTTTGACGCGTTGGAGATAACGCCGGCAACAGGATTTACGCAAGCGAGGGTCAAATATCGGGAACTCGCCAATTATTCTTTCATTATGTCGTCCGATGCCCACTATTTAAAAGACATTGGAAGAGCGGCAACAAAAATTGTTCTCGAAGAACCAACTTTTGCGGAATTGAAAATGGCTTTCGCCAAACAAAACGGCCGTCACATTCTGGAGCAATAATGCTGGAGCTTGCCGAACACATTCTCGACATCGCTGAAAACTCCATTCGCGCCGGTGCCGGGACAGTGGAAATTGTCATTAACGAGGATTCGGCAAAAGATTTGCTCACTATTGAAATCAACGATAACGGCAGCGGAATGACAAAAGAAGAAATTAAAAAAGTTGAAGATCCGTTTTATACGACAAAAACCGTGCGGCGGGTGGGCTTGGGAATTCCACTACTGGCCGACGCCGCCAAAATGGCCGGCGGCTCTCTGAGACTGAAATCCGCAAAAGGAAAGGGAACTAAACTTACAGCAACCTTTGCGCTCAGCCATTTAGACAGGCAACCCATGGGAAATATTACAACGACAATGCTGACTCTTATTGCTGGAAATTCAGGGGTTGACTTTATTTACAAACATAGGCATAGTGACCGGCGGTTCACATTGGACACGCGTCAGATACGTAAAGAAATCGAGGATGTACCCATTAATCATCCTGAAATAATTAAGTATATCCGGGGCGTTATTGACGAAGGACTTCGCGAAATAAAACCTACGGCTTGACTTACCCCGACGATCGAGGAGGAATTTGATGAAAGCGGAAGAGAATGAACTTTTAAATGATTTCACACCGGAACAGATAGCCGAACTCGACAAAATTATTAAAAAACACAAAGGCAAACCCGGCGGATTGATTCCAGTGCTGGAAGAAGCGCAAGTGGCTCTGGGATTCCTGCCCATGTCCGTGCAAAAAAAGATTGCCCAAGAATTGAATTTGCCTTTGAGCCGTGTTTACGGCGTTGTCACCTTTTATTCATTCTTCACCATGACGCCGCGCGGTAAACACACTGTCCGTGTTTGCCTGGGCACAGCTTGTTATGTCCGCGGCGGCAAAGCCCTTGCGGAGACTCTCGAGAAAGAATTCGGCATTAAAGAAGGCGAAACCACTCCGGATAGAATGTTCACTTTGGAAACGATCCGCTGTTTGGGCGCCTGCGGCTTGGGGCCTGTGGTTGTTGTGGACGAAGATGTGCATGGCCGTATGAAGCCATCCAAAGTTAAGGAAATGTTGGTTCAATATAGATAGCGCATTTTTTGCAAACAAAAAAACGGGAGGAAACGCCGATGGCGAAATTGACTATAGATGATTTAAAAAAAATAAAAGAAAAAGTGCACAAGGAAATGTCACTGCGGGATGGCGATCGCCGCGTCAAAGTTACAGTTCATATGGGAACTTGCGGTATCGCTTCCGGCGCCAAAGAAGTTATGGATACATTGCTGCAAGAAATTGAAGCTGCCGGCGCCAGTGACGTTGTCGCAACCACGTCGGGCTGTATGGGATTATGCAGCCGCGAACCATTGGTTACCGTGGAAATATTAAATCAGGAACCGATAAAGTACGAATATATGAATCCCAACAAAATGAGGCAGGTCTTTAAAAGGCACATTTTGGCGGGAGAAATTCAGACGCCCTTTGTTTTGGCAAAAGGCGCTGAAGTAATCAAGTAATTTTTTCGCCTATCATGTCGTAATGCTCGCGGCATGATAATTTCTCAAGGAGGATGTTGGCTAAATGAAGGTTTTTCGTTCACACTTATTGATTTGCGGAGGTACGGGTTGTCAATCTTCCGGTAGTCATGCCGTAAAAACAGCTTTATTGGAAGAGGTCGATAAAAGGGGATTGGCTGAAGAAATAAAGATTGTGGAGACAGGATGTAACGGATTTTGCGCTTTGGGTCCCATTATGGTCGTTTACCCCGAAGGCGTCATTTACGTATCTTTGAAACCAGAAGATATCCCGCAATTAGTCGAAGAACACTTAATCAAAGGAAGAGTCTTAAAACGGCTTTTATACAGAGAACCCGTTACCGATCAGATTATTCCTACAATGCAGGATATTCCCTTTTTTGCTCTTCAGGAATTGCGGGTATTGCGCAACCGCGGATTAATTGATCCCGAAAAAATCGATGAATATATCGCCCGTGACGGTTATGCCGGTATGGCCAAAGCGCTTACGGAAATAACCCCGGAGCAAATCGTTCAAGAAATTCTTAACTCCGGTTTACGCGGGCGCGGCGGAGCCGGATTTCCCACCGGACTGAAATGGAAGTTTGCCGCTCAGTCCAAAGGTGATGTTAAATATGTTTTGTGCAACGCCGACGAAGGCGACCCGGGCGCTTTCATGGATAGAAGCGTACTGGAAGCCGATCCTCACTCCGTCTTGGAAGGAATGGTCATCGCGGCCAAAGCCATCGGCTCTCATCACGGCTACATATACTGCCGCGCTGAGTATCCGCTGGCCATTCACCGTTTAAATGTCGCCATTGCCCAGGCCAAAGATGCCGGATTGCTGGGCAAAGATATTTTGGGCACGGGTTTTGATTTTGATCTGGAGATTTACCAGGGAGCCGGCGCCTTTGTCTGCGGCGAGGAAACAGCACTCATGACCTCCATTGAAGGAAAGAGAGGCATGCCGCGGCCAAGACCACCCTTCCCTGCTGTTGCCGGACTTTGGCAAAAGCCCAGCATCCTAAATAACGTGGAAACTCTCGCCAATGTAGGACAGATTATTTTACGCGGCGCCAAATGGTATGCTTCCGTGGGCACGGAAAAAAGCAAAGGAACAAAGGTTTTTGCTCTTACCGGAGATGTCGCCAATGTCGGTTTGGTGGAAGTTCCCATGGGAACGAAATTGGGCACCATCGTTTACGATATCGGCGGCGGAATCCCCAAGGGGAAAAAATTCAAGGCCGCTCAGTTAGGCGGTCCTTCCGGCGGTTGTATTCCCATGCAACACTTGAACGCGCCCGTAGATTATGAAAAGGTCGTTGAACTCGGCGCAATTATGGGTTCCGGCGGCTTGATCGTCATGAACGAAGACAAGTGCGCTGTGGATATGGCGCGCTTTTTTATGGATTTCTGCCAGGATGAATCCTGCGGCAAATGCACTCCTTGCCGCGAGGGAACAAAACGCATGCTGGATGTTTTAACCAATATCACCCTGGCTAAGGGCAAAGAAGGAGATATCGAGCTTCTCGAAGAAATGGCCGGAGTTATAAAGAACGCGGCGCTATGCGGATTGGGTCAAACAGCTCCCAATCCGGTTTTGAGCACGATCCGTTATTTCCGCAAAGAGTACGAGGAACATATACGCGAGCACCGCTGCCGCGCCGCTGTTTGTTCGGCAATGTTTAAATCTCCCTGTCAGCATACCTGCCCTATCGAAATGGATATACCTTCTTACATAGCTCTTGTTAGGGCGGGAAGATTCGAAGACGCCTATAAAATATTACTGCAGACCAATCCCTTCCCGTCTGTTTGCGGAAGAGTTTGCGATCACAAATGCCAGAGCAAATGCCGCCGCGGCAATTTGGATGAACCTATAGCCATCAAATTTCTGAAAAGATTTATTACGGATAGTGTCGGCCGCCCGAAAATTGAACTGGTGCCTATCACCAGAAAAGAAAAGATCGCCGTTGTAGGAGCAGGCCCGGCCGGACTTACCACCGCGCGTGATCTGGCTTTAAGAGGTTATAAGGTAACGGTTTTTGAGGAGCTTCCCCAGCCGGGAGGAATGCTGTACTGGGGTATTCCTTCTTACCGTCTGCCCCGCAAGATATTGGAAAAAGAAATTAACAATATCCGGGCACTGGGTGTGGAAATCCGTTTGAACACGCGCGTAGGCAGGGAAATAACGTTTGCCAAACTGGAAAAAGATTTTCATTATATTTATCTTGCTTCGGGAGCGCACAAGAGCCAGAAAATGAATGTCCCCGGCGAGGATTTGAAAAATGTTTTCGGCGGCGTGGAGTTCCTCCGCGATTTTAATGCCAATGAGGATAAATGGTTAAAAGGCAAGAGTAAACTGGGTAAAAAAGTTGCCGTTATCGGCGGCGGTAATTCCGCCATCGATGCCGCCCGCATTGCCGTGCGTCTGGGAGCGGATGTAACGATTCTTTATCGCCGGTTAAGACAAGATATGCCTGCGGCGCAAGAGGAAATCAAAGCCGCTGAAGAAGAAGGAATTAAGATTGAATATCTCATTGCTCCTTTAAAAATTGAAGGCACAAAAGAGAAAGTCTGCTCTATTACCTGCCAACGCATGGTTCTGGGCGACTTTGACTCGAGCGGTCGTAAAAAACCGGCTGCAGTTGCCGGCTCCGAATTCACCTCAAAGGTCGATTCCGTTATCGCCGCCATCGGCCAGATTCCCGATATGAGTTTTATTGATAAAAAAACCGACATTAAAATAAACAAATGGGATTGTTTTGATGTCGGCAATGACTATAAATCACGCACACCGAACCCACGCTACTTCGCAGGCGGTGACGCCGTGACAGGTCCGGACACCGTAATTGCCGCCATCGCCGCAGGACATCAAGCCGCAGACGATATAGATTCAGCTATACGCAAGGCCAATGGCGAACCAGCTTATGAAAAACAGGCGGCAGAAAAAATTGATGTGCCTTTAGTTATTGATGAAGAAACCATCGAAGCACCCCAAATGGCTATGCCGGAAATATCCGGCTCTAAGCGTAAAATGAGTTTTGCGGAAGTGGAATTAGGTTTCAAGAAAGCGGACGCAATTAAAGAAGCATCGCGTTGTTTACGCTGTGACGCTGAATTATAAATCTTATGTGAGCTTATTAAATATTTTGCAAGGAGCAGGAAATGGAGAAAAAAGTACCTTTAACAATAGATGGAAAAAATGTGGAAGCTACTGCAGGCCAAACCATTTTAGATTGTGCCAATGAAAATGGCATTTTTATCCCCACACTTTGTAATCATCCTGCGCTCTCTCCTATTGGGGCTTGCCGGATGTGTCTAGTAGAAATAAAAGGGCAACGTAATTTGCAGACCTCGTGTACATTTCCTGTAACCGATGGAATGGAAATACAAACAGATTCCAAAGCGGTAATTGATGCCCGCAAGCTGGTTCTGGATATGATCTTTTCGGAAAGAAATCATTTTTGTCCATATTGTGAGATGAGCGGCAATTGCGAATTGCAGGATCTCGGTTACCGTTATCGTGTTGATCACTGGGTATTCCCCACTTATACGAAAGCTTTCCCACTGGATGCCACACATAAATACTACCTGATGGAACACAACCGGTGTGTCCTCTGCGAAAGATGCATTCGTGCCTGCGATGAGCTTGTAGCTAATCACACCCTGGGTTTAAGACAGCGTGGAAGTGAGAGTATGGTTCACGCAGACGGCAATATTCCGCTTGGTGAATCTACCTGTATTTCCTGCGGCACCTGTACTCAGGTTTGTCCAACAGGAGCTCTATTTTACAAAAGAAGCGCTTTTATGGGCAAAGACAGCGTGACTAAACAAGTAAAAAGCACCTGTAATCAGTGCAGCATCGGCTGTGGTACAGAAGTTGTAACACGCGGCGGAAATGTTCTGTGTATTATGGGCGATTGGGATGCTCCGGTTAATAAAGGGCTGCTTTGTAAAATGGGCCGTTTTGAACCGTTATATGATACGCGCCCGAGACTGACCAAGCCCCTTTTACGCGGCAAAGGGAAGTCCGAAGAAATAAGCTGGGAAAAAGCAATCCAGACGCTGGCCAAGCAGATCAACACAATCAAAGCTCCGGAGATAGGGGTGCTTGCCGGCAGCTATTCATCTAACGAAGCGCTTTATTTGATTAAAAAATTATTCAATCAGAAATTGCAAGTCTCCAATATCGGCCTGATCAATACGGTGGCACCCAGGATTTTCAACAAAGTTCAGAGTAAACTGGAAGATATTACTAAAAGCGATATTATTCTTGTTGTCGGTTCCGATCCGCTAAACGACCAGCCGGTTGCTTCATTCATCATTAAACGTGCTGTAGACAAAGGAGCAAGACTCATTGTGGTTGATGACAAGAAAAATGGTTTGGCTCCGTTTGCCTTCATGAATATTGAGATGGCTGATATAAGCACAGCCATTGACGTTGCCAGGAGAGCCGAGAATCCGTTTATTCTCTACGGCGCCGATATTACCAAAGCTGCCATAGCGGAGCTCAAGAAACTGGAAGATAAAGTAAACTACATTATAGTTGAATCAGGCGTCAATACCGTAGCAGCGGCAGCATTAGGATTAAATAACGGTTATGATCCGGCCGCACTCAAACTTGTATATGTCTTACTGGGTGAGCAAAATTGCGCGGGCGACGATCTATTCAAGAGAATTCCTCAAAATGCATTTATCGTGGCGCAGGCAAGTTACTTATCAGAGCTCACAGAGAAGGCAGATCTTGTGTTACCCGCGGCAATCTGGTCAGAGCAAAGCAGCAGCCTGACCAATATTGAAGGAAGGATACAGAGTATTAATAAAGCGGTGGAACCTTTAGGCGAGGCAAAACCGGATTGGGAAGCATTGCAATTATTATCAATACAACTGGGCAAGGATATTACCGTGTCTATAGATGAAGTTTCAACTGAAGTGATCAAGTCACTTAAATGAAAGGAGAAGCCTAGATGGCAAAAGTCAAGATAGCGACAGACTGGTTAGCAGGCTGCGCAGGATGTCATATGTCGTTACTGGATATTGATGAGCGTATTGTAGGGCTATCGGAATTGGTTGAATTTACATCGAGTCCGATAACAGACCTCAAGCATCCGCCTAAAGAAGGCGTAACTGTTGGTATTCTGGAAGGAGCTATCTGTAACACTCACAATATTGAAGTCGCCAAGCAAATGCGTGAACGCTGCGATATACTCATTGCAGTTGGCGACTGCGCAACATTTGGCGGTGTTCCGGCCATGCGTAATCTGGTGGGTACTGATGTGGCCTTAAAGCGTGCATATATTGAAACGGAAAGTACTGTTGATGGAGTTATTCCGGATTCTTTGGAGCTGGGAAGGCCTCTGGATTTTGTCGTGGGAGTTGACAAAATCGTCAAGGTTGATCTGTTCATTCCGGGTTGTCCGCCGAGGGCGGATGCATTTTATTATGCGTTAACTGAGTTGCTTGCGGGCCGCACACCGGTAATATTGCCGCCCGAAGTATTTACATATGATTAGAGGAGAACATTTATGGGTCGGAAGATAACTATTGAACCTGTAACACGTATTGAAGGCCATGGACGTGTAACAATACATCTGGATGATCAAGGTGCGGTAGAACAAACTTTTTTCCACGTTGACGAATTCCGTGGTTTGGAAAAATTCTGCGAAGGGCGTCCGTATTATGAAATGCCGCAAATCACACAGCGCATATGCGGAATCTGCCCGATCAGCCATCACCTGGCAGCCTCTAAAGCAGGGGATGCAATTTCTCGCGTCAAACCTCCGCGTCCGGCCAAACTATTACGCGAGTTGATGCACATGGGACAGGTTGTTCAGTCACACGGTATGCATTTCTTCCATCTGGCGGCGCCTGATCTACTCTTTGGCTTTGATGCTGATCCCGCAACGCGCAACGTTTTCAGAATAATTAAGGAAAATCCAAAACTGGCACTGAAAGCTGTTAACCTACGCCGCTATGGTCAGCAGATAATAGAAAGGCTGGGAGGAAAACGCGTTCATGCGAATTTCGCGGTTCCCGGCGGAGTCAATGCTCCATTGACTGAAGAAAATCGTAAAGCCATGGCAGCAGAGCTAAAAACAATGACCGCAGTTGCTCAGGAGGCGATCAGCATAGCTAAAGGTTGGCTCGAAGCCAATAAGGAAACGGCAGTAACTTTTGCCTCTTTTCCGTCCAATTATATGGGGCTGGTAGATGCGGAGGGAGGCTTACAACTGTATGACGGTGAAATTCGCGTGAAAGATGCGCAAGGCAATTTTCTGGCTCAGTTTAAGCCGGAGCACTATCTATCTTTTATTGCCGAGCATGTTGAGCCGTGGTCCTTTTTGAAGCATCCTTACCTGCGTAAGATGGGCTTTCCCCAAGGCTTTTACCGCGTTGGACCATTGGGCAGACTAAATGTCATTGACAAAATCGGCACACCACTGGCTCAAGAAGAATTCAAGCTGTTCAGGCAAATCAATGGCGGCATGCCTGTAGAAGGTTCTTTGTATTATCACTACGCACGTATGATAGAAGCTCTTTATGGTCTGGAACGTATTGGCCAGTTGCTGGATGATCCGGATATTATGTCCAATAATGTTCGCACTTATCCGCCACTGGAGAAAGTTCCCGGTCAGGGTGTGGGCGTAGTTGAAGCGCCTCGCGGAACGCTTTTCCATGACTACAGCACAGATGAAAACGGTGTTCTGACCAGAGTTAATCTCATTGTGGCGACCGGCAATAATAATTGGGCCATGCATACAGCAGCCGGAGCAGTGGCTAAGGCTTATGTTGATGGCACAAGACTGACTGAAGGAATGTTAAACAGAGTGGAGGCGGCTATTCGCTGCTATGACCCCTGTTTGTCGTGTTCCACGCATGCCATAGGCAAAATGCCGCTGGAAGTTACATTGATCGCGGCGGACGGCACCGTTCTTGATCGCCTCAGCCGTTAATCACGGATATGAACCCCAAAGCAAGCTTTGGAGACCGATTCCGCTTCGCTTTCGGAATTGGAATTTCACGAATAAATACGCGTAATCTTTCAGGCGGATAAGTGTGATGCTTACCCGCCTGTTTTTTTGAAAAATAAAATGGATTCCAAAACTATTATCATTGGATATGGCAATATAGACCGCGCAGACGACGGTGTTGCATTTGTTGTAATAAATGAACTGCGCCGTCAGCTGGGGCAGAAAATGTTGGAAGAGGATGATACCGGGTTGGATGAACTGAATGATGAAAATGATTCAATTTTTCTATCCCAGCTTGTACCGGAAATTATGGAACTGCTCATGGGCTATAATAGAATAATTTTTGTTGATGCTCATGTTGGTCCTGATACGAATGACCTCAACTGTTCGCCGGTTTTAGCACAATACACTTCCTCTTCATTTACCCATCATATGACGCCCTCCGCACTTTTGGCATTTCTCAAAACTATGTATCAGTGCGAACCTCAAGCGCATCTGGTCTCTATACGCGGTTACGATTTTGATTTTAAACGAACCTTTTCGCCTAAGGTGCAGGCGCTTGTGCAACCGGCTGTGAATGCCATTTTAAAATTGATGAATCAATCACGGGTATGAATCCCAAAGTAAGCTTGGGAATCCGAACCCAAGTTTCTTTAATATTAAATCAACATTTATAAGGATAGAAATGGCTATGGCAATACGATCCCGGATCACTTTGTGTCAACTCAACCTCTACTGAACATTGTGCCAGTATTTCGCCGGATATTGCCTTGTAGTCAGGTAGTTTCTCCTCTCGCCTTTTGCAATCCATGCAAATTGCTTCATGATCATAACAGGACAGAATTCTTTCGTCGCGGAGGCTTAAACTTTTATGGCATCTAAAACATTCGATTGCACACATAATTTTTTGTTTCCAGTCATCTTTCATTTTTTGCTCCTTTCAGTTCTTTTAATAATATTGAAAAATAAAACCCGACTTATAAAATTCATTGTTAATTTAATGTCAAATGAATACCTTGTCAAGCAGCAGGAAAATAAGCTCCTACATAATTGACAAACACTTCTAAAAGTTAGGGTAAAAAGGGAGACAGAAAATGGAGACAAAGGTAAACATTACAATTGACGGCAAAGAAATATTCGTTAATCCCGGTCAAACTATACTTGAAGCGGCCTGATCACATTCCGGAGATAGCTCATTATTATTGCCAATACACAAAATAAAAGAGAAATTTTCAGCCTTTTTTATTTTATACATTTTTATTGACTCTTGGAATATAAAACTATAAAAGCTCAAAATCACACTATGTGCTAATTTTACAAGGGGGTGTTCAATGAGTAATGATGCTAAGGTTTTTGGTGTGTCTGCGGAAAGCGGCAGATGGTTGTTTGTCGTTTTAGGGTTGGTTATGAATGTATGCTTGGGAGCGGTTTATGCTTATAGCATCTTTCTGAAACCGGTCAGGGAAACTTTTGTCGGCGTGTCAGCTTTTCAGGCTAATTTGCCTTTCATGGTTTTTCTGGCGTTCTTTTCTATTCTGATGTTTTTTGGCGGGCGTTTAATGGAAAGGCTAGGTCCGCGTAAACTCGGGATCATCGGTGGCATTATTGTCGGTCTGGGCTGGCTGCTTTCCAGCTTTGCTTCCAATATTTGGTTTTTGACCTTGACATATGGTGTTATTGCCGGATCGGGTGTCGGTCTCGTCTACGGTTGTCCTGTTGCTATGGGAGCGAAATGGTTTCCCGATAAAAAAGGTCTGGCGCTTGGTTTGATGCTAGCCGGCTTCGGCGGATCAGCCCTGATTACGGGCAAGATCGCGAGCGCCCTAATTCCTTCTGTTGGATTACCGACAACCTTCATGTATTTCGGAATAGCGTTTGGAATTATTCTTGTTATCCTGAGTTTGCCTTTCAGATTTCCTGCTGCCGGTTGGGTTCCGGCAGGCTGGAAGCCGGTTGCCGGCACAGTTTGTGCAACAGACTGTTCACCTGGCGAAATGGTGAAAACAGGCGCATATTGGGGATTATTTTTATGTTTTCTGATCGGTTCGATTGCCGGCCTAATGGCAATCGGTATATCCAAACCGGTGGGTAATGAAATCATTAAAATCTCACAAGAAACTGCGGCAACCCTGGTTGGTGTATTTGCCTGCTTTAACGCCTTAGGACGTCCGCTTTTCGGTTGGTTGACCGACAAGATCACGCCCCGTAATGCTGCGTTGCTCAATCTGATCATCATTCTCATCGTATCGATTATTATGATTTTTGCCAAAGAGGGAGACACGACCCTCTATACGTTCAGCTTTATCGGTTTCTGGCTGTGTCTGGGCGGCTGGCTGGCAATTGCCCCGACAGCGACAGCGACATTCTTCGGCATGACCCATTATGCTCGTAACTATGGAGTGGTGTTTTTTGCCTATGGTCTCGGAGCGATAATCGGGGGCATCATTTCCGGCCAGGCCAAAGATGTGTTTGGAACATACACCTTCGCCTTTTATCCGACGGCTGTGCTCGCGGTTGTCGGGCTGGTGCTGGCGTTCGCCTTGCTTAAACCACCCAAAAAAGCATAAACACAATTAGAATTCGGTTAAGCCGTTTTTGAAATAAAAAAAGACTCCCTCGCGATCATCACGAGAGAGTCTTTTTTTATTGGAATCATCGGACGATTTTTCTGTCATGCAAGATTTTTTGAAGTGATCAAGACAGTTAATATATATTAATTTTTACAAATTACATCTGTTTGAAAAGATGCAAGTAGTTACGGCTCACGGTGAGAGATTCCGGTCTCTTTCTGAGTTTTATAACTCCCCTGCCTGTAAGGGACCGACTGATATTTTCAATCCGGGATACGTTTACGATAGTTCCCCGATGAATTTGCCAGAATTGCTGCGGATCGAGTTCATGGGCCAGTTCTTTGATACTTTTTTTAATTAAAGATTCTCCCTGGGCCGTCATCATCAGGGTATATTTATCTCCGGCCTGAAAATAATCAATTTCTTCAACCGGTATTAAACGGATATTATCTTTGTTTTGTGTTTTAATCCAGCGCAAGGGTGTATATCCAATACTGCATTATGTAAGAAGATTTGAGCATGGCCTCCCGCAGAGATTGGGGCGTGTAACTTTCGTAATCATTGCCCAGGTAATTGGATTTCCAGTCTGCTAGATAATACTTGCCTTCGGCCTCCTTTTATTTTCATGTGCAAAATAACTGACATTCTACGCTCTCATCTGCCACAGGAAAAAGAATGCTTATCCGACACCACCCGCATGACCAGGTTTCTGCAAACAAAGGGGTATGGGTCCCTTTTTATGGAAATCGTATCTGCAACTCGTAGCCTAAAAAAGGGTGCTTCTAGGACACCCACCTAGTTGCCAAAAATCATGTTCCAGCGCAGAAAATCGTTGCCAGGAATATTCCCAGACGTTTGGAAAATTTGATTTGCCATTAACCGGAGGGTTCGTTCCTTATTATGCTAGACTTCTTCCTGAAAGAAACAAGTCGTTATCCTTATCTAGTATACTGGACTTCAATCAGTAATAAATACAATTTATACTCCACATTTTGTGGTCAAGATTTCCTAATTAATTGACAATTATTAAGTGACCTGCCCCCAATGCTTGCACCATAAATCAAGTTTGAATTGAGCCATTTTGACCCGGCACTTCAGCACTCAAGTAAGTCAGTCTAAAACGTATTCAAATAAAAAGCCCCATAAAACTCATCAAATATCTATCGAAAGCATATAATATTCTATCCTTTTTTGCGGATAGAGTGTTGCCATAATCTTTGTGTAACGATTGAGCTGTTCCTCGTATTTGTACCTTAGTCCTCTCATGGAACCGGATTTATAATCGATAATTGTAATGAGATTATCCGACACGATCATTCTATCCACAATACCAAAGTTTTCTTTATCCGATATCTGTTGCTCGATATAGATGTTGCCCGGTCGGAACATTACGGCGGAAACATCGCTTCTTTCAACAAAACAAACAGCCGCTTCATATTCTTCATCGTTTAGTTCTCCGGCTGGCGGAAGCTCGGCTCGATCAACAACTTTGGCCAGCCAGCGGTGCAGCCGATCACCTCTCATAATACCAGCCTTGATATTGGCCGATACCAGCACAGGATCAATTTCGCCGTATTTTTCCGGCTCATCATTATGCTTTGCAGGCACACTGAGTATTATTACTGGTTCCGGTTCTTTTTTCCTGCCGGACAAATAACAAATTTCTTTCTTACTGCCATCCGGTACAAACCGCGAAAAGGTATCCAGCACGGCCTGATGAACAGGCTTGTAGTTGCCATCTTTTTTTGTCGGTAGAAAAACGGTCAGTGTTCTTATGGCTCGTGTTGCAGCAACATAGAAAACATTCGCCTTCTCCCGGCGTAGTTGTTTCAGATTTATTTCATGACTTTCAATGATGTCTTTGGCCATTGCCGAATCGCTCGCTTCGAGGAATTCAAGCTCCTTGCCTGTAAATTGCACATGACATTTTTCGGCTTCCAGATAGAACGGCGACGGTTTTTCATCCTCATTCCAGAAAACAAACACATGTTTAAACTGCAGGCCTTTTGTCCCGTGAATAGTGTCAACCTTAATATTTTCACTTTGCTCCGCTTCCGGCACCTTCACGCTAAACCGGAGATTGAACATCCTCAGAAGAAAACTATCCACATCAGCACCGCCTTCACTAAAGAAAATCTGCGCCTCATCCTGCCAGATATCAAGTATTGTTGAAGGCAGCTTCCCGCGCAAAAGTTCAATCGCGCAACTAACCACCATTAACACGAATGGTTGTGGATACTTTTGCGCAAACTCCGCCCGGATATCCTCAATATTGCCGAACATCTCTCTGAATAACGGCGAGGCTGCCACTGTGGCGACGAATCGTGTCTCATCATCTTTGGCCAGAACACCGGCAATAAAAAGCATTACCGCCACTCCTTCCTCTGTTGAAAGAAGCTGTCTTCCTTTAACCGCTGAAACTCCGATGTCGTTTTTTAAAAGCTCGGCTTCTATCTTCTGGACATGGTTGTTGGTCAAAGCCAGCACCGCCATATCTCCCCAGGGGCAGCCATACTCAGCCTTTTTCCTTTTCAAATACTCAACTATCACGGGATAGAAAGGGGCTTCCGAATTGCCATCTTTTCCCAGTTCAACACGATTAACCTCTGTCACACCGTCAAAAGTATCCAGCTTCTCCGGCGGTTTCTGCGTTTCCGTTTTTTCTTTTCCGGAAAACAGATTTTCTACAAGTTTATTGAAAAAAGAAATAAGCAGAGGCGTGCTGCGATAATTATATTCGAGCGAGCTTTCCGTGATAACTTTGTTCTTGATGTAGTTGCCGATAGCCTCTTCCAGAGCCTCGCGGTCTGCGCCGCGCCACCCGTAGATCATTTGTTTCCAATCGCCTACAGCAAAGAAAGACCGTTCGCCGCGCTCACCCCGGCCGGATAAAATCTCATCAATCAGAGGCAGCAGTATCGCGATATCGCCTTTAGAGGTATCCTGAAATTCGTCAATCAGCAGATGCTCAGCCCGGTCAAGCCCCAGAGAAAAATAATTACTCATGAGCTTCGGACGTTCCATTGATGCTGCACCGTCAAGATCAAGGAGGCCTCTTCGGACATCGAAGAAAAATATCAGTCCTTCTTTCTCCTTTACGGCGTCAGCTGCTTCAAAATATATCTCGCAAAGAAATGCTACGGCAAGCTCCCTAAGGAGAGCCTTGTTAATGGACAGCTTCTCGGCAGTTTTTCTGTAATCCTTGAATATCCTGTTCAGGTCCGAATAAGGTTTCTTACCCCACTCTATCGTCTTGCCCAGGCTCGTGTAATTTTCCAGATCGGAATGGGTTGCCACTGTCTTGGAAATAAAATTATCATAATCGGCTAAATAATTTATAACCCGCTTGTTTACATTAGGCGGCATTTTGTCCGACAAAGCCTTTGCCTTTTCGCTGATGGATTCCAGTTTGTTCCTTAACACGCCGTTCTCTTTCATAAGATCATCAAGATCGGCAAATCTTTCCATATCCACCAGGCAGCGCTCGATAGCCTGTTCATCCACAAGAGGACCCCAAAGTGTGTCTATGTCTGTTCTTAATATTTTGGCCGCGACTATTATCTTATTGGCTTTACCGCTTTGCATGATATTGTCGCGGAAAAGGACTTCTATCTCGCGCAATATTTCCATCTGCGCTTTTTCGTCCGCCAGCTTCGGCGCAAAACCGAACAAAGCGGCAAAGAGCCGGTAAAAAAAAGAATCTATTGTCGAATACCCGACGCGGCCAGCCTCCATAATCAGCCGCAAGCGCTCCAACAGAGTCAGCCCCTTTTTTTCGGCTATCTCTTTCATTATCCGGGAGCGCATCTCGGTCGTGGCGGCGCGGGTAAAGGTCAGCGCGGTGATGAATTTTCCGCCGATAAGTATTCTTTCGAACACTTCTTCGGTGAGCCTTGTTGTTTTTCCCGAACCAGCCGAGGCTTTCAGAAGAATACTTTTCATCAGATATTCCCCCGGGAAGTCTTATAAAAATCTTCCCTTCCGCATAATGCCTTAAACAAACAGTATTCACACTCTTCACAATCATGTTTGGGCAGAAGTTCACTGCCGCCAATAATCTCGTCCAGGCGCTCTTTAATGGCCAGCATCAGCGCCTCCGCATTGGCACTTTCTGCAGGAGGAAGATTAATTTCGCGATCTTTTGTCGGCTCCTTCAGGAAATAAAAGCGCGCCCCTTCCACATCTTTATTAAAGTGCTGGTAGATAATAAGCTGTGCCGCGGGGTGCAGAATACCTTTTTCTATAAAGCGTTGCAGCATCGTTGTTTTTCCCGAAAGATCGTATTTGCTTTGCTTTTTGATATACTTGAAATCAATAACTTCGGTTCGTCCCGCGATATTGACCAGTCTGTCTGAAAATCCGGTTATCTTATAACTTCCGGCGATCATCCCGCTAAATCTTTTCTCGCACGCCAGAGCATTATCGGCAAATATTAAGCGCTCGCCGGATTCTTTCTCGTCCTCGTATATTTCCTTTAAAAATATTTTCGCGTTGAGCATGTAGATATTTATCCCGTCAATATCTCTGATCTCAAAGTTTTCATCACTTTCCCACAGTTTATCAAAAAGCTTCTCCCAGTAATCAAACTTGTCCTTAGCGGTCGAGATTTGTTGCAGGAATTTATGAACAAAGCTTCCCATCTTCATATTTATTTTTTCATCATCGTCCATAAACGAAGGAGGTTCTATGCCAAGTATATATTGATGGTAAAACAAAAACGGACAACTCAGTATCTTGCCCAGGCTCGAAAAAGAATAGGTGAAATCTTTCAGCTTATTCCTTAGATTATCATCAATTTTTATCGCAGGCTTTTCAGTGCTTCGCCTCTCCGGGGACGGTTCTTTAAATTCCATTGCCGTGACTGATTTACCGAATTCCTGCGCCAGAAGGCTCATGTAGTAGCTCGGTGTTTTTTCCCTGATTATATCGTTCACCGCTACTATCTTGATCCTGTCGCCCTGGGCCAGAATCTGCCTGAAAACAAGATCCTCATATTCAAAGACGCTCTTCCTCATCTGTGGAACATGTACCGGATTTATGAAAGGTCCTTCAAAGGGCTGAGTAGGCATTATGCCGCTGTCCAGAGGAAGTATCAGTCCTCTCCTGAATCTCTCGCCCGAAACATGGCCAAAACCGACAACCTGCACCGGCGCCGATCTGCTTCCTGTGACGCGGAATTTTTTAGCTTCTATCAGTATTTTCACGGCATCAGGCAGATTACGCCCCAGCCTCTCTTTCCATTCATCAAGGAGAGTGGAAAAAGATACGGCCGCCTCCAGCGCCTCACACTCCTCACGAACATAACTGTCTCTGTTCCTGGATAACTCCATCGCGCAGGTTGTGGCAAATCTCTTGAAATCGGGCGTTTGTCCCAACTCTTGAGCCTTTTCTACCTCAGCTAACAGCCTCCTTCCCGCCGAAGTTGTCGAAAACGGCAGCCAGACAGCAAGATTGACGGCATTCCCGAACAGGCGCAGTGATCTGTGCCAGAGCATTGGCGTGAGCGACTCATCAAGAAGAAATATCATCAACTGATCATCGCCAGATCTTTCTTTGAGAAAAGCAGAAACCTCCAGCGTAACAAGGTCAACCAGGGCATGAAGTCCGGCAAGCGAGGCCAGCTCAATGCCCGTTCCTTCCGAAGGTGTAACCCCTCCGCCGAAGGATAAGACAAGATTTTTTGCCGAATCGAAGGGCAGCTTGTCCGGACCGGATAAATCAGTCCCGAAAAGCGGCTTATCAATGAACAACCTTTCCTTGCTTATCTTTCTGTAGAAGCACTCGGTAACTGGCGTTATCTCGGGAAGTCCGATAAATACTTCCTTTTCTCCGGGAGTTATCGCGTCGAGCAGAGATATTTCCAGTTCCGGCACGAAAAGATTTATCTTAGAAAGCCATTCACGGAAATCCTGCGCGGTTTCCAGGTATTCCTCAAGCCTGTTCCATTCATCCTCGGTAAACCGCTCGCCACCGAAAATTGTATCCCTGCCAATATTATATTCCGCAAGTTTAGCGATCAAGGGCAGAAGACTGGCGGCACGTCTGGCGGGGTATTGCTCATCCGGAAATCTTTCAGCTAGGAATTGGATGAATAAAAGAAGCTGCTCTTCACCGGGAACAGGATGGAGATTCAGTTTACTGCTGATTTTTTTAGTAATGTATGAATCAAGACTTTCGACCTGGGGCAGGATACCGCCAAGCTTGCTGTGTATAAGGTGTTGCAGGGGGTCTACAGCCCTTTCGTTGACACAAATTATTGTCCAGGCGGAAAGATCGGGATGATCAATGCTCAGAAGCTCTATTATCTTTTCCGAATATCGCGACATGTCGCCTCCCGATGGACATTAATGTTTCTTTTAACCAATTTATCGCTTGACGAATATTTTCATGGCTTTTTTTGCTTTGTTAAATTAAGTAAATTAAATATCACAATTTTTGCAAAACCAGTATTAATTTTCATTATAAAAATATGGGTTACTCATTAAACACCACGGACAACTATCATATAAATAATTTAACTTCTCTGGGCTGGGAACTTACAGTTTGTAACGCCCTTTATCCGGAAAATAGCCCTTGCCGCAGTGTTTTGCAAACAAAGAATTCGTTCGGCATTCAACTCTACCGGTATTTAGAAAAGCTGATTCCCTTAAAAAAGATACATAATATTTTGGAAATTGGCGGCGGACTCGGTTACCTTATGCGCGATTTTCTTTCACTTAATCGGCGGCTCAAAGCGACAATGTTGGATATTTCTCCTTATCTGCTGAAAAAACAAAAGGAAAATTTACAGGAATTTGATGTTGTTTTTTTAGAAAATGACATTTTACCGATAAAGATAAATGCCCTTGCACCTTTTGATTTGGTCATCATGAATGAAAACTTAGGTGATTTGCCGACATTAGTTGCACACACTGAAGAAAATATTGAACATGCGGAGGAACTGGCGTGTTATCTGGAAAAAGCAACTTATTTTAGCGAAAAATATAATTTGCCTTTCAAGGAGGAAGAAAATATAAATATAGGCGCCATGGAAGTCTTGGAAAAACTCTGCCACGGCGGAATAAAATATATATATCTCAGTGAACATAGTTGCGAAACCATAGTACCCGAGCGATTAAAACCTTACATTAATATCGAATCATCGGAGATTCCCGAAAAGATACCGCTCAAAGGCCATGATGAATACACTATTAAATTTTCTTACTTGCAAAAAATTGCGAAAATGTTTCATTATAAAATCAAGCGCGGACAGATAGCGGATTTTCTGCCTTTGGACTTTAACAGCAAGGTTTTGACCGCGCTTAGGTTAGTAACACCCTTTACTTCCGAACAAGAGATTATCCGGCAATTCGTTTACGATCTTTACAAGTATGAATATATGGTAATGATTAAAATGGAAAAATAGGAGGGAGGAAAAGCATGCATATCATGACAAAAGTTTTAGTTGTTTGTTCTATCGCCTTATTTTTTGCCACCGCCAATTGCTGGGCTTTTCGCTGCGGATCAGGCATTGTGAGCAGCGGCGATACTAAAACGCAAGTGCTGGTAACTTGTGGAAAGCCAACATCAAAGGAAAAACTCAGTAAAAAAGTGCATATATGGCACTATAACTGTGGCAATGGGGATTTCATTTACGCCCTTACATTTGAAAATAATATTTTAAAAAATGAAACTACCGAAGGCCGCGGCAAAGGCAAATCAAATTGCCGGGGAAAGTGAACATGCTTTTCATGCAAAGCTATAATTGAAGCTCTCCGCGACAAGCCGCGGAGAATCTTCGATTCTTAAGGAATAATATCATTCAGTATGCGCTCACTTACCCCGCAACAAGCTACGGGGAATGCGCTCGCCACCGAATTCAACTGTTAAGCCCATCCTTCCACCGCAAGGGCGTCATGTAATTCGTCGGGATGATGACGGCAACGCTATTCGAGATGGCTTGACTCCGCATGAGCTTTGCTGTAAGGCCATCCGTCCGCCATACGGTTGCGCTCGTGTAACTCATGCACGAGCACGTAACCTCGTTCCTGCTCAATTATATCATCATCAATCCAAACTTCATTTTTTGGAACAAATTCATAGACCTTATCATGCCCACCTTCTGTAAAATCAATATCAAACGTGCTCCTCACCAGCCTGCCATTGACCAACCAAACCGTGATTCCATTTTCTAGCTTTTTCCACATTTTTTCGTGCACTTCTTTTCCATCCGGGAGTTTCTGTCCATGTTTGGTTACCTTTTTCAGATCACCGGCACGTCTGCGTTCTTTCCTTTCCTGTTTATCAGCTTCTACTAATGCATCACCATACGGCATTCCCTGTTTCATCAAGCGATATTCTACCAATAAATGATCAATAAAAAATTGTTTTTCATCGTGATGGGCTTCTTGATCTAACCACAGTTCTTTTTCCGGTATGTAAGAATATCGGAAGTGCTGGCCAAAATTGGTGAACTCCTCATCGATATGCCCGCGAATGTAACTGCCGTCAACTATCCAAATCTTAAGATCCCCGCGTTTATCTGTCAGTTTTAGGTAAGGAGGCTTCAGAGGTTCTTTCATGGAAATATCCCCTTTCTCGACTATTAGCTTATATTATGTCAAATTTGTTTAACTTTTTCAATACCTAAAGCTTACTAAATGCAAAATTACTAATTCTTTATCCGCTTCCACCATTCAACAAAGCAATTGTCTTGTTTATGCTATTGGTGGGCGATTGGCAAGAGTAATTGGAACAGACATAGGCAGTAGCCTTGCCGCCGATGCTTAATTGTGACTTTAAAAAAGGCGCAATTCTTTCTATGTCCGGAAGAATCTCGACGGCCGGCCGGAAAAGAACCACCTTGTTGGGCACAAAAACGGCTCTCAACGCCTTCACCATATCCTTTGTATCCCGTTTCTTTAGGTCTCCGGCAATAACCACTTCATATGATGGTCCCAGGGCAAAATCGAATGCGACAAGAAGCTGTGTATATGCAGGTGGAAACTTGACGACTTGGGCGGAGAACATTTTTCCGATGGCAGCAGACATACTTTCTAATTCGGTGTTTCCCGTTATCCGTGCCAGACGAAGAAGATTGAGCATGGAGACGGAATTGCCCGAAGGTACGGCACCATCGTGTGCTTCTTTCTGGCGAACCAACAGTTCTTCGCCGTCGTCCGGTGTAAAGTAAAATCCGCCGTCTTTTTTATCCCAGAAATGATCCAGGAGATGTTTGTTCAACATCAGGGCAGTATCAAGATGGCCTATTTCAAAGGTAGCTTCATAAAGTTCGAGCAAACCCCAGATGATAAATGCGTAATCATCTACTGTTGCCTGAATGGATGCAATACCATCCCGAAAACGGTGTAACAGTCTTCCGTCAGAGGTGCGCATGCGGTTAAGAATGAAACCGATTGCCCGACGGGCGGCCTCGGCAAAAACAGGTTCATTAAACACCTGCGCCCCTCGCGCCAAAGCGACAATCATAAGACCGTTCCAATCGGTCAGAATTTTATCATCTCTGAATGGATGTATGCGCTTATCTCTGCTGACCAAGAGCTTTTTTCTAATTTCGTTTAAGTGTCCAGTTAATTTCTCCTCAGAGATATTCAAATGTTGGGCAATTTCATTGAGCGGACTTTCCAGATGAGGAATAAAGTGCCCAGCGAGTCTTTGTTCCGAGAGAATACTTTCGGCGGCAGAATTTTCAGCTTTAAAGACAGCTAAAAACAAATCAGCATCATCTTTTTTTAGAATACCGCGAATTTTTTCTTCTGTCCAAAGATAGAACTTACCTTCCACCCCTTCGCTGTCGGCATCTTCGGCTGAGTAAAAACCGCCAGCAGTGTCCGTCATATCACGCAATACATAAGTAAATATTTCCCGGGCAGTGTTTTCGTATTCCTTTTTGCCTGTTGCCTGATACGCCTCAATGTAAGCCATGGCAATGAGGGCCTGATCGTAGAGCATCTTTTCGAAGTGCGGCACGAGCCATTCGGCATCTGTCGAATAGCGATGAAAGCCGAATCCGATCTGGTCATAAATACCTCCCCGGCGCATATTCTGAAGAGTTTCTTCCACCATTTTTAGCGCTACGGATTCATTCTTCCTTTTCCAGTATCGCATTAGAAAATAAAGATTGTGCGGTGTCGGAAACTTGGGCGCATTACTAAATCCTCCGTAACGCCGGTCAAAACTATGGACAAAAGCTTCAAAAGCCTTGCCTAAAGTATCTTCTCCAAGTTTCTGGGCTTGTGTTTTTATGTGCAGTCCCGTTAGTTCTTGCGTAATCTCATTTGCCGCGTTTATTACTTCCTGGCGTCGAGTAGCCCACATTCTTTTAACCTGCGGAATAAATTCCAGAAGCCCTAACCGGCCTTGTATCGTTTCTTTGGGGATATATGTAGCGGCAAAGAAAGGTTTCTTCTCGGGAGTCATCAATATCGTCAGGGGCCAACCGCCGCTATGCGTCATCATCTGACAAACTGTCATATAGATGTTGTCGATATCGGGACGTTCTTCACGATCTACTTTGATGCAGACGAACACTTCATTGAATAATTGCGCCACTTTTTCATCTTCGAAAGATTCACGCTCCATGACATGACACCAGTGGCAGGTGGAATAACCAATGGAAAGAAAAATCGGTTTGTCTTCTCGGCGGGATTTTTCGAAGGCTTCATCACCCCAGGGATACCAATCAACAGGATTTTGCGCATGCTGAAGAAGGTACGGACTTTTTTCATTTTTTAAGCGATTTTGCTTCATGACGCTTCGACCTTTTTTTTCAGCACGCGTCGTCATTGTCGAAACTGTTTTTCGATTTGGCGTTTATAAAAATATTTTTAATGAGAAATCTGTTCTGCTACAGCCTTCCAGCCGGCCTTATCCGAAATGAGAGTAATATGACCGACACCTGGAACGATAGCGATTTCCGCGTGTGGCTGAGAAGACGCGAATACCGGCAGATATTTCTGCGGATAAAATAATTCGTCATTTTTCCCTATCATTACAGTAATGGGCTGCTTCGCGGCTTTCATATCCGCTTTGTAATCGTGATGCGGACCAAAGTTGCTCCAGAGCCTGTATGAATAAGTCGCGGTTTGATATTGGGCAGTTTTTGGATCAACGGCAAAAGCAAGCACAGGTAAATGACCGAACCATTTTTTGCCGAGGGGACCAAGCAGCGAAATACCGATGATGCGAGAAACGCTCGAATTGACCCACTCACTATTATTGGGTCTGGTCGTAGGGGCATCGTACCGCAAAAAAGGTGCCAGCAGCACATAATGAGCAAACAGTTTTTGCCTGCTGCTGCCCGCAAACCGCAAGGCAAAACCGCCTCCCGCCGAAAATCCGACCAGTGTTGCCTCCTGTTTACCTTTTAACACCTGATTAACGAAGTCTTCTAGATCATCTTCCAGCTGACCAACATAAGTGATATCCCCTTTGCTACCGGATTCGCCGTGACCACGAACATCCAATGCATAGACATCCATCCCCTGTCCCTGCAAATATCCGGCAAGGGCATGCATGCTTCGGCTTGAACCTGATGAGCCATGGATCAAGACTATTGTTTGTTTGGATTGTCGCGAAAGATAGGTGCGATAAACGAGCTTGGCGCCGTCACGAGCTGTATAGTGACTCAACGGCGGCAGATTGGAAAAGTCCATGCTGCGAAAAGGTGCCGAGATTAATTCCAAAGTTGGAGGCGATTCGGGGGAGGATAATGCTATAGCAGCCGCAATTCCCGCACCGATAATAATTATGATGCCTAGTAACAACAAAGTCCATTTTACAATTCTCATTTTTTACCGATCTCCATCATGGGGACTGTTTCATCGCGACTGCGGGAATGTCCTCAAAAATTTATACTTTATTTGGTTTATAAATGCCGGCAGCAATTATACCGCAAATGATAAATCCAATCATACCGTAGATGAACCATTGCACGCATAACGAAAGAGGCAGAGGAAACATCGCATATTCGTAAAATGCGTAAGGAATGTTCGCAAAAAGCCCAACGATGACGCCATAACGAACACCTTCTGCAATACCCTTGTTTTCATACCCTTTGACGAATATATAGGTAAACAAAAAAGCCAGGATGAAAGAACCCACATGGAAAATCCACAACAAGGACATCATATCCGGCCTCCAAATGGGACCGAGAGCCTCATATGCTTTTTTCAAGATCACCATATGAACAACCGCATCGATAATTTCGAAGGCAAAAAATACCGCAATACTTGCCCCAATGAATCGTTTTACGTTCATACCTATAGCTCCTTTCTATTTTATGTTTGTATAATCAGCTGCCGCCACAGATGCTCGGCTTGAATAAATGGTTATCTGCTATCCTTATAATGAGTAGCGTAAAGATCGATGATCCGTCTGATCATTTGCTGATAAGAAGTGTTCCTCACCTGCGCTTCTTCCTTAAAGAAATTTAAGCTCGATCTACTCAAAGAAATTGTCACCTTTATATTGTCTTCCTTTAATGCCAATTGATCCGGCGGCGGAAGAAAATCGTCAATTATTCTCAATTTCCCCATTGGTTCATTAGTGTATTTTATTTTTTGCTTCATAAATTTTCTTTCCCTTTCTCCAGTAACCAGCCCCGATAATGCGTATGGTATTACCCCTGTATGTAAAACGAACCGTGATGATCTCTTTGTTAATCCGGCCGATACAGTAGAATCGATTCTCACGGCTGCTATGGCTTATATCTTCCGCAATAACACGACAGGGATCAATAAAGGCATGTTGCGCAAATTCAAAAGAAACACCGTGTTTCTCTTGATTTTCTCTATTTTTGTCTTCATCCCACTCGAAGCTGAATTTCTTCACACATTCAATATACAGATTATGCTGAAATAAAGCAATATAATAATATGGCTAAATGTATGGCTATAAATGGAAGAATAACAGCCAACACTGGAGGTCAGCCGACGCGGGGAGAACACTAAATTTTGCTACGAACCTCTTACTTTTCTATTTTTGAAGCATATTACATTTAACTTATCAATTTAATTATTGCAATTATTTTATAGAAATACGTATTGGAAAACGAAGTTCGCCGGATAGCATGTGTGGAGCCCCTCCGGTAGGAGCCGGAGGCTCCTTTCCTATTAAATCATACTTCCTGAAATGTTGAAAATACATTTCCAATCGTGTCTACAAGGTTTCAAATAGTAATCTGCAATATAAGTCCGGCGGATAATCTCTAGTTAATGAATAGGGATGTTATGCCGATCCAGATAATATCCCAAGCTAGAAAATAGGAAATAGATTGATTATTGTTAAATATTAAGTTATTAGACTTAAAATTCCGGTTGTTGCCGCAGGGTGTTATGCTGACGGCATTGCGGTGTTTGTAATATTAGCAAGTATACATATAAACACTGTTAGGCGGCACCAACTCGTTTAAGGACATTCATCATGCTAGAATCGCTTGTCAAGAGTATCGAGAACACTTTTGTACAGTTCAGTTTTAGAAGACTGCTTTACATTTGCTTTCTCCTGGCGCTTGTATTGCTCACTTTCTATGCCTTCGACCGAATCACGGGATACTCGACATACATACACATCGATCACCAAATTACTGCACTCGAAAGGCTCCACGCAATGGAACTGCAAAACATCAAGCAGTCAAAAGATCTGGCTCCAATCTTTGATTCTGTTCTGGTGGAACTCAAGCAACCTCAACCAGAACTTTTCAGCCTCCATATTAGCTATGAGCCAATCATCAAGTTTTTCGCAGCCGCCCTCGTACCATTTATCTTTGTCATTGCCGGAATGATAAACCTTTTGCGGAAGCAACCGGGCGCGTCCGGAATGTTTGTCGGCGCCCTCTTTTTGACACTAATCATTGGCATACCAGCCATATTGATTCCGAATTGGAATTCTGCCTGGGTAAATGCTGGCATTTACGCAATCTTACAGTTCGTAGTTATGATCATTCTCATCTTAAAATACGGTCAGCAGATAAATCGTAAATAAGTAAATGGTGCCACCTAACCAGGCGCTCAAGCTGACGGAATGAGCGTCGGTGCATAATTCATGGCGAGCAGAGGTCATTACAAAATTGAAAGAACCAGCATGGACTCGTTTCGTTTAGTGTATATTGAAAAAATTCAGCGCCGCAGCTTAGCGCCGTTCCGTTAAGTTGACTTATGAAATATGAAAAACCCAAAAAAAAGAATCCACATCAAATAACTGTAAACCAACATATTTCCCCAGTTAAAAGTATTGAACGCTTTGCAGATGATAATGGGACAGTGGAAGTTAAACTAATTACTCAAAACAAAATCATTAGTTTACTGCCTGATGATCCACTGTTTTGCGCAAAGAGATGTTGGGATCAGCGTGCTGAGGCTGGGTACATGAAGGAAATTGAAGATTCATTTCAGGGTCTAGCTGATAAAGTTATCAATAATAAGGCGATACATCTGGAAGAAGAGGATAACAGGATTGCAACTAATTATTTTGCTCTGTGGAACCTTCGAGTCTATCGAAATACAAATCCAATACAGGATGTGCAACTCAAGGGTATTGCTAGTGGCAAACAGCTGACGAAAGACGAAGAAGAACGTCTCGAAAAAAGTAATATAACTTTTATCAGAGGAAAGGATGCTTTGGTTCCGGGGCGATTTATGAATGGCATAAACATTCAAATGGGCATTGATAGAATAACAAGTCAAATGGGAAAATTAAAATGGGGCATTGTCAGTTCAATGGAAGGCGAGTTTATCGTCCCAGAGACTTTTTCTAATTTTACCATTCTACCAATTTCGCCTGGAATCATTTTGCTGGGCGATTCTGAGAACTTATTAATTCCCCGAAGTGGCGTAATTAAAGTAAATCAGTTAGCTGTCTCATTTTGTAGTACTTATTACTTTGCGAAAAAAATATCAAATTGTCCAATAAAGGAAAATTAACAAGGCCAATCCAGCCGATCGCCACGCTCCAGCTGATTTTTTCGTTAGGCTATAAACATTAGGGAATGGGAGGTAATCTTCTTCTGAAATAATATTGAGCGAATTTAAAAATTGTCAGGTTTAAAAATTCGTCCCTAAATTTATCAAGAACAATTTAACCAAGTAACAACTAGAAGGATATAAAATGCCTGAAGACATCGCAAAAGAAATTCAGCACATGTTAGAAGAGGCTTGGAACACATTTTTTTATGATTACTATAATAAAAAAGTTCCTGAATATAAAAAATCACTTAATGAAAAAGAAGACGCTAAAATACAGCATTGGATTTGTTGGAATGAATATGATTTGATGTTTCATATCGGAAGGCTCTTTTGTGATATTCTAAACAAGAAAAAAGAAAATAAATATTCGAATGTTGAAATACATTTTGAGAAAAATGTTAACCGTAATAATTTTGAAGGTTATGAGTTTGAGGATAGGTTGGATGAATTAAAGACTAAACTTAAAATGAAAAAAAGAGGACCCAAAATTGATTTAATAATTACTCATGAGAGCAGTAAAGAACCTTTTTTATTATGTGCTGAAATGAAATGTTTCCATAGTCCATCTGAGCGTTACTACAAAACACCAATTGAAAAGATTCATGAAGATATAGAAAAATTGAAAGCTATTAGAGATTGTAAGATAGCAAAAAGCGTTGTTTTCATGCTTTTTGATGATTACTATTGGTACACAAATGACGAGACTACAAATAATATTAAGCATGAATTGGAGAGAATCGAAAAAGATGAAAATATTATAGTGTTATCCTTCAGATCAGAAGCAAAATTATAGAAATATAAATAAACCGATGCGGGTTTAGACTTTATTGTTGAGTTTTAATCGAAAAAGAGCATCGCCTAACAAGTCGCTAGAGCCGATCACAGCCTGCTGGGCTGCTCCGGCTCATCTTTTCGTTGCACCTTTCAAATCGTAATTCACAACGTATAGACCCTTCAAAGTCGTTTGTTTGTAGGTGAAAGCGATAACCGAGATGAGACTTAATTTGATAGTGTTTTGAAAGTCAAATTTTGTTCAGGACAATTAGTATGCGACTTTGCAAAAAGTTCCAGATGCAAGCCAGGCAAGGCCTGAGGAATGAGGCGTATCTTAGGAATACGCTGCAATGACGAAGGCCACAGCCTAACACAGCAGATGGTCTTTTTCCAAAGTCGCCACTACTTGCGATCTTTGATCAGCATAGTTGCGGGATCAAGAAACAAAATGTTTTTTGCGGAATCGGTTGATTTGCCTTTAAGAGCTTTAATATAGACTTCATCGGCCTGGGCCGCCAGTTGCACGATAACTTCGAATAAATCAGCTATATGCAAAAAAGAAATCGGCAAGTCGTTTTCCGCGCGTTCTTCATGCCGATGCGCATGGACGGTAAACCAAATTCTGATCGAATATTTCTTGGCCAGTTCTTTTAAATGCAGAAGCGGCCCGCGTCCTGATTCATCAAACTTTAATCCGTCAATAATCAAAGTATGCGGCTTAAAAATATTCTGTTCCATTAGCTCGGTTAAGCGTTCTTCCAGTTTCGGCACACTGAAGCTTTCTACTTTAAAGATCATGATAAAACGATGCGGCTGAATTTTTTCCCAATAATCTTTAATTTCCGCAGCATTGAAATTTGCCGCGATATTCTGAAACAGCTCATGATACCAGACATCAACTTTGCTCACAGCGTCATGAAGGCTTATATGCAATACATTATTTTCCCTGATCATCGTGTTTAAAGCCATTTGCACCAGCAGAGCTGTTTTCCCTACCCCGGCATGAGCAATGACAGCGCCAAAGCCTCCATCCGGCAAGATGTCTTCATTTTCATAGCCGATATTAGTCAGTGGATTGCGGTAGGTGATTTCTTTTTTCAGCATGATAATATCCTCATAAGTTAAATGGATGATATTCTCTTCACGTTTTAACGCACTGGTATTTATTGCCATCTTTTTGAATACTACTACGCAGCTGATTTTTTATTTTGAGCGACTTCCAGAGCGATCTTTTCCGCAATCGACTGCGGCACTTGCCTGTAAAGCGCAAATTCCATCGTAAACTGAGCTTTGCCCTGCGTGGAGGATCGCAGTATTGTCGAAAAGCCAAACATTTCCGCCAGAGGCACCTGAGCCTCAATCACACACATGACACCTTCATCCTGCGAACCGATAATCATGCCGCGGCGCTGGTTTAAAAGACCCATTACCGAACCTTGAAATTCTGGCGGAGTTTCCACAACGACTTTCATTATCGGTTCATGAATCACCGGTTTTGCCCGCTGATACGCTTCCCTAAACGCGCCGCGCGCGGCCGCTTGAAAAGCCATATCCGAAGAATCCACTGCATGCGAAGCGCCGTCATTGATGACTACTTTCACACCGGTAATCGGAAATTCCAGTTTCGGCCCTTTGGCCATGCTTTGCTTAAATCCTTTTTCACAGGCAGAAATATATTGAGTGGGAATTGAGCCGCCGAAAATTTTATTTTCAAAAACAAAATCGGCATCGCTGATCGGTTCAAGGTAACCAGCTATTCGTCCGAATTGGCCGGCGCCTCCGGTTTGTTTTTTATGAGTGTAATTGAAATCGGCGCGCTGTGTTATCGTTTCGCGGTAAGCGACGCGGGGATTGCCTGTAGTGACTTCGGCGTTATATTCCCGCCGCATTCTTTCTACATAAATATCCAGATGCAACTCACCCATGCCTTCGATGATTGTCTCGCTGGTTTCGGGATCAACAAAAGTTTTAAAAGTCGGGTCTTCCTTCGAAAACCTGTTTAGCGCCTTGGCCATAGCCCTTTGCGATTTGTTGTCTTTGGGTACGATCGCCAGCGATATAACCGGTTTGGGCACATACATGGATGTCAGGGTTAAATTTACCCCCGGAGAAACAAAAGTATCACCGGATGAACATTCGATTCCGAATAACGCGCCGATGTAGCCCGCTTTTAATTGTTCGACGTCTTCCATCTGATCCGCATGCATCCTGACAACACGGCCCACCTTGACCTTTTTGCCGGTGCGAACATTGACGATTGTTGAACCCTTCGCCACTGTTCCCTGATAAACGCGGATATAAGTTAATTGGCCATATTGTCCATCCTCCAATTTAAAGGCTAAAGCAACGATTGGTTTTTCGGAATCATTTGTCAGCACAACAGGCTCTTCATTTTTATCCATATCCAGGGCAACATTTTCTACATCCGAAGGACAGGGCAAAAGATAATTCACGCCGTCGAGCATGGGTTGTACCGCTTTGTTTTTGTAAGCCGATCCCATATAAACAGGAGTTATTTCTCTTTTCAAAGTACCTTTGCGTAAGGCAGCATAAAGCATTTCCGTCGTTATTTCCCGTTCTTCCAGAATTGCTTCGGTTAATTCATCGGAAAATAAAGAGGCGGCTTCAATTAATTCTTCCCTTTTTGCTTTCGCTTCTGCCAGAAGATTCTGCGGTATCTCTTCGGTACGGACTACTTCTCCATTTTCGCCGTCGAAATAAAGCGCTTTCATCTCGATTAAATCAATAACTCCTTCGGCCTTGGTTTCCAAACCGATCGGAATTTGCATGGCTACGGCATTATGCCCTAGTTTTGTTTTGAGTTGATTGATAACACGAAAAGGATTAGCACCGCTGCGATCGCATTTGTTAATGAAGGCAATGCAGGGAACCTTATATCTTTTCATTTGGTGGTCAACTGTTATTGATTGTGACTGAACTCCACCCACAGCGCACAAAACAAGAATGGCGCCGTCCAGTACCCGGAGAGATCTTTCCACTTCTATGGTGAAATCAACATGGCCGGGGGTATCGATAATATTTATCTCATAGTCTTTCCATTCACAATATGTAGCCGCTGAAGCTATTGTTATTCCTCGTTCTTTTTCCAGTTCCATGGAATCCATGGTAGCCCCTACACCGTCTTTCCCTTTGACATCATGGATGGCATGAATTCTTTTCGTATAATATAGAATTCTTTCGGTAAGCGTCGTTTTGCCGGAATCAATGTGCGCGCTGATACCGATGTTACGAATTTTTTGATCATCAACCTTCATTTACTTTTTCCCTTTTCTAAAAAATTTTCTTTTCTAATTATTACTGAATTTGAGTCTGATTATCCCCGTTCGCTTCGCTACTGATAGCGGTGTCATTTATCCCGCTTCGCTGGGCTCCCGGGATTGTTCAACTTTCCAATTTTGATACGCTTTGCTTTCGTAATTGGAGTTTCACAAAAAAAACCCCGCATTTGGAAGAGTCTCTGCCAGATGGGGGATCCACCGTAATCGAGTCTTAACCTTTGTAAGGTCACGGTATATATATGTTACGATGCAATATGTCAAGTTAATATTTATTTTTGCCATTTCATTGTCACCACTTGCGCGAAGTTTAATTGCGGTACTTTGTAATACTACCAACTTGACAGAACTTAGAGAATACATATATTTATGATAAAATAAGCTAAAGGAGCGGAAAAATGCCCCAGAAAGTTAAAATGTTTACATTGAGCACATGTAGTCATTGTAAAGCGGCAAAGAAATTCATGAACGATAACGGCATTACCTATGATTGTACCGATGTTGATTTGGCTCAAGGCGCCGAAAGGGAAAATATTTTACAGGAAGTTATGAAATATAACCCTAATAAATCTTTTCCGACTATTATCATTGGCGACAAAATAATTGTCGGCTTTAGAGAAAATGATATTAGGGAGGCGTTGGGTATTTAATGGTTCCTCCAGAACTTTATGACATGTTAAAAAAGATTCAAGAACCCAAAGGCTATTTCTTTAATAAAGATAAAGACTGGGTTTTGGGTATTTTAAATGATCTTTTGATCAATAAAGAACGCTACGGCTACATGTCTTGTCCTTGCCGTCTGGCTGCCGGAAATCGCGAAAAGGATCGCGATATTATCTGTCCTTGCTATTACCGGCAAGAAGATGTCAAAGAATACGGGAGTTGTTATTGCAACTTATATGTTTCCCGCCAATGGAATGACGGTAAAATCAAAAATAAATACGTGCCGGAAAGAAGACCAGCCGAAAAAATTAGTTTTTAGCCGCTTGCTATTAAATCATAAGAGATTTTGACCTATCATCTTGCGCAAACTCTTTTTACGATTTTTCTTGATTTCTAAGAATTAATCATTATCTTTATGCAAGATAAATAAAGAAAAATAGGTTCGGCAAAACTATTGAATAGCAATGAGGGGTTAACTTCATGATTAATATTTATAAGTGCAAGAAAAGGATGGTTCTAATCAGTGAGATATGCACCGACAGTACTTGTGAATGGCGTTTAAAAAACGAGTCTTTTTTAAACTGCACATGGGTCGCCTGCAATTATGGGCCGTTTACATTGGAAGAAGTAGGCGACATGATGGGAGTTACCCGTGAAAGAATCCGGCAAATCGAAGCAAAAGCCTTAAAGAAACTCCAACACAAAAAGAGGAGAGACCAGCTAAAAGATTTTGCCGCGCCGGGAAATGACTGGGATAATTCATAGATTGGTGTCATTGATCCCGCTTCGTTACACTCGCGGGATCAATTCGACCTGCAAGCTTCAGTGCACTCTGTTTCTGAAACTTGGGTCTCATTACAACTTACAAATTTCAACGTGTGACCTTTAGGTTATGCACTACGTTTCTGAAACTCGGATCTAATTATTTTTGCTTTTTCTTGCGTGATTTTTCCAAAGACAACATCTCGTTCATTTGAACTTTGCGTTCATCACGGGCAAAGAGCAACGCGCAAATCGACGATTCAATGTCCAGCGCGGCCATTTTATCCATACGCGGCACAATAGAACAAAGATTTTTTAATTCTTCGACGGCTCTAGCCGAACGTTTCGCTAACATTTCAGCCATGCTTTCCGCCGCCTGCATAAACTTCTCCGGGGGGGCAACTTTATTGACTAAACCGATTTTTAACGCTTCATTAGCGCCAATAGGCTCGCCCAGCATTACTATTTCTTTTGCTTTTGTCACACCGACAATTTGACTCAGGGGATAAAAAAATGGATTGAATCCAAATTTTAATTCCGGATGGCAAAAGATAGCACTTTCGGAGGCAACGACAAGGTCACAAATAGTCACCAAATTAAAACCGCCGCCTAAAGCAATACCTCCTACAGCCGCGATCACCGGTTTTTTGCACGAATATATCTTTTTCAAATACTTCATCATTGATAAAAGAAATTCATCGCCTTCCTCGCTGGAGAGGTTAGACATTTCTTTTATATCCATGCCTGCTGAAAAAACATATTCTCCACCGGTAATAATTATAACTCTAACTTCAGCGTCACCTTCCAAATCTACAAAAACCGCATACAATTCCTGACGCATTTCTTTGGAAATTGCGTTCATCTCATGGGGACGGTTTAATTTAACTATAGCGTAGCCGTTTTTCTTTTCGATAATTATTGTTTTATAGTTCATCTCTTTTTGTTTACCATCTCGCGCAGTTCTTTTCCTGTTTTGAAAAATGGAACTTTTCTTTTTTCCAGTTTTACTTCGGCGCCTGATTTTGGATTTCGTCCGAGACGCGGTTTTCTTTCTCTAATTGTAAAATTACCAAACCCCCTTATTTCAATACGCTCTCCATGCTTTATTGCTTTAATCATCGAATCAAATATTATGTTTACGGCGTAAGTTACATCCTTATACGAATAAGCCTTCAAATTTTCCTGCACTTCTTTGATTAAATCATTTTTGGTCATAACTTTCACCGTTTATCTGTAAGGATAATATAGATAACTCACTCCACTCCAACTTTCTATTTTTTCTTTCAAGGATTCGCTCAGTTGATTGGCCGCACTTTCCATTAAATAATCAAAAATCGATGCGCGCTTTTTAGTGGGGTAAACCAAATCATATTTCCCATCTTTTCCCGCTAACTTACTGGCCAGTTTTGCCGCAAAACTCATGTCCCCAAGATAATCCACCAGCCCATATTCTTTTGCCTTACGGCCGGAAAATACGCGGCCATCAGCAATTTGTATAACTTTAGCACGAGAAAGCTTTCTTTCTTGCGCAACTACATCAACAAACTGGTTATAAATGTCATCAACCAAATCTTGAATAATTTTTTTCTCCTCAGGAGTCATATCTCTCAGCGGCGAACCGATGTCTTTAAATTTACCGCTTTTAACTACTGAAGATTTTAAACCGATTTTTTTAAGTAATCCCTCAAAATTGGCAAATTGCATAATTGCCGAAATACTGCCTGTGATGGTACCTGGATTAGCTACAATCTTATCCGCTCCGCATGCCACAAGCAATCCACCCGATGCGGCAATTGAGCCCATAGATGCAACTACTTTTTTCTTTTTCTTTAGTTCCAAAACGGCATCATAAATTTCTTGAGACGCGGCTACCCCTCCGCCCGGAGAATCAACCCGTAAAATAACTGCAATAATGGAATCGTCCTTGCCAAATTCGTCTAACTGCTCCGTTATTTTTATGGAATCAAAAATTGGACCATCTACACTGACAACCCCGATTTTGTCATTTAAAGAAAAACTCTTACTTTTACTTGAATGTGAACCAACTTTATAGAAAAAAGCATAAAACAAAATCACCATAGCCAGAAGTATAAACACTCCCCAGATTACCGGATGTTTTCTCATGTTTTTATTCACCTTTTTGATTATTAATTTTTACATCGGCCAGAGCTTGACCTAAATTAGATCCTATATTTTCCTTATTGTTTATATATTGATTGGATGCCGGAGTTGGTGCCGGAGCTTCCATCTCTTTTATGCTTAATCTAATTTTCTTGGATTTAGGATCGATACTTTTTACTACGGCCGATACAGTGTCGCCGATGGCATAAAGCTCCGATGAAGTCTTGACGCGTTTTTGGCTGATTTCGGAAATATGGACGAGACCTTCGATTCCTTCTTCAATCTCCATAAAAATTCCAAAATCCGTGAAGTTAGTTATTTTACCTGTTACAACGCTACCGGGAGTATACTTTTGGGATAATTCATCCCAAGGGTTTTTTTCAATTTGTTTTATACCCAGCGAAAATTTCTCGTTATCTACGTCCACGTTTAAAACTACAGCTTCAACTTCCTGCCCTTTCTTAAAATATTCGGAGGGGTGAGTTACTCTGTGCTTCCATGAAATATCGGATACATGTACCAATCCGTCAATCCCCTCTTCGATTCCTACAAAAACTCCGAAATTAGTAATATTTCTGACTACCCCTTTAACAGTTGTCCCTACTGAATATTTCTCTTTTAGTTTTTCCCAGGGATTGGGCGCTGTTTGCTTCAAACTTAAAGAAATTCTCTTGGATTCCGGATTTACTTCTAAAACCACAACTTTTATTGTTTCGCCTATATTCAATACTTTTGAAGGATGTTTTATTTCTCTGGTCCAGTACATTTCTGATATATGGACTAATCCCTCGACGCCCGGTTCCAATTCCACAAAAACGCCGTAATCAGTCAAATTAACAACTTTGCCTTCGACAATTGAACTAACCGGATATTTTTCTATGATTTGCTCCCATGGATTATCCGTTAACTGCTTTAAGCCCAAAGAAACTCTCTCTTTCTCGCGATCAAAAGAAAGAACCCGGACAGTAATCTTCTCTCCTTTATGAAAACTTTCCGCAGGCTTGGCTATTCTGCCCCAGGAAATATCCGTGACATGAAGCAGTCCGTCAATGCCTCCCAAATCAATAAAAATACCGTAATCGGTAATATTTTTTATCACACCTTCCACAACGTTTCCTTCTTGGATAGAACTCAAAATATCTTTCTTTTCTGTCTCTCTTTCTGAAGCTACAATCGGACGGCGCGACAAAACTACATTGCTCCGTTTCCGGTCATATTTTAAAACTTTGAAATCCAAGGTTTTGCCGACAAACTTGTCTAAATCTTTAATTGGACGGGTATCAACCTGAGAACCGGGAAGAAAGGCAATAATTCCAATATCAACCGAAAGACCTCCTTTAACTTTTTCGACAACGGTACCCTTGATGGAAATATTATTTTCACAGATGTTTTTAATTTCATCCCAAATTTTGAGTTTGGCTGCTTTATTTTTCGATAAGATTAAGTTACCGTCTGAATCTCTTTTATCAATAAATACCTCTATACCATCGCCAACGGAAAGATGAATATTTCCCTGTGCGTCTTTCAACTCTCCTATGGGAATAAAACCTTCGGTTTTCCAGCCAACATCAACCATGACCATATCGTCTTTGATTTGTACCACTTTGCCTCTGGCGACATCTCCATATTGTAGTTGGTTAAGACTTTGTTCATAAAGTTCCTTGAATTCCATATCATCTTCTTTAGGCTGAGATGATTGACTAACTGAACCTTTAGCCGAAGAGTCCGCTTTTACCTCCTTTTCTTTTGTCAAGTTTAAGTTATTATTGTTAACCATTAAACTAATACCCCCCCTAATTTTTATAAAGCTCTGTAAGTGTTAAAATTTAGCATACTGAATATTAAATAGCAACATAAATCCAGTGTATTTTCACGCGGTGCAGTTTATATCCGGTCTATTTTACTAAAATATAATTTATGACTTTTTCTACGACTTCTTGTGCGGACAAATCAGTTGAGTCAATTATTATTGCTCCATCGGGAACTTTCAAAGGAGCAAGTTGTCTTTGCTCGTCCTGCTTATCTCTATCAAATATATCTTTTTGAATTGCCTGATATTCAGCCGAGTTACCCTTGGCTACAATTTCTTTATATCTTCTTTTTATTCTTTCTTCTATTCTCGCATCAAGGTAAAATTTATAATCAGCATTCGGAAATACCACCGAACCCATATCTCTGCCTTCCGCAACAAGCCCACCGTGAATGCCTACCTCTCTCTGCAGGTTAAGCAGGCTTTCTCGCACGATAGCATAAGTTGATATTTTTGAAGCAGCCAAACCTACTTCCTCCGTGCGTATTTTCTCCCCGACATCCTCCCCATCCACATATACATTTAGTTGACCGTCAATGTATTTCAAGGCCACCTTGGTGCGGGAACAAAGATCAGACAAAGCGGATCGGTCATCGATAGATATTTTTACTTTGAGAGCTTTATACGCCAATGCTCTATAAAGCGCTCCTGTATCCAGATAAATGTAACCAAGTTTTTTTGCCACGGCTTTGCTTACCGTACTTTTACCGGCACCGGCCGGTCCATCTATAGTTATAATCTTTTTCATTTCCATGCAGCTGAAAGCTCACCTCATACGGCAGCCTCAAAAGGAATACTTGCCTTAAAATTACAAAAAAGATAATATTGGGTAGAAAATACCTTGTGATTGAAAACTGCTTATGCGTAAACTAATTCAAAATCAATACATTTCTTTTGCTTTTGCCTTCTTCATCTTATTGTTTTTCACCAATATTTGCCTAGCCGAATTCACTATTGACGACGAAAAAAAACTGGGCAAAGAATTTTATGATAAATTGGAAAAAAATCATTTTCTCCTTGAAAATAAACAACTTAACAATTACATCAGCCGCATCGGCAATTTAGTTCTGGCGCAAAGTCAGAAAGCTCCCTTTGAGTTTCATTTTTCTATTGTAAATAGTAACGCAATAAATGCTTTTAATACGCCTGGCGGTTATGTATATGTCAATAAAGGCTTAATTGATGTTGCTGATAACGAAGCTGAATTAGCCGGAGTCATTGCTCACGAACTTGGCCATGCCAATTCTCATCATGTTGCCGATATGATTGAAAAATCACAAAAATTAAATATTGCCACTCTAGCCGCGATTATTGCCGGAGCTTTCCTCGGAGGCGGTGGTACAGCCACCGCCGCTATTGCCGCTTTTTCAGTTGCCGGTTCCAGCACCATGACTCTTAAATTTATGCGTGAACATGAAGAACAGGCAGACCGGTTGGGTATCAGCTACCTTGCCAGCGCCGGTTATTATCCCGCAGCAATGGTCGACTTTCTCAAGATAATGAAACAGCATGAATTCATATCTAAAACCATGCCTTCCTATATGATGACTCATCCTGGTACTGATCAGCGCATTTTCTATCTGGACAGTCTCATTCTAACCCAATACCGTCAGAAAGGAGCAAAAAATATAGTAGGCAACTTAATGAGAATGCAAACATTGATTCCATTAGATGAAGCTGATCTGAATGCGCGACAAAGACAACTGGCAGAGGCTTTAACCAAGGAACCGAAGAATGTCGATTTACTTTATGCCTTGGCCTCAACCGAAGACGACCTTGACCAAACAAGTTTAGCGCTCGAACATCTGCAAACCGCTCTTAGTTTGTCGCCGCAGGACGAAGATGTTTTAAAAAATATCGGCCTGATTTATCTAAAAATGGGCAAAATTGATCAGGCAAAGATATGCCTCCAAAGAGCCGCAGATATAAATTCTAACGACGATGAAGTTACTCTTGCTTTGGGTAATACGTATTTCGCCGCAGAAAGTTATCAAAATGCTCTTAACAACTATTTACAGTTAAAAGATAAAGTGCTTGACGATGCTGATATTAATTATTACATCGCGATGGCTTATGGCAAGCTCAATAATCAAGGTGAATCACACTACTATTTCGGCCTACATTTTAAAAAATCCAAGAAGAAGGAAAGCGCCCTCTTCCATTTCAAAGAAGCTCTTAATTATTTTCCGCAAGGTTCGGAACGATCCACTGTAATTAATAATGAAATTAAAGAACTAAGTATTGACTCACCTCAACAGTCAAAAAGCAAATCAAAGCACTGAAAATTGTTCTTTCATTTTGCCAGTATGAATTTGATTAGAGTCTAATCTTGACATTCAAACTATCCCTCTTTTATCGTTGCGAAAAAAGAAACAATACATTATAAGACTCCAACTTTAATATTTTTCAGGAAAGGAGTCTCTAAAAGTGAACATTTTAATTTTTGGCCCTAATGGCAGTGGCAAAGGAACTCAAGGTGCGGTAGTACAAAAGAAATATGGCGTACCGCATATTGAAACCGGAGTTATCTTCCGGCAAAATATTTCCAAAAAAACTCCCCTAGGAGAAAAAGCAAAAGCGTACATAGACCGGGGCGAACTGGTTCCCGACGATATTACCGTTCCCATGATTTTAAACCGGCTGAAAGAAGCCGATTGCAAAAAGGGCTGGCTTCTTGATGGCTTCCCCCGTAATTTGGCTCAAGCGGAAGCTCTTTGGAAAGCACTGGAAAAAGAGAAAATGAAGCTTGATTATGCCATTGAAATCGATCTTGACCGAGAAACCGCTAAAAAGCGCATAATGGGACGAAGGCTTTGCAAAATGGATAACAACCATCCCAATAATATTTATATCGAGGCGATTAAACCTCGCGAACATGGGGGGAAAACGGTTTGCCGGGTTTGCGGTTGTGAAGATATGTCCATGCGCGCGGATGATCAGGATAGCGCCGCAATCGATAAACGCCATAACATTTATTATGATACTAAAATCGGCACTCTGGCCGCGGTTAACTATTTCAAAGAAAGAACCAAAGTAATTTCCATCAACGGCCGCGCCGGTGTAAAAGAAGTATCGGAAGAGCTTTTAAAGAAACTTGCTTAAGTCCTTCGGAAATATTTATTGTAAAAGCCCCCCGGATGTATTGGGGGCTTTTACATCTTAAGGTTATGGAAAATATTAGAAACTTCAGTATTATCGCTCATATCGATCACGGCAAATCAACACTTGCCGACCGGCTGATTCAATTTACCGGAGTCTGCGATGAAAGAAATTTTCAAGATCAAATTCTGGATAATATGGATATTGAGAGAGAACGGGGCATTACTATAAAGAGTAATGCCATATCTCTGCCCTATCGCGCTCACGACGGCAAAGATTATACTTTGAATTTAATCGACACCCCGGGACATGTTGATTTTTCTTATGAAGTATCCAGGTCGCTGGCCTCTTGCGAAGGAGTTCTGCTTTTAGTGGATGCCGCGCAAGGCGTGCAAGCCCAAACTTTAGCCAATCTTTATCTGGCTATGGAACACAATCTGGAAATTATACCCATAATCAACAAAATAGATCTTCCTTCGGCTGATGTTGACCGCGTGCTGGAGCAAATTGAATCCGAGCTTGGCCTTGATCCGGATACCCACTTAAAATGTTCAGCCAAAGAGGGAATCGGCATAGAAGAAATTCTCGAAGCAATCGTCAACCGTATTCCGGCGCCGAAAGGCGATGCCGAGAATCCATTAGCGGCATTGATTTTTGATGCTCATTACGATTCTTTTCGCGGCACAATCATTCACTGCCGTGTCTTTGACGGAACGCTCAAAAGCGGCGATATCATCAAATTTATGTTCAACAACACGACATACAAAGTGGAAGAGGTCGGGCACTTTCTCCTCAACCGCGTTAAACGCGAGAAGCTTTGCGCCGGTGAAGTCGGCTACATTATCGCCGGTGTTAAAACCGTGGCTGATGTCCGAACGGGCGATACGATTACTCTACAGAATAATCCCACAAGCCAGCCGTTACCTGGTTTTAAAGAAATCAAGCCTGTAGTCTTTGCTTCCATTTATCCCATTGCTTCCGACGATTATCAGGATTTGGCTGATTCACTGGAAAAGTATAAACTCAATGATGCCTCCTTTGTTTATCAGAAAGATTCCTCCGCCGCTCTTGGTCAGGGTTTCCGCTGCGGCTTTCTGGGGCTTCTTCATCTGGATATCGTTCAGGAAAGATTGGAAAGAGAATATGATCTCTCTATAATTCTTTCCGTTCCCAGTGTGCGTTACCGCTTCACGCTTAAAGACAACTCCGTTGTTTATGTGGATAATCCCACCCATTATCCCGATCCAGCCGAAATCATTAAAGGCGAAGAACCTTATATTCGCTCTTCAATGATGCTTCCCGAACGTTATCTGGGAGCAGTGATGAAACTTTGTGTGGAAAAGCGCGGTGTCAATTCTATCCTTAATTACACCGGACCGGGACGTGTGGAATTATCTTACGAAATGCCGCTGGCCGAAGTCATTTATGATTTTTATGACCGTTTTAAATCGGTTACCCAGGGCTACGGGTCTTTTGACTATGATATAATTGATTACCGCGAAAGCACTTTAGTCTTGATGGATATTCTAGTCAACGGCGAAAAGGTTGATGCTCTCTCACAAATTGTCCATCGGGAACGCGCCCGCGCCCGCGCCCTTCTGGCCTGTGAAAGATTGAAAGAAGAAATACCGCGCCAGATGTTTAAAATTGCCATTCAGGGCGCAATCAGTTCGGAAATAATCGCGCGCAGCACTATTAGCGCTTTCCGCAAAGACGTGACGGCGAAATGTTACGGCGGCGATATCACCCGTAAGAGGAAACTGCTCGAAAAACAAAAGGCCGGTAAAAAACGCATGAAGATGATCGGCTCGGTAAGTATTCCGCAAAGCGCATTCCTAGCCGTTCTGAAATCGGATACTGATTAGTTTACTCAGATCATAGAGGCAATTAAATGACGGCGACTTCATTCAATAATGAGTCACCCCACCCCGGGCTTTACATTCACATTCCTTTTTGCCTGAATAAATGCGGCTATTGCAGTTTTTACTCCATTAAATCTATTAATCTGATCCCCCCATTTTTATCAGCGCTTAAACAGGAGATGGAGTTCTACAGCAATCATTTTCAATCTTTTGATACCATTTATATCGGCGGCGGCACCCCTTCCCTTTTGACTGCTAAGCAATTTGCTGAAATCTTCGTGGCGATAAACAAATTCTATAAAATTGAATCCCCGGCTGAGATAACAATTGAAGTTAATCCGGGTGATGTTTCTGTTGAGTATTTCCAGTCTTTGCGCTCGTTGGGTATAAACCGATTAAACATCGGCATCCAGTCTTTCGATGATAGTTTGTTAAAATTCCTGGGCCGCAGGCATTCGGAAAAGGATGCGATTGAGGCGATTGACGCCGCTAGAACAGCAGGTTTCACGAATATTGGAATTGATTTAATCTATGGTGTTCATCATCAAGATATTAAATTATGGAAAAGGACGCTACAGAAAACTCTATCATTTTTCCCGGCGCACATTTCCTGCTATCAGCTTTCATTGGAAGTCAGGACACCTCTGAATAAAAAATACGGAGCGGAAGGAATAAAACTACCAAAAGAAGAACAACAGACAAAATTTTTTCTGGCCACATCAGAGAAGTTAGAAAATGCCGGTTACATCCACTACGAAGTTTCCAACTTTGCCCGCAGAGAAAACTTAAAATCCAGACACAATATGAAATACTGGCAGCATGTGCCCTATTTAGGCTTAGGACCTGCCGCGCATTCATTTTTAAATAATAAGCGCTGGTGGAACAAGCCTTCCGTCAAAAACTATTCAAAAGAAATTGCTCAAAACAAAATGCCTGTGGAAAGTATGGAAAAACTCACTGCGCAGCAATTACAGCTCGAAACATTATTTCTTAATTTGCGCACAAAAGCGGGCATTAATCTGGAACACTACAAAGCTAAATACGGAGCTGATTTGTTCGTGGATAAGAGAACTATTATCGATGCGTTAATCAAAAATAAGCTGGTGGAATTAAAGAACGGATTTTTGATACCTACGCGGACAGGTCTGGCTGTCGCGGATAGCCTCGCGCTGATTTAGCAAAAAATCGCTGTAAATATTCCGCCTTGCAAAATGATGCTGCTTAGCATATTATTCTGCATGGTCATATTTCTCACTATAACGTAAATTGGATCACATGAAGCGAATTTACTTTCTGTTCATACTAATTATTTCATTAACTACCACGGGTTGTATACCAGCAGCAATAGTGGCTGCCGTCGGCTGGCAGCATTTGACCATTCAGGATGAAAAACAAATCCAGGCGGACAAATCCGAGTGCGAGGGAAAGGCAATAAAAATCATCGAGGCAAGAAAACCGGAAATACAAGACAAAAAGGAAGCAGCGTCGAAAATATCGGCAGTCGATCAAATATTTCAACAAGAATTTGCTCAGTGTATGAAGTCCAAAGATTATTATAAAGTCGCCTCCAGCGATTCATCACCAAAGACCAATTGATTTTTTCTTTAAAGTTACTTTAGACGTTAAAGGCCTGATTCGGAAATACAGCGGTAAGTTTTTTCTACAAGATCACCACGAAATCCAACATACAGAGTATTGTTTTCCATCCCATGCTTGACAAAAGGATTATGCAGACCGGAAATTTGCGTATAATTATAAATCCAAATTTCCAGATTACTTTCCATTTTTACAATCTGCCCGGGTTCACCGAGGATTTTCAATGTATCTTCCTTGGTTGTTTTGCCGATTTCAAGTTTTTGTGTGATTAAATCGTCTTTTGCCGAAACTTGCCCCTGCCCCACCGCACAACCCCAAAGCATCGTGGCTAGAAACACCATCAGAGAAACAAGTTTAATGTAGATATGCCTGTTCATAATCATTTGGAAGTTCCTACCACAAACGGCAGTAAAATATAAGTTATTTGTTTAACCGCTTTTTTAGCACCGCTTTTGCAATAATGTTTATCCATGATTGACTCGTTAATAAAAAATAAACTTGTGGAATTAAAAGATTGTTTTTTACGACCAACTCGCGCAGGCATGGCAGTGGCTGATCGCCTGGTTCGGCAGCAGATATGTGGTACCGAGCAACACTACTTGAAACCCCACCTCGATTGCTCGTCGCCATCTCATAGGATTGGGTATTCAGCTTCGGGTAGAGGATGATTCGCGCCGAGGCGGTACGACAGAAATCTGTTCATCACTTCCCAAGACTTCTTCAGGACATCTTGCCGCACTATAGAGCTTATGTAGGCACTGGATCCGTGGCGAGGCCCCCGCGAGGCATCGGTAATGATTTGCAGAAAGTCCTTGGACAACCGCAGATTGTCGCGAAGCTTAGCCCAAGCCTGCTTCTGTTCGTCGGGACTGCCCTCGTCCCTGCCCCACATCGCTTTTCGCAATCCCTCCACTGCACGGGCACAGTTCGTAAGACTGTTGTTTCCATAGCGTAACGACGAGATGAGGTCATGTAGTGCAATCATGAGAGTAGGAGACCCGATTACAATCGGCAAGATGTCACGCATCTCTACCCGGACGTTGCCACCACTGACATTCGCCTTGCATGCTGTGACCAGCGCTGCGAGATCTGAAGCCTCCCCGATGAGCCAGTGAATTGATCCATCTGGGTACTCAGCACGATCAAGGTGAACGTCAAAGACCTTTCCACTGGCGAAGCCGAAAAGATCGACTTCGGCGCTCACCCAATCGAAGAGATACTGTAATATCCATCCCAATAATGTGCCGTCCCATCGATCCAGCTCAACCGTAACGACCACATCGGATTGCTTGATACGAATCGTAGCCTTCAAATCGATATCGGCCTCATCAATCCTGTATTTGACCTCCGGCTCGATGTCAAAGGTGAGGTGAAAACAGGGTGGTTCAATCTTTCCGAAAACCTTGAGAACGGGCATCTAGTTGATCCTCATTAGTCTTGGCCTATTGCCGCCAAACAATGCTTATATTTATCTTTATAAAAACCTAAACCCCGCACGTTTGCAGTACAACACCGTTCGACATCGATCTACTGTGGCGCTAACTCGCGGCTTGCATAATCTCTATATATTTTTTCTTTCTCGATCTTTTTTATGATTACCTGACTATAACAGAGGGAATTTCTTTTTCAAGGCGTATTTTTATATTTTCCAATTCATTATCCGGGTAGGTTTTTTCTTTAAGGAATTTTTTATCCAGCGTTTTTGTAGGCACAAATTTCTGTAAGACATAGCGTTTGGCACCGGAAATCAGCTTGACTATTTTTAAAATGTCTTTTTCCGTAAGCTGGGACTTCACAACTGTTGTGCGAAATTCATGCGGGATTTTTGATTTTAGAATAAGTTTAACGCTTTCTTGTATTGACTGCGTATCGACAGGAACTTTCACGATACTCTTATATTTTTCCAGTGGCGCTTTAATGTCCATAGCGATGAAATCCAGCAATTTTGCATCAATAAGCTCTTTAATAACTTTCGGCTGTGTGCCGTTGGAATCAAGCTTAGCGGCAAAACCCATTTTTTTGACAAGTTTAATGAAGCGCATTAAATCTTTTTGAATAGTAGGCTCACCGCCGGTGATCGTTACCGCGTCGAGCTTTCCCACGCGCAATGCCAGAAATGCTAAAACTTTTTTTTCTTCCAAACAGAGATCAAATAATTTCGGCTCCACCAGTTGCGGATTATGGCAGTAAGGACACTTGAAATTACACCCCTGTAAAAAAACAACGGCGCAAATCGCTTCCGGATAATCAATAAGTGATACTTTCTGCAGGCCGCCGATTTTCATTTTCCCATTTCTTTATGATTATGGAATCAAATATTAAAGCCCCCGACAGATAGAGGGGCTTTCCGATAGTTATATTTTTTACAGATTATGTATTATTACTGTAGTCTAAATACCTGTCGCGAGTTGAATTCCGCTTGTTTTCCTTTGTTCCATTGCTTAACCGGACGCAAATAACCCACAACGCGAGAGTAAACTTCGCAATCATCATCACAGGTAGGACACTTCTTCTTTTCGCCTTTAATGTATCCATGAGATGGGCACACGCTAAAAGTAGGAGTAAAAGTGAGATAAGGCAAACGGTAGTTAGAACAAATTTTACGAACCAATGTCTTTACCGCGTTGGGATTATCCACTCGCTCACCGGCAAAAGTATGGAATACGGTGCCGCCGGTATATCTCGTTTGAATCTCATCCTGCAAATCCAATGCTTCAAAAATATCGTCTGTATAGTTAACCGGCAGTTGAGTGGAATTCGTGTAAAACGGTTCTGCTTTTTTCGATTTGCCGTTGCCGGCGCAAATAATATCGGGATATTTTTCTTTATCTATCTTGGCTAAGCGATACGATGTCCCTTCCGCCGGCGTTGATTCCAGATTGTAATTATTCCCCGTTTCCTTCTGAAAATCGATGAGCTTGTTTCTCATAAAATCGAGAACGTTTTTGGTAAAGGCCTGGCCCTCTTTCGAAGCGATATTTCTGCCTAATAAATTTAAGCAAGCTTCGTTCATTCCGACCAATCCAATAGTGGAAAAATGGTTTTTCCAATATTCATCAAATCTTTCTTTCACATTGCGCAAATAATATTTAGTGTAAGGATAAAGATCGCTGTCGGTAAACTTCTCCAGAACCTTTCTTTTTGTTTCCAGACTTTCTTTGGCCACCTCCATTAGGTTTTCCAGCCGTTGCATGAAATCCTTTTTGGATTTGGCCAAATAGCCTATACGCGGCATATTTATCGTAATAACACCGATGGAACCGGTAAGTGGATTAGAACCGAAAAGCCCGCCGCCTCTCATTTCCAGCTCCCGATTGTCAATACGCAGACGGCAGCACATACTGCGCGCGTCTTCCGGATTCATGTCGGAATTGATGAAATTGGAAAAATAAGGCACGCCATATTTTGCGGTCATTTCCCATAAATCCTGTAAATTGGGATCATCCCAGTTAAAATCACGCGTAACATTGTATGTGGGAATGGGAAAAGTAAAGACCCTCCCTTTGGCGTCTCCTTCCGCCATCACCTGCAAAAAGGCCTTGTTGAAAAGGTTCATTTCCTCCTGGAATTCTTTATATGTTTCTTTCTGCGGTTTACCGCCGATAATCACGCTTTGATCCGCGTAATATTTGGGGATGGTGACATCCAGCGTTACATTGGTAAAGGGAGTTTGAAAACCGACTCTGGTCGGCACATTAATATTAAAAATAAACTCCTGCAGAGCCTGCTTTATTTCCGTAAACTTCAAACCATCGTAACGAATGTATGGAGCCAAAAGTGTATCGAAATTGGAAAAAGCCTGCGCTCCGGCCGCTTCTCCCTGCAGTGTGTAAAAGAAATTAACCACCTGACCCAAGGCGCTGCGCAAATGCTTGGAGGGTTTGCTTTCCACCTTGCCGGATACCCCCCGGAACCCCTGCAAAAGCAAGTCATACAAATCCCAGCCTACGCAATAGACGGAAAGCAGGCTCAAATCATGAATATGAAAATCGCCGTCATTATGCGCTTTTTTGATTTCCGGCGTATAAATTTCATTTAACCAATAAACTTTGCTCACTTCCGAAGAAATATAATTGTTCAATCCCTGCAATGAGTAATCCATGTTGCTGTTCTCATTTATTTTCCAATCGGATTTCTTTAAATATTTATCAACCAGATCAACTTCCATTTTGTTGGCAATATCCCTCAAGCGGGCGTGTTGATCACGGTATATAATGTAAGATTTGGCTGTTTTGCGGTAAGTGGAAAGCAGGAGAACTTCTTCCACGATATCCTGAATTTCTTCGACAGAGAGAACGTTGCCGTCAAAAAGCTTTTCGGCAAGATTTAAAACCTTGATGGTCAACTTTCGCGCTTCTTGAATATCAAATTCACTGGTGGCAGCGCCGGCCTTGGAGATGGCGTTGGTGATCTTTTCCGCATTAAATTTAACTAAACGGCCATCTCTCTTTTTAATTTTTGTGTTCATGAACTCCTCCATTAACCAGCAAAAAAAGAAATTAGTGCTGCCTCTATTATGACGCTATATATTGTGGTTTGGAAGCATAATACTACTACATATAGTAATTATCAAGAGAAAAATAAAATATTTTTCCAATCATAATAATGCAGGTACTAGGTGCAGGGAGGTTTGGCTAATAAAGGATGCGGGTTGATTTGGGATTTATTGGGATATATTGGGATAATAATTAGATTTTTTGGCGGCGCGACAATTAAATTAGATTTGACCAAAAATATTTTTTTTTGGCTTATACCGGCCCCACACTATACTTGAAATTGGATTAATTTAACCATTGGTAATGTTTCATTATTATAAATTTTTTAAGCCAAACCTCTTTGCAATTACAAGCCCGAACTCCGAACAAAACGAACTCCGAACACCTTTTTTTTACAAACATTTCGGAGTTAAAGATAAGATCATAAATATATTGATAAATATCTTTTTAAATCACTATTAAAACGGCGTATAAACTCCGAACAACAACACAATATTTAAAATGGTCTCTTGCCACTTATCTTTCTCTTTTTTGATTTTTTCCATCTAACTCCACTTTCAGGGAATCGGGGTTGTCGAGAAAAGCAAAAAAGGCGTGTGTCGATTCGGGGCCCAAATTTAATTTTCTAAATATTTCAAAATCATCAGATATTTTGAGCAACGCTTTCAAGATCGTCTTGCCCTTTTCCTCCGTCTGCCATTCTTCACTTTGCTCAGAAAGTATTTTCCATAATGTAGATAACAACCTACCGAATTTTCCAGGCAGTATTTTTTCTTGAAGCCCGTCTTGATATTCCAGAACTATATTATAAGATAGTTCTAGAATTCTAGTGCTCGCATGTTTGTCAAACCCTTTATCATTAATATATTTAAAAGTAATCGGTTTATTATCTAGTAAAAAAAAGGAATCTTCTTTCATTTTGCCTTCGCCGGTCAATACCCAATTGGCGTTGTAGCCAAGTTTAACCAATTCCTTAATAACGGCGCTGCCCGGAGCGTTTTTCCCTAATTCATATCCCTGCCATGCACGAAAACTTATACCTATATGAGACGCCATTTCCTTTTGGCTTTTTCCAAGATTTTCACGAATCTTTTTTAAATGGTAAGCAAGAGTCAAATTTTGGTTTTTTTTAGAAGTCATTTTATTGCCTTTCAGCATACGAAATTTTTCCTTGACACCACGCAAAAATTTGTGTATGTCTTACACAAGTAAACAAAAAATAAAAAAACAGGTTAACAATGCGCATAAAGAAGAACCCCGTTTCAATTGAGCTTTGGTCATGGATCAAGCACCGCTTACTGACAGAAGGCTATCCTTCGTTTCGCGCCCTGGGGAAAGCCTATAGATATTCAGATGGTGCTTTTAAGAACGTAAAAAATTATGCCTATCCTAAAATTGAAAAAATTATTGCCGACATCGTCGGCATGAAACCACAAGATCTTTTTTCTAACCGCTACGACGTAAATGGAAAGCCTATTGGGCGCAACTACCCACGTTCACGAAGAATAACAAAACGTAAAAGTATATGCAATATAAAAACAAAGCGGAGCAGATAAATAATGGAAAGTGCTTCTGAAAAAAGTTATTTCACAGCCATTGAATATGCAGACATGCAACTTCCAGGACTCCCTATAACGGAACGCGGTATACAATTGAAAGCCAACAAAGAGCATTGGGAAAAACGTCCACGTCAAGGCCGTGGCGGGGGCTGGGAGTTTGCCGTTGAATCTTTGCCCGTCAAAGCACGCATGGCATTCGAACGTACTTTGAATTTGTCCCCTCCCAAAGGCGATAAGACGTTGCTTCCGAAAGATCCTAGTCAATTTAATATACGGCAGCGAAAAGTGGCCGATAAACGTTTTGCGATAGTAACGGAATTCAACCAAGCTAAAAAAAATGTCCCTCCTAAATTCCTCACCAAATTCACAAAGAATTTTTCAAAAAATAAAAACACCACCTGTAGCACTTTAAATAGGTGGTGTAAAAACTTTCAACATGGTGGTTATCAGGCCCTTATACCGGGTTGGAATAATGGAGATCCTCAAAACATTCTGACGCCGGAGATGAGAAAGTTCATCGAAAAAGCTTATTTACAGCCCTACGGGCCTCCGATTAAAAAAGTTCATGAAGATCTATGCAAAGCCTTTGCCGATAAAGGTCAGCGATTGCCTGCATACCGCACTGTAGCCGCCTTTATAGATTCAAAATGGACACCGGCGCAGCAATTGCTGATCAGAGATAAAGAAGCATGGAATCGATTATATGATCCACATGTGCGCCGTGATTGGCAAAAATGTGAACTCAATGAGTTATGGATTTCAGACCATAAGCAACTCGACGTGGCCTGCCTTTTCCGGGGTAAGGTCATTTTCCCGTGGCTAACGGCCATTGAAGAAGCCCTGTCAAGAAAATTTATCGGCTGGATACTTGTGCCGTCACCGAACGCATTAGCGATTGGCCAGGCGTTCCTATACGCAGTGAGTAAATACGGGGCGCCGAAAACTTTTTACTGTGACCGAGGCAAGGATTACCAAAGCAAATATATTTCCGGGGAAAAAGAGAAAAAGGACGAAGACGGCAATTTAATAGACCCAGCGCTGCCGGGGCTTGTGGCGAATTTAGGGACTGAAATTTTTTATGCAGTCGGGAGAAATCCGCGTGAAAAAATTATTGAAGCAGCCTTCGGCTGCTTTACGGATCGATTAAAAGATCTGGTAGGGTATCGAGGGCATTCAATCAAAACGCGGCCAAAAAAACTTGACCACGAAATCAAAGCAAAGAACCTCCTCATATTTGAGGAGCTAGAAGTAAAGATTGATGAGCTTATAAATGATAGAAACGCCCGGCCCCACGCCACAACAAAGAAAACGCCGGATTCATTCTGGTCAGGGTTTCAAGCGAAAATACCTTCACAAGACGTATTGAATTTTCTCTTGATGGATGTTCACCAACAAGTGACTGTGAAAGATTCATCTGTACTTCTCAAGGGCCTCTTATATCGCCATGATGAACTTTTTAAACTTGCCGGGGAAAAAGTTGAGTGTAGGCGTGATCCTAAGGATATTCGCACGGCGATAATCATCTATCGAGATCAAGTTTTTTGCTCTGCAACACTGGAAACGCCCGACCATTATCGGTCTGCGATTACCTTGTCAAGCGTGGCCGATGCGGCCAGAATCCGTAAAAAAATAAAGAAATTTCGGAAAGAAATTATAGAAAGTGAAGATGTCATCGATGATCCGCTTAAGCTCGCGGTCGAACTTGATCAGAAGGAAAAGCTTCGTCAGCGCGATATCAGACCGGCGTCCAGCAAAGTAATTTCGTTTCATAGACGGGAAAAGCTGGCTCGCAATGTCTCTGATACGATGCGGAAATCAGAGGTGGAAGGTGAGTCTCAAGAAGCTAATACGGCGGCCGCTGGTGGTGACATCCTTTCTCGCTACCTTGCGGCCACCGCAGGAAAATCAAGACCAGTTGGGCGATTTTGAACTAGGAGGTTAATGTGGGACAGGTACTTGCTTTAAAAATGCTTATTGATCATAGCCAACAAACTCGCACATATACAAATGAAGTTGAGAGTGATGAGTCATTGCGCGCACGTCTCCAATTTCACATTGATACCTCCGGCCACTCCGCACTTGAGATCTGTCAAAGTGTGAGAGGGGAAGCCCATGCCGCAGATATTCATAACTTTCTTATCAACCATCCTACAAAGTATTACCAAAATGCGAGGGAAGCAGTCGCGAAATATCTTGATAAAAAAGAGGATCCCAGATTTCTTTTAGAAAATACAATGTTTTGCGAAACAAGTTTCGCGGTAAAGATGGGGGCGATTTGCAGCTGTTGCAAACAGGATGCGGACGTTGGAATTATCGTTGGCGCTTCCGGTCTCGGAAAAACAGAAAATTTGAGGGAGATGAAGCGGCTGGATCGAAGCATGATGTTAGCGACGGCTGATCCGACATCGCGTTCAGTAGGTGCAATCCTATTATTGATATCCAAACTTTTACCAGGTATTTCCCGTGGGGCCCGCACCAGCAGTGCTTTTATGGCGAATATTATCGAGGCCCTTAAAGGCAGCGGCAGGCTTCTAGTTGTTGACGAGGCTCATTTTTTAAGTTGGGAGGCCTTTGAAGCGGCGCGAAAAATTTATGATGCAACGGGCATCGGGCTTGTTTTTGTGGGTCAGCAATATCTTTATGATCAGATGAGAGGAGGTTCTCGTAAATCGTTACTATGGGATCAAATATTTTCCAGAGTGGGACTTCGTGCCCATTTCAAGGGTGACATTCCTATGGAGGATGTTGAAATGCTTGTTAATAAAATTTACCCAACACAGCTTGATAAAAAATGTATGACGTATCTTTTTGATAAGGCAAATGGCCCTGGAAAATTTCGAGCTATGATCAAGCTAGCCCAGCGCGCGCAGCGTCTGGCAGAATCAGAAGGGACAAAGGTTACGTTACCTTTGCTGCAACAAGTAAATAGTATTTTGATGACTTAAATTTTAAAAAGATATGGAGGCTAAAATGGGTGGCTTAATTTACCCGAATGAAAAGGCAAAACTATTAAAAATGCTGTCACCAGAGACGCTGAGAATAATTCAAGCAGATTATCCTTTCAAGAAAGAGAGAAATCAAAAAATTTATGAATTGGTGCAACGAGGCGCCAGTCCCACTGTCCTGGCCGAAATAATTGGTGGGTTTTCTCGTACCAGCGTTTGGAAAATTGGCACGACAGGCAAGAATAGCTAATTAATCAAAACAGACGATCTGCCCAAGATAAGGCTGTTTTGATGTGTTGGATAGGGAAATAAAAAATTTTTAAAATAAAGGAGGAATTAGAAATGAAGGCGCAAAAGGAGAATAAAAGCATTGGATTTGATTTTGCATTTCATGAAGACAGGTTGAAGTGGATAGAAGATCCCAATAGCAAGGGGGTAAGTGCGCAGGTTATCGATATTCACTTGGGTATGATCAATGATTTCATTAAAACCGTGGCGATTCTGGTCTTCGATTTACAAAGACGCTTTGAGGAGATCAAAAGGCAAAAAATGCTAGAAGAGAAATATCCGCCAATTCAAAAAAGCTGTCCCGCACCAGAACCAGTCTTGAAAGTCATCCCTGGAGGTATGGTCAATACGCGGCCTGCGAGGAAGGAAAAGAGAAGGGGCGGCATAAACGTAACAGTTTGAGGCGTCGCGACGCCTATTAGAGGCAAAAACTTACGAAGAACGTAAAAAGACACTATGGTCAGGACAAATGCCACTATGAAGCCTGCAAGAGGGTTTTTTCAAAAAAGAGCGAAGACCAGCTTTATTGCTCAAACAACGGCAAATGTCGGCACGCTCAATTCAATAGAGATCATCCGCGCTGTAGTCATAAAGTGATTAAAGCAATTATAAGAACAGTGCTGGAGGAGATGAGGTAATGCCCCCAAGATCGAAGATAAAGACTTTGCCACCGAAAATTCGGGAGGACTTTGACAAGAAACTTATAGTCGATGGTTTTCGCAATTATGCCGAATGTGAAAAGTGGTTTGCCGAGCGTGATTATAAAATATCGAGATCATCTGCTCAGCGCTACGGAAAGGGTCTGGAGAAAAAAGTAGAATCCGTAAAGGCCGCAACGGACATGGCTACGGCACTAACCGATCAAGTAGGTGATGATGCCGGGAAAATGAATGATGCCGTGCAAAGAATGTATCAGGAAAAGATTTTTAATGCTCTTTTGGAAATGGAAGATATCGATCTGAGCAAGATGGATTTTGTCAAGCTGGGCCGCGCGATCAAGGATATGACGCATTCTTCCATATCACAGCAAAAATGGATGAGCACGTTCAGGAACAAGGCGAAGACGACAGCGGATGAAATTGCAAAAAGAGCCACGAAAGGTGGCCTGTCTGCGGAGAAAGCCAAAGATTTTAGAAAGATGATTTTGGGGATTGCGCAATGAGTTTACTATATTTTGAACAAGAATTTGAATATGGAGGTGATAGTGTGAAATTAAAAGAAGATCCACGAATGAAGGCCTTTCTTAGGCTTGGCGATGAAATTATGTGTAATATACAAACAGAACAGTTTTCAGAGGGCGAGGATCCTGGGGAAACCCTGCATCGGAAAACGATGGACATTGTGATGAACCCTCCGGCTGCGGATATGAGCGGGGGGCCAATATCGGGCAGAATCGATTATAAGAGCGCCTTTGATATCGCTTGCGCGCAGAATCCCGACCTTGCGGCCCGATACATTCAAAAGATGGAAGAGGGAAAGGCGGCAAAAAGTTCAAAGGAGCAAGATACAACCAACTTTTCTAATATAAGGAGAAAGTAAACCATGATTTTAACTGGCGATAAAGTAAAAGAAATTAGAGCAGGCGATAGAAATAATTTAAAAAAATTCGCCGATAATGCCGAAATGAGCAGGCAGCAAGCGCTGGACAAAGTTGAGAAAGAACATCGTAGCCTTATGGAGAAGATTAAAGCCCTCATGGACGAGAAGGAGGAGTTTTTAAGAGCTCCTATGTCAAAGACAGAGCTTCTTACCCATGCAAAAGATGAGTTAAATAAATACCGGGCCCAGGCTGTTTCTTTACTTGCAAAACATCTCCAAGACTGCCAGAAAGGGCATTCTGCGCCATTTTGGGAGATTGTCATGAAAGGGATGTTTGCCGAAGACAAGGCTTATAGGCTCTTGTGGCTATTCCTTTCGGAAAAGGACATCGAGACCATTGTTAAAGGATTTGATGAAATCGGTATACCGGCAGCAGAGAGAGACGCAAAAATTGCAGCCATTGATGCTCAGATCGGCAAATTAACGGCGAAATTAAATAGCGGCCAATGACGGGGACATAAATACCCTGCGGGGTGGGTGGTGTCTGCGGCCCGTCAGCGCGGCCACGCGTTCTTACCGCGATACCGAACCCCGCCCTCCTTTTTGGGGGTAGGTAAATTAACGTAATCGGTGACAAATTCCCGTGAAAGTTGTGCAAAAATAGAGTAGACCTGACATGAATATCTAAATTAACGGGTGTGTTTATGAAAAAACTAATAATATTCTTTCTTGCGTTGTTGTTGTTTTGTGGCTGCGAATCGCGGCTGGATCGGGCTATACCTCAGTCTTCCTTAGTAGGCGCGGTATCCATCGAAACTAAAATTGAGGGCAATTGGGGTGATCATCATAAGCGCGATGGAGATCCTAAAGATTGGACAGATGTTTGGGTAATTGGGTTTGTCCCATGCAACATAAAAAGAGAGCAGATAAAACCAACTTTATTGGCGATTTTTAAAACAGTAAAAAATGAATATTCAAAATGCACCTTCATGAAGATTAAAATATCCCCAGATGAAGAAATGATAAGGCAATGGGGCCCATCTATCGGCACTTTAGAATACAACAACGGCAAAATTGATATCGTTTATGGTATTCCCTCAGATAAGCAAATAGAAGAGCATAACGCTAAAATTGGCCAACTGGAACCCACATTCAAAAAAGGAAATATTTTTGAAAGAGATTATAAGAATCTAAAACAAAATAATGAGCCGCGTCTCTTCCGCCCCGATCCGGAAACCTATCTCGCTGGTAAAAAAATTTTAGACGCATACAAACCCTTCCGGAAAAAAATAAAAGATAAAGACTATTACTCATGGGAAGATATCTATAGAGATGCATCTAAGGAAATCAGTAAAAAATTAAATATACCTCCTAAAGAAATTGAGGATAATTTAAATTTTATGTGTTCTTATTTTGATTTAAATGGCTTAGGATGGGATGAGGAAAAGTTTGATTTAATATTATAAATTTTGTCGCCGAATACTTTTAAACTAACAAAATTTGTGCAAAAATAGAGTATAATAGGGATGAATATCTAAATTAACGGGTGTGTTTATGAAAAAACTAATAATATTCTTTCTTGCGTTGTTGTTGTTTTGTGGCTGCGAATCGCGTCTGGATAAGGCTATACCGCAATCTTCTTTAGTGGGTGCGGTATCTAATATTGATGTTAATCTTGAAGGTAGAGGCGAATTAAAAGACCAGAAAGGGTGCACTAATAAAGCGGGTTGGTGCTGGGAGCCTAAAGACTGGACGTTATTAATGGCCGATGCTTTTGTTCCTTTTGATATAAAAAAAGAACAGATAAAACCAACCCTATTGGCGATATTTAAAAGGTTGAAAAACGAATATCCAAAATGTACCATAATAAATATTTGGCTAGAGCCAGATAAAGAACTGGCGGAAATATTATACCCTATCGGCAGTTTAGAATATCACGATAATAAAATGGTGATCAATTATGGCATCCCATCGGATAAGGAAATGGAAGAGCATAACTCGCAGATTGGGAAATTTGAAATAATAAAAAACATACTTCCAATGCCGGGAGAAAAGGAGGAGAAAATAGAAAAAAATGAAGAACCACGCCTGTTTCGACCGGATCAAAAAACATATGAGTTTTATAAAAGGATTTTAATAACGGCTGAGGATATTAAATTTTCTGAACGGAAGGATACACGAAAAAGAAAATTATTTAACTCTACAAAAGAATATTATGCCGATTTAAGCAATAAAGTTAGTAAAAAAATAGACGTGCCAATTAAAGATATAGAAAATGCTTTGCGATTTATGAATTCTTATTATTCTTGGTTTGGTGAGGAAAAGTTTGATTTTATATTGTGAATTTTGTCACCGATTACATTACTCTATCCACAGGTTTTGATTTAAACGAATTCGGCTACAAAATGTAGAAATTATTAGCCAAACCTCTTTGCACTTTCGTCAAACCTCCCTGCACGTGACAGCAGGCAAAGTCAGTAAAGACCGGCAAATGAACACTATAAATCTTGCTTTTTACATCGATGAAGTTTATGAAATGATAATTTTTTAGCGAGGCTTTATAAATTGAATATAAATAAGGGGAAAATAAATTCAGTAAAAGGGTTTTTGGATGAGCGCGAAGCTCATTATCTTTATAAACTAACCTTGAATGCCAGTAAAACAGGCCCGTGCCTGGAAATCGGCAGTTATTGTGGGAAATCAGCGGTATATTTAGGCACAGCCTGCAAAGAAAATGGATCGGTTCTATTTTCCCTTGATCATCATACAGGCTCGGAGGAACAGCAGCCGGGCGAAGAATATTTTGACCCTGAATTGCTGGATCAAGAAACAGGGAAGATAGATACTTTAAGATTTTTCCGCAAAACGATTGCTGAATTTGACCTTGAAGATACGGTAATTCCGATTGTCGGCCACTCAGAAATTGTGGGGCGCACCTGGCAAACCCCTCTGAACTTGATTTTTATTGATGGAAGTCACGCTTACGAATCCGTACTTAACGATTACAAGATTTGGGCAAAACATTTAATCATTGGCGGCTATCTTCTTTTCCATGATATTTTCCCCGATCCGGCGAAAGGCGGCCAGGCACCTTATCAGGTTTATCAAATTGCAGTAGCTTCCGGATTATACGAAGAAATGCCGATGTGCGAATCGCTGGGAATATTAACCCGAAAAAAATAATAGCAACCGCCGCGTTATTATGCCCAGCGCCAGTTACAGCCTTGATCGGAAATTGCCGCTTGCAGATAACCGCGATTAACAAAATCACTGATGGTATTATTAACTACACGGGAATTCGCATTTGTGCCGATAATTACTCTTTGGCAGAGTTCCCGCAATGCTCTATCTTTAGAACCTTGAAATAAATTAGGCTCAATAAAACCGTGTTTTTCGATGAGATCACCTTTCAGTACCTGATATGTCAGCTTCATGCGCCAATGGCCTTCCACCCGCATGTTTTCCATAGGTGTGTTGGTATTGTTTTCATAACCTGACAAAATCCTTTGCCAGTCCTTTTCCATTTCTTCATCATAATGGGCCACAAATTCGCGTATATCTTCCGGCAGTAAAGCTGACGTTTTTACAATAGCATCGTTGGCATCATACTTTGCCCAGTCGTCGGTCAATATTTCTAAATCATACTGATCAATTTTTTCCCGCACAGTCGTACCGGGAAACGGCGCTAAATAATGATAACCGTAAATTGCGTCCAAACTTTCCGCTAGTTGGTCTGTTTGGGCCAGAGTTTCTTTTGTTTCACCCGGCAGACCGACCATAAATGATGCATGGGCAATCATGCCCGCCTGCCGGCACATTTTTACCGCTTTGCCGACTTGTTCAAGCTTGATCCCCTTTTTGATTCTTTTGAGCATTTCCGGATTGCCCGATTCCACGCCAAAGCTGATGCTGTCACAGCCTGCGGCAGCCATCGCATCAAACATCTCCTGGTTAACAGTGTCCACACGGGCAAAGGCGCTCCAGGTAAACTTCAAGTTTCGTTCTTTGATTCCATTACATATTTCTTTTACCCGCTTTGTATCCGAGGCAAAAAGGTCATCGGCAATATTGATGCGTTTAAAGCCTAAATTGGTAATTTGCACTATTTCATCCAAAACCAGTTGAGGATTGCGGCGACGCACTTTTGAGCCAACCATCTTCCGCCCCAAACAAAAAATACACGAATTGGGACAACCCCGACCGGTAATAATGCTGACCGGATAGCCAAAGGCCTGATAGCGGGAGATCGGCAACAAATGCCGCGCGGGCAAGGGTATGCGGTCAACATCCATGATGAAATCTCTTTTACCGTTATTAACGATTTCATCATCCTGCCGAAAAGCTATACCGGGAATGTTGCGCCATTTACTTTTCTGCTTCATGAGCGGAACAAATTCAGTGATAGTATCATCTGCCTCGCCAATAAAGATCAAATCTATTTCCGGATAATTTCGTAAAGTTTCTTCCGCCGTAAAGGATACATGCGGGCCGCCTATCATCGTGAGAATTTCCGGATTACAGCTTTTCACATCACTTAAAATCCGCTGGGCGTCATAAAAATTCATGGTGACACAACCCGCGCCCACAGCGTCGGGCTGAAAATCAGCCAGTTGGGCGGCAAGTTTTCCCCTGGAATAGCAAGAAATAATGTAGTCGAAAATGCGTACCTCACAGCCCGCCGCTGCGAAGGCTGCGGCGACATAAGTTATACCGAGAGGCGGCGAAGGAATTTCTTCCAAGGGATATGGGGTAGCCACGATAGCTATGCGCACGAAATCAATCTCCTTTACGGGGAAAAAGCAATGTTCTGAGCCAGCCCAATAGCGTGTTGCCTTCCCGCATCACACGTTCCACAGAGTCATAAAAATTAGTAAGCTTATCAGGCTCACCCATCCATTGCGATCTCGATTTCAGGGGTTTGTCCGGATCCAAATATCTTATCACCTCCGCGGGATTGCCGGCGGCAATGGCGTTGGCGGGAATGTCTTTCACCACGATGGCTCCCGCTCCGATAATGGCATTATCGCCAATTGTCACACCCTTGCAGACAATGGCGCTGTCCCCGATCCAAATATTATTGCCTATTTTAACTTCGTGGGTGTTTCCGACGGATAAAGTGCGGTCATACAAATCATGCCAGTCGGAATCGGTGATATAAACATCCTGCGCCAGCATGCAGTCATCACCAAGAGTCACGGCGGTTGCCGAAGTTATCCTTGTACCGGGACAAATCAGGCAGCACTTCCCGATTTCAATTTTTCCTGAACGTTCATCCACCGACCAGGCGCTCAGCCTGATTTTCTTATCGGAAGTGGCAATTAACGTCGTAAAATCGCCGATAGAAACCGGCCCGCCGTAAATTTCCACCTGCCAGGGTTTCATGAATGCCATGCCGCGGCCGAAATATTCGCACTGCGGCGCCAAAAAATGTTGCGCGTACCATTGCTCAAATTTGTAACACAAGTGCTTAAGATAGTATGGACGGTGATCTCTTTTCATGCCTTTAACTTTCTTGAATGGATTTTTTAGATGACGGGTCAACTTTGATCATTAAAACCTAACAATAACGCAACCTGAATATCACAACCATAGATGGCGTCTTCACCTATCCAATGAAGCCCAAAATTTATGATTAAACAGTTTTCCCGCTGGGGTTATTTCATTTAGAGCATCCAAAGCCAAAAGAACTGCTGCTGCAGTCCAGCTGGTTTTTTCTTCTGGCCAAATTATGCCGTCGGGAAATGTTACTCCCATCCAAAAAGAACCGTCGGGAAACCTCTTGTCGGAAAGCCAGCTAAATACCATTTTTGCCCGGGAAAAATCTTCAATTGCCGCCAGGGTCAAAACCAGTTCTGCCGTTTCCGCCATTGTCACCCAGGGCCGGTCGCTGACACAACGTACCCCCCATTCGGGAACGACAAATTTTTCCCACGACTTGGCTATGCGCTTCATCGCTTCTTCGCCACTTACAGCGCCGCATAAAACCGGATAATACCAATCCATAGAATAACGCGATTTGATCATGTTAAAAAGGTCAGGTTTACTTTTGATCGCTGCAGCTAAAGCAGCATTTGCTTTCTGCCAACTCGGACGTTTCTTTCCCAAAATCTTCGCGATCGCTAAAGCACATTTAATACTCATAAAAACCGAGCTGGAACCAGTAAGCAAGGCCATCTCGTCAATTGCACCAGCCTGATTTTTTGCCCAATAAATTTCACCTGAAGGAGCCTGCAAGCTGATGGCGTATTGGATACCATGGGAAATCACAGGCCACATTTCCTCCAAAAAATCCGTATCCAGGGTAATGAGGTAATAATGAAAAACACCCACAGCAATATAGGAAGAAAAGTTTGATTCTTTAGTGAAGTTAATAACCTTCCCGTCAAGAGTTTCCGACCACCAACTTCCATCGGAAAGTTGAGTATCGGCGAGCCATTTGTAAGCGCACCTTGCTTCTTCATAAAAACCGCCGGTGCTTAAGCCCATTGCGCCTTCGATATGATCCCAGGGATCCGTTTTACCGCCGGCCGACCACGGAATTTCACCGCTTTCTTTTTGGAGGGAAGCAATGAAAGCGGCCATCCTTTCAACAAAAATAGGATTTTTTTCTTCGCTTAAGGAAAGGTTTAGTTCCATTAAAATTAACCCTTTTTAAGATAAAAAACGATGCTTTTACCCATGATGGGATTTAAAAGCTCTTCAAGAATCCGCACGGATTGCGGTTTTTTCATTATATCCCATTCCAAAAATTTCTTATAATATTTGACGAGCCAATGTTTTTCGTTTTTTAGGCCAATCAAACATTTGAGCCACCAATAGGGCACGTGGAGGGCATGTTTGTAATTAATTTTCCAACACTTAATCCCTTGCTTCGTTAACATTTTTTGAAGCTTTTTCTTTTTATAAATACGGATGTGCCCGCTGTCTTCGTTATAATAAGCAGGAGAAATCAGCCAGCAGATTCTTTCAGAAAAATACCGCGGAACACTGACCACCAGATCTCCCTGCGGTTTCAGAACACGAACCAGTTCCTGGAGCGCGGTTTCATGGTCGGGAATATGTTCCAAAACTTCCGAACAAATGACGCAATCAAAAGAAGTGGAATCAAACGGCAGCTTATTAATGTCGGCGCGGGTTACCAGATAGTTATCTGATAAAGCATCCGGCATATTTTTTAAGGATGTCAGCGCATCATTCAAATCAGCATTATTTCTGTCAATGCCGACAATCGTCAAATAAGGCAATTTTGCCAGCGCCCGCAAATGCCTGCCCGTTCCGCAGCCGGCATCAAGAACAAGACTGTGCGGTTTTAATTTCAGCTCATGAAAATCTACAGTGACCATCAATTGCCTCCCGATAAACATCAACAACTTCCTGTGCCGCTTTCGGCCAGCTAAAGACAGAATTTACGCGCTCTAAACCGGCTTGGCTGTACTTCTTTCTCTGATCGGAATTATTAAATAAAAAAGCTATTGCCTTCGTCAAGGCAGCGGCATCGGCGGGCGGAACAATCATAGCCGCATCACCCACAACTTCCGGCAAAGCGCCGCCGCTAGTTGTAATCAAGGGAACGCCGCAAGCCATCGCCTCCACAGCCGGTATGCCGAAGCCTTCATATACAGACGGAACAACGGCTATTGTAGATTTGGCGTAGTAATCGGCAAACTCCTCATTCTGAATACGGCCCGTAAAATGGACTATATCACCAATCCCCAGCCTGGCCACCAGTTTTGTAATTATTCCGTTTTTTTTGGGTTCTCCTATAACTGTTAATTTTACAGATTGTTTTTTTCTTACTTCCGATACAGCCTCCAACAAATAACTCAAACCTTTTAACGGCATATCCGCGCTATTAGTCACGATAATGGAATTTTCCGGCCGCGATCCATTTTGAGCCGGATAAAAATATTCATTGTTAATTCCATTATGAACAACGTGGAATTTATTTTCATCAATAGAGAATTCCTTAGCGATATCCTTTTTGGTAAATTTCGATACAGTTACAATATGGGAAAGCTGGCGCGCTACTCTTATCTGCATTTTAATAAAAGTGTACCAGCGAAAAACACGAAATTTCTGATAGATTGTTTTTGCCGCTTTAAATTCCTCCTGTTTATCAACGGTTATCGGATGATGAATAGTTGCTATTGTCGGAATAACTTTTCTGGCGAGCCTTCCGACCCCGTAGGAAAGACTTTGATTATCATGAACAATGTCATAATGCATTCTGCGCTTTTGCAGATAGCGGTAAACCCGCTCGCCAAAAGTAAAAGGTTCCGGGAAACTGCCCGTGCAGACATTCAAAAATTCATACATGTTGATCGGATAGATCAGATCCCTTACCCTTTCCGGACGGAAAAGATGATGGGGATTATACATATCCAGGTTCGGCAACTTGTGCAGACGCACTTTCGGGTCGAGATGGGGATATGGAGGTCCTGATATTACATCCACATTATGGCCGATATCAACCAATGCCTTGCTTAGATGTTTAATGTAAACACCCTGACCGCCGCACGTGGGATTGCCTCTATAGGTCAGCAGGCATATTTTCAATGGCCTTGAACTCGAACTTTTCTTCACACACAGGCCCTCTGCACCAGCTTTTTCGAATTTTCGAACATGGCGGCAATTTCTTCACCCGTCAAACCAGCACCGCGGGCAATATTCGTTGCCATTTTACTACCGACGAAATCACTGGGGGCATGAGCATCGTTATTGAGAACAAGCTGCGCCTTGAATTTTCTGGCCATCTGAGCGACATGCCCGTTGCTCAGGCTATGGTTCTTCCGCGTTGTAATTTCCAGATAAATACCTCTTTCGGCGGCCAATTTTGTTTCTTGTTCGGTCAGAAGACCGGGATGGGCTAAAATATCTATGGAAGAGTTAAGCGCGGCTAGATTTGTACCGGCAGGAACAGGCTCGGCCAAAGTCTCACCATGCACAACAACTATCTTTGCTCCCAATTTTCTGGCCTCATCAGCAAGCGCGGCTATATCTTTAGGGTGAACATGTGTAAGTTCAATGCCGGGAAGAACTGTAATATTCCCTTTTTCCGTTATCTTTGAACAAACCTTGATAATCCTTGGCAGAATGAAATCAATATTGGAATGATCGGCATGATCGGTAATGGCTATAGCTTTATACCCGGCAGCAAAGGCGCGCTGAGCCAACTCCGTGGGAATTAAGTCGCCGTCACTGAAAATAGAATGTGTATGAAGATCAATCATTTATAACATCCTGGAATAAAATTTTTTGAAAAAAGTAATGTGACGTTTTTCTTAGCAAATTTGCGACTGAGAGTCAACAAGGATGTGGATACTTTCAGAATTAATACATTATTGGTTATTTCGTAATGATCGATGCATTAATGAACAAGAACGATGACGTTACTTTATAATATTTGTAACGAAAAGCTCAGCCGGAGCGCAGCGATCGGCTGTATTGCTTTTGTTATGTGTCTTTATTTATCATGCCAGAAATTTTCCATTTCCGTTTCATACTCATCAAACATACTACAGGTATTATTTATTAATTCAATAATGCTTTCTAAGGATTCAGTAGTAAACTGAATATATTCATGAGTGATTCCTTTTGAATTTATTTTCAGTTTACATCTAGTATATCCATCATCATATGCACTTTCCCAGTCTGCATGAACTACTTGATTCCTGAGATTTCCTGCTAAAATGAGATTTTTCGTTAGTTGATCAAGTATGGTGATCTTTTTACATGCTGTATTTTGTAGTTCAAGTAAAAACCTTTTAAACATATCAACTTTAGATGAATAATTCATATTGTAGATAACCAATAAGCCTTGTGCATCTGAACGTTCATTAATTAAATTACAAAGTGATTCGTTTAATAAGTTTTCCAAAGTATTAAAGCTGTGAACAATATATCCAATAAGAGGCGCAGTCTCTTCTAAAAAATCTTCACTTGCGCCGCTTAAGTTTGTTGTTTGAAATGCATATTGCTGGATGGGAATTTCTTTTTTCTTCATGTTAATTTCTCACATAACGGAGAAATCAGCTGGAGCGTAAGCGATCGGCTGAATTTACTTGTTATGCTCTCTTTTATCTATAACTTTAATGTCCGCTAACTCATAAGAAGCAACCATTTTTTTAAATTCAGGCAAAATAATATCAAAATTCTGCTTGTCGAATGCACTTGCCACAACAGTGATTGTAACGCCTTTTTCCTCGATATAGGCTATAACCTCAAATGGTTGACTCCTCAACACTTTACTCTCAAATTCCCTAGTGACAATGTTTTTCCCTTTTTTATTTTTAATTATTTCAGGACGTGACATTTTTATGTCACGATCTTTGGCCTTAAATACCTCCTCATCATGAAGCAATGCTTGTTTAGCCGATTTGTTTTTAAAAGATGTCGCATAAATAACAGCGGGCGCATTATTGAAGTCATAACCAGAAGGGATTAAAAAGAAAATTGCTCCAAATTTACCGGCAACTTTCTGATCTTGATACCACCCGTTAGGGATATTCAACCAGAAAGCTTTATTATCTATGTAGCCTAATATTGACCTTTCAGTATCTTCGCAATAAGCATATGTGGAAATTACGAGAATAAAAAAAGTTATAAATAATTTAAATCTCATAGTGCTTCCTTTGAGCATAACGAAAAAATCAGCCGGAGCGTAGCGATCGGCTGTATTGCCTTTGTTATGTGTTCTATTTTGTTTTTGCATGTTCATGTTTTGTCAGAATTTCATTTATGGATTTTTGAAACTCTGGAACGTCAGAAGATGAAGGTATTTCACGGCGATATTTTATTGCTATGTTCATTGATTCAATTGTTTGCTTTTCAAAATCCAAGACAGACGGGTATTTAAGGATATTGTATATTGATTCATTATCAGTTTTGTATGTCTCGATATTATAGATTTGCATATCCAATTTAGCTTCCATGTATTTTATCGGCAATTCTGTTTTGCCTTTCCGCAATTGTTGCAGCATTGATGTCGTGATATATGTATTTAGGCCATCCAGATAAAGACCCGCCTTAAAGCCTTTTTCAAAACCTATAATGCCGCCTAACAGGTTTGATGCAATGAGTAGAAGAACGAAAATAACTGCGATCACAATTATCTTTTTCTTATTCATTTATTTTCCTCACATAACGACGAAATCAGCCGGAGCGTAGCGATCGGCTGAATTGAAAGGTTAAGCGCTTTTTTTCAATGCAAGAAACCTTTCCGGTTAAGAAAATAAGCATAGGCACAAATTGGGATAAGTAACAAAATCCCGCCGCCGAGAAAGCTTACGCCCCATTTACCTCCAAATAAAAATGTTAAAAGACTGAGTGCTGTGCTGACAAGCAACAATTTCAGTGCTACCTTTCTAGAAAAAAGCAGCAAAGTGGATGCAACCAATATTAATATTACTTGTGTGATGCGTACAATATGATCGACTATATTTAGGCTTTCATAAAATGTGGTTATTTCTTTTCCGAGTATACCTGTACGTGCCATCCAATAAGTTGCCATAAACCAGCCAAATGCTGATATAAGATAAAACACCATGATGGCTGTTGAAATAACTCCAATCAAAATCTTTGTTAATAGCTGCCTATTGATTCTGTTAGTAATGTTCATTTTATCACACAGCTTAACAATGTTTATATGTATCCTTAGCCCACGGGTCTTCGACCCCTGCTTATGCGAGATAATTCGGCTAACAAACTTCTATTCGCTTCGCCCTGCATCCGCCTGGCTTCGCTTTTGAAGTTTGAGTCTCATTACCCTCCGCTTTAATGTCACGATTGAATTTCTCGGCGGCAAGCCGCCGAGCATCTTCGATTCATGAGGAGATATTAATTCTGTATTCGCTCGCATACCCCGTAGCAAGCTACGGGGCATGCGCTCGCTAACGAATTCATTTTTTCAAAAGCAGAAACGTTGCCGAAACACGGCAAATATTTTTGCCTTTATCATCTGTCACCAAACAATCACCAATAACAAGGCTTTGGCCTTTTTTAAAAACGGTGGCATCGGCAATGAGTTCCCCATTATTAACCCCCGCCAAAAAATTGCTTTTGAGTTCAACGGTGGTCAAACCTTCTTCCGGGCTCAATTGAGTCATCATCGCATGGGCAATGGCCTCATCGGCCAGAGCAACGATAAGCCCACCCTGCATCGTTTTCGCTCCCTGCAAATATTCCGGGCGCACCGGCATCCGAAACCGGGCATAACCGTCCTTCAGCTCATCTAAAGTTATCCCCAAATAATCCAGAAAAGAATTTGCCCCCTTTTGACCGGCTTTTATTTTTTCCAGATATTGTTTGTAATTATTAATAATCAGCCCCTCGGCATTTGAAATTTTTAAGCGACTACATTGTAAGCCGCCGGGTCAAGAGGTGATCCCGCTGGAAATATCCGCGTACCTAATTCACGATCCAGAATCAAGATACCCTCTTTGGAGTTTCCTACCAATGCCAATTCGCGGGCAACTTTTTCCGTATTTTTTTCTTCTTCTATCTGCTCATTTAAGAACCAGGAAAGAATAGGTTCGGACGTATAGTCGTTTTCTTCACGGGATATTTTAGTAAGATTATTGATTTTACCGGTAACAAACTTTTCATGCTCGTAGGCATCCTGCCATGCTTCCAGAGGTGTTTTCCATTTTGTTTTCAATTGTTTTAAATCCTGAAGTGTGACTATGCCGCCCCTGTCAATAATATGGTCAAAAAATTTCATCGCATGAATCATCTCCTCATGCGCCTGACAGCGCATCCAGTGCGCCATACCATCAAGACCCTCTTCGTGAAAGTAGGCAACCATCGATAAATAAATATAAAAAGATTCGAGTTCATGCTTAATCTGATCATTCATTGCACCTCTAATTTTTTCTCCTATCATTTTGTCCATCCTCCTTTCCTAAATTAACAAAACACTCAATTTTCATAGCTTGCAAATTAATGCAATAGCCTGCATCTTACTTCAGGTTTTTCATAGTCTAATTTTACAAATTTTCCAACCTTTTTTCCAGATTCAATACATCTAATAAAACGCTGCTAAAGAGAAAGGGCTGAAAATAATGTTATTGACTAAAATGTTACTTTTTTATAAATTTTGAATGAATTTATATCAGGTGATGGGGTTCACCTTATTTAACCGCCTTTGTTGCTGATAACTCCTACAGGAGATTAACCTGAAGGAGTTTTTTGTGGAAAATATCTCAGACAAAATGACCCTTTCCCCGATCAGTAACCTTCTGCAGACTATTCATGATATCTCTGAACGCTTCCACCTTATCTCGCTTGCCCGCCAACTGGAGGCCGCGCAGAGTTTACTGGCACAGAATCCGCCTATTGATGTGGCCATTATGGGACAGTTCAAAGCAGGGAAAAGCTCTTTTCTTAACAGTCTGATTGGACAACCAGTTCTTCCCGTTGGCGCCATCCCGGTGACAACAGCCATTACCCGTCTGCAATATGGAAATATCGAGCGAGCAGTGGTCCGGCATTTCGACGGATTAACCACAGATGTATCACTTGCCGATATTGCAGAATTTACCTCGGAAGCTAAAAATCCAGGTAATCAAAAAAATGTCTCTATTGTGGATATTGCATTGCCGTCTCTTAAAAACTATGCCGGCTTACGTCTGGTGGACACGCCCGGGCTCGGTAGTGTTTATAAATATCACCAATCCACAGCCGAAAACTGGCTTCCCGCGGTGGGCACTGCTTTGCTGGCAGTTAGCGCCGACCGGCCCCTCTCGGAACACGATCTGGAGCTTATCCGTGAATTAACAAGTCACACCCCGAATATTATTCTTCTTATGACCAAAACCGATCTTCTCTCATCAGATCAGCAACAGGAGGTAATACAGTTTTTCAAGCAAACGCTGCAGCGGGAACTAAACCGGGAGTTGCCAGTATACTTATACTCAACACGCAATAAGACTGAACAATATAAAAAGCTCATCGAGGAAGAAATCCTCCATAAAATAAGTATAAACAGGGATTTTGAATTTCTGCGGATTCTCCGGCACAAAACGCAATCCTTGTCTAAGAGCTGCCTCAGTTATCTGAACATCGCCCTGAAAACAGCTATACAGGCGGATCAGGATCGTGCCGGGCTGCATGAACAAATCCTCAATGAAAAAGTCAATGCGGATTTGATTCGTGAGGAATTGGGCCTCATCTCCCGGGAAAACCAGCGTCAGAGCCGTCCCCTGATCCAAACCTATCTAGAGCAGTTCCAGAAGCCATTGACAAAAAAGGTTAAGGGAAAACTGGAAAAAGATATGCCCGCGTGGAGGGGCAATCTCTGGAAACTATCAAGGCGCTATGAAGAATGGGTGTCCGAAACCATGACTGAAGAGATGCGCCAACTTTCCAAAGCCGAGCACCATAATTTTTTCGGTACCTTGAGAAAAGCTCATGCCAGCTTTACCCGATCACTGGAAGCTTTTCGTAAATTCCTCGCTGAAAATATTCAGAAAGTGCTCGGGGTAAAACTCGCGGAAGTAGATTGGAAGATTGAAGTAGTTGAACCTGACCACCCTGACATCGCTTTTACCAGATCCTTTGATTTTCATCTGGACCTGATCTGGTTTCTCATCCCCATGTTTATTTTCAGGAAAATATTTGAGCGGCATTTCATCCACAGCATTCCGCGAGAGGTGGAAATCAATCTGTCCCGTCTGGCCTATCAGTGGGAAAAACGGATCAATACAGTAATTGAGGCCATGAGAATCCAGGCAATTACTTATGTTCAGGAAGAACTCGCGACCATCGAAACACTGCTTTCTCAAACGCAAGGGAAGGCAAACGAAATCCACCAGTTGATCGCTCAACTGGAAAATCAATCGGAAAGTTTGACAAAATAGATATAATTCATCTAAGTAAGAAAAGAATATAAATTCTGTTTTACTGAAATGAAAAGTCATTTGTCATTTAATTGACCATCAATGCTGTGAAGGAGGCTGTATATGGCAGAAAAATCTGGTTGCGTTTTTTGCGACATTGTAGCGGGTAAGGCCAAGGCCTACAAAATTTATGAAGATGAACTATCCCTGTGCATTCTGGATATTCATCCCTATACAAAGGGACATTGCCTGGTCATCTCCAAAAGACACGTTCCCTGGTGGCATGAATTGACCGAGGAAGAAAATATAAGCCTCTTCAAGGTTGCCAAAATCATTGCTAATAAAATGATGGAGGCCTTTAAACCGGACTTTGTCTTTCTTTACGCCCGCGGCCGGAGAGTTCCCCATACTCATCTATTTCTCATACCCACTTACCACGGTGATGTTTTGGACCGGTTTTTTAATGCTTTGGAAAATTTTCAGGAAGCGCCTCAGATGCTGACAAAATTGAAAGATCCGGCAGAAATGGAAGAAGCTGCCCGGCTTCTTAAAATTTAGCAAGTCATGGCTTGATATTGATCATTCTGAGAAATAACATTTGAAAAATATGTTGTTGACAACCGCATGTCATTTTGTTAAATCGCGCGTGCCGTAAAGATTTCATTGATTTCTCGCGCGGGTGATGGGGTTCACCTTTAACCGCCTTAATTGCTAATAACTCCTATCAATAATTATTTGTTTAGGAGTTATTTTATGGACAGTATTTATACTCTTGCCGCCTTTTGGTTTTTAGCTGCCGTTTTATCAACCGTACTTGCCAACCGCCTCAAAATCTCAATAGCTTTAATGGAAATTATTGTCGGCGCAGTTGTCGGGTATGCAGCTTTCCATCTAAACTTTACCGACAAACTTTCCTTGAATGCCGACTGGTTAAAATTTTGCACGGGAGTCGGGGCTATTTTGCTTACATTTCTTGCAGGTGCGGAATTAAATCCTGATGTAATGAAATCCAAACTCAAAGAAGTATCAATTATTGGGTTCATTGGATTTCTCGCTCCTTTTATCGGTTGTTTCTTAATTGCATATTATCTGATTGGATGGGACATGCAAGCGAGTCTATTATGCGGTATTGCTCTTTCCACAACATCAATGGCCGTAGTTTACGCAGTAATGCTGGAATATGGATTTAACACAACCGAATTCGGTAAAGGCATACTAGGGGCATGCTTCGTCAATGACTTGGGAACCGTCATCGGTTTAGGACTGATATTTGCCCCCTTCACATATAAAACGTTAATATTTATTTCAGTAACAATAGTTTTAATTTTTATTTTACCCTGGATCACGGATTTTCTTATAAGGCATTTCGCATATAAAACAGCAGCAATTCGTGCAAAATGGATACTTTTTGTATTACTGTCAATGGGAGTACTTGCTTTATGGTCGGATAGTGAACCGGTCCTACCAGCCTATGTAATAGGTATGCTATTAGCAAAAACTATGGAAAAAGATGGTCATTTTGTCAGAAGATTGAGGACTTTGACCGTTGGCTTTTTAACGCCGTTATATTTTTTAAGAGCTGGAGCTCTTATGTCAATACCTGCAGTTGTTGCAGCCCCTGTTATCTTTTTTGTACTCTTTGCCGGAAAAGTGGTTTCCAAGATCTTCGGATTATATCCGATCATTCAAAATTTCAGAGATGACAAAAAAGAAAAATGGTATTATACATTGCTCATGTCAACCGGTTTGACGTTTGGAACTATATCCGCACTATTTGGATTGTCACATAATATTATTTCTCAAGCGCAGTATTCTTACATTGTCGGCGTAGTAATTGCCAGTGCTGTGGTACCAACACTTATAGCCAATAAATTTTTCTTACCCAAACATTTACTCGAGGAACCGGTTTTAGATGATCAGGCACCCGATGAAAAAGATATTATTAATAAATTGTAATATATAATTATCGTCTAAAGAAAAAAAATTACTTTTCCCGCCGCATAACGTGAACGGCAGTAGCCTTGAAAGAAGTGATTATAGAAGCTCCCTCTTCCAATTGTAAATCTTCGCAGGAAGGCTGTGTAATATATGCAGTCAATGAAAAACCGCAATCCAAAACGAGTTTATAAAAAAAGCCCTGCCGGACAATTTTCTGAACTTTTGCCTCAAAGACATTACGCGCGCTTATTTTGCCTTGCGTATCTTTAGAAACCGTAACATTCTCTGGACGCACACAACAAAACACTTTTTGCCCGGCGGAAGAGTTTCCTACGGCTTCAATGACTTTGCTATTAATAGAAATTTCCATGAGGCCATTGGCATTATTTTTGACAGTGCCTTCCAATACAGATTCTGTTCCAACGAAGTTAGCGATAAATTCATCGGCCGGCTGATTAAATATTTTCGCTGTTGTTCCCGATTGCACAATTTTACCGCTGTCCATAAAAGCAACATCCTGCGCCAGACGCAGTGTTTCTTCTCGGTCGTGCAACGCCATCACGGCGGTGATTTTTGTTTCCTTTAAAATCCTCTGCAAATCGTCAATTACCGCTTCCCGTGTTGGCGGATCAAGAGAATTAAAGGGTTCATCAAGCAAAATCAGTTGGGGTTTAAGGGCAAAAGCGCGCGCCAGCGACACCCTCCTGGCTTCGCCCCCGGAAAGCGATTTCGCCGATCTTTTTTCCAGTTGAGCGATTCCAAAATAATCCAATGATTCGCCAACACGCTTTTTGATTTCATCCTTTTTGCCTTTTCGAAACTTCAAACCAAGAGCAATATTCTCATGAACCGAACAGCTAAGAAGTAAAGGCTCTTGAAAAACAACGGCTGCATTGCGGCGCAACATCATGCGATCGACATGGGAATTGATGAGCATATCTTGAAAATAAAGTTGCCCTTGCCAGGGTTTCAACAAACCAGCCATAGTTAAAAGGAGGCTTGACTTCCCGGCACCGTTGGGTCCGATCAAAGCGAATATTTTCCCCCGTTCAACAGTAAGTTCACTAATATTCAACACAGTTACGTCACCGCGCTGAACAAGAAGGTTTTCTATTTTTATTATATTCTCGACTTTCATCGCGGGCGTTGCCTTTGCTGTATCTGGGTAAGAACAAGGTTAACCATAAAAGCAAGCAGTAGTAGTATGATGCCCAAAGCTATCGCCACATCAAAATTACCTTTGCCTGTTTCCATAACCGTTGCCGTGGTTAGTACTCGTGAGTAGCCCTTAATGTTGCCGCCGACCATAATCGAAGCGCCTACTTCGGAAATCACTCCCCCAAAACCGGCCATCACGGCGGCCAAAAGCGGCAAACGCGCTTCTTTGATCAATACCCACACCATTTGTAATCTGGTCGCTCCGAGCGACAAAATCTGTAAACGGAGATTTTCCGGCAGCTGCTGAATGGCGGCAAGGGATATACCCATAATAATAGGCGTGGCGATAATAGCCTGGGCAATAATAATGGCCAAAGGCGTATAAAGGATTTCTAAAAACCCGAAAGGTCCGTTGCGCCAAATCATAATAGTCACAAAAAGACCGACAACCACCGGAGGCAGACCCATTCCCGTATTAATCAGACTAATGACGAACTTCCTGCCTCGAAAATTAGCCAGCGCAACCACCGTACCCGCCGATACACCAAGGACCAGACTGATGAACGTTGCCAATCCGGAGACTTGCAGCGAGAGCAAGGTTATTCCCAGCACTTCCGGATCAAGACTGACGATTAATTCAAAAGCCTTTTTTATGCCTTCTAGTATTAATTCCACTTTTTAAATCCTGTAAAAACAACAGCAACGCCTAAGCCTTGAAAAAACTGAACCCGTTTTTCAAGCACTCATTTATTGATTTATTTTCCCAGTTCTTCCAGCGTCTTTCCCGCATCAGGGAAAAACAAAGGCGATCCGTATTTATCGACACCAAATTTTTTAATAATAGTTTGCGTTTTTGCGGAAACCATGAAATCGGCAAATGCCCTCGCGCCTTTGGCATTGGCTTTCGGCCATTTGTCGGCATTAACTTCGATTACATGATAAATATTGAGCAGAGCGGCATCCCCTTCCACTAAAATATCCATACCCAGATTTTTTTTCATGGCCAAATATGTTCCGCTATCGGCAAGAGTATAGCCTTTTTTCTCGGCAGCAACATTAAGAGTTTGCCCCATGCCTAACCCGGTTTGCTGATACCATTTCTGCCCTTCAGGATTTACTCCGGCAGCCTTCCATAATTTTTTTTCCTGAGAGTGCGTCCCGGAATTATCACCTCTGGACATAAACAAAGCGCTTGTCTCGGCTATTTTCTTAAACGCTTCCACAGCCAAATTCGTATCTTTTATTTTTGCTTGATCGGCACTTGGACCAACAATAATGAAGTCGTTATGCATAACCAGACGCCTGTTGATTCCAAACCCATCAGCTATAAACTTCTTTTCCGCATCGGGTGAATGAACAAGCAGAACATCGGCTTCCCCTTTTTGCCCCATGGCCATGGCCTGTCCTGAACCAACGGCAATAGTCTTTACAAAATAACCCGTCTTTTCTTCAAATAGCGGAATCAAAATATCCAGAAGTCCGGTATCCTGAGTACTTGTCGTCGTGGCTAAAATTATATTTTTTTGCTTTGGCTGAGATTGGGCAGCGCTAGCAGATGAAACGCTAAATGCTAATAACGTTATTGTCGATAAAAATATTATTAATTTAATTGTCTTTAATTTTTCCATTATTCTACTCCTGGTTATTTTTTATAGAGATTTAATCATTGCTGGGAATAAAGGATCTTGCCGGAATCCTGAAAGTCATAACCTCCTATTTTTTCGACACGTCCTTTAAATGTATCCGATTTGAGCGTTTCGATAAACGATTGCACACCTGATTGGAAATAGGTAGATTGATCAAGAATCATGTCAAAGCATTCGGAAGTGATAGGCTTAAACGCCAGGCCTAAAAGCTTTCCTACGGCGGCGGATGCTATTCCCACATCCGCTTCACCGGAGAGAATAGAAAGACCTATCTCAAAATGAGTATAAACTTCTTTTTCATACCCATCGATTTCTTCAGGAACAATTCCTAGTTTCTGCAAATGATAATCTAAAAGCAATCTTGTTCCCGAACCTTTTTGGCGGTTGATGAAACTATTTTTTCTGCTGACAAGGCTTTCAAATCCAGTAATATGAGAAGATTTACTTTGCTGACACAGAAAACCCAGTTCACGATAAAAGAGGTTGACAACCACAGGGTTAACATTTTGCAGATATTGGGGCAAGTATGGGATATTATATTGACCGCTTTCGGGATCGTAAAGATGGGATAAGGCGATATCAGTCAATCCCGAATTTAAAGCTTTCAGACCATTGATACTCCCTGTATTAGCCGAAAAGATATAAAAATCAGGATGAGATTTTCTTGTCGCGGTTAAAAGCATATCGAGAACTGGATCATTACTGCCGGAGGCAAGAATGGCGCCGCTGATTCTATTGCTTTTATTTCGTACTTGTTTCAGAGCGGCTTGGGCATTAGTTTCAATCCATTCATCTATAAATTTTTTGGGAAATATCCACTTGCCTGTTACTCTCGTACAAGGAATTCGTCCGGTTTTAATCAAGGCGTAAACCTGTTTTTCATGGATATCAAGGTACTCAGCTACCTCCCTGGTATTCATCAATTCATCGGACATAAGGCCTCCTAATAAACAGTTTTTTACATAAACGATGTCGACAAGAACTTCAAGGTATATTATTGTAAATCTTTACTAATTCCTACTTATTATTCCAATAATCATGTTTACCAGCCGTATAATTATAGCTTCATACAAAAAATTTCTTGACAAAATAAAAATAAATGATACACCTGTTTAAAATATTTGTTTAAAGTAATTGTTTCAATTAATATGATTGCTGAAAAAAAAGTAAAACCGAAGGTAGAATCAATACTCAAAGCAGCCGGGGAAATATTTGCCGAACAGGGCTTCCGCAAAACCACCGTACGGGAAATATGTAAGCGCTCCCGGGTAAATTTAGCAGCAATAAACTACTATTTCGGCGACAAAGAAAGATTATATCTGGCCGTTTTAAAATATTACCGTGAACTTGCTATACAAAAATACCCCATTACTTTCAGCATCAATGAAACGGATACACCCGAAGAAAAGCTCAGTAACTTTATTCATACTTTTATCTATCGTTTTCTGGAAGAAGGAAAAACGGCATTATTTGGCAAGCTTCTTGCTCGTGAATTTATCGAATCTACCGGGGCATTGGATGTTTTAGTGGAAGACTTCATCAAGCCGACGTTCATCAAATTGTCCTCCATCGTCAGAGAAATTGTGGGCAATAAATCTCCTGACAAAATAGTAGAACTTTGTGCTATGAGTATTATTGGTCAATGTCTTTACTTCCGTAATGCCCGGCCCATTATTTTCCGGCTACGGCAGCATGAAGGATATACTGACAAAGACATAAAAGAAATAGCCGAACATATAATAAATTTTTCACTAAAAGGATTGCTTAATTATAACACATAAATCATGATCAGGTAATAAAATATCAAAAAATGCTAATCAGCATCATCTTAATTTTATTATCCGGTCAAAATGTTCCGGCAGCAGATGTAATTACTAAAGATACAAAACTCAATGTGCAGCAATGCATTGACATTATCAAAAAAGGAATAGGTGAAATTTGGTATGAAGCAAACAGCAAAGTTGGAAACGTCCACTGGACCCCATTTAACCAAGATTCAAAGATTCTCTCATTTTATCCGCCGCCACTGGGTAATATTCATTGTAACCGGCGTCATCATCATTGTAGGCATAATATTTATCACATCAAATATGACAGGTAAAAAATCTCTCGATGGTAATCAACGTCCCCAGCCTGTAACGGCCTTAATGACAAATAAGACTGATTTTGATGTATACCTGAAAGGGTTGGGCACTGTCATTCCGACAAACACCGTTACCGTTAAAACTCAGGTCACTGGACAACTAATGAGTGTGCACTTTAAAGAAGGACAACTCGTAAATAAAGATGACTTGATTGCCGAAATTGATCCACGTCCTTTCCAGGTTCAACTTATGCAGGCCGAAGGACAGCTTGCCCGTGATGAAGCGTTTCTGAAAAATGCCGAGAGCGATCTGGCAATTTACAAGCAGTTGCTTGCCCAGGATTCTATTGCCGTGCAACAGGTAACAACACAGGATTCATTGGTAAAGCAGTATATCGGCACCATTGAGACAGACAAGGGCCAAATCGCCAGTGCTAAACTCCAGCTTATTTATTGCCGCATTATCTCCCCGGTCACAGGGCGCGTTGGTTTGCGGCAAGTTGATCCCGGCAATACGGTTCAGATTACCGATCCCAATGGTATCGTGATAATTACACAACTACAACCGATCACGGTCGTATTTCCACTGCCTCAAGATAATCTGACAATTTTGATGAAACGCTGGAGGGCAGGAACAAACTTACCTACCCAGGCCTATGATCAGGAAGGCAAGGTATTGCTGGCCAGCGGTAAACTGCTCGCCATTGACAATCAAATCGATACGACAACAGGAACAGTTAAACTGAAGGCGATATTTGACAATAAGGATAACAAACTTTTTCCTAACCAGTTTGTTAATGTCCGGCTGAAAGTGGATACTCTGCGTAATGCAACTGTAATACCCACTGCCGCGGTGCAGCGCGGCAGCATTGGCACTTTTGCTTATGTGGTCAAAGATGACAAAACTATAACTGTAAAGACATTGAAGCTGGGTCCGGCCGAAGGCGATAATGTTGTCGTCCTGGAAGGCGTTGCCCCTGGGGAAATGGTGGTAACTGTTGGAGGCGATAAACTGCGCGAAGGTACCAAAGTCGAGATTATGACACCGGACAGTAAAGGGGCATCGGTAAGCAATGAAAAAACAAACACTGCTGCTGGACAAAAAAACCGCCAGCCTCCAACACCGAAGTAGACTATGTCACCCTTGACTCTCGTTCACATAATTCCTGTCCGGGAATAAGATAGGCAAATATATGAATCCTTCACGCCCTTTCATCTTGCGTCCCGTGGCTACATCATTATTCATGGCTGCTATTTTGCTTGCGGGCATTATCGGTTATCATGTACTGCCTATTTCCGCACTGCCTCAGGTTGATTATCCAACCATTCAGATTATAACTCTTTACCCCGGGGCAAGTCCGGAAGTTGTTACTTCTTCCATTACTGCGCCGCTGGAGCGCCAATTCGGCCAGATGCCGGGGCTGAACCAGATGTCTTCGACAAGCTCAGGCGGAGCATCGGTAATCACTTTGCAATTCAGTCTCAGCCTAAGCCTTGATGTCGCGGAGCAGGAAGTGCAAGCGGCTATCAATGCTGCGACGAACTTTCTTCCCACAGACCTGCCGATGCCGCCGATCTATAGCAAAGTCAACCCGGCTGATGCGCCGATTATGACCCTGGCTATAACATCCAAAACCTTGCCATTGCCGAAAGTTCAGGATCTCATCGACACACGTGTCGCCCAAAAAATATCCCAATTGCCTGGTGTCGGACTGGTTAGTATCAGCGGCGGGCAAAAACCGGCGGTACGCATTAAGGCCAATCCCAAAGCGCTGGCAGCCTATAATCTCATGCTGGAGGATTTGCGCACAGCAATCGGCAATGCCAACGTCAACGAGCCCAAAGGCAGTTTTGACGGCCCGGAGCTTGCCTCTACAATCGACGCCAATGATCAGCTCAAGTTAGCTGCGGAATATGAAAAAGTCATCGTCACTTACCGCAATGGCGCTCCGGTACGCATTAGCGATGTAGCGGATGTTCGTGATGATGCTGAGAATGTAAGCCTGGCGGCATGGAGCGATCAAACGCCAGCTGTCATCGTGAATATTCAGCGTCAGCCGGGCGCCAATGTCATCGAAGTTGTCAACCGCATTAAGAAACTAATTCCCCAATTGCGTTCATCGTTGCCCGGTTCGGTTGACGTCATCATGCTGACCGACCGTACCACGACTATCCGGACATCAGTGGAAGACGTTCAATTTGAAATGATGTTGGCCGTCGCTCTCGTCGTTATGGTCATTTTCCTTTTTCTGCGCAATTTATCCGCCACAATCATTCCGAGTATCGCTGTGCCGCTATCGCTTGTCGGAACATTCGGAGTAATGTACCTTTTCGGTTTCAGCATCAACAATCTGACTTTAATGGCTTTGACCATCTCGACCGGTTTTGTTGTGGACGATGCCATTGTCGTCATCGAAAATATAGCCCGTTATATCGAACAGGGATTGTCCCCCATGGAGGCCGCCCTGAAAGGCTCCGCGCAGATTGCCTTTACCATCATTTCGCTTACTTTTTCCCTAATAGCCGTTCTGATTCCTCTTCTTTTCATGGGAGATGTTGTAGGCCGTCTTTTCCGGGAATTTGCGATCACCTTGGCAGTCGCCATATTGATTTCAGCCGTTATTTCGCTGACGCTTACACCGATGATGTGTTCCAAACTGTTGCGGCATGTGCCAGAAGAAAAGCAAGGACGTTTTTATCACCAAAGCGGTTTGTTTTTTGAGAGGGTAATTGCCCGTTACGGTAAGATGCTTACCTGGGTTCTTGAGCATCAAACGGCCACGCTGCTCGTTGCCGGAGGCACTCTGGCGCTGACTATTATAATGTATATCTACATTCCCAAGGGTTTCTTTCCGGTGCAGGATACGGGCATGATCATCGGCATATCGGAAGCCCCGCAATCGATTTCTTTTTCCGCCATGGCCGAGCGCCAGCAATCGCTGGCTAAATTGATTCTGCAGGACCCGGCCGTGGAGAGCCTCTCCTCCTTCATTGGCGTGGATGGAACAAATGTGACATTAAACAGCGGGCGCATGATGATCAATCTGATACCAAAGAATAAACGCAACCTTGATGCTTCCGGCGTTATCCGTCGTTTACAGGGAAGGCTTGCCGCGGCGGAAGGTATATTCCTTTACATGCAGCCAGTGCAGGATCTGACGATTGAGGACAAGGTAAGCCGCACACAGTATCAATTTACACTGGAGTGCGCCGATTCTGACGAACTCAGCCTTTGGACACGCCGCCTTGTTGATAGCATTTCCCATTCGCCGTATCTTACCGATGTAGCCAGTGATTTACAGGATCAGGGCCTGCAAGCTTATGTTGATATAGACCGAAGTGCCGCCGGACGGTTGGGCATCACCACTGGCACTATTGATAATGTTCTTTATGATGCTTTCGGCCAACGCCTTGTTTCTACGATATTCACGCAATCAAATCAATACCGCGTGGTTCTGGAGGTCAAGCCCGATTATAAAAAAGGACCGGCTGCGCTGAACAATTTGTACATAACTTCACAATCGGGAACTCAGGTTCCCCTGGGAGCAATCGCACAGATATCGGAAAAATCAACACCACTTGTCGTCAATCACCAGGGGCAGTTTCCCTGTGCCACAATCTCTTTTAATCTGGCGCCCGGCGAATCGCTGGGGAATGCCGTTTCGGCTATCGAAAAAGCCGAGCGTGAAATAGGCATACCGATCAGTGTCAAGACCGGTTTTCAGGGAGCGGCACTTGCTTTCAGTGCTTCACTTACCGGCACGCTGTTTTTGATCCTGGCCGCGATCATCACGGTGTATATCGTACTGGGCATTCTTTATGAAAGTTATATCCATCCGGTAACGATTCTATCTACTCTGCCTTCCGCCGGAGTGGGCGCTTTGCTGGCGCTGATGATTTCCGGAACCGACCTGGGAATCATCGGTATCATAGGCATCATCCTGCTTATCGGTATCGTCAAGAAGAATGCCATCATGATGATCGACTTTGCTCTTGATGCTGAGCGCAAAGAGGGCAAGCCGCCGCGGGAAGCGATATATCAGGCAGCCCTACTGCGCTTCCGGCCGATTATGATGACGACAATGTCTGCCCTACTTGGTGCGCTGCCATTAATGATAGGTACCGGTGTGGGTTCGGAGTTACGCCATCCCCTGGGCATTACGATGGTGGGAGGGCTTATTTTCAGTCAGATACTGACACTTTTTACAACTCCGGTAATTTACCTGGCTTTTGACGGCCTGAGCCGTCGAATCAGGGCACGACTATCCCGTCATTCAGTAGTGGCTGATAAAGGTGATGGAACTGTATCATGAACATCTCCTCTCCTTTCATTCATCGTCCTGTAGCGACGACCCTGATCACACTGGGTATTGCTCTGGCCGGCCTGATTGCCTTTAACCTATTGCCGGTAGCATCGCTGCCACAGGTGGACTTCCCCACAATATCCGTTCAAGCTTCCCTTCCCGGAGCCAGCCCGGAAACAATGGCCGCCACTGTGGCCACGCCTCTGGAGCGGTCACTAGGGCGCATTGCCGGCATCACGGAAATGACCTCGATGAGCACGCTGGGACAGACTCGGATCACACTGCAATTTGATCTTGACCGGAATATCGATGGGGCGGCGCGCGATGTGCAAGCGGCCATCGATGCAGCGCGCAGCCTTCTGCCTTCGAATTTGCCCAGTGAACCGACATATCGTAAAGTAAACCCGGCGGACGCCCCCATTCTCATTTTAGCTCTTACCTCGGATACCATGACCAGAGGCCAGCTCTATGATGCGGCATCTACTATTCTGGCGCAAAAACTTTCTCAGGCAAAAGGCGTCGGCCAGGTTATTGTCGGTGGCAGTTCGCTCCCGGCAGTGCGTGTGGAATTGAATCCGGCCTTGCTCAACAGTTATGGAATAAGTCCGGAGCAGGTGCGCATAAACATCGCCGCTTCCAATGCCAACCGGCCCAAGGGCTACGTAGAAGCAGGCGATAAACGCTGGCAGATCTATGCCAATGACCAGGCCAAAAAAGCAGCCGATTATATTCCGCTGATAGTGGCTTATCGTAATAGCGCGGCAGTGCGCCTTGGGGATTTGGGCACTGTAGTCGATTCGGTATCGGATTTGCGCAATGCCGGGTTATACAATAGCAAGCCGTCCGTTTTGTTGATCATAACCAAGCAGCCCGGCGCCAACGTCATCGAAACGGTTGATCACATCAAAGAAATTTTACCACAGCTGCAAGCCTCTATACCGGCGGCAATCAATTTACAGATTGCCTCTGACCGCACCCCGACAATTCGTACATCATTGACCGAGGTCGAACGCACCTTATTGATCTCCATCGCGTTGGTTATTCTTGTTGTATTTTTGTTTTTGCGCAATGTTTATTCGACATTTATTCCCAGTATTGCCGTGCCTGTTTCACTCATCGGCACCTTCGGCGTTATGTATTTGGCCGGTTACACGTTGGATAATCTTTCCCTGATGGCGCTCACCGTTGCCACCGGCTTTGTCGTTGATGATGCTATTGTTGTTCTGGAGAATATCTCCCGCCATATTGAGGCAGGACTTACTCCTTTCCAGGCAGCGATTATTGGAGCAAAAGAAGTAGGATTTACTGTGCTTTCGATGAGTCTCTCACTGATAGCCGTATTTATTCCCATTTTATTGATGGGAGGAGTTGTGGGCAGGCTTTTCCGCGAGTTTGCCGTTACGCTTTCTACAGCCATCATGGTTTCTCTCTTTATATCACTAACCACAACGCCGATGATGTGTGCCCGCCTGCTGCGATCGAAAGAAGAGTTGAATACAGGCTGGTTCTATCAAAAAAGTGAAAAGATATTTGAGGCAGTGCTCAGTTTTTATAGGCGATCGCTAAGTTGGGCCCTGCAGCATAGCCGACTCACAATGGCGACACTATTCATTGTTATCTGTCTGAATATTTTTCTTTATATCATTATACCCAAGGGGTTCTTCCCTCAGCAGGATTCCGGGGCACTGGTCGGCACGATCCAGGCTGACCAGAATATTTCTTTTCAGGCCATGCAAGGCAAACTGATCGGCATCATGAACATCATTCGTTCCGATCCAGCTGTTGATGGCATAGCCGGTTTTACGGGAGGCGGGCAACGCAATTCCGGTTTTATGTACATTAATCTGAAGCCAATTAGTGAGCGCAAGGTTTCCCCCGATCAAATAATGGCCGGGCTGCGTCCCAAGCTGGCACGTGAAGCGGGGGCAAGTCTTTTTCTTCAAGCGGTTCAGGATATCCGCGTCGGCGGTCGGGCATCCGCTGCCACCTATCAATATACTTTACAAGCTGACGACCTTGCTGAATTGCACTTGTGGGAAGGGCGTCTCCGGTCTGCATTGAGCGAACTTCCCGAATTGACGGATGTAAATTCAGACGAGCAGGATAGAGGCTTGCAGAGTTCCGTTACTTTTGACCGGGACACGGCTTCGCGCATGGGAATCACGCCGGCACTGATTGATGCGACGTTAAATGATTACTTCGGTCAAAATGAGGTATCCACAATTTACGAGTCTCTAAATCAATACTATGTCGTTATGGAGGCTTCACCTCCCAATTGGCAAAGTCCAGAATCTCTTAAAGACGTATACCTTAGTATCCCTCCCAATGCTCAACTCCCTAAGGGAGCACAGGTGCCCCTTTTGTCCTTTGCCAACTATGGCTTGACCAATACGCCGCTGGCTGTCAACCATCAGGGACAATTTGCCGCATCGACCATTTCTTTTAATCTGCCCCTGGGAGTATCTCTCTCTCAGGCCACAGTGGCGATTCAGAAAACAATGGATCGTCTCGGTGTTCCCGGCTCCATCAGGGGAAGCTTTCAGGGAACTGCCCGGACATTTCAAGAATCATTAAACAGTCAGCCCTGGCTGATTCTGGCGGCGCTCATTGCCATATATATTGTGCTGGGCATACTCTATGAGAGTTATGTACACCCGGTCACCATTTTATCGACACTGCCTTCCGCCGGTGTGGGAGCACTACTCGCCTTGATGATATTCAATACTGATTTCAGCATCATGGCCTTGATTGGGGTTATTCTGTTGATCGGCCTAGTCAAGAAAAATGCCATCTTGATGATCGACTTTGCTCTGGACAAGGAACGAAAAGAAGGAAAAAGCCCGGAAGAAGCAATTTTTGAAGCCTGCCTGATGCGTTTCCGGCCAATCATGATGACGACGATGGCGGCGCTCTTCGGCGCTTTGCCTTTGATATTACTCACCGGAGCAGGTTCCGAATTCCGCAGGCCTTTGGGAATTTCTATTGTTGGTGGACTGATTGTCAGTCAGATTTTAACACTATATACGACTCCTGTCGTTTATTTATACCTTGACCGCTTCCGGCTGTTTTGTTTAAGAGTATTACGACGGAAAAATGACCGTTTGCTGAAGCCCGTATTGGAGGAAACTTAAAAAGGATAATTATGAAAAAAATGTTAATATGTAAAATGTTTCTTTCGGTTTTATTATTGGTGATATCCGGCTGCGCTGTCGGACCGGATTATAAACGCCCCGATGCGCCGGTACCAGCATCTTTCAAGGAACTGAAAGGATGGCGTGAGGCTCTGCCCCGCGATCAGGAAATCAAAACAAAGTGGTGGGAAGCCTTTGGCGATACTATCCTTAACTCACTGGCAGAGCAGGTAACTGTATCGAACCAGTCGATTGCCCTGGCGGAATCTCAATATCGTCAAGCCCAGGCGCTGGTACAACTGGCCCGGGCTAGTTACTTCCCAACTGTCAGTGCAGGGGCAGCTTATACCCGCACGCTACCGGGACCGACTAGTGCAGGCTATAGCACGGTAGACCAGAATCAGGTTTCTCTCAGTGCCGCCTGGGAAGTTGATTTATGGGGGAAAGTGCGCAGGCAAGTGGAATCCAGCACTGCTTCAGCCGAAGCATCTTTTGCTGATTTACAAGCTATGCGTTTATCAATGCAGTCAAGTCTGGCACAGAATTATTTTCAATTACGGACATTGGATGCTCAAAAGAAAAATCTCGAGGAAGCGGTTAAGGCATATGAAAAAGCTCTGGAGCTTACTCAAAACCAATATAAGGCCGGTGTCGCGGCCAAGGCTGATGTCGCCGCAGCCCAAACCCAACTTAAAACCACTCAAGCTCAGGCTATCGATGTCGGTGTGCAGCGGGCACAACTGGAGCATGCCATTGCCATCTTAACCGGCAAGCCGCCTGCTGATTTTTCTCTGCCGCCAGTGACATTTGCTCCGCCGCAAATAAAAATTCCTGTGGGCATTCCCTCCGATCTCTTGGAACGCAGACCGGATATTGCCTCGGCGGAGCGTAAGATGGCTGCGGCGAATGCTCAAATAGGAGTCGCCAAAGCGGCATATTATCCAGACCTTACTCTTTCCGGGTCATTGGGATATGCAAGCGCAGAGCTGGCCAGCCTGTTTACATCACCCAGTTTCTTCTGGGCTATCGGACCGATGGCTCTGGCGGCAACTTTATTTGACGCGGGGGCGCGCAGCGCACAGACCGAGCAGGCAATAGCCGCGTACGATGGAACCGTAGCCTTTTACCGGCAAACTGTTCTGGCAGCATTTCAGGGTGTTGAAGACAACCTGGCCGCCCTGCGCATACTTGATGAGGAAGCGCAAATGCAGAATCAGGCGGTAAATTCCGCTCACGAATCCCTCACTCTGACAACCAATCAGTATCGGGCCGGAACGGTCAGTTACCTGAACGTTGTTACCGCCCAAACTATCGCCCTGACCAATGAAAGAACTGCCATCACTATCAGCGGCCAGCGCCTGAGTGCCGCCGTCCTACTCGTCACAGGTCTGGGTGGCGGGTGGAGTACGTCAGAAGCATCTGGTGTCAATCAAAAATAAAATTTATAAAATCTGATTGATGCCTGGAGATATGAATAAGAAATTTAGAATTTATGTATTATAAGTCTTTCCCAAAAAATCATCATCACGATGACCAATAAAAAATATGTATGGTCTTCTTTTAACTATAACAAAACATTCTTACATTATAGGCAATTTGCTCTTTTTGCCAACGTTGGAGTCTTTTTATGGATGGTGACATTTTTGCTTCTAGGATACTTCTTGGGCCACGAATAGTATCTTGTCGCTCATTTTTTGAATCGCATTTTCATACCTTTAATCATCTTGTCGGTTTTGATTTTATTTTTAATCGTGTATCTGAAGGAAAAAATATAAAGGATTACAAAGCAAAGAATGGATTCAAATGTTAGCGGAATAATTTTTGATAACCTAAAATATTTTAAATTTATATTCCGCACTTTGCAATACCGGAATTATCGTCTTTTTTTCATCGGCCAATTCATTTCTCTCATCGGCACGTGGATGCAGCAAATTGCTGTAAGCTGGTTAGTTTATCAAATGACTCACTCGGTGTTTCTATTAGGGCTGGTCGGCTTCGTCAGCCAAATCCCGACATTTGCTATTTCTCCTTTTGCTGGTGTTTGGTCCGATCGCTTCAATCGGTATCGGATGCTCATTATGACCCAAACACTATCCATGATCCAGGCAATCGTTTTGGCAATACTTGTTTTATCCGGTGTAGTTTCTATTTGGCAAATAATTTTATTGAGCTTGTTTATTGGTTGTGTAAACGCGATAGATATGCCCACCAGACAATCATTTGTCGTCTATATGATTGATGATCGCAAAGACCTGAGCAACGCCATTGCTCTAAATTCCGCCATGTTTAACGCAGCCAGGTTTTTGGGACCATTCATCGCCGGCGTTTTGATTGCTATCGTCGGCGAAGGAATTTGTTTTCTCATCAACGGTTTAAGTTATATTGCTGTAATTTTGGCTCTATTAGCCATGAATGTCAGCAATATGAAAATTGGATTTAAGAAGTCCAGTGTTATCGAAGAACTAAAAGATGGGTTTACTTATGTCTTTAGTGACACGAAAATTAAATCCATTCTTTTGCTGGTAGCTCTTACCAGCATAATGGGAGTCCCTTTTATCATCCTCATGCCCGCTTTTGCCAAAGACATACTCCAGGGCGGCCCTCATACGCTGGGATTTTTAATGTCCGCACTGGGTGGAGGAGCATTGATGGGAGCTTTTTATCTTGCTGCACGAACGGATGTGAAAGGTTTACGAAAAATAATAAATCTGGCTGCCCTGCTGTTCGGTATTGGGCTCATTGGACTTTCTTTATCGAACTACTTATGGATTTCCCTATTAATGACGTTCATTGCCGGTTTCGGCATGATGGTGCAGGTCGCTTCCAGTAACACCTGGTTACAAACCAATGTAGACGATGATAAACGCGGCCGTATGATGAGCTTTTACGTGGTCTCTTTTATGGGCACAGCGCCTTTTGGCTCTTTGCTGGCAGGAAGCATGGCTAGAGCTATAGGAGTCTCCAATACAATTTTTATCGGTGGAGCTGCTTGTATTCTTGGCGCTATTTTTTTCCTGAAATTGTTTCACCGCTCCAAAAATTAAATAAATCGTTATTTTTTCTACAAATCTTTTATTTGTCTGTTTTATAAAAAAAACGCTTCGCAACAGATTAGTGTAGAACAAAGAAAGGCGTTAATATAAAAATATTTATGTGAACAAACATTACCTTAAAAATCTAATATAATTATATTGACCTTATGCCGGAATTTAGGTATTAATTCTGACTCCATTGTACATATGAGATATTAATATTTTCTTTGAAGAATTTTAAATGGTTTTCTTAAATATATTTTAATAGCACAACACTTATGAACAGCTCAAAAAGGAGGAATATAATAATGAGCACGGAAATAAAAGCACCCATGACCGGAAAAATCGCCAGCATAGTTGTTCACGTGGGTGATCAGGTCAATATAGACGACGAGGTCGTCATTATGGATGCCATGAAAATGGAAATACCCGTCTATACGCCCGTTAAGGGGACCATCAAAGAAATAAAAGTTAAAGAAGGCGATTCCGTAAAAACCGATCAAGTTCTAATGATCATCGGCTAAAAACGGGGGCCTCTTCGGTGGATCTCCTTTGACGTCTCCAAACAGTTTCAGAGAAACATTGTTAGCCGGTTGCGACAAGCTGTATTAATTGTGCACCTTGCGTACTTTATTTTTATATATTAATGGCTTTTTCTTGGAGTTGTGTCGCTTATTAATTTAGCGTCTATCGTTGTTAAATCTATCGAATTCATGCATCATTAAGTTATATTTTCGAACAGCTTCATTGCGACGACTCATCGCCTTATTGTATACTTCAACATAATGCCTGTTATACCTTCTCTCCAGCCAATCTTTTTCAGCGGCTGTTAAATTAGTATCACTCATTGAATGATGGGGAAAAACACTTTTAAAAAGTTGTTCGCGATTGCGTTCCACGTCTTCACGAGCTTCTCTTTCCGGATTAATAGCCTCCGGATTGCCGCCGATCTGTTCGAGTACCCACTTTTCGAACTTGCCTCTATCCAAAGAACCGTCCGGGCGCGAAACCAGCATTCCCGTTTTCCAGTCAACAAAAGAAATCTGTCCGTTGGAATCTGCGTAACAATAGACATCGCGTCGTTGTGAGGTTTTAAACGACCCGTCAGTAGTCTGACTTGCCGCAGTCAAAGTACCGTTTTTTAGATCAATCAATCTTTCCGCAGCCACACAAAAATTCAAGTTTTGTCCCTGCCGGTACTGAAAAGTGGCAATTCCAATCACCTCTCCCCGCATATTAAGAAGTGGGCCGCCGCTGTTGCCCGGGGATACAGGTGCCGTAATCTGAATATATTTTATTTTTTGCTGGTTGCTCCGTACCGCAGAGACAATACCGTCCGAAACTGTCTGCTCCAGGCCTAAAGGATTGCCAATGACAAAAATCTTTTCACCGACTTCCGGAAGATTTCCGGTCAAGATTACAGGAAACGCTTCACTTGCCGGCGCATCCGAAGAAGCGATTACCAAATCACCATCCTGATCTTCCGCGATAATGCCGTTTATTTTATAAACATTGCCCAATGCAGTTTTGATTTCTGCCTTACTGGTATCAGACAAGACATGCTTATTGGTAACAATATATCCCTGATCGTTGATAAAGAAACCACTGCCTATCCCTATTGCCGTTTTAACGACGACTACGCTGTACCTGTTTCTTCTAATAATTTCCGAAAGAGACAGCTCTTCTTTTTGCTGGATATTGGTTGGAGAACGTTCCTGCATCTTGATTTCCTGTGTGTGATTTTGTTGATTTTGCTTCGCTGTTTCAGTAGAAGAATCCGTAAGCCTCGGAATGTTTACTTCATTTTTTTCTTTCCGGATATTTTTCCCTAAAAAAGGAACTACAAAAGAATTAAGCAATGCTATAGCAACAACAATTACAAGTATATAAAGCAATTTACGTTCGAGGCTTGATCCGGTAGTATGGGTTGACTGGCCAGATGCAGGCTCAGTTGCTTTTTTAGTGATCTCCTCTTTTTCCACAACAGGGCTGGGCTTCCATTTTTCGTAAATAATGCCGCACTTGGGACATTCCACCGGATTAATTATTTCATCTCTTTTCGTTCTTTCGTAGCCACAATGTGGACATATAGTCATTGCCGATTCCTAAGAATAGATATTTTTTATTTCCTGAAGGAAATTATTTACCGCTTCATTTAAATGATATTAAGATATACTATTATATTATTTTTACAGGCAAATTCAACATTAATATTTTAAGCAAGGCATGGCATAGCAGCCCTATAGATAAATTTTGAACCGTCTTAATACAGTCTACATAAGACAATTTCCATTGACTTGCCTGGAGGATATATAATATTTATATACAAGGAGTTAAGTTATAAATAGGGTGATTATCATGATTGATCGCAAGCAACCAGTCCATCCACTCGGAACCAAAGCCCGTGTTCTGCTGACAAGTGTCTTTGGACCATATGCTCAGGATGACGAATACGGAAGCCGGAAGATTAACCCGATGGAACTTTATGAAAATCAGGTAACCCGGGTTCAAGGCGGATTTTCTCTGCGTATGTTTCACCGCTCCTTTGGTCTGATGATGATTCAAGCTAATCTGGAAGCGCCCTGCACATTCATGGATTTTCCCACGCTTGACGGCTTTATTGAAGAAATCAGCCATCGTACCTACGACATTATCGGTATCAGCGCTATTCTCCCGAACATCGGCAAAGCCAAAAAGATGTGCGAATTGATCCGGCAGCATCAGCCCGCAGCCAAGATCGTTATCGGCGGGCATATCACCAACAAAGAAGGTCTTGATCAGATTATTGATGCGGACATTATTGTTCGCGGCGAGGGTATCCGGTGGTTTCAGCGTTATCTCGGGCAGGATGACAAGGCTCCTATCAAACACCCCATAACCCTTTCCGGATTTGGCGGGCGAATGATGGGGGTGCGTTTGGGCCATCGACCGGGTGGCATTGCGGCTATTCTGATTCCCTCTGTCGGCTGTCCCGTCGGCTGCAATTTTTGTTCTACTTCGGCGTTGTTTGGCGGTAAAGGCAATTTCATCAATTTTTATGAGACAGGTGATGAACTCTTTGCGATCATGTGCAAAATAGAAGAAAAACTCAAGGTGCACTCCTTCTTTGTCCTGGATGAAAATTTTCTCCTCCACAAAAAAAGAGCGCTCAGATTACTGGAGCTGATGGAAAAAAACAATAAAAGCTGGGCCATCTTCGTGTTCGCCTCCGCCAGGGTCGTGCAATCCTATACTATTGATCAATTGGTGAGGCTGGGTATCAGCTGGATCTGGATGGGGATGGAAGGGGAAGAAAGTGCCTACGATAAACTGAAGGGAGTAGATACACGCGCCCTGGTCAAACTTCTGCAATCTCATGGTACCCGTGTCCTGGGCTCCTCAATTATTGGTCTGGAAAACCACAGACCGAAAAATATAGATGCGATCATTGATTATGCCATTAGCCACGAAACTGTTTTTCACCAATTCATGCTTTATTCACCCATTCCAGGCACCCCTCTGTATGAAAAGCATAAGCAGGATGGCACGCTTTTACCTGAAGCGGAATTCTCCTATGCAGATGGTCATGGACAATACCGCTTTAATTACCATCATCTATATATTAAAGACGGACAGGAAGAACAATATCTTTTGGATGCTTTTTTATGTGACTATAAAGCCAATGGCCCCAGCTTGCTTCGCCTGATCAGGGTGCTGCTCAATGGATGGCAGATGCACAAGGATCATCCCAGCAAACGGGTTCGGAAACGTATTGCCTGGGAGGTATCCCCGGTTCGTTCGATGTATGCCGGTGCTGTATGGGCTATGCGGAAATTTTATCGCCAAAATAAACCGCTTCAAGATAAGGCAGATAAATTACTGAAGGATATTTATGCCACGTTCGGATGGAAAACGCGCCTCCTTGCGCCTCTTTTGGGAAGCTTCGCCTATTTTACACTGAAGAAGGAAGAACAGCGGCTGTCTGCAGGTTGGATATACGAACCCAGTTGTTTCTATGAACAGAATCCGGAAGCGCAGGCTTTGGAGCAGTCCAACAGCTTTTCATAATACCGGGAAATCCGTATAAAACAAGTTGTCCTATTTTGGCCTTAGGCCAATGTATGGAGCAAGCTAATCGGAAATAAGGGATTATGTTGACTACATCTACAAGTCAACAACCTCAGGGTGGAAAATGAATTACGTATTACCATTTCGAACCTTCAACGATGCACCCTCGTCAATGAACTGGTATGGCGTCCTCATTTTTCTAAAGCGGTAAATCAAGATGGCGGTTTTGCGGTGTGGAAAACAGCTGGGTCATTCAATACCACTGATATAGATGCGATTATTCAAGATTGAAACAGGGAACAATGTAAGTATTCCGTAATGAAAATATAAGAAAAACGGCGCCTGAAAATTTCCGGCGCCTCTAGATAAAATCTACTCAAAAATCATCTGACAAAGGAAGTGAGTAATCAGATCAACTTTACTTCTTTGGCTTCTTTCATCAGCTTGTCGCGGAAATCAGGATGAGCAATGCTAATCATTTCTTTCACTCTGTTCGATATTGATTTACAGCGTAAGTTTACCGCTCCGTATTCAGTAACGATGTAGTCAATATCTGAACGCGGCGTGGTTACTACAGCACCGGGAGGCAAAGCAGCTGTAATTCGGGAAAGTACAGTGCCGTCTTGTTTCTTCGCAGTGGATTCCAGAGTGAGGAACGATTTTCCACCTTTGGAAAGTCTGGCGCCGCGAACGAAGTTCAATTGACCGCCGGTAGCGCTGAATTGGTGAAAGCCAATGGATTCGGAGCAAACTTGACCGGTGAGGTCGCACATAAGGGCGTTGTTGATGGCGACGAATTTATCATTGCTGCCGATAACGTTTTCATTATTGATGTAAGAGAGCGCGTACGCCTTCAACACTTTGTTCTTATTCATAAAATCGTATAACTTTTTCGAGCCGATTCCGAAAGAAATCGTTATTTCACCCGGATGCAAAGTTTTTTTGCTGCCGTTAACAATACCCTTTTCCGCCAGAGCAACCATGGAATCAACAAACATTTCGGTGTGGATACCCAGGTTTTTATGATTTTCCAGATAGAATCCAACGGCATTACCAAGGCCGCCAACACCGATCTGAATGGTGGAACCGTCCTCAATATAGGGGATTATATTATGGGCAATTGTCTTTTCCATATCGGTAAGAGGAATGGAGGGCAATTCGGGAATTTTATGATCCTGCTCGCAGATATAATCCACGTCAGCTACATTAACAAAAGCTTCCTTGCTGCCATAAACATAGGGCACTTCATGGTTCACCTGAATAATAACTTTTTTGGCCAGTTTTGTCGCCTGATGTCCATTGAAAGTGCCGAGAAGACCAAGGCTCATGTTGCCTTTTTCGTCGGGCACGGATACCTCAGCTATAAATACATCAGGCTTGAGGGTATTTTCTGTAAACCAAGCAGTGTCGCCAAAGTGGTAAGATATTATATCGATATTTCCCTGATCGACAAATTTTCTTTCAATTGGACCCATAAAAAAAGTCGTATACCCGATACGACCCTTGAATTCTCCCTTAAAACATTCGAATGGGTACAGAAGAAGGGCCGAAAACATCATAACATTACTTAATTCATTTTTTCGTTTACAGATGGCATTGATGACATCTACCGGAGCACTGCACACCGGAGTGAAATAAACCTGATCATTGGATTTAATGACTGCTGCGGCATCTTCCACTGACACTAACTTTTTCTTATAATCATCCTTCCAACTCATTTTTCCCTCTTAGTATGTCAAAGAATTTTTTCAAAAACCATGCTCATTTTTAATCGCTGCCGGAACATCCGATTTTGCAAATGTCTCGTATCGGGGCAGGTCCGTCCTGACCATGTAAGTCAGGACGGAAACGAGACAGACTCTTAGTAAATCAGAATTCCCAGAGGAATACAGATAATGAGCGCAATCAATGTCGCAACGATGTGTCCCCAAAAAACATGTTTGTATGCGTTGACATGAGTCAAACCGGCAACGGCGAGAATTGTAATGATAACACCGTTATGGGGCATAGCATCAAAACAACCGGAAGACATGGCCACAATTCGATGTGCCAGTTCGGGGCTGATACCAAGAGCAAGGTATTTGGGAACTAATGTTTCCAATACAATTCCCATACCGCCGGAAGCTGAACCAGTGATAGCGGCCATCAGATTTGTGGCAACGGCAAGAGAAATAATTGGATTAAACGGTAGAGTTAACAGCCAGGTGGAAACAACCTTGAATCCAGCTGTAGCCGCAACAGCCATACCGTAACCGACGTCGGCGCACGTATTGATTATCGGAATAGCCATATTGATGGCGCCTTTGGTCAAGGTATCTACTATATTAGAATACCGACTCCAGAATAAAATCGCGCAAGCAAGGGCACCAGCGGCCAATGAATAGATAATATCCAGTTTTATTACAGGAACATTTAAAAAGACCAGAACGACAGCCATAGGAAGCAAGCTCAACCAAACGTTAGGCATATCTTCTACTTCGGTGCTTTCAGCAATAATTCCAACGCCGCTAGGTGGAACATAAACTTCGCCTTTTTCTTTAACTTTATTTAAGCAGTATTTCATATATAGAAGATTAAGTATGGCTACGACTACAGCAGCCAAAAGGCCAAGCAGTGGAGCGGCCATTGCCGTTGTATGCATATATTTGGTCGGCATGATGTTCTGGATTGACGGAGAACCGGGAAGCATAGTCATTGTTATGGTCGCAGCGCCAAAAACGAAGGAAAGCATGAATAAATGCCAGGGAATATTTGCTTCTTTCCAGAGAGATCGTGCAATCGGCAGAACGGTGAAAATAACGACAAAAAGACTGACGCCACCATAAGTTAAAACCATACAAACAACAGAAAAAGAAACAAGCACGCGCATCGGGTTACCGCTTCCTCCGATTAACTTAATAATCGATTGGGCGATGGAACGGGCAGCGCCACTGTCTTCCATAAATTTGCCGAAGATTGTGCCCAACAAAAAGATGAGATAAAATTTGCCGGCGTAGTTGGTAAACCCTTTCATGTAAGGCCCGGTGAGAGTTTCCAAAACATTCAGGTTCGAAAACAAGGCTGCAATAACGGCAGCCAGTGGCGCAATCACAATGATGTGCCACCCTCTCAAGGCAAGGATAACGATAAAAGCTAATGATACAACAATTCCGATGGTACTGATGGTATTTAAATCCATAAAACCCTCCTTCGTATAAAGTTATGTTTTCTTGTTAAATAAGAAGGGCAAAAAAACAATGGGGGAATAGCCCCATTTAAGGGTGGGGATTTTCCTACTTTTTTGAATTAATACTATTTTGTTTCAAAGGCTAACGAAGAGATAAGGAGGATGCTTGGGCAGGGGTATTACTAACAGGTCGAGGAAACCTAAGAAAGAGAAATGCTATAAGATCAATCTTCCCAAAGATCAGGATCAACAACACCAATTTTGATAGCATACTTCATCAGCCCCAGACGGTCATGAATACCTAATTTATTCATGATACTTGTATGGTGTTTTTCTACTGTTTTTGGACTAACAAAGAGGATTTCTCCAATCTGTCCAGTAGAGTTTCCCTGAGCGGCCAAGCGAAAAACTTGTTGTTCCCTTTCAGAGAGAAGATCATAGCCGCCCAATGCTGGGCTGCTTTTCCGGCGTTTAGCGTAGGCACAAATTACTTCGGTACGCAGCTTAGAGCTGAGAAAATACTCGCCACGATAGGCTGCCCTTATCGCTTCCAAAATGTCCGAACTTGGTGAGGCTTTGAGAACATAACCCAAAGCTCCTGCTGCAAGAACCTGCTGAACATAGGTTTCCTTGGAATGCATGGACAAGACAACAACTTGCGTTTTGAGAACTGATTTCTTAATCAGGCTGACTACCTCCAGCCCGTTTAATTGCGGCATGGCGATATCGAGAAGAAGTACATCGGGATGAAGCACTTTTACTTTTTCTATAGCCTGTTTTCCATCTTCTACTTCTCCAATAACTTCTAAATCTTTTTGGTCACTGAAGAGTTGTCTCAATCCCGCCCGTACGATGGCATGATCATCGGCAATCAAAATTTTTATTTTGCCCATCTTTCCCTCTTAAGTTAAAGGTAATTCTATCCGGATGGTTGTTCCTTTGCGCGGAGAGGATGTTATATCAATATTCCCGCGCAAAAATGTTACTCTTTCCCTCATACTCGACAGGCCGATACCGCGGGATTTCATGTTCTTAGGTAAACCTCCAACTGATTGCTGATAGCCAATACCGTTATCCTTGATAATAAAGATGACTAAAGGATAGCTGTAGGTCAACATGATATTAACTGCTGCGGCTTGAGCGTGTTTTTTAACATTCGCCAAACATTCCTGGCATATTCTGTAGAGCACTGTTTCAATTTCTGCATTTAGCCTCTTTTTGAATCCTCTTGCTTCAAATTCAATTTTAATGCCGGGCTGGCGTTCACTGAACTCGTTTATATACCATTCTAGGGCGGGGATTAGTCCTAAGTGGTCCAACAAATCGGGACGCAAATAAGAAGTTGTTTTACGCACTACATCTGCAAGTTTTTCCACTTTGGTGATCAGGCTATTGCATCTCTTTTTTTCTTCCTTCAAGCCACCCGGCAAAGATTTTTGCAGCACTTCCAGATCAAAGTGCAATGTTGTCAAAGATTGGCCAAATTCATCATGGATATCAGCAGCAATGCGTTTACGTTCCTTCTCCCCTTCTTCAATAAGCTTTTGTGGGAGCCTCCGCATCTCTTCTTCTGCTAGTTTACGCTGAGTTATATCAATGAAATTACCAATAACCGCAGACAGTCCCAGATATGGCGCATGTGCTGCCCGCATCTCAACCCAAATTAACGAACCATCCTTTTTTATTACCCGAAAAGGATAGTGATCGGGGAAAAAATCAGTCTTTTCTCTTTTTAAGCCTCTTTCCTTAACTAAATGCCTATCTTCCGGATGAACGACTACCCAAAATGGCTTGCCAACAATTTCTTCCGGCGAGTCATAGCCGAGCATTTCCGCAAGGCGACGATTTGCATAACAAAAGCGTTTTTTTTGATGAATAAAAATTGCGGCTAGAGAATTTTCGGCGACAGTTCTATATTTTTCTTCGGATTCCAAAAGCGCTCTTTGGGCTTGCTTACGGCTCGTAATATCCAAAATAAACCCTTCATATCCATCTATTACTCCTTTTTTATTGTAGTGTGCCGTCGCTGTTAACTGAACATCAATAATGGAACCATTTTTTCGTCGGAATTGTGTTTCAAAATCCCGCACAAAACCTGTCTTGTTAACTTTTTTTTGGAATATATTCCGATCAGCAGGATCAGCGTAAAGAAAACGAGGGGCTTCCAGTCCAATGATATCGCTGCGGTTCTTATAACCTAAAATATCTACGCCTGCTCTATTTACGTCAAGGAAAAAGCCATTATAGTCGGTACGATAAGCCATTACCGGAGAATATTCGAAGATATGACGATACGTTCTTTCCGATTCTTCTAGCTCTTTTGCAGCAATTTTATGAACCTTGATTTCTTTTTCCAGTTTCTGGATTTTTTTTTGCAGGACTCCATACGCATTTTTATAATCCATATATGAACTTGCCATTTAAGATTGATCAGAACTAGCTTTTGCGGGGTTGAATTATATGTTGGGTGGTTTTGTTTGTCAATGAAATATTGTTGTAAAACACGATCCTTACTGCTGATGATCATCGAGGCAATGTACGCAGTTGCTTGTTTTTAGAGAGGACAGTTCGAACAACGCTTATCAACGCTCATTTCCCTAATCAGCAAATTGTGATTGAAAAAGTCCTTGCCATCTGATTGGAATAGATACTATCTAGCAAGGAAAAAATATAAACTGCGACTGTAAGCTAATGGAGGTTGTTTTAATGATGGCTGAGGGCATCAAAATTCATGAAATAAAAAGATATACTTTCATATCATTTCTTATTGCTGTTATTTGTTTAATCATCGGCCTGCAATATATTGGAGCGGCAGAAACCCGCGAGACGGGCATTCTTGCAGTTGTTTTCGGTGTGCTGCTGGCAATCGCGGCCATTTATATGTTTTTTAAGCCGATGATTGTTCTAGGTGATGATACAATATATTTCCAATCAGGAAATGTTGCAAAAAAAGAGATTCTGTACTCAGAGATAGCATCATGGACATTAAAGAGAGATAAACATTTGACATTAATATTAAAAAGCGACAAGGAAGAAGCAGATGCAGAGAAAAAGAAAAATACCATCATAATCAATTATTACAATTTAGATAAAAATAATCAGCAAATATTGATAGGGCAATTGAATAAAAAAGGCATTGAACAAGTTATCACTGCAGAGCCTAACAAAAAATAACTAAAAAATATATGTTACAATATTTACTTTAAGACTTGTTCTTACACCAAAAATGATCAATACTCTAGGGACCGCCATCAGTGACAGAGATGGAAATAAATGTGGCCAACTCAATGTTTTAGATTTTTCACTTACATGGCTACTGTTGGCTTTCATGTGATATTCACAAATGTCATTTAACCATTATTCAAGATGGCTCGTGTAAATCATTTATAACGAGACTTTATTTATAAAGACGGAAAGACCACCACGACAGCCACGGCAAGTTTTAATTGCCATGGCTCCAACGAGGGAGAGAATTGTGCTTATTACGGATTGATGACCTGCCCCCGATATTTGTACCACATTTAAAATATAGGATTCGGACATTTTTTATTTCTCGATACAGGTACGCCTCTGGTGCTGGAGGATGGTATTTCAAAGAGCTGTGTAGCCGGAGCGTGTTGTATTCCATGCGCCATTTTTCAATCAGCGTTTTCGCTTCTTTCAAGGTATAGAAGATTTCTCCGTTGAGCCTCTAGGAAAAGGTAAAATAGCTAGTCCCATTTTTTATTTCTTACCCTGAATAACGTGTTCATTATTTTGAGTGTTAGAAGATGAAATATTATGTATGGACAGGACCTTTCTACGGGCTGGATTGCCGATGTTCTTTGCATCAGCCCGAAGACCATCGAAAAACACTGCACCAACATCATGAATAAGCTCGATATCCACGACCGCTTTGAATCCCTGAAATATGCTATCAAGATTGGGGTTGTTGATCCGGAACTCTGGGCGGACTAACCCTCTATTAGCCGGTAGCAAGACCCTTCTTTTCGTGTCGTTTCATCAAAAAAAATCCTTTCTTTCATATGGTAGGGTTTTCCCCCATATAAAAGTGGGGATATCCTCCATCCATATGGGGTCCCTACCCACTTGTCTCTTGCCTCGACATATCCTATGTCCATTTACAAATCAAAGCGCCATCTTCTATGAATAAGGAGGTTTCTATGTCTGAGGTAAAGAGTAAAATCATGACCGCCAATGAAGCCATCCGTAAATTTGTTCACGACGGAAGCAGTCTGATTCTGGGTAACTATACGGTTGCAGCCGCTATGGCTCTTGTTTACGAGGTTGCCCGCCAGCAGAAAAAGAATTTAACCGTTTATTCGCAATCAGGCGTCATCGATGTGGAGGTCCTGGTGGCGGCCGGTTGTGTGGATCGTCTGGTCAGCACATATGTCTATCGAGGGGGAGGCAGGTCCGGGGGCTCTGCCGTGGAACGCGCTCTGCAGACAGGAACCCTCCAAATGGAAGACTACACAAATTTTCAATATAATGCGCGGCTCGTCGCTGGCATGCATGGTTTTACGTTCATACCGGTTCTGGAGGGGGTGATTGATACTGATTTGTTCAGGAAACGCACTTTTATGGGTGAGGATAAATATCGGGTTATCAAATGTCCCTATACTGGCAAAGAAATTCTCACTGTTCCCGCAGCGAACCCCGATGTCTGTATTGTTCATGTCCAGCGGGCGGATAAATACGGGAATGCACAGTACTGGGGAGCCCTGGGCAGTGTGGCTGCGGCGGCACTCAGCAGCAAGAGAATCATCGTCTCCTGCGAGGAGATCGTCGAGTATGACGTGATCAAGTCAAGTCCGCATTTGACATTGCTTCCTTCGTATCGGGTCGATGCGGTGATTGAAATCCCTTGGGGTGCCAGTCCGACGGAGGTAATCGGTTACTATAACTTGGACCGTTTCATGTTCAGCATGTTTTCCATGGCTTGCGGAGATGCCAAGGCCATGCAAGCTTGGATGGATGAATGGGTATTCAACTGCAAGGATCGTGAGGCCTATATCAATCACTATGTGGAGAAATTCGGCAGTGGCACCCTGGACGGCTTTAGGGCGAAGGCGTTTTACTCTGCACCGGCCAATTATGGGGCTGCATTTACCTCCATCTGGGACGGAGAAGGCCGTGAGAGAAATATGGGCGTAACAATGGAAGAATTTGAAAAGTTCTTGAAAGAGAAGGGGGCGCTTTATGAGTAAGGCATACACACTGGAAGAATTGTTGGTTATTACTGTCGCGAAGGAAATCCGCGATTATGAAAATGTGATTTTGGGGATAGGATTACCCGTCGCAGCCGGTGCTCTGGCCAAGGCCATCTATGCCCCCCATGCGACATTGATGATGGAATCGGGCATTATCGATTTTGAACCCCTGTTACCTCTCAACCACATTGCTGATGCTAATGCGTTGCGTGGATTTGCCTATGCTACAGATCTGTTTTCCGCGTTCACCATGGCATACCGGGGATTTGTCGATGTCTGCTTCCTTGGGGTGGGCCAGATCGACAAGTATGGGAATCTCAATACCACCGTGATCGGTGACTACTACAAGCCGACGATGCGCCTGCCTGGCTCGGGCGGTGCGGCTGATTTCATATCCTATTCTAAACGAACAGTCCTCACCATGCTGGGCGGGGAGTTTGTGAAAAAGCTTGACTATGTAACATCCCCAGGTTATCTGGCTGGTGGAAATAGCCGAGAAAAAACAGGACGCTACCCCAAGGGAAGCGGCCCCTCCATGCTCCTGACAACCAAAGGCGTTTTCCGGTTCGATCCGGACACGAAGGAGCTGTATCTGGCCCAGATTCATCCTAAAGTTCGTATCGAAGATATAAAAAAAAATGTCCCCTGGGATTTGAAGATATCACCGGATCTAACAGAAACGGCCCATCCGACGGAGGAAGAAATCAATTTTGTCAGGAAGTTTGCCCCGGCTCAGGCGGCGGGGAGGAAGTTGATGACTGAGCTCGTCATTGCCAATATCTCAAAGAAAATGCAGCAAAAAACCGCGGGTTGACATAACCGGAGGATGCAGAGGGTTATGCAGGATTGATGGATATACTCGTGACCTGCCCTTGATGTTTGAACCACATGTTAAGTTAGAGTTCAGCAGTTTTTTGATTATTTCCGATTGAAATGTTGTGTGAATTGGGAAAATAAGAAAAACAACACTACAGGAAGTTATTTTTCGTGGTAGTTTTTACACTCGCTGTCAAGTAAGCTCAGGCCTATGGAATATAAACCGAACCATATATTATTATTTGTTTTCGCTCTTTTTAGTGTCTGTGATGTCCTCCGGTTTGTGTTCCGGCTCTTCCATGGCCTTTTTGAAACCCCTTATTGCCTTGCCGATAGAGCTTCCCAATTCAGGAAGCTTACCGGGACCAAAAATAATCAGAACAATAACCAGTAGCACCAAAAGATGCATTGGCTTGAGAAGACCTCCCATTATCTTTTCACCTCCATTTCTCAACTTCGTCTTTTCTATACAGCACTTTTACAGGGCAGTGCAATAGAAATATTATGGTATTAAAACAAGATTTTAATTGAAAGATGACTATTCTCGAAGAATGCCCTATCGCAGAGAGGAGGACTTAAACAAATTCTCGCTGGAAAAAATCTAAAGTGTGGTTACAGCTTTTTATTTGTGAGAGCCATATTCTATTTACGACTGTCTGTTCTCAGAAAATTTATCAATAAAAAAATCACTGTGACTAAGATGGCAAAAGGCAGGATATAGCGGTATGAATAAGTATAAACAAGTTTCCATTTCTCACCTAGATAATACCCCATTGTCACAAATGTCACAGTCCACAGAAGACCTCCGGCAAAGGCATGCACGGCGAATACCCTGTAAGGCATTACAGCAATTCCTGCAAATATAGCCGTCAAATGTCTGACCCCGGGAACAAAATAACCGATGAACAACGCGAATTTTCCATATTTGCCGTACCATTCTTCGGCTCTATGAAGGTGTTCGGGATTGATTCTCAATTTGGTTGAATATTTCTCTAAGAAAGGATGTCCTAAGCCCCTTCCTAGAAGATATCCAATCGAAATACCGCATATCGTTCCTGCAAATGACGCCATTACAGCGTATTGATAGCTGATGTGCCCTTTAAAAGCCAGAAATCCAGCTAACGCCATTAATGTCTCATCGGGGATGGGTAAACCCAGAATGCCGAGCCCTAATGCAGCAAAGATCCCGAGATAAGAGTATTTAATAAGAAATGGTAAAATGCATTGCATTTATCAGACTGCCTTTGAGTTGAGTAGACCAGTTTCTTCCCGTACTATACATATTGATGTTTGTTTTCTCCGTTAACCGCCTGGTAGTCTGTCTGGACGAATTTGACGAGCCTGCTACGGTTGTTTCACTAAAATATTTTATAAGCACTATTACACATCAGACCGAGGATAATCGCAACAAAAAGCACTGTAAGAAAAAAAAGAATAGCATGTTTTATCCCATCTTTATCTTTTATTTTCATAATTTCTTCCTTTTCTCAATTAAGTTATAAGTGAACTATAAAATTGTCGGTCTTGCATGTCAATTAAATATTGATTACTGATTGAAAGGAAGTATGTATGTCAAAATTTCCTGACGCTCGACTTCAGGAAGAAGTCGATTATCTGTTTCACCTTGTGTTCTTATAATTTATCGTATGGTATAAAATACTTTGGGACACCGGGGTAAAAGGGAAGAGTGAATCTGTGTTTCACCTGATGCCTGAGAGC
>Ga0116126_1000015_pt1 | contig 165967 bp, 145 predicted proteins | sample June2015DPH_16_5_FD_89730 | JGI IMG/M metagenome (GOLD analysis project Ga0116126, IMG submission 89730) | Peatland microbial communities from SPRUCE experiment site at the Marcell Experimental Forest, Minnesota, USA - June2015DPH_16_40 | ecosystem: Environmental > Terrestrial > Soil >...
GACGGCGAGAGGATGGCCTCTTTTAACCTCTGGCTCAAGGATGTGTTTTAAACAAGTTGACTTACATGGGGTGGGTCAATTTTCGACGCCTAAAGTGGGTCAGTTTTCAACGCCGATTGACAGCAAAGGGAGAAAAAGGCCCACCACCTTCCGGTATCAACCTTTTTGTCAAGTGAATGCAACTGAGTTTGTGAAGCAGGCTAAATCCAATCTTCCTCATGCCGTGATATTTTTATACGACTGTCTTAAGATAACCAGTGTCAAGAGTCTTCCCAAACATGGTGCGTGAACGCTGAGAGCTTTCGGCCTCTACAGGCTTTCGATGGGGGGGCTACCCACCCTTCGGGCAAATTGGAATCCGATTCTCGTTCGAAAATCAGTACACAATCTAGAAGGCTAATCCAAAATGACCGTCAAGAATTTGAAGATTAACCGGGCTTCGGGGAATCGGCGAAGCGGGATTTTAAGTCTGCATGTTGGGGATGCTGTTGGGGGCACTTTGGATGAAGTGAGCCAAAGTGCGAAAAAATGAATATAAGATATTGATTTTACTTGGAGGGCGACGCGGGGATCGAACCCGCGACCTTTGGTTCCGGAGACCAACGCTCTATCCACTGAGCTAGTCGCCCTCGATCAGGCTTGAAAAATGCGGATGGTGTTTCGATAAAATCCGGCCGGGATATCCCCCCGGACCCGGTTGCCTGCCTACCACAGGCGCCGGTCTTTGTCAATGGGACGGGACATGGGACGGGAATCGTGCCGTCACCGCAGAGGACGGGGAGAAAAGCTTTATTAGACAGGATTAACACAGATGGCTATTTCTAAGTCCTTGGAATAAGGTAGAAATACTTCTACGTTCCTGTTGATCTTGTTTAATTTTGGCATCTCGACGCTCAGTAAGGGACCTCTGCGCTGAGAGTTATTCTCAGGCTAACAGCAGTCCGGAAACTCGGGCAGCGTCTTCGCGCATGGGGGCTTCATTTCCTCTTTTTTGGCCGGCCGGACCTCTTTTACCAAAATGTCGAATTCGGCCCACGTTCCGGCCCTCGGATCGTTAAAATCTGCAACGATCACTTCTTCGCGCACCTCTTTTACCATGAACTGCACGAGGCTCTTGCGCTTGATCTCGCGGTACATCCTGCCCGGCTTTAGCCGCTCCTGCTTATAGTCGCCCCTGGGTAACTCGCGGACAAGCTCCGGGTCGTTCACGCCGTAGATTTCTTCGGGCGGGACATAGACTTTCACGCGGTCACCGGCCCTTTTGTTCATAAGCGCTGTTTCAACAGATCGATACTGCACGTCGACGCCCATTACAAAACTGCATTCCTCAGACCGGACAACAGGTCCCGGACCATCGGCCGGCACGACACGCATCTCGCATTCGATTGTCACCCTGGAACATTCCCCGATCAGCTCTTCCATATCACTCCTGTTCACTGCTCACCCTCACCGTCACTATTCACTATTCACTATTCACTATTCACTATTCACTATTCACCGATTTTAACCATTGCCGGGCGAAAAGGGGACATTTTCTGTTTACTGTCGGACGTTTTTCTGATTAAAACCCTGGGTGCGGTCAACGGCTTGGGGTCGCATCTATGCGGCTGCAAGGTTTTTCCACTTTATAAACGCCAAAGGCTAAGAACTCAGGGTTGGAAGCCATGAAGTGCGATCTTACGGTCCAAAGCCTTCCCTGCGTTACCTTCGGGAACCTGTCCGGCGTACCGGGGCTGGTGCATGGAGTATTCACAAGGCACGGCGGAGTCAGCCTGCCCCCTTACGAGAGCCTTAATGTGTCCTGGAGCAACGGCGATTTACCCGAGGCCGTGTTGGAAAACCTTACCCGCATAAAGAATGCGGCTGGACTTGAGAGGCTCGTTTCGAGCCGCCAGTTCCACGGCGATTCGGTAAATTTCATCGGCAAAGAGTCCGTTTTGGGACTCGATGAGCGGCCGCCGGTGCTTGTCGCGCCTCCCGCAGACGCGCTTGCGACCAATCTTAGCGGCCTTGGTCTTGTTATAAAGATCGCCGATTGCCAGTCAATTTTGCTGGTCGATCCGCAAAGCCGCATCATTGCCAATATTCACAGCGGATGGCGGGGAAGCGTGCAAAACATCGCCGGAAAGACCGTCCGATACTTAAAGGACCGGTTCGGGCTACATCCGGCAGAGACCCTTGCCGCCGTATCGCCTTCCCTTGGCCCCTGCTGCGCCCAATTTGTGAACTACCGAAAGGAGATTCCCGAAGAGTTGTGGTCCTTTCAGGTTCGCCCCGAATACTTCGACTTCTGGGCGATCACCCGGGACCAACTGAGGACGGCCGGGATTGGGGGCCGGAATATCGAGTTTGCGGCAAGATGCACCGTGTGCGGGAAGGCGGAGTTTTTTTCGTACCGGGCCGAAGGCGCGACAGGGCGCATGGCCTCGGTAATCGGGTGGAAATAGCTTGATTGCATGAATCGGTGAATCTGAAACTCAGTCTTCATGCTTCCCAGGGGCATGGTTATGTTTCACGCCAAGAAGAAACAAATGGATGGAGTCTTAATTAGGAAATCGCCCGCGAGGTGGTAGACTCTGAATACACGGTGCAGTATTGTCGACAGCCATTCAGACTTCGCGTCTTCCCATGCGCCAAGTGCTCCGGTCCCAGCAGCAAGGGCAGAATTGCAACGTGAAAATTTTTCACGCGAAGTCGCGAAGACGCGAAGAAGGAAGAAACAGATGGAGATCGAGGAAATCGCCCGCGAGTTGGTGGACTCTGGATACAAGGTGCATACAGAACTGGGGCCGGGTTTGTTGGAATCCGTTTATGAAGTGGTTGTGGCGAAGTTGCTGACAGACCGTGGCCTCTGCGTAGAACGGCAAAAGTCTGTCCCGATCATTTTCCAGGGGCTGCGATTTGATGAAGGCTTCCGGGCCGATCTGCTGGTTGAAGGGAAACTCCTGGTTGAGATCAAATCCGTTGAGAACCTTTCTCCTGTCCACGGCAAACAGACCTCGCGGAGCGTTGAGTTTGTGCTCAACATGCCCCTTGGGCTCCTTATGAACGTCGGAGCTCCTATTTTCAAGAACGGCATCAAACGAGTTGTCAACAACCATTCAGACTTCGCGTCTTCGCGTCTTCGCGTGCACCAAGGCGCCGGACCTATGAGGTCCAAACCCTAGAAACATCGGAGCCGATCTTGGGTAAGATAATCGAAGAGGCCCGCATAGTTAACCAGGAGAGGATTTCCGGTCAGATATTCCGGCTCCGGTTGCACTCGCCTCGAATCGCGGGCGCAGCCCGATGCGGGCAGTTCGTGATGATTCGCCTCGGTGAGGGGACCGACCCCCTGCTGCGCCGCCCTTTTTCTTTCAGCCGGATATATCCCGAGGACGGAGACTTCGAAATCCTCTACAGGGTTATCGGCCGAGGCACGTGGCTAATGTCCCGGCTTGAGCCGGGATCGGCCTCAAGCCTTATCGGCCCTCTCGGAAACGGGTTTGAACTTCCGATCGACAGGACTCATCCCCTGGCCTTCATTGCAGGCGGGATCGGTATAGCACCTCTTTTGGAGCCGATCGCACAGGTGATTTCAGATCGAGGGGCAACGGGCGCGGAGAAACTGAGGCTTTTTTACGGCGCCCGCACAGCAATCGAGCTTTTGCCCGAAGACTTTTTCAACGGCCAGGGCATCCGGGTGCACTTTGCAACCGACGACGGCAGTTTCGGCTACAAGGGCCGCATTACTCAAATGTTTGAAGAAATCATGGCGGCGGGAGACTTCCGGCCCTTCGAGCTGTATTCGTGCGGACCCCTGGCCATGCAGTATCATGTTGCCGCTTGGGCGCTCTCAAACGATACGCTCGCCCAGCTTTCGATGGAATCGATCATGGCCTGCGGGATCGGGGCCTGTGTTGGGTGCGCGCTCCCCGCTGCCACTCCCGGCGACCCGGAATCCGACGCATTTGTCCACGTGTGCGAAGATGGCCCAATCTTTTCGGCAGGATCTATCAAATGGAACAAAATCCTAGTCCAGCAGACGCCTCCCCCGACCTTGCTGTTCAGCTAGGTCCGCTACGCCTGAAAAACCCGGTTATGAGCGCCTCCGGCACGTTCGGCTACGGTGAGGAATACTCGAGCTTCTTTGACCTCAGCCGTCTCGGGGCGATTGTGGTAAAGGGGATTTCGCTTAAGCCCCGCGCCGGGAACCCTCCTCCCCGGCTGGCCGAAACATCATCGGGGATGATAAACGCCATAGGTCTGGAAAATGTAGGGGCCGAAAGGTTTTTGTCCGTAAAGCTCCCTTTTTTGCACGATCTGGGCGTTCCGGTGATCGTAAACATCTTCGGCAACACGGTCGAGGAATACGGCGAACTTGCCGCCCGGCTCGACGGGGCGCCTGGAATAGCCGCCCTGGAAATCAACGTAAGCTGTCCGAACGTTAAACATGGCGGGATGATCTTCGGGACCGATCCGGTGATGACCTCCAGGGTGGTTGAAGCTGTCAGGGGCGCCACGCGTCTTCCGGTAATCACAAAACTCACGCCGAACGTGACGAGCATCTCGGAGATCGCCAAAGCCGCCCAGGACGCTGGAAGCGATATTATTTCGTGCATAAACACCGTGGCGGCCATGTCCGTGGATATTTTTTCCAGGAGGCCGAGGCTGGCCAATGTTTTGGGGGGGCTTTCCGGACCGGCCGTAAAACCCATTGCTCTTCGGTGCGTCTATGAGGTCACACGGGCGGTCCAATGCCCCGTAATAGGAATCGGGGGGATCACCAACGCAACGGATGCCCTGGAGTTTTTGCTGATCGGGGCCGGCGCCGTCCAGGTGGGGACCGCAAATTTCATAAATCCCGTCGCCGCGGTCGAAATAATCGATGGAATAGAGCGCTTTCTCAAGGTGGAAGGAATTACAGGCATAAAAAGCTATATCGGCAGACTTGATACAAGCTGCCTTTTTCCTTTTGCCGAGGAGCTGTGCGCGGCCATCGAATCGGACATTTCTTAGAGCGGGACAGTAGATCAAATAGTGTATTTCACTTGCGTGCACTTGCGGCTAAGACGCGTTGCTCCGATCAGTGCCGCGTCATTGCCCAGGCGGCTTCGCAAAATGACCGCAGCACCGGGATCGAGCATCGAAGAGTTTTGAGCAAGGGTTTTTTCCAACGAACCAATGAAGAGGTCCCATGCTGAGCTGACTCCCCCTCCTATGACCGCGTGCCTGATTCCGAGGGCCGAGAAGATGTTTGCCAGGCAAATCCCCAGCGCCCAGCCCATCTTATCGAACAGTGCCATCGCGGCGGGGTCTCCTTTTTTTGCACAGGCATAAATGGTGTGCGCGCTGAGTTTTCCATCCCTGTCGAGCTCATGAAGCGGGCCTTCTTTTAGCTTTTGGCCGCAAACAGCTTTTCTTGCGCCTGATATGAGCGCACGCGCCGAAGCGAACGCCTCCAGGCACCCCTTCGACCCGCAGGGGCAAACCGGCCCTCCGGGTTCCACGATCATATGGCCGATCTCCGCCGAAAACCCCAGGCCGTCTCCTTCCCACAGTTTTCCATTGAGAAAGAGGCAGCCTCCCGTACCAGTGCCCACTACTATCCCGACCCAGTTTCTGACTCCCCTGACGGCGCCCGCCCAACTCTCACCCAGGCCGAAAACGTTTGCGTCGTTTTCCATGCAAACCGGGATTTGCAGATTCCGCCCAAGTTCCTGCCCCAGGGGGTATCCATCAAGCACTGGAAGGTTCGGAGAAAATATCACCGAGCCGGTGGAACGGTCGATTTTTCCGGCGACCCCAAGCCCAATCGCGGCTACCCTCAGCCCCAGTTTGGCTGCTGAATGAACAAGTGCCCTGCACTGGGCCAGCAATTTTGCCGAAACCGCTTCGGCCCCCAGCTCTACGCGTACCTTCGCAGTCCGGGACTCGAGTATTTTTCCGGCATGGTTCACAAGGGCCGTCTTGAGGTTCGTCCCCCCGAGGTCGGCTCCGATATAGGCGATCTTTTCGATTTTTTTCATGATCCGGTTATTAGTCGCCTGGCGGTGTTTGGGAATCGGGACCCGCCTCGCGGAGCGCAGAGATCGGTTTGGGCGGCGCCTGCGGGGGAGATGCCTGCCCTTGACCTGTTTGGTTATCTGGGCAAAAACGTTTCGGGCACATAGAAGACGTAACTGTTTGCGAGAATGTCAAACTGGGAGTCTGTCTCCTTCTCTATGCCGGCCAAAAGGTCCTTTAGGGAAGGAGCGCTGCTGATGGTATCGATAAAGACGCCGGGCTTATAATGCTCGGCGTGAAGCGGAAGCAGAAAATTTCGGACGTTTCCCTTCCAGGAGACGTTCAGTTGTTCGCGCTCCTCGTTTATGATTTTGAAAAACCTTCTCACCAGGTCGGTTCGCAAAACGGGGGATGGCGCCTTGGTAACGCACTCCATGAGCCCCGCCAGCCGGTAGAGGCGGCGCATGCGGCTTTCATCTTCCCGAAACCTGAAAAGCCACAGGCTTGTGTAGTGATAGCCGCCGTCCAGGGTAATATGATTTGGGACAAGCGTTATAGGGGGCCTGTCCGGGGTTGTCTTCCGGCGCTGGGCTTCCAGTTTTGCAGATTCTTCCCGCGTGCACAAAATAGCGCTTCCCGATAGCCACTCGCCTTTGCGAAACTCGAGCGGAGACATCGCGATCAGGTTGTGTCCCGGTTTAAATCTTGAAGATAGGTCGATGATATCTGCCATTCTCTTCCCGCACGCTCAAAAAAAGACGGAATTCATCGAGATGGAAGAAGCCCGATTTGGACGCTCCGTTCGAGGCGTCCGGACTTCTGCCTGGCAAGGCACGCGCCGCAGGGGGCTGGATCGAGCGCTAATTTATAAAAACGCTCCTGTAGAAATCCACATGTTCGATTACCGAACCAGCGCCTCTGGCAACGGCGGTAAGAGGGTCTTCGGCGATGTTGACTTTGAGCTTGGTGTTTTCACTAAGAAGTCTATCGAGGCCCTTTAGTAGCGCTCCTCCACCGGCAAGCCAGAACCCGCTGTCGTGAATGTCGGCGGCAAGGTCAGGCGGGGTTTTCTCAAGCGCCCGCCTCACGGCATCAACGATTGCCTCTACCGTTTCCTTCATAGCTTCGCGGATTTCTGCGTCAGTTACTGTAAAAGTCTTAGGGATGCCCGACAGAATTTCCTTGCCGGTGATCTCCATCGTCTCAGGTTTATCCGCAGCCATTGCCGAACCTATCCTCACTTTCACAGATTCGGCCAGCATCTCGCTTATTATCATCTGGCGCTCGCGCTGGGCGTAGCGCATAATCGATTCGTTGGCCTCATCGCCCGCCACCCGCACCGATTCGCTGTAGGCCACGGTGAACATGGAGATTACAGCGACCTCGGTGGTACCTCCCCCGATGTCCACCACCATATTTCCACGGGGCTGGTCAATGGGAAGTCCGGCCCCGATAGCCGCAGCCATCGGTTCTTCGATCAGGTGTATGTATCTGGCGCCGGCTTGTCCGGCGGCCTCGATTACGGCCCTTTTCTCAACGGAAGTGACCCCGGTGGGGACCGCGACGACAAGCCTGGGGCGAAAGATGTGGCGCTTGGTCAAAACCTTTGCCAGGAAATACTTGATCATCACTGCAGTTACCTCGAAGTCGGCAATTACACCGTCTTTGAGCGGGCGAATGATTACAATTCTGTGGCTGTGTCTTCCTATCATATTTCTTGCTTCATGGCCTACCGCTATAACCTTGTGGGTATCGTGGGTTATGGCCACAACCGATGGTTCGTTAAGCACGATCCCTTTGCCCCGCATGTAGATGAGTGTGTTTGCCGTGCCCAGATCCATCGCCAGGTCTTTTGAGAAATAGGACAGAAGAAACCCAAGCATAGTGTATGACCCTTCTATTTGATCTTTCCAGCGTAACTGCTAATCGCAGTGCACCACGCCTAGCGCGTACACTGCGTTCTGCTCTGCGCGGTGAACCGGTGTCTTTTTCGCTGAGTCTATAGATAATGAATCAGCCGGTCAACTGTTTATGAGTTGGCTTTTTCAGGTTTTAGTCCAAAGGCCGAAAAGAGCCGCTGGTTGACAAGGGGCCAGAGGTCATCTATTTTTGCCGCATCCTGTGGGAAACCGGCCGCAGAGATATAGGGATAGAGCCTGACCCCCCTGATTCCTTTGAGTGTGATTTTCCCGTGGCCGGCAAGCTCGGCAAGCTGGCTTTGGGCCTCCTGGACGGTCGTTTCGGCAAACAATACGCCAAAGCGGTTTTGCGCAAGCTGCCCGACCAGAACCCCCGGAGGCAGGGCGTCGCAAAGAGATGAGGCCAGCTCGCGCTGAAGCTGCCTTATCCTTTTGGGCAGGACTTTGGTGGTAAGTATCTGCCAGGGTTCGAACTGAATGAGCCCCAAGGTAAATGGAGCGTTTGACTGCATAGAGGTGTGAAAGATACCTTCGACTCTTGATTCGAAGGCCGTGGCGCTAAACAGACCCGTGCAGGAATCGTATGAGTTCAGGGCCTCGTTTTCTTCCTTGTAATAGATCTGCTCGATCATGAGCAAGAGAAAATGAAAGCCGTGCCCTACGGCGCGCTCTGAATCGACGTTCCAATCGAGCACCTGCCGAGACAGGAAAACGAGAGCAAGTTCGTATCCGAGTGAACTCTGAGCACGCATTCCCCAGACCGTGCCCTGATGAGGGAGATTCTCGCCCGGAGCAAACAGGTAGTGGTCCGATGTGGATGGATTGAGGCGTATGATGAGCAGGTTTTTCTGGTTGTGAAAGACCCAGCCGATCAGCCCCTGTTTTGCAGAAAAACTCTGAGTCACCAGGCTTTTTGGCGTATTTGCCGTGCAGCCCAGGATGCGATAAGTTTTCTTCTCGGGATCTTTCAGGACCAGAAAGCCGTAATCCATGCCAAGTATCTGCGACCACTCGGTAGCGAATATCCCGCAGTAGTTATCAAGGGCGTAGTTCTTGAAGGCGACTTCGTCGAGCCGGTTTAACACCTCAAATATCCTGGCGTAATTTTCCTGCCGTTCTTCGGCTTGCCGGTATTTCAAATACCCCCCGAGAAGTTCGGCGAACTCATTTATCCATTTTTGCTGCTTGTGGTTAAATCCCCAGCCATATTTCGTATCGACGTAGAGAATACCCGCTCCGCCCGCAACCGGAACAGCATAGAGCCCCTTTATGTGAGATTCGCCTTCCCGGTAGAAAGGAAGTGTAAGGGGTATGGATGAGGTCGCCTCATGGAGCTTATCGAGGTGAATTGTTTGCCCTGCTTTTTGCACTTGGGCAAGTATCCCGCTGCCTTCCAGAGGAAGCGAAATCTGGGCCGGAATGAACTTGCTCAGGCTTAGCACTGCGGCAAGATTTAGCTGGCGGTTTCTTTCATCGAAAATAAAAAAAGCTGTGGTATAAGCTTCGAGAATATTGGACAGAAGATTTACCAGCGGCTGATAGGGGTTGGAATCCATATGCCTACTCGATTCTAAAGGTTCCTGGGGGAAGATTTTCGTTCGCCGCAGGTGGCTTGCACCAAAAGAATTCTTTTAAAGCGACAAAACAAAAACCCCGGATCCTGTTTTTGCCTGGAGATTTTCCGGTATGATACAATTGTGCCAAGAAGTATCTTTTTAGTACTGGAACCGGAGTTGTCTGTCAATAGGGTTGAGTTGCTGGAGAAACGGGTGAGCAAAATCGCGATTTTACCGGATATTCTGTGTAACCAGATCTCCGCCGGCGAGGTTGTCGAACGCCCTGCGGCGGTGGTAAAAGAGCTCATTGAAAACAGCATCGATGCTCAGAGCTCGAGGATTTCAGTAAGCCTGATCGATGGAGGACGCCGGGAAATTCGGGTAGTGGACAACGGGTGCGCGATGAGCGCCGAAGACGCGCTGATGTCGCTCGAGAGGCATGCGACGAGCAAGATCAGGTCTGCCCAGGATTTGAATTCAATATCATCTCTTGGATTTCGTGGAGAGGCTATTCCGTCGATTGCGGCTGTAAGCCGCTTTGAGCTGAGCACTCGAGAACATGAAGCCATTTGCGGAACGTGCATTAGAGTTGAAGGAGGCGTAATAAAAGATGTTCGCGAAAAGGGGTGTCCTCCGGGCACTCAGGTGCTCGTGCGCGACCTTTTTTACTGTGTTCCTGCAAGGCGCAAGTTCCTGCGTAGAGCCGAAACCGAGCTTGCTTACATCACAGACCTGTTCTTGCGCATTTCACTGGCAAACCCCCAGATCCACCTGCAACTGCAAAGCCAGGAAAAGTTGCTGTGCGATCATCTGAGGTGCGACGGCCTACTCCACAGGGCCACACAGGTGCTGGGACCTGACATTGCAAGGTCGCTTACTCCGATCGATTTTGAAAAAAACGGAATAAGCGTTTCAGGTTTTCTTGCGCCTCCCGACGTCCAGAGAACGAACAGCCAGAGCCTTTTTCTTTATGTGAACGGCAGGGCCGTCTGGGACAGGCTTCTTCAGAGGGTTGTTCTGACGGCTTATGAAGCCCTGATCCCCCGTGGAAAATATCCGGTCGCCGTTATTTTTGTGGGAATTTCGACTGCGGATGTGGACGTAAACGTTCATCCTGCAAAAAGAGAAATCCGGTTTAGAAACCCCGGCGAAGTGATATCGATTGTGCGGGCCGCCCTTTTCGAGGCGCTTTCAACGATTCGCCCGAATTCATACGGATTTTCGCGGCAGGAGGGCGGAATTTTCGAAAGGAGGCACGCGGCAACTCGTGTGGGAATGGCGTCCGAAGGTCAGGCGCCCTTCGGTTCCGGAAGCTGGTCCCAAAGGAACATCGAGTCCGCCTCGCACCCCGGATCAAGTCCGGGGCAGGCTTTGATCCGTGGTGCAACTGGATTTATCGGACCCGCTCAATCACTTCGACATCCAGCTTCCGGTATATCCACGAGTGCAGATGTACCCGCAGGGGCGCCCGGCCAGGGAACCTTGACTGGAGGGCCGCCTTATCCTGCGGTCCAAGCTGAGATGAATGCGGGACCATTTGCCTATTCGAACCTCAAGTTTCTTGGGCAGCTTGCAAACTCTTTCATCCTGCTTGAAGCCCCAAACGGCCTTGTTCTGATAGACCAGCACGCGGCCCATGAAAGGATAGTCTTCAACGGCCTGAGCAAGAAGAAGACAAAGGCCGCTCAGCTTCTTGCCCGGCCCGCCGTTGTGGACCTTTTGCCAAAAGAAGCCGTGATGCTCGAGAGCCTGGTCCCCTCCCTGCGCGATCTTGGATTTGAAATCGAGCCTTTCGGAGGAAGCAGTTTCGCCATACATGCAGTCCCGGCCAGTCTATCTGAGTTTAAACCCGAACAGATACTGCGCGACTATCTGCGGTATGCCGAAGAGGAGTGTCCGGCAGATGAGGGCGAAATCCGGCTTGGCCTTGCCAGGGTTGCCTCCTGCCACGGATCGGTGAGGGCGGGCCACAGGCTTAAAACAGAAGAAATAAAGCACCTGCTCGAATTGCTCGATTCGATTGACACCCCTTTTACATGCCCGCACGGCCGGCCGCTTTCATACACTTTGACATATGAGCAAATTTTCCGACTTTTCAAAAGAAGCTGAGCAGGGGGGCGCTATCCCGCTGATTCTACTTGCCGGGCCCACCGCGGCGGGCAAGACTTCCCTTTCGATCGAACTCTGTGCCCGGATTTCAGCCGAAATAGTAAATGCCGATTCAATGCAGGTTTACCGCCGCATGGAAATCGGGACCGCAAAACCAACTCTTGAACAACGGCGCATTGTCCCCCACCACCTGATAGACGTTGTCGACCCCGATGAGCCTTTCGATGCGGCACGGTACCTAAGCTTTGCCGGCCCGGTAATCGAAGATATACAAAAACGCGGCAAGCTCCCCCTGGTCGTGGGAGGCGCAGGCCTGTACATGAAGGTCCTGACCCTGGGACTATGTCCGGGACCTCCCTCTGACCCCGAAGTGAAAAGAAGGCTTACTGCCGATGAAGAGTCTAAGGGCCTGGGACAGCTCTACGGCGATCTTTTGCGGATTGACCCCGAATTGGCGGCAAGAATTCACCCTAACGACCGGCAGCGAATTATTCGGGCGCTCGAGGTCTTTTATCTGGGAGCAGTTCCATTATCCACCCTGCAGAAGGGCCACGGTTTCAAGGAGCAGATTCTCCCCGCGATAAAGGTCTTTATCAGCCGGGAGCGGGAGGTGCTCTACGAAAGGATAAACCGCAGGGTCGACCGGATGATTGAATCAGGCCTCAAAGAGGAAGTGGAAGGGCTCCTTGCCATGGGCTACCCGGCGGAGCTTAAATCGATGCAGTCGCTCGGATACAGGCAGATGGCCGCTCACATTGAGGGCGCCATTTCGATCCAGGAGGCGGTCTGTCAGATAAAGCGCGATACACGCCATTACGCCAAACGTCAGATCACCTGGTTCCGGGGCGACAGCGAGTTTAGACCTTTTGACGCCGACGATGTCGAGGGAATACACAATTATATCCGGCGGGCAATTGAGCAATTGAGCACACCAGGGATGGTTCATGAGAACACGCGATGAGATCAAGTTCGTACACATGATGAATATCGCCAAATCCGAATTAAATTAGTCCTAGAGAATGCAATATGAGAAAACTCGAATGTCAGGGAGGCAATTCACTATGGTCAGAAAGTGCGTCTTAATACTGCTCTGTGCGCTTGTTGTGAACCTTCTTATAGGACCTGTTTGCCGGTCGGACCTCAGTGCCATCCCGCCCGGGGAGTCCGAAGCCAAAGCTGCGCTGGAAAAATCCCCGAGGCATCACGAATGGGTGAACATCCCCATTGCGGGCTCGCAGACTAAGTTGAGTTCTTTCATAGTCTACCCGGAACGTAAGGATAAGGCGCCGGTAGTTATTGTCATCATGGAAATATACGGCCTGACCGACTGGCTCCGTGCCGTCACTGACCGTTTGGCCGCAGAGGGCTTTATCGCTGTTGCGCCGGACTTGCTCTCGGGCCTCGGACCGGGCGGTGGAGGCACCGAGGCTTTTGCGAGCCGCGATGATGTCGTTAAGGCTGTAAGTGGTCTTTCATTGCCTCAGGTTGCGATCATGTTGGATGCAGTAAAAGACTGGGCATCAAGCTTGCCGGCAGCCACCCAAAAGTTCGCAACGATTGGTTTCTGCTGGGGTGGCGGCCGGAGCTTCCAATACGCGGCTGTTCAGCCCAAACTTGGCGCGGCAGTGGTCTATTACGGAGTGTCCCCTCCGCTTGACGCGTTGGGGACTATAAGTGCGCCGGTGCTTGGCCTTTACGGCGAGGACGATGCCCGTGTGGTCAGTACGGTTACGCCTGCTGAAGAGAAGATGAAAGAGCTTGGGAAGAGCTATACCACGCATCTTTACAAGGGTGCAGGGCATGGTTTTCTAAGAGCGCAGGCGGAGCGTAACGGGGCGAATCTTGAAGCCTCACAGCAAGCATGGCCTGCTACAATTAAATTTTTGAGGCAAAACCTGGAGTAAAGTCAGGGCCGGCCCGTGTCGTGAAATATGGTTCGGATGTCTTGGGGAAGGTAGAGCTGAGCGAGGCTGAGATCATTGTCGCAGGCGGCAGGGGCATGAAAAAGGCCTTGAACTATGTTATAGTCGAAGACCTGTTCAAATTGTAAATCGGATGTCAGATATCGGGAAAAGAAAGTATCTTCTTATATCGCTCTGTTAATCTAGAGGAAACGGAAAGATCGGGGAATCATGGATCACTTGCAGGAAGTACCGGGAGAAGAGAGCATTTTGCACAACATACCTCAGGGACTCCTGGTCTCGCTTTTGGATAACCCTTACGAAAGTCTGATACTGGTGGATGCCGACGGCATCGTTCGGTTTATGAGCAGTTCAACTGAAGGCGTATATCCGGTTGCGCACCTGGATGCCGTTGGCCGCCATATCAGTGAAGTGAGCCCTGAAAGCAAACTTCCCAGAATCCTTGAGACGGGTAAGGCCGAAATAGGCAGGGCCATGATGCTCAAAAACAGTAACCGGGTGATTGCGCGTATCCCGCTAATCAGGGACGGCCGGGTGATCGGAGCGTTCGGAAAGCTGATGTTCTGGACGCCAAAGAAGCTTAAGGAACTTTACGATCGCATCGATACGCTGGAAAAACACCTTGATTATTTTAAGGAAGAATTAAATCACAGGTGCGGAGTCCGGTATAGTTTCGACACAATCGTAGGCAAGTCGGATCTGCTCAAACAGACGATCGACCTGGCCCGGCATGCGGCGGAAACCGATTCGCCGGTAATGATTACCGGGGAATCCGGGACTGGAAAGGAACTGTTTGCCCATGCTATTCACCAGGCCGGCCGGCGTAGGGACAGCAGCTTTATAAAAGTCAATTGCTCTTCCATCCCGGCGGATCTATTCGAAGCAGAATTGTTCGGGTATGAAGGGGGATCTTTTACCGGCGCCCGCAAAACCGGTAAGCCCGGAAAATTTGAACTTGCCGACAAGGGCACCATATTTCTGGACGAAATCGGTGAGATGCCCCACACTATGCAAGTCAAACTGATGCGTGTTCTCCAGGAAAAGGAAATTGACCGCATAGGCAGCAGCAGACCTCGGCAGGTAGATTTTAGAATCATCTGCGCCACGAATCGCGACTTGGAAAAAATGATAAGCAATGGTGGGTTTCGCCTCGATCTTTACTATAGGATCAATGTTATCAACATTAAATTGCCCGCCTTGCGTGAATTAAGAGAGGACATCCCACCGATTTTCGTTCATTTTCTTGAGGAACTGAGCCGTGAAAGGAATCGCAGAGTCCCCGGTGTGGTACCTGAAGCGGTGGAGTTGTTGAAAAACTATGCCTGGCCTGGCAACGTTCGTGAGCTCAGAAATATTGCCGAGCGCGCCATGATATTACCGGGGGGAGAAGTTATTGAACCTGGAGACCTGCCACTGGCGTTGCGCATTTCGACGACTTGCCCTCAAACGCGAACAGAAGAGCCGATATCCTCGTTAAGGGACTTGTTGGAGGTGACCGAGCGCCGCGCAATTGTCGACACCTTGCAAAAGTCGGGCAACAGTAGGGCCAAGGCCGCTAAAATTCTAGGAATTCACCGGACCGGCTTGTATCAGAAGATGAAAAAATACAACATCGATTAAGGGTTTGTCCGTAAATAAGCCTCATGCCGGCGTGCATTCGCGCAGCATCCATGCATAGTGATGGACCTGTATGTATAGAAATCGTTACATGTAGATCATTTTATGCATGTGCGAAAAAATAGTAATGATTACCTAAAGTTGTCCAACAATGCCGGAGGCTCTCGTAGCGTTTTCTATGCATCTCCGCCCCGCCCCGGCTGGCCAGATATTCTTTATTGGCGGCTAATGCGCTGCGCTAGGTGGCAGTTGTGAGTCATAGGAGCCATCCAGGCCCATTGGCAAAGCTTTTGCTAACTGTGCTGATTCTGCTGATCGTTGACCTGTGCCGCGATGTTGCTGCTTGAGGATTGGGCCGTCCAAATTCCGGCATTCGACTGTGTACCGTCCCATCTCTGCGTAAATGTTTGAACAAAAGTGCATTGAAAAGTTACGTGTCAAAGGAACCAATTCCATTAACGCTTGATAATAATTCGCCAATCCGAGGAGGAATGATGCTGCACGAGTCGTCAGAAAACCTGGTGGGCAGTACAACAGCAGTCCCGTGGGAGAAGGTGCCGGCCAAAGGATGGATTACCACCTTTGCGGGTATGTCTGTAAATTTATGTCTTGGAATACTCTATGCCTGGAGTGTGTGGAAAGCTGCATTGCTGGCAAATAAAGACCATGTTGCCGGATCGGTAATGCAGGGCATAAATGCCGGCTGGACATACATGACCGATGCCCAGGCCACATGGGCTTATTCCATATGCGGCCTGGTGTTTGCTACGTTTATGGTCCCGGGTGGGCGCATTCAGGACAAGCTCGGCCCCAGGGTGAGCGTCACCGTCGGCGGGCTGTCTCTGGCGCTCGGATGTATCATCGCCGGCTATATGCGCACTTATACGGGTTTGATTATCGGATTCGGTATCTTTGGCGGCATCGGCATGGGAATAGGCTATGCCGCCCCAACCCCAGCGGCTGTTAAATGGTTCGGACCACATAAGCGAGGCTTGGTCGTGGGGCTGGTCGTGGGCGGATTTGGGGGAGCGGCAATCTATATCTCGGCGCTGGCCGGCTGGCTCATTAAATCATACGGAATCAGCAACAGCTTCTTCATTATGGGGATCATGTTCGCTGTAATAGTCATCATTGCGGGCAGACTTCTCTACTCGCCTCCGGAGGGATACGCGCCGCCGGCCGCTCCCATGAAGTCCAGGATCTCCAAAAGGCATTCCATTACTTCATCTGACTGGGAAACCCGGGAGATGGTGAAGACCTGGCAGTTCATCGCCCTTGTCATAATGATCGGCGGTAGTGCTCAGGCCGGCTTGCTGGTCATTGTAAATGCCACCCCCATGCTTTACAAAACTGCATCCCACCTTGTCTTTTTTGCCGTCCATGCATGGATGCTCGCTTCTTACGGAGGTATCGTCAATCTTTCCGGCCGTGTCGGAACAGGCTTCTATTCGGATAAGATCGGCAGGAAGAATGCCTACATCCTCAACGGCATATTCGCTGCCGTCTGTCTTTTCCTCATGCCCTTCATCATGAAATCCGGAAATGTTCTGCTCCTTTTCCTGGTTGTGGGTATAGCCTACTGGCAGTACGGCGGCACTTTATCCTTGATGCCGGCTATTACCGCAGACTACTTTGGGCAGAAAAACCTGGGCTTCAATTACGGCATAGTCTTCCTTGGAGGGGGGATCAGCTTCCTTATGCCGGAAATCGGCGCTTTTATCAAGGACGCTACCGGGAGCCTCGACTATGCTTTCTACATGTCAGGTGCGGTTCTAGTAATCGCCGTGGCAGCCTGCGTCATTATCCGGCGGCCTGTCAAGGCAGGCGAAAAGCTGGATTTAGCGGTCGCGGGCCCGGGACTGTAGCCCTCCGGACAGTAATCGGCGGTACAAAAAAGGGTGGGCACGAAGTTGTGCCCACCCTTTTTACGTCATCACCAACGGCAAAAACTGAAGCCGGCTATTCTATCTTATTGGTCCTGGTCCATATATTCTGCTTTTGGGCATCTTTTATGAGTTCATCCCTAAAGTCCGGGTGAGCAATATTTATAAGCATTTCCGCACGCTGCCAGACGGACTTTCCCATGATATTTGCTTTGCCGTATTCGGTAACGATAAACATGGGCATCGTTCTGGGCGCTGTAACAATGTTTCCCGGGGTTATAAAGGGAAGAATTCTTGAAACCGTGCGCCCATCTTTCAACAGGCGCGTGGATGGCATGCAAATAAAGGATTTGCCCCCCTTTGACAACCATGCTCCATTTGTGAAATCCAACTGGCCACCCGTTCCGGAAATCTGGTGAAAGTCGGCCGATTCGGAGCATACCTGTCCGCAAATGTCGGCCACCAGTGCATTGTTGATCGCCACCTGTTTATGATTGAGGCCGATTTTTTCGGGGTTGTTGGAAATGTCCACCGGATAAGTGGCGCATGCAGGATTATTGTCGAGAAAATCATAAAGACGTTGGGAGCCCAGAGCAAAGGTATATACCATCTTATATTTTTGCCTGGTCTTGCAGCTTCCGGTGATTTTTCCCTTCTCGAAGAGATCGACGAAAGCGTCACACATCATTTCGCTATGGACACCGAGATCTCTTAGATCGGATTCCGCAAGCATCTTGCCAACGTAATTAGGCAGCCCGCCAATTCCCAACTGGAGCGTGCAGCCGTCCTGGAGTTCCTCCACAATGTGTGAGGCTATGCTTTTTTGAACGTCCGTTGCGGGTATATCCTGTGGGAAAACGGGCATATCGTAATTATCCGATTCCACGACATGGGTGACTTCGGATATGTGTACACTTTCCTGCTCTCCTCCCAGGCAGACCGGCACCTTATTGTTCACTTCCACTACAATCTGGTCTGCCACGTCGCACAAAGCCCGTTGATAGGAACAGGAGGTGCCGAAATTAAAGAAACCATGATTATCCATGGGGGCAGTCTTAAGAAAAAATACTCGAGGATGTGGTGCATGCCCGTTACGAACGGTTGCAGGAGCATTGCGGTACATTCCGGCGATGTGCATGCATCGGTCACCCAGTTTCCTGTCGTAAGAACTGAGAAATGAGCTGTGATATATGAAGTGCTCATACTTGGGGTCCACTTTTGCAACCTCAATTGCATGGAGCGGGCAGACGCCTCTTACCTTGACATCGCGAAGCTCGTCTTTCCTTTTGGCAAGGGCCTCATCGAGGCGCCGGGGAGCCATGGCGAAATGGCCGTATGCCACCCAATCCCCTGAACGAACCACTGTTGCTGCTTCTTCAGCCGACACCAGTTTTTGCCTGTACTCACTGACGTAATTGCTTGCCATCCCTAAAAGCTCCTCTTGCGTCAAAGAGAGGTGATCATTGCAGGTCCTGCTGCATTTGATTGCATCAGGGACATTTCACGGGTCTAAGAAGTTCTTATCAGGAAATAGTCATTTCCCTTTGAAGACAGGCTTGCGCTTTTCGAGGAAAGCGGCGAACCCTTCTTTGCGGTCCTCGGTTTGGCCGACGGCCGAACTGCCCTCTGCTTCCACCTTCAATCCTTCATCCACCCCTTCGTAGAGTCCGGCCGCCATGGCCTTGAGCACCCAGCGAACAGCTATTGGAGGCCGTTGGGCCAGTTCCCCGGCAAATGCGAGAGCGTCGCGCCTCAAAGTTTCCGGGGCCGACAACCTGTTCACCAAACCGGCCTCAAGGGCCTCTGCCGCTGAGAGCCTCCTGCTGAAAAGAATCATGTCGAGGGCCTTCGATCTTCCCACCAGCCGCGGCAGCCGCTGGGTCCCACCCCACCCGGGAATGATTCCCAGGTTGAGTTCAGTGAGTCCTATCCGGGCATTGGGATCGTCGGTCATAATCCTGAAATGACAGGACATTGCCAACTCGAGCCCTCCACCCAGTGCGAACCCGTTGATGGCGGCGATTACCGGTTTAGCAAAACGATCGATGCGCCTCCAGATCTCGCGCGCCATGGGGCTGGTTGTGCCGGAGTTGGCGGCATCCTTTACATCGAATCCGCCTGAGAACATTTTTTCTCCCGCCCCGGTGATGATGACCACACGAATCTGGTCATCGGCCTCGACCCTGTTCAAAGATTGTTCGAATTCCCTCACAGTGGCCAGGTCCCAGGTATTGGCCGGAGGATGGTTTATGATTATGGTTGCAATATGGCCTTCTTCTTCAAGAATTATGTTTTGGCTGCTCATGTCGCCTCTTCCTCCGATTGATTCACTTTTACACCAGGTTTTCCCAAATCATCGCATATCCCTGGCCTCTGCCAACACACATGGCGCTCAGCCCATATCGCGCCCGGGGGTTTTCCTTGAAGAGTCCGAGCAAGAAAGCCACGAGGCGCGGTCCCGACGAGGCAAGCGGGTGCCCATAGGCGATCGATCCACCCCAGATGTTGACACGGGGGTCATCGGGCCGAAGTCCCAGGTTGATCAGGTTGTGCAGGGCTTGTACGGCAAATGCTTCGTTTAGCTCGATTATATCGATATCTTCCATTCTCAATTCGGCCTTTGCCAGCGCCTTTTTGACCGCCGGCACCGGGGCGGTCCCCATAACCCTGGGATCGACTCCTGAAACACCACTTGCCACCCATCTCATTTTACCGGCCAGCCCAAGTTCCAGGGCTTTGTCCTGGCTCATGAGCAGTACTCCGGCGGCGCCGTCATTTAGCCCTGAGGCATTCCCCGGGGTTACCCGGCCGTTTTCTCTAAAAGGCGTCTTAAGGGATGCCAGCCCTTCCATGGTTGTTGCTGGCCGCGGTTGCTCGTCTTTATCGGCCAGTAGTCTGACGCCGTCGGCAAGCTCAACCTCGATGGGTATAATCATGTCCTTCATCCTGCCTGACTTGATGGCAAGGTCGGCCTTATTCTGGCATAAAACGGCATAGGCATCGGCCATTTCCCTGGTGATCGCAGGATAGCGGTCATGAATATTTTCGGCTGTCATTCCCATGCTGAAAGCCGATTCGTCGCCCATGACCTCTATCGAGCGCGGATGCGGGTCTCTCATGAAGCCCATGGGCAAGTGCCCCATGTGCTCGACGCCGCCTGCGATGACACAGTCTGCTGCCCCTGCGGCAATGAAGTTTACACCGAAATTAACTGCTGTCAGCCCGCCTGCACACATCCGGTCAACCGAACAGCCTGGAACTCCCCATCCCCAGTCCGCCAGCATTGGGAGCATCCGCCCCAGGGTCCCGCCTTGCTCTTTCATCTGGTTGGTAACGCCCCAGATTACATCTTCGACCAGGGCGGGCTCCGCCGGCGGATTGCGGTCGATAAGGGCCTTGAGCAGGGGAATACACAGGTCCTCTGCGCGGGTTCTCCAAAACATGCCCTTTTCCCCGGCCTTGCCAAATGGGGTTCGAAGCGCATCTATAACGACAACCTCTTTAAGCTCTCTTCGCATAACTTATCACCCTCAGTAGTCCATTCCACAAATTTCGTGACGTATTGTGATTGCAGCCGGCCAACGGTAGTAGGGCGGGCGCCGACTTATCGCGCCCGCCGTTTTGCATCTGCTGAGGCTAAAAAGCCTTTTCGGGCATCTCAATCACTTCCCGTCCATGCCGGAGGCATGACTCGATTGTCGCAAGAGTATGGGGCAACGTCATGTCTACGAAGTAGGTAGCCTGTAAAACTTTTCCGCGATAGAAGTCATAATCCTCCCCCTGCTTTTGGGAGGGTTCATAAGCAATAATCGCCAAATCGATCAGCCTCCAGGCCATGGTCACCTCGCTGAACGCCAGCAGGGCCGGATAAGTGTAGGATGCCCAGTGTAAAGGATCACTATCCATCCTTTTGGTCATTTCCCCGGCAGCTTCCCATAGGCGGGCGGCAACTCCTGCGATCGCGCGGACCCTGTCTCCCAAAGCGGGATGTTCACGATGCCGCAGGCAGAATTGTTCAATCTCGCTCTTGAATTCGTTAAAGGCGGCCCCGCCGTCCATCTTCATCTTGCGTCCCATCAGGTCCATGGACTGGATCCCATTTGTACCCTCATAGAGAGACATGATTTTTGAATCTCTGAGGTACTGCTCCACTGGATAATCACTGCAAAACCCATATCCACCGAGGCACTGTATGGCTGTCTCACATACGCGGAAGCCCATATCCGAACAGTAAGCCTTGGCGATCGGGGTCAGGAATTCAACAAGATTGCGGTAATGCACCTTTTCCTTACCGTCTGGAAGCTCTGAGGAAAGCTCCACCCAATAGGCGCATGTATAGAGTAAGGATCGCATGCCGTCCACCACGGCCTTCATCCAGAGCAGCATGCGCCGGACGTCGGGATGGTCTATAATAGGCACATACCCGGGCTTTTTTCCCGCAAGGCTGGAGCCCTGGATGCGTTCTGTGGTGTACTGCAACGCGTTCTGGTAGGCCGTGCTGCCTAGGGTCATGCCGCTTACCCCTGTATTGATGCGGGCGGCGTTCATCATCTGAAACATAGCAGCCAGGCCTCTGTTTTCCTGGCCGCAAAGATATCCGATACATCCGTCATTATCACCGAAGATGAGCTGGCAGGTGGGAGAGGCATGCAAACCGAGTTTTTTCTCGACACCTCCGCAAAGGACATCGTTTGGCTCTCCCAACGACCCATCGGGCAGGATCCTGATTTTGGGGATGACAAAGAGTGAAATCCCCCGGACCCCCTCAGGCGCGCCCTCGATCCGGGCCAACACAAGGTGAATGATGTTCTCGGTGAGATCGTGGTCGCCCCAGGAGATGAATATTTTGTTGCCCTTAATCTTGAAATGGTCCCCCTCCCTGTAGGCCGTGGTTCTCAGAGCGGCAAGGTTTGACCCGGCGTTCGCCTCGGTAAGGGCCATGGTCCCGGCCCATTTGCCGGAATACATGTTGGCGACGTATAGTTCCTTTAGTTCCTGTGTCCCGTAGCTTTCGATGAGGTGTCCCGCGCCATGGGTAAGGCTTGGGGCCATGTTGAAAGACTGGCACGCGCCGTACATGAAATCATTGATAACGATGCTCATCATGCGCGGGAAGCCCTGGCCGCCGTATTCGGTGTCCTCTGAGGGCGCTACCCACCCATTTTCGGCGCAAACTTCAAAAGCCTTCTTGAACTCGGGCGCGCACCTGACCTGTCCGTCTTCATAAACGACGCCCCATTTCTCGCCGATTTCCTGAAGGGGAGAAATTTCGGTCCTGGCGAACTTGATGGCTTCGTTTACCAGCATATCAAGTGTTGCTTCGTCGAGTTCGCGGTAGCGCTCGAGCTCGCAAAGTTTCCCGTAATCGAGCTGGTCCTTCAGAATGAAAAAAATATCCCTTGGGTTTACCTTGTAGTGTGACATAGTTGTGCAATCTCCTTATCAAAAGTCTAATGTCGCGGACAAAAATCCGCAGATGGCGGGCGCAATGAAGCTTTGCCATGCCTACGTGCTGGATTTTTGCCCCGTTTTTCTCGTCCCATCTTCATTGTATTCGTACCAGCCTTTCCCGGTTTTTCGCCCGAGATGGCCGGCCTTGACCTTCCTTCTAAGCAAAAGTGGAGGATAGAAGCGCGGGTCGCCTGTTTCCCTGAAGGTTGCCATGAGTGCCCCATAAGACACATCCAATCCCACCATATCGCCCGTTTCAAAAATACCCATCTTACGGCCCAATGCCAAACGCACTCCCTTATCGATATCTTCTATGGTTGCGACGCCCTCTTCAACCAGTCTCATTGCTTCGATATTCGACGGCATATTTATACGATTGATAACGAATCCGGCGACGTCACGGTTTACGGTGATTGGTTCCTTGCCGATTTGAAAAACGAACTCCCTGCCTTTCTGCATCGTTTCATCGCTGGTGCAAATTCCCCTTATTACCTCGACTGCCTGCATCATCGGCACCGGGCTAAAAAAATGAATGCCAAGGACTCTTTCCGGGCGTCTGGTTACCGACGCCAGTTCCGTGATGGGAATGGCGGAAGTGTTGCTCGCGATCAGGGCATCACTCCGGCAAGTCCCATCGAGTATTTTGAATATATCCTGCTTCACCTCGATGTTCTCGAAAACAGCCTCGATAACCATGTCCGCTTCCACGGCGTCATCAAAGCCCCTCGCCACCCTGATTCGCTTAACTATCGTGTCCGCGTCCTCGGACAGTTTCCCCTTTTCAACCAGCTTGCCCACAGACCAGGCAATGTTTTTCATCGCCTTATCGAGCGCTTGTTCGGCCGCATCGGTTATCAGTACCTCAATGCCCGCCTGGGCACAGGTCTGAGCGATCCCGCTGCCCATCAATCCCGAGCCGACAACCATCACTTTTTGTACGCTCATCACTCTCCTCCATGTCTCATATTAATGAGGCACACACTGTAATCTTCATCCTGTATTGCATGCGCTTAGGTTAGCAATTACCCTGCCATGGTTTTTGGCAGACTGGGGCGCATATGGTTGCAAAGGGCAGTGCATTGACTCCTGCGGGCCTTTTTGCCGGTGATTGCCTCTTGAGGCAGGCCACCCGCAGTCCAGCCCATCGCGTCTGAAAGACGCGGTCCAATGGGGGCTGGCGCGGGTTTTACCACGAAAAGCACGGAGTTCTTTCACGAAGGGCGCGAAGTGGTCATCCCCTGCCAATGTTATAGCCACTTGCTTCATTTTTTGAGGCATTAAGTAATGTATGTAGCTTATAGTCTATCTTACGATCCAGCTGTGCGCATAGAAAGCGCTACCTCAACTTGTGTGCGCCGTTCAATAATTACTGAGATTACCCTGAGTTATCAGTGCATGTATAGAACACTCTACATGTAGAGATAACTATTCACTTTGATGTGAGTGGCGTAAGAAAGAAAATGGCCGATTTGAATCGACTCATTAATAACCTGGCGGCGTAGGCCGTGAGAGTGAAACTGTTCCTTCCGTGTTCCTAAAATTTTCTTGACAAGTGGAAAAAAGGTGATATAGGTTGAGGCTATAATGAATGACGATTCATTCATTATAGAATTGGGATGCACCCCTGGCCGTTCTTTTTCGCATCTGCCGCTCAAAGCTCCGCTGCGCATCCTGTTCAAATTCGATCGGTCCGTTGTGATTTTTGAAAGCATTTTCAGGGGATTTCCGATGCGTTTGAAAAAAGACGATAAACGCCTGCGCATTCTCGACTCGGCCATCAAGGTATTTGCGCATGAGGGCTTCTTTAGGGCCAAGGTCTCCCAAATAGCCAGTGAAGCTGGAGTCGCGCCCGGAACGGTATACCTGTACTTCAAGAATAAGGAAGACCTTCTCATTTCTGTTTTCGAGGAGAGGATGCAGGATATCAATTCGGAGTTTCGCTCGGCCATCGTGGAAGAGCAAGACGCCAGATCGCGCCTTGAATGTCTCGTGCGCATGCACCTGGCAGGGTTCCAGAGGCAGCCGGACCTGGCTGCCTGCTTCCAGGTCGAGTTGCGGCAGAGCAGCCGGTTCATGCGTGAAAACGTCAAAGGCGAACTTCAGCGGTATTTGGATTTGATCAGGGAAATCGTCGAGCACGGCAGGCGTGATGGATCGTTTCGAAATGAGCTTCCGGTGAGGCTGGTTACTCATCTTATTTTTGGGACCCTGGACGAGGTGGTTTCAACGTGGGTGTTGTCCGGCATGGAATATAACCTGGTCACCCTTACTGGTCCGTTGATGGACCTTTTTACCAACGGCATCGGTCAGGGTGTGGACTCTTTTGCACTGGATGGCGCGGTTGGTGGACGAACCGCGCAAACTATTTTGTCGGGGCTGCCGACAAGAAGGAGATAAGAATGAAACTGATTGCTGATGAAAGGGACATGAAATTTGTGCTCTATGAACAGTTGCGACTGGAAGGGCTGTGTAAGTCCCCTGTTTACGCCGATTTTTCACAGGAAACGTTTGACATGATCCTGGAGGAGGCCGCCAAACTGGCTGAGCGGGCATTCTATCCTTCGAACAAAAAAGGAGACGAGCAAGGCTGCCGTTTCGAGAACGGGCAGGTTAAGGTCCCGGATTCGTTCCACGAGCCATACCGGCTCTATAAGGAAGGGGGGTGGCTGGCAATGGCCGAATCGCCCGATGTGGGCGGCCAGGGCTTGCCTGTTGCATTGTCCACCGCGTGCATCGAAATGTTTGGCGCGGCCAACTGGGCGCTCCAAATGTACTCGGGGCTGACCCACGGGGCTGCGCGTCTTCTCCAGCAGTTCGGGACGCCGGAGATGCAGAAACTTTACATGGAAAATCTTTTCTCAGGCGAGTGGACCGGGACCATGTGTCTTACGGAACCCGGCGCCGGGAGCGATGTCGGAAATCTAAGGACCAGGGCGGAACGCCAGCCGGACGGAACCTTCAAAATCAGCGGCCAGAAGACGTTCATCTCCTCCGGGATGCACGATCTGACGGAAAACATTATTCATATGGTGCTCGCCAGGGTCGATGGATCGCCCAAAGGCACCAGGGGGATTTCGATTTTTCTCGTGCCAAGGCTGCGGGTAGACGAGAGCGGCGAAATGGCCGACAACGACGTGGTCTGCGTTGGGATTGAGCACAAGATGGGCATTCACGGATCGTCCACCTCCTCGCTAAACTTTGGTGAGAACGGGGGATGTGTAGGTTACCTCATGGGCCAGGAGAACAAGGGCATGCAAATCATGTTCGAGATGATGAACGAAGCCCGGCTCTTCGTCGGAATGCAGGGGCTGGCGCACGCCAGCACCGCCTACATGCACTCGTTGCAGTACGCCAAGGAACGCATCCAGGGCTCTCCGATCGAAAAAATGAAGGATGCGGATGCGCCCCGAGTGCCCATTATCGACCACCCGGATGTAAGACGCATGCTGATGTCCATGAAGAGCAGCACAGAAGGGATGCGGGCGCTCCTATATCTTGCCGGATACTGCATCGACCGTGTCAAGGTCGCTGAAACACAGGAGGAGAAAGAGCTTTTCCAGGGGTATGTGGACCTGATGATACCAGTTTGCAAATCGGTAGGAAGCGATTTGGGATTCAGGGTGTGCGAGACGGCCATCCAGGTCTACGGCGGCTACGGATATTGCAGTGACTACCCTGTCGAACAGTTTATGCGGGACTGCAAGATCGCATCGATCTACGAGGGAACAAACGGGATACAGGCGCTCGACCTCGTGGGCCGAAAACTTGCCATCAAGCAGGGACTGTTGTTCAAAAACGCATTAAAGGCCGCAGGCAGAATCCTGTCCAAAGTCAGGGAGAATTTCAACATGCGCGATCTTGTCCAGATTTACGACGAAGCGCAGGAAAGCCTGAGTCAGCTCACGATGTTTTTCGGGCTAAAGAGCATCACAGAAGATTTTCACGTGCCGATTCTCTACGCCAAACCTTACCTGGACATTTTTGGCGATGTGGCGATGGGATTTATGCTCATTTGGCAGGCACATCTGGCCGACCTCCGGCTGCAGGAAATCTACCAGGAACGCGGGGCAAAAGATGATGCCTCCCGGAAAAAGCTCCTCAGCGAAGATCGCAATGCCGCCTTCTATTTCGGCAAAATCGCCTCGGCCCGCTTTTTCTCAAACCAGGTCCTCACCCAAGTTTCCGGAAAGACGCGAGGAATAATGAACAATGACAAATCTCCACTCGAGATCCCCGTGGAGGGATTTGCGCTGGTCTAGAGTGAAAATTCAGATGCTCGTGAGGCGCGGATTGCGGACATTTTGATGCAAATTTCCGAGGTCTTTGCGCCCTGTGCGGTGGAACGGCGTTAATGCGATAGAAAAGGAGAACGGGCTAATGAAAGCCAGAGACGTTGTGGTGGTGGATGGAATCAGGACCGCCTTCGGACGTGCCGGAGAAAAAGGCTATTTCTGGCACACACGGGCCGACGACATGGTGGTGAAGGTGATCCGTGAGCTGCTCCGCCGTAATCCAAAAGTCAGGCCCGAGATGGTGGAAGAAAATGTCTGGGGCGCAACGACCCAGGAAGGCGATCAGGGATTGACCCTTGGGCGCTCGAGCGTAATCCTTTCCGGTTTGCCGGAAAGCTGCGCCGGATTCTCAGTGGACAGGATGTGCGCAGGGGGATTGACAGCAATTACGGCCGCTGCTTCCGAAATTGCCGTCGGAGCATGCGACGTTGTCATTGCGGGGGGTGTCGAACACATGGGACACCATCCCATGGGGGCGACCAGTGACCCCAATCCCCGGTTTCTCACCGACCGGCTCGTATCCGAAGACGCCCTTGTGATGGGCAGGACAGCGGAATGCCTTCACGACATGTTCCCCGATATAACCAGGGAGATGGCGGACGAATACGCCATGCTTTCGCAGAAGAAAACCGCCATGGCTAATGCGGAAGGCAAGATTCAGAAGATGATAGTTCCAATGACCGTCTATACCAGGGAAGGCTGGATAGTTGCCGACCGGGACCAGCAGCCGCGTCCGGACACGAACATGGCAGGGCTCCGGGACCTCAAGACGCCTTTTCGGGTACATGGAAAAGTGACGCCGGGCAATTCATCGGGTCTCAATGACGGTGCGGCCGGAGTTCTTATGATGAGCGCCGATAAGGCCGCCGAAATCGGAGTGGTTCCCCGAATGCGCCTCAAGGGCTACGCCTATGCGGGTGTGAAGCCTGAAATCATGGGCTATGGGCCGATTCCCTCTACTCGGAAAGCCCTGGCAAGAACCGGACTCAACATGAATGACATCGGGGCAATAGAGCTCAACGAGGCTTTCGCTGTCCAGTGTATTGTATTCATGAAGGAATTCGGGTTGAAGTTTCCCGATGACCAACGGCTTAATCCGCTGGGAGGAGCCATAGCTTTCGGCCATCCTCTTGCAGGCTCGGGACCCCGGCTGGTCATGCATCTTCTGAGCACATTCTCCGAACGTCCGGACGTCCGCTACGGGATTACGAGCCTTTGTGTGGGCCTCGGGCAGGGGGCGACGGCCATTTGGGAAAATATGCAAACAAATGTGTCCGGCAATTAACAAATAAGTTACGTTCAAAATAGAAGGAACTACCATGGCTGAACCGATTACCATTTTCCATACGCGATTCTACGATTCACCGGTGGGAAAGATTGCCATCCTTACGATGGACAACGCTCAAGACTACAAGAAGCCCAACACGTTCAGCGAAGCCGCGATGGTCTCCCTTAATAAAGCGCTCGACCTTGTAATGGCCGAAGAGGAGGTGAAGGGTCTGATGCTGACCGGAAAACCTTACATTTTTGCGGCCGGCGCTGATATTAGCGCTTTTCCCTTCATCACGACCTTCGATCAGGGGTACACCGGGGGCAAGGCAGGTCACACGGCAATGAAGCGGATCATGGACCTCGAATTTCCGACCCTGGCCGCCATCAATGGGGTGGCGATCGGTGGAGGTCTGGAGATTGCGCTCTACTGCAAGTACCGCACGGTTGCCCGGAGCGTGACCGCGATCGGGTTTCCCGAGTGTTTTCTAGGGCTCCTGCCAGGTTGGGGAGGCTGCACGCTGACCCCAAAGCTGATCGGACCGCAAAAGGCCCTCCAGATCATAATATTCAACTCTTTGAACCAGAACCGGATGTTGAGCGGTTCCGAAGCTTTCGAGCTGGGACTTGCCGACCGGTTGTTCGACGGCGCCGAGTTCCTGGACGAATCCCTGAGCTTCCTTTTGAGCATCGTAGCCGGCGAGACGGAGGTGGAACGGGCGCCTGTTTCGACCGAACAACTCGGCGAACTCATAAGCAAGGCGCGAGCTTTTGTGGACGGGAAGGTGCACGGGGCCGCTCCGGCGCCCTACCGCGCTTTGGAGCTGATCCAGGGCGCATGTTCCTGGGATGTCGAGCGTGGTTTTGAAGAAGAAAACAAGGCGCTCGGGGATCTCGTGAAGACCCGCCAATGCAAGGCTTCGATCTATTCTTTCGACCTCGTGAACCGGCACGCAAAAAAGCCCGTAGGTGTTCCGGATACGAAGCCCCGGCCAATCGGCAAGGTGGGCGTAATCGGCGCAGGCCTTATGGCTTCGCAGCTCGCACACTTTTTTATCCACCGTCTCGGCTTGCCGGTGATTATGAAGGACGTACGGCAGGAGTTGGTGGACAAGGGAGTTGCCCACGTTCGCCGGCAATTTGAACAGAGCGCGCAGAAGGGCAGGATCTCGGACACCCGTGCGAGCTATCTGGGCGAACTGGTTCAAGGAACGCTGGACATCGGAGATTTTGCCGACTGCGATTTCGTAATCGAGGCGGTCTTCGAAGAGATGGGGGTCAAGAAAAAGGTCTTTGCCGAAGCGGAGTCCGTCATGAAGGCGGACGCCATTCTTGGCACCAACACCTCCTCGCTGAGCGTGACCGAAATGGGCTCGGACCTGAAAAATCCGGAGCGTTTAGTTGGATTTCACTTTTTTAATCCTGTTGCACTTATGCCCCTGGTTGAGGTAATAAAGGCTGAGAAAACGGGCGATCTCGCCCTGGCCACCGCCTTCAATCTGGCGAAAAAGCTGAAGAAGACGGGTATTTTGGTGAAGGACTCCCCGGGATTTTTGGTCAATCGCGTTCTTATGCGCAACCTTAGCGACTGTATCGCCATGGTCGACCAGGGCGCAAGCTTCGAACAGGTGGATGACGCCCTGATTGAATTGGGGTTGCCGATGGCGCCGTTCGAATTGCTGGAAATGGTCGGCATGCCGGTCGCCTTTCATGTAAACGAGACCTTGTGCAGTGCTTTCGGGCCCGAGCGGTTTCCGTTGAGTCAGAATTTCAAGAGGCTGGTTGAAGCCGGACAGCCGAGAATCTATGCGCAAGGCGGTAAGGGCAGGAAGGTTGATGAGGCGGTGGAACGGCTCTGGGTAAAGGAGCAAAACAGGACCTTCCACGCGGAGGAAATTCGTGAGATTGCGCTAAGCAACCTCGCTCGGGAAACCGACCTCATTTTGAAGGAAAAGGTCGTGGCTGGGCCAAAGGAGGTCGATCTTGCCATGATCACGGGAGCAGGCTGGCCCTTTTTTATGGGAGGGCTCACAATGTATCTTGACCTGACGGGGGTGGCTCCGAAGACACTCCAGAAGGTCTTTTTCGGTTCGTAGCGCGGCTCCAGGCGTGTACAGAAAAAACGGAAGCCGGGCTCATTAATGTCTTGGAAAGGAGAAAAAGCTATGGCCACTAAGCTGATAGATCGTACACCGTCAGCTTACGAGTACCCGCTTCTGATCAAGCACATTCTGAAGACCCCACTTGCACACGCTCCCAAGCAGGAAATTGTCTACGCGAACGTTAAACGTTATGACTATGTGACTCTTTACAAGCGAATCGGTCAACTGGCAAACGTACTGGAAAAGATGGGTGTAAAAGCTGGCGATACTGTAGGCGTAATGGACTGGGACAGCCACAGGTACCTGGAGTGCCTCTTCGCCATCCCGATGATGGGCGCCATCATTCATACGGTGAACGTGCGGCTTTCTCCCGAGCAGATCCTCTACACCATAAACCACGCCGAAGACGACGCGCTCCTCGTTCACGCTGATTTTCTACCCCTAGTGGAAAAACTGCGGGGCTCGATGAAAACCGTAAAGAATATTATCATTCTGACCGACCAGGGGCCGGTCCCCGAAACGAGTTTCGAAGCAGCGGGGGAATACGAGGCGCTTCTGAAGAAAAGCCCGGTGGATTATGATTTCCCGGATTTCAACGAAAACTCCAGGGCTACCACATTTTACACCACGGGAACCACTGGCGCGCCCAAGGGTGTCTACTTCAGCCACCGCCAGTTGGTGCTCCACACTCTGGCGCTGGCGGCTTCTCAGGCCCAGGCCGGCCAGGGGGGCATATGTTCAAAGGATGTCTACATGCCCCTCACCCCCATGTTTCACGTCCATGCGTGGGGAATGCCTTACATGGCTACTATGTTCGGCCTGAAACAGGTCTATCCGGGACGCTACATACCCGAGACGATAGTTGGGCTTATCGCAAAGGAAGGCGTAACATTTTCCCACAGCGTTCCGACCATTCTTCAAATGGTGCTCGGCTGCCCGGCTGCGGCCAACGTGGACTTTTCCGGATTCAAGATGACCATAGGCGGCTCCGCCCTTCCCAGGGGATTGTGCAAAGCGGCCATGGAACGGGGCATGAATATTATTGCGGGCTATGGGATGTCCGAGACATGTCCGGTACTCACGATTGCTCACCTCAAACCCCACATGACGGAATGGAACGAGGAAGAGCAAACGGACATTCGCTGCCGGACCGGGCTTCCCATCCCTCTCGTCGACCTTCGAGTAGTCAGTTTCGAAGGGCAGGAACTCCCACATGATGGCGCCAGTGTCGGAGAGGTCGTGGTTAGGACCCCTTGGCTCACACAGGGTTATTTAAAGGAGCCCGGCGGATCCGAAGACCTCTGGGCTGGCGGCTATATGCGAACCGGCGATGCAGGCTTCGTCGACGAAGAGGGTTATCTCCAGTTGACCGACCGCTTGAAGGACGTGATAAAGAGCGGGGGAGAATGGATTTCTTCTCTGCTGATCGAGGATACCCTAAGCCAGCATGAGGCGGTGAGCGAAGCGGCGGTTATCGGAGTGCCCGATGAAACTTGGGGTGAGCGGCCCTTCGCCATTGTGACGATAAGAGAAGAGCACAAGGGAAAAGTTTCGGGAGAGGACTTGAAAGCCTTTTTGCAAGGTTTTGTGGCCCGGGACGTCATTTCGAAGTGGAGCGTTCCTGACAGGATCGTCGTAGTCGAATCCATTCCAAAGACCAGTGTGGGCAAGCTGGACAAAAAGGAGATCAGAATAAGGGCCAAAACGTTTTGAGGCTAAGCTGGATTGCAGGAGGCCTCCCGCCCCCGCCCCTTCACGCGGGTGGGTGGGCGGACTGTTGGGAATGAGCGGTCGGCCTCCGCGCTGCGCGCTCACATGTCGCTACGGGAGGCCGGGCAAGCCAACTTCACGAAGTGAAGTTGGCTTGCCCGGCGAAGCTAGTCCTTTGCACCGTTGTAGCTTGAATTTGGTTGTAAGTTTGTCAAGCGGAATTCAGTAGTAGCCTTCATGCGATGCCTTGCCTCTGAACACATAATAGCAAAAGGCGGTATAGGTGAGAACAACCGGCAGGATGACGAGAGTTCCGACAAGCAAAAATGACTGTGAGGTAGCCGCTGCCGCTGCCTGGCGGAAGGTCACTGCAAACGGAACCAGCCATGGCCAGAGGCTGATGCCCAGCCCCAGGTAACCCATGAGAAAAACGCCGATGCTGAGGAAAAAAGGACGATTCTCTACGCCCTTATGTAAATCTCGCCATATAAAGATAAAAAGAGCTACAGTCGCCAGGGGCACCGGCAAAAGGTAGAAAAAATTTGGAAGAGTGAACCACAAATCTCGCACACCCGCGTTCATTATCGGCATGCTGATACTCACGATCCCCATGAACACTCCCACATAGCCCAGGACATAAGAGGCGCATTTTCGCGCCCAGTCCTGGGTGATCGCGTCGGTTTTCATCACCAGCCAGGTGGCTCCCAGCAGTGCATAGCCGAACAGCAGGGCCACACCCGTCATGAAACTGTAGGCATTGAGCCAATCAAAAGGGTGGCCCGCAAAGCTTCGCCCCTCGACTTGCACCCCTTTAACAAAGGCCCCCAGGATCATTCCCTGCATGAAGGCAGCCACTATCGATCCAAAGTGGAAAGAGTAGTCCCAGACAAAGCGGGATTTGACAGCCTTGAAGCGAAACTCGAATGCCACACCGCGAAAGATCAGACCCAAAAGCATCAGGATGACAGGCATGTAAAGCGCCGGCATCAGGATCGCATAAGCAAGCGGAAACGCAGCAAAAAGCCCTCCGCCGCTCAACACCAGCCAGGTCTCGTTGCCGTCCCAGAAGGGCGCGATGGAGTTCATCATGCGGTCTTTGCACTCATCCGATGGCGCAAAGGGAAACAGAATGCCCACCCCCAGGTCGAAGCCATCCAGAAGGACATACAGGAAAAGTGCCGTGACGAGCAGGCCAAACCATATGAGCGGAAGATCCAGGGAGCCCTCGAGGCTAAACATGCTGTCCCTCCTCTTGTGAAACAAGGTCGGTGATCAGGGCAGGCCCTTTGACGCCGTGCGAACCATAAACATCGGGTTCGGTCTCGGGACCTTTTCTGATCAGCTTTATAATGTAATAGCCCCCGGCGCCGAACACGACCGCATAGGTGAGGACAAAAGCGCCGATGGAAATGGCGACGGGAAGGCCCTGCACCGGGGAGACGGCCTCTTTGGTCCGCATGACACCCTGGATTATATAGGGTTGCCTGCCGATTTCCGTAACAAACCATCCCGCCAGCACGGCCGCAAATCCGGCCGGAGTCATGGCCGTGCACCAGTACTGAAACCATTTTGTCTCAAATAAGCGCTTCTTGAAATAAAGAACCAGGGCCGTCACACCGGTCAGGATCATCAAAATGCCAATGCCCACCATGAAGCGGAAAGACCAGAAAACCCACAGCACCGGCGGGCGTAGGTCTTTAGGCCAGGCCTTTAAGCCCTTGACCTCGCCATTGAGGTCATGGGTAAGAATCAGACTTGAAAGCTTGGGAATTTCGACCGCATGTTTAGTGGTTTCCTCCTCCTGGTCCGGCCACCCAAACAGATTCAACGGCGCGCCGCGCTGGGTTTCCCACAGTCCTTCTATGGCGGCCACCTTGGCCGGCTGGTGTATAAAGGTGTTGAGACCGTGCATGTCGCCGAACAGCAGTTGCATGGGGGCTACGAAAATCGCCATTATCATGGCCATCCCCAACATCACACGTGCCTCCCTTATATGGCGGCCGGCCCGCAGGTAAAATGCGCCGATGCCTCCGGCGACAAAAGCTGTGGTCAGGTAGGCGGCGGTGATCATGTGGACGAAGCGGTAGGGAAAAGACGGGCTGAAAATAATCTGCAACCAGTTTGTGGGATACAAAAGGCCGTTTTCGGCAATCCGGAATCCCTGCGGCGTCTGCATCCAGCTATTAGCAGACAGGATCCAGAATGCGGAGATGAGGGTCCCAACGGCCACAATCACTGTCGCAGCAAAGTGCATCCTGCGGCTGACCCGGTTCCAGCCAAACAACATGACCCCAAGAAATGAGGCCTCCAGAAAGAATGCGCTCAGCACCTCATAGCCCAGCAAAGGCCCGAGAATGTTTCCAGCTTTGTCCGAGAATGCGGACCAGTTCGTCCCGAACTGGAATGACATGACCACGCCCGATACGACGCCCATGCCGAACGTGACGGCGAAGATCTTGACCCACATGCGGTATATAACTGCATAGACCGTGTCGCCTGTTTTCAGCCATCGCCATTCGAGCACGGCCAGCCAACTCGCCAGACCGATTGTGAAGGCCGGGAAAAAGATGTGAAAAGAAAGAGTGAATGCGAATTGAATGCGCGAGAGCAGGACCGGGTCGAGGTGTTCAATCATGACCTGAGTCTCCGGTAAACTGTCTGAACGACTGATGCGTGGCGCCTTAGCCTGAGCGGAACATTCGGCCGGCCCCGAGGCCGGGCAGGGCTATTTCGGAACGCTGAAAGGCTTGATCGGTCCAACCGCTTTTTCGCTCCATTCGTCGTCTTTATCTGCGGATTCGAGGATGATTTCGTTTTCACGGACCCAGCCAAGTTGCTGGCGAACGAATTTTTCCTGTGCTTTAGAGCTGGCCTTGAGGGACTGAATCATTTCGAAGAGTTTCTGGTTTTCAATCTTGAGCTTGAGGACCTTTTCATCGAGTTCCTTTACCTGCTGGTCTTGTTTCCTGAAGCCGGGAAGTCCGCTGGAGGAAAACAGGATCGTGAAGATGAAAACTATGTTGAGACCCAGCAGAATGCCAACCAGAAGCCTGAGGATATAGACACCCTTGACGCTGAATCTGGGCTTTACCTCGTTTTGCTGGTACTTGTTGGTCTGGATCGGTCGGCTCATTGTCAAACCCCGGTGTTGGGCGCTTGAGGGCCAGTCTGCGGTATCCGCACGGATGGGAAAAGCTTCGGATCGGTGTGGGGAATGAAAAGCGCCCCTCGAAACTCATTCATTAGCTCGATATTGACGTTGAGTTCAACGTAGGTGATCATGTCTCGAACTTTTTCGGCTTCAGCCAAAAGCCTTCGATCGCACATGAGCATGCAGGCCCCCAGGATGCTCGAGTTCCCGATCCCATGGTATGTTTCCAGCGGCAAATCCGGAATCATGCCGATTCGAACCGCCATTTCCGGATCTATATGTTTGCCGAAGTTTCCCGCTATATAGATATTTTTTAAATCATAAAAGCTGAGTCCTACCTTTCGGCAGATGACAGACAGTATAGTGTACATCGCCGCTTTTGACTTCAAAAAAACTCCTATATCGATCTCGGATATGAGCATCTCGCGTCCGTCGCTGGTCTGGGAACAAAGAGCCAGCGCATAAGCCGGGCCATCCTGGGTGTTTCTTAAGCGCGAGCAGATGAGTCCTGTGCGAAATTTGCCCTGGATGTTGAGGATTTTTGACGAGAACATCTCGGCCACAAGTTCTATCAGGCCTGAACCGCAGACGCCCGAGGCTTTCCCGCCCCCGATTACCCGGATATCAGGCTCCAATGTCTTCCTGTTGATCCTCACCCTGTCGATTGCCCCGCCAACAGCCTGCATTCCGCACTCCACAACCCCGCCTTCAAGGGCTGGACCGGCCGCACCCGCGCATGCCAGCAGCCACTCGCAGTTCCCCAGCACGACCTCGGCATTTGTTCCGACGTCTATGAGCATGTGGATGCCCGTCGATCTGTTCAGACCCGCTGCGATCACCCCTGAAATGATATCGCCCCCAACGTATGAGCCGACATTGGGGAAAAGGTAGAGCAGCGCATTAGGGAAAAAATCGAACCCAAGCTCAGTTGCGCGCACTATCGGAAAACTGTTTGCCGCGGGAATGTAAGGTTCACGGCATATGTTTGACGGGTCAAGGCCCCAGAAAAAATGGCTCATCGCCGTGTTTCCTGCGCAGGATAATGCGTAGATGCGATGAGCAGAGGTCCCTGAGGCTTCGAGCATTTTGAGCATCGCATCCGAACAGGCTTCCACCAGCGAGTCCCGAAGCACGGCCAAGCCTTCTTGACCTCGGGCGAATATTATGCGGCTGAGGATATCTTCCCCCCAGGCCGCCTGGGGATTTTTTATCGAGGCCTCGAGGATGATCTTTTTGCGGGCGATGTCTATCAGCCGGAAAACCAGGCTGGAGGTACCCAGGTCCAGTGCAAAGCCGAAAACGGCCGGATCGGGCGACCGCGCCACAACGTCCAGGACCTGCCAATGTGTACCGGTGTATCCCACTACCGCACGGAAGCGCAGATCGTTTCCGCGCATTTTCCTGACTAACTCGTCCATTTTACCGGGCGCCATTTGAACCGGGGAATACCCCAACTGACCAAGAGTTCGGGCGAGCCTGTCAAGATCTGCGGTATTGTCGTTCAAGCTTGGCGCAGGCAAATCAACCGCTATTGATTCAATCAGAGGCTGGTTTTCGAGGTTGACCGGGACATCAAAATCCGTTTGTGAAACCTTTTTCCTCATTTTGTGCTAATTTCTTCTTCGTTGAAACGATGGACGAGAAAAAGTGATACGTTTGTTAAGTCAATTTATTCAAAAACTTGCCTTTCTTTACGTTTCCGAACAGGTTATTACCAATTGTGGAAGAAGTGAGGGTGAGTCGTGGAGCTTGTGATAAAGTTCATTTTCTTAACGTATTATTTACACACGAAAATCAGTTGACACTATAACCGATTTTTCATAATTTCACAAACACTAGGACCACCGTTAGCTGTCAGGTTCTGTTCTTTTTGCTCCAGCGATCAAGCAACCTGCTTTTCCACTGTATTTTCTGCCTGGCTGGCGAACCGATTCATTTTGAAGGAATCCTTCGGATTCCCTGATTTTTGGCAGACGGAAATCACAGGAGCCTGGGTCTATGGAAGACATTCAAATCAAAGAGCTGGTTGAATACATTGCGCGTTGTCTTGCGGAACATCCCGAACAGGTTGTAGTTAAAGAGATTACCGGGCAGCAGATATCCGTGCTGGAATTGCGGGCAGCCAAAGAAGACCTTGGGAAAATAATCGGTAAGGAAGGCCGAAATGCTCATGCGATGCGAACGATCATGAACGCGGCCGCTACGAAACTGAAAAAACGCGCTGTGCTGGAAATTCTCGAATAATAGCGGTGCGCCGGAGGGCGTGCATGAAAGACATACCATCGAGTTATTGCCAACCGGGAGCTGTGGGTCCGCCGGAGTGTTTCGGCGATGGGGACAAAGTGTGCCCTGTTGATGAAGAGGGGATAATGCAGCCTCAGAAAGGGTGCCTCCCATGTTCTCACCTGAGAGCCTGTCTCCAGAATGTGATGGTCCAACGAGGAAAGATCAGGATCGTTGAGGAACCCCCTGGCTCGAAAGTGGCTGGTTTTTTCAAACGGTGGTCAGATCGGAAACTGAAACATAACGGGTGAGCAGGTCAATTCACCTGCTCGCCGCTGTACCGGATTTCGCTTGAACAGGACGGGCACTCCGGCATATAAGATGATCACCCTTTGGAGGTGGTTATTGCATGAAAACCGGTGTGAATCCCGCCTTGGCCTTTCCGTCGCTGTCTGTCTGCGGCCAAGCGGACCTCGATGTCTCGATAATTATTCCTACCCGCAACGAGCGAGAAAACCTTCCCGTTCTCATTGAAAAGCTTCAGGAAGTAATGGAGGCCCGCAGCTTCGAGATCGTCATAGTGGATGACGACTCCGAGGACGGCACCTGGCAGGTCGCAGAAGAGTTTTCCCAGCGGTATAGCAATATCAGAGTGATTCGCCGGATCAACAGAAAGGGGCTGAGTTCGGCGATAACCGAAGGTTTCCTTCTGGGCAAAGGCAAATATGTTGCCGTCCTGGACGCCGACCTTCAGCACGATCACGGACTCATAGCCGATATGCTCGACGAAATAGGCGACTGTGACGTCGTGATAGGCTCAAGGTACATGAACCAAAAATCCGTGCCCGGCTGGGAGTCTTGGAGATCCAGACTCAGCAGGGCCGGGACCATTATGGCTCAAAAGCTGCTGAAACAAGTGATCTCCGACCCGATGAGCGGCTTTTTCATGATCCGCCGCAAAATCATACTGGAAATAGCCCCACAGCTCTTTGAACAGGGTTACAAGATTCTGTTCGATATACTGATCAGGCGCCCCGACTTGAAGGTAAAGGAGTTGCCTTACGATTTCAAGGCTCGCTTGTACGGTACCAGCAAACTGACGGCCGCAGTGATGTTCGACTTTGCCGACCTTCTGATTTCGCGGGCCATTCCTTCCCGGTTCAATTTTCAATTCATCCGGTATGGGGTGGTTGGGGCATCGGGGGTTGTGATACATTTGTTCGCGCTCTATCTGCTGCACGTCGTAATGGGGTTACCATATCCCGTCTCCCTTGTCTTCGCCATCGAAACGGCAATGGTTTCCAACTACATCTTGAATAACCAGTGGACCTTCAAGGAACATCGGTTTTTGGGCTGGCGATGGTGGAATGGATTTGTCAAATTCAATCTGGCTTGCATGCTGGGAAACTTACTTAACCTTGTGATCGGCTGGTATCTGGTCGAAAAAACCATCCCATGGTTTTATGCAAGCGTTCTTGGCATATGGGTGGGGATGAGTTGGAACTATCTGACAAACAGGTTTTTCACCTGGGGGGGGAACCGGTAAGAGCATGGGTGGATCGGCGAGTGGGCAAAACCCAATCTGTGTTGATGTACCCAAGACGCGATTAAACCCCCTGTTGATGTGCCCGCCTATTCACCGATTGCGATCCGGCCGGGTAGTGTAGGCGCCGATGGCCTGCTTGGTCCTGGACAGACTTTGGAGCTTGGCGGTCACCCGGTTGTTTTTCCTTTCCAGAATCTCAAGACAAACTTGAGTGCGGGTATAAAGGTCCCGCATTTTTTCAAGCACCTCGGTGCTGGCCTCCCGCGAGTTTTTCCGTTGCTGCGGCATAAGTTGCTTTAGCTCATCGAGGCGCCTTATGCATGCGTTCGAAAGTGCTCTAGCGTCTACCTGCGGATCGGTTTCGAGTTCCACAAGTTGCGCGGTAAATTTCAGGAGCTGATCCAGAATGGACTCAGCCTGATCCATCCAGCACGATCCGTTGCTTTCCATCACTGAATCCTATGCGGAAGCCTGCCAGGTTCTAGGAAGAAGTCCAGCCTTCACAGGGGTCTGGCTTGGGCTCAGCTTGATCGCTTCCCAACCTTCCCTGAGTTCGGAAAGAATTTTGACCAGATGCCCATAGATGGAGGTATCCTCGCGGCTGTTTATGCCGATCAACTGCCTGAGAATGAAATTATAAAGCCGGTTAAGGCTTCGAGCTATATCTCCACCCCTTTCGTAGTCGAGGCCCACCAGGAGTTCAGTGATGATGTCCTGGGCGTGCCTGATTTTTTGGTATGCCTCATTCATTTCGCGCCTTTCGTGAAGATCTTTGGCTTGCTTGAGGTCATTAATCGCCGCCTCGTAGCACAGAATGATCAGTTGGATCGGCTCAGCGGTTTCAATTGCTGTTCGGTGATAACTGTTGGATGCTCGTGTTTGGACCATCTGAACTCTCCTGGGAAAGTGTCGGTTTTTGGAAAGATTGACAAAAGCCTCTCTGTAATAGAGAAATTTTGCATGTGCTTAAAATATCGTCTCATCGGCGGTAAATCTTTACGGTTTTTTCAGGACTATCTCCCATTATCCTCGCATGATAGACCTATATAATACCGTGCTCGAAAAAATGCGCCTGACATGATAAGAAAGGTCTCGCTTCGCGGGGATTCGCCCGACTTCACTTTGTGAAGTGCGAGCGCGTAGCGCGGAGGCCTACCGCTCATTCTCAAAGCACCGCGAGACGGGCCGGGAGCGGGGGCCTAAAGGCGCAAACGCAGGTATTCCACCCCAGCCTCATCTTTGCAATTGACCTCATCTACCTTGATTGGATAGATTACACCATAATGAAAAAGACTCTCTATACCTATGTCCTGCGCGAGGAGTATCCCCCGCTGCTCATTTGCATGGCCGGGACCGTCTTTGTGCTCATTACGGGGCAGCTTATCAAGCTCATGCGTATTCTATTCGCCTCTTCGTGCAGCCTGAAAGACGTTATCGAGATTATCCTTTTCGCCATGCCGAGGCTCATTTTGTATGCGGCCCCGATGGCGGCCCTGCTGGGGGTTATGCTTGCTTTCGTGCGCCTGAACAGCGACAACGAACTGGTTGCCTTCCGGGCGGCGGGGACCGGCTTTCTCGGTTTTCTGCCCCCAGTGCTTGGAGTGCTTATCGTTGTAACCACACTCGCGTTCATAAACTCCTTTTGGGTTCTCCCTGTGGCAAACCGTGCATTCGAGATGAAGCTGAGGACGCTTGGCCGCTCCTCCATCCCGTCTCTTCTGGAAGAAGGTGTCTTTATTTCTACTATTCCCAAACTGGTCTTGTTTTTAAGATCGGTTGACCGCTCGGACTATACGATCAAGGGAGTTTTCATCCAGGATCAGCGACAACCGAATGAAAAGGTCACAATAGCGGCCGAGAACGCCCAGGTCGATATTCCGGCGGACTCTCACGCCATCACTTTCAAGCTTGCAAACGGCATGATAACCCGCGCCGCCAATGACTTGAAAGACGCGCAGGCCGTCGCGTTCAAAAACTACGATTTCATCATCTCGATGGACGAAATAATGGGGGCGGCAAATAATGCAGGCAAGGATAGAAATCAGATGCGCCCCGCTGAGCTCTACCATCAGATGAAAAACGCCTCAAACCATTCAGGATACTTATTCTGGAGTTTTGAGCTGTACCAGAGGATAGCTTTCCCGTCGGCCTGCCTGCTTCTGGGATTGCTTGGACCTCCGCTTGGCTCCCTTTTCCGCCAGAGGGGCCGAATGACGGGAATTACGGTCGGGGTGGGAATTTTCCTCACTTATTACGTTTTGCTGTCCGCCGGCAGGACATTCGGCGAAAGTAACCTGATCTCTCCTTTCTTTGCCGTCTGGACCCCTAACCTGCTAAGCGGTGTCCTGGCTGTCTATCTGTGGGCAAAAATGCACAGGGAGACGCCATTTTACTTAGCATGGCTCGGGCGGCCGCTTGCACTTCTACGGCTGGCCAGCTCCAGTGCCCGTAAACATGGGGCAGTCGCGCATTGAAAATAATCCCCCGCTATATCCTTAAACATCTTCTGCCCATCTTTGCGCTGACCACTGTCAGCTTCACCGGGATTTACCTCGTTGTGGATTTTTTCGAGCGGGTGGACCATCTGGTCGATAATCACCTCCCGTTCCGGGAGATTTACATCTACTTTTTATACAAAATTCCCATGATCTTAACCCAGGGCATCCCGATGGCGGCCCTGCTTTCAGCGATCATCGCACTTGGGATGCTGAAGCGGAACCGGGAGCTGATTGCCATGGAGACCGCCGGCATTAATCCCTTTTATTATGTCGCGCCGATCGCAGTTGCGGCGCTCGTGCTTTCGGTAGTCCATTTTGGCGTAGCGGAACTCGCCGCGCGTCCCCTAACACAGCGAGTGGAAGAAATTTGGGCTGTCGGCGTAGAACACCAAAAGCCGTCGCTCTGGATGAACACGGAAAACATTTGGTTACGCAATGAGAATACCATTTACCAGATCCGGCTCTACGACCCGGGGAAAAATGTCATGCAGTCAGCGTCTATATTTTTTCTGGATCCCGGCTTCCACTTGATCCAGAGGATAGATGCGCGGCGTATATCCTGGACCAATCCGGGGTGGCTTGCAGAGGACGGCCTCATCATAACCTTCCGCGAAGGAAAAAAGGACCAGCAGTGGTTCGAGCAAAAACAGCTCGATTTGAAAGTTACACCAAGTGACTTCAAGGCAGGCGAAGCCGTTCCGAAGTACCTTAGCTGGACAGAGCTGAACCGCTACGTGGGAAAAATAGAGGCGGAGGGATTCAGCTCGACTCCTTACAGAGTTGACCTGCAATTGCGGCTTGCAGCGCCCTTTGCCACACTTATCCTGACCTTGCTGGGGACACTTATAGCTCTGAGGCAGGGGCTCCACGAAGGAATCGCAGCGGGTGTCGGCATTTCGCTTGCTATAGCTTTCGCTTTCATTGCCATATCAAACCTCGGAAGCTCGCTCGCCTTCGCTGGTTCTCTGCCGCCTTTTCTGGGGGTATGGGCTGGAAACGTAATTTTTTCTGCGATATTATGTTATTTCTGGATAAGGGGGTCGGGGTAACCAGTGTCCATCCCTAAACACCGATCACCGGCTTTATCCGAAAGGATTACCGCCTCGCGGGCGGGCTGTCGAGATCCTGGCCGGCGGTCCCACCGCCATTTAATGGCATGAGCAGGGATCGAGGTTGCCCCCGTCCCCGCTTTGCCATAGCGATTCGGGTCCGGATCGGATCACGCCCCGCCTTTGCCCGCGCCGGCCAGGATGGTAGTCCCGGGCAAAGGGGTGAAAACTCTTTGTGCGAGTTCCTGGTCCAGCAGATAGAGACCCCCACCCTCGCTTCCAACCATCTTCAGTTTCTGCACGATACTGTCTGCGCTGGTTTCTTCTTCGACCTGTTCCGATACGAACCATTGGAGCAAAGTGCTTGTCGCATGGTCTTTTTGTTCCGTTGCGATGTTCACAAGGTCGTAAATCAGGCCTGTCACCTTGACTTCATGCGCGTAAACCGCTTCGAAAGCGGAAAGCGGAGAATCCCATGAGGTCTGAGGACCCTCGATTGCCTTCAGGTCAACCTTGCCGCCCCGCTCGTTTACGAAGTTGAAAAACTTCATGGCATGAGTCAATTCCTCGAGCGCCTGTACTTCCATCCACCTGGCGAACCCGTCGAAACTGAGCCGCTTAAAATAAGAGGCCATTGAAAGATAGAGGTAAGAGGAATAAAGCTCCGCATTTATCTGCCCGTTCAACGCATTCCTCATTTTCTCATTCATTTTTACCCTCCTGATTTGACGGATGATCCTTCAGTTTGTGATCCGGAAACACTCCGGTAGTTTCCCACGGACTTTTCAATTTATGCATTATTGCAATGCAGTCAATTTGCGTGGTCTTCAGCAGATGGGAATTCGACAACCAGAGGTCATAAAAAACGGAAGACGGAGGACGGAAGACGGAGGAGAGAGGCGGGATGGGTTCAGGTATCAGACTTGCGAATCCCGGCTGAGCGGGCCCGAAAGACCTGGATCATTACAGTAGACCCAAGCAGCAGAAAAAGCGAGTCCCGCGCGAGATACCATACAGTGTGCGGTGACCCTGAAGCTTTGGTGCTGAAGCATCCGCAGTTGATATCGATTCCACGCGCAACAGCGAAAGAAAGTGCTCCAAAGAAAGTGACCAGAAGCAAATTGGCGAGGACGGCTGCGCCAGGCAAACACCAACCGCACAGGATAAATAACCCCAGGACCGCTTCCAGCCAGGGGAGCACGATAGCCATAATATTTACCAGGTGGCCCGGAAGGATTTGGTAATTATAGACTATTTTGGCAAATTCCGCCGGATGGGCTATCTTGTCGATGCTCGCGGCGATGAAAATAACCCCGAGAAGCAGGCGCGTGCATATGAAAAAGTATCTGCTGAAGCGGGATTTCATTTTACCTCATCTCCATCCGAAAGAGTGCTTGTTTATCACGAAAATCAGCAGAACTGATAGAACAAAACCGCACCCAAGGCCTACGACCTCGCCCCTGCCCGTGGGATGGATTCGAGTGATTTTTTCAGCCACAACGGTCAGCATCGAGCATCCAGTGCTACGGCCCGCAAACCCCGCATCTTCTGCAATTTAGTTCCGGCCGGCATTCGGGGCTGTCCTTTTCCTGAAGAGCACGCTGGTATTCCTCCCACAGGTATTTACGCTCGATCCCGTTGTCTATAACCTCCCAGGCGAATTTTTCCTCACGCTCCCGCTCCCTCATAACCCAGAAGTCGGGGTTTAAAGGCGAACTGCGCATCGCCTGGCCCCAGCTAAGCCCATCCAGTGCGACTTTTTCCAAAAAAAAGCTAACCCTGCGGTCTCCCCTGGACAGAAGCGCCTGAACGTATGCCCACTTAGGCACGTCGAAATGGACCCGGATGTTCGGCACTTTCCCCAGGGCTTTCTGAATCCATTTGGCTTTTTCCTTAAGTTCCCCCACCCCTGCGAAAGCCGTCCACTGAAACGGCGTAAAAGGCTTCGGAACAAAGGAATTTACACTTAGGGTAATGGTTGCAAGCCGTGTTTTACCGCGGCTTGCGCTCAGTACATGATGACGGATCCCTTTTGCAATCTCAACGATTGCCTCCAGGTCTTCCCTCGTTTCGGTCGGAAGCCCTATCATAAAGTAGAGCTTGATATTGAGGATTCCCTTTTGGGCCAGGATTTCCACTGCGTTGTATATCTGAGCTTCCGACAAATTCTTGTTGATAACCCGCCTGAGCCTCTCCGAGCCGGCCTCGGGGGCGATGGCTACTGCCTGGTGCCCGCTCGATTCAAGCGATGAAAGGATTTGGGCGTTAAGCGTATCTGCCCGGAGCGAAGAAAAGGAAAGGGAGGCGCCCTGATCGAGCAGTGAAGAGCACAGGTGGACTATCTCCGGGTGATCGGATACCGCAGCACTCACGAGGCCGATCCTTTTGGTCCCGGAGTTTGCGGGACTGGCGGCCTGCATCAGCTCATCCACGCCGTGATAGCGGACCGGCCGATAGATGAATCCCGCAGCGCAAAACCGGCATCCCCGTCCACACCCCCTTCCAATCTCGAGCAGAACTACATTGCTGAATTCGGTATCGGCCGTTAGTACAGAGGTCCTGCATGGAGGACTTTTTGAAAAATCGGCCCGCCTGCATGCAACCCTTTCCGGAAGGCCGCTTCCGTCCAGGGGGCGAATAGACTCCAGGGTCCCGTCCGATTTGAACAAAGGCTCATAAAAAGAGGGAACATAGATTCCTGGAACCGATTTGCCCATCTTTTTTAAAATTTCAGAACGTCCGATGGAGCTGCTTTCGAATTGTTTCCAAAAGTCGATAAAGTCGGGCAGCAGCGATTCCGCCTCTCCAATGAATATAAAATCCAAAAAGGGGGCAATCGGCTCTGGATTAAGAAAAAGCGCAACTCCGCCACCGGCCACCAGGGGGTGCGCTGAGGTCCGGTCTTGCGCCCGAGCCGGAATTGCGGCCAGTTGAAGCATTTCGATAAGGTTTGTGTAATCGTTTTCATAAGCAACGGAGAAGGCCGCCAGGTGAAAATCGGCAAGCGGTCTTTGAGATTCTACCGACAGCAGGCCTCCGTGAGATTGTCTGACCATGGCGAGATCTTCGGGCTCCGGGTAAAATACACGCTCGCACACTACGGTTTCAAACCGGTTTAGAGCGTCGTATACGAACTGGAACCCGAGATTTGACATCCCCACGCCGTAGCGGTTTGGAAAGGCCAGGGCGATACGTATTTTACCTCCCCAGTCCTTGAAGACGGTCCCTTTTTCGCCTTCCAGCCATTTTTGATGACGCTGCTTCAATTTCCAGAGCATATTTTTCTCAGTATCGCCGCTGCAGGGTGTACCCCCCACGCTCCCTCAATCCTTAACCCTGACAAGCCGGAACCAGGGGTCACGAAGAACGCGAAGAAGGTACGAGCGTCACAGAAGAAACATAAATAAAAAAGATACGTAAGAAATTCTTGGCGCTCCAGGCAAAAACAACCCCGGTCCGCCCAACTTCGCTCCAAGTTCGGACGCGAAGACAAATGAAGGCCATGAAGAAATTTCCTGTCAAAAAAACATAAATTAGGGACGCAAGATGCGCAATCCCTTAATTCCTCAATCTCTCGAAGTATATCAGAAATCCAGCGCTTTTATGAATACCTGGATTGTTTGGGCTACGGGTTCAATGAAGGAGAAGATACGTTTTTCTATTTCCAAAAAGCCGATCTGAAATTAGGATAGTTTCGATTAGTGCGGAATAACACAACCTGAGGGGGACAAAACACATGATGAGTTTTCGGGGCGCCAGGCTCCGGGATACCAGATTACCCCTTTCTACTGTGTGGCTGCTGATAGATAAAGGGGTAACACCACATTAATGTGGGAATTAATGTGGGAATGACGGGAATAAATAGATGATCCCCAAAGAATGCAAAGGATTAGCCGAAGTTGAGGGCAGCTCGCGGCAAAAACAGGCCTTTCTGGTATGTGGAACGCACAGTGGATGCGGCAAGACGACCGTTACTCTCGGGCTGCTCGCCGCATTGAGGGCCCGAGGCCTTGTTGTGCAGCCTTTCAAGGTGGGGCCGGACTTTATAGACCCCGGGCTTCACACCCTGATAGCCGGTAAGCAAAGCCGCAACCTGGACGGATGGATGCTCAGCCGCCGATGGAACGAGGAGCTTTTCCGGCGCCTTATGGAAGAAGCAGATGTCGGTTTGATCGAAGGCGTAATGGGACTCTACGACGGCTACGAGGGCCAGTCGGAATCGGGCAGCAGCGCTGAGATGGCCAAATGGCTCGACGTCCCCGCCGTGCTGGTTGTGGACGCCCGGAGCATGGCAAGGAGCGTGGCGGCCCTGATATACGGATTCAAGCGGTTTGATCCGGCGCTGAATTTTGCCGGGGTCATTTTCAACCAGATCGGCGGAGAGGCGCACTTGGAGTACCTGAAAGAGGCTGTGGCTTCCGCATGTCCGGAAGTCGCCGTTTTAGGCGGCATTCCCAAAGAAGACCGGGTCCGAATACCCGAGAGGCACCTGGGGCTTGTGACCGCTGACGAAATGAGGCTGGACGCCGGATGGCAGAAGACGTTGACCGAACTTATGGAAAAGCGCATCGACATTGACCTGCTCCTGGAAAAGGCCCGATATTCCATGCAAACGGGGCCTCGCCCTCTGGCTTCGGACCTCACGGCCGGCCTTCCAGGCGCCCGCCTCGCGGGTGGGTGGGGGGGCTGTGGAGATCCCGGCTGCGGCAGCTCGCCGCCTGAGATTGCAGTGGCGCGCGATGCGGCTTTCTGCTTCTATTATCCTGATAACCTGGAGCTTCTGGAGAAGGCCGGCGCGCGGCTTCGCTTTTTTTCTCCGGTGTGCGGCGAGACCTTCCCGGAGACATGCTCGGGAGCATACCTGGGCGGGGGATACCCGGAGCTTTTTGCGAAGGCCATATCCGGGAATGGACGGTTTCTTGATGCTCTTCGCGAGCGCGCCGCGCTGAGGATGCCGATCTATGCCGAATGCGGCGGCCTGATGACCCTTGGCCGTTTTATAGATACTATTGATGGGGAAAAGTACAATATGGCAGGGATACTGCCATTCGGGACCAAAATGCTGCCCCGGCGCAAGGCGCTTGGATATACCGAAGTCATCCTGCGCCGGCAATGCCTGCTCGGGGGGCCCGGCATGGTCATCCGGGGCCATGAATTCCACTACTCCGAAATAGTGGGAGAGGGGCTTGAAGCAGGAAGCGTGAAGCGGGAAGCAGGAAGGGATGAAGTCCACTACTCCGAAAACTCAAAGCTCGAGTTCGCCTATGACCTGCGCGGGCGTAAACACGAAGCCGCCCGTCGCGAGGGCTATCAGGCAGGTTCTGTGCTTGCCAGCTATATTCACCTGCACTGGGGCAGCGCCCCCGAGGCCGCCGGCCAATTCGTAGGCCACTGCGCCGAGTGGGCAAAGGGGAGGTAAACCGATTTAGAATGTCCAGCGCAAAGTCACTCATGTTTCTGGGGACCGGGTCCGATGTAGGCAAAAGCGTGCTGGCCGCTGCTTTCTGCCGCATTTTCAAAAACGAGGGATATCGTGTGGCGCCCTTCAAGGCGCAAAACATGGCCTTGAACTCGTTTATCACTCCGCAAGGCGGGGAAATGGGGCGCGCCCAGGTTGTCCAGGCCGAGGCATCGGGAATCGAGCCTCATGTGGACATGAACCCCATCCTTCTTAAACCCACTTCGCAAATGGGCTCTCAGGTGATCGTGCTCGGACGCGTGATCGGGAATTTTTCGGCAAAAGACTATTACGAATACAAAAAAGAACTTGTCCCAATAGTCCGGGGCGCCTTTGAAAGGCTTTGCGCTCAAAACGACCTGATAGTCATGGAAGGGGCCGGGAGTGCGGTCGAACTTAATCTAAAGGGACACGACCTGGTGAATATGGCTATGGCCGAAATGGCCGGCGCCAAATGCATCCTGGTGGGAGACATCGACCGGGGAGGCATATTTGCTGCCCTGCTCGGAAGCTTATCACTGCTGGAAGCCGGAGAGCGGGACAGGATTATCGGGTTTATCGTAAACAAATTCAGGGGAGACCCTCGCCTGTTTGAAGACGGGGTTCAAATACTGCAATCGCGCTCCGGTGTTCCGGTATTCGGGGTTGTGCCTTACTTCGAAAACATCGCGCTGCCTGAAGAAGACTCCGTGGCGCTCGGGCGGCGAATGGACAAAGCGCACAGCAAAACCGCTCCGTGCGCCATTCGTATCGGCATAGTCCGTCTGCCGTTCATTTCCAACTACACGGATGCCGACCCCTTCGAGAACGACCCGAGGATCGATCTGGTTTATTTCGACAGGCCGGCCGAAATTTTCGGATTCGATGCGGTGATAATTCCAGGAAGCAAGAACACTATTGAAGACCTTGCGGCTATGCGCAAAAATGGCATGGCCGATGCGCTGTGCGCCTTCCATAAATCGGGCGGCACCGTAGTCGGGCTTTGCGGCGGATACCAGATGATGGGCTCCATAGTGCGCGACCCGCTCGGAATTGAAAGCTCGATAGATGCCATCCCCGGCCTGGGCCTTCTGGATATGGAAACCGAAATGTATCCCGAAAAAATAACCTCGCAGGTTGAAGCCAGCGTTATCTCCGAATCGCTGCCCTTTCCAGGGCGCAGGGAGATGCTTTCGGGATATGAAATCCACATGGGCCGGAGCATCTCGCGCGGGGAGGCAAAAGCGCTTTTCAGGATCGTGAGGCGGGAGGGCAAGGCTGTCGACATGGAGGATGGGCTCTCACAGCCCGACGGAAGAGCATGGGGCACATACATGCACGGTATCTTCGACAACGACGGGTTCCGGAACATGTTCCTCGAAGATGTTGGAAGAAGGTCCGGCAAGATTGTGGGCACGGTTTCGGATTCTTTTTCTTTCCGGCTCTGGAAAGAGGAGCAGTACGACAAGCTTGCCGAACTTGTGCGCAAGCACGTCGATGTGGCCCGGATTCTCGATATCCTTCTAGGGAAATGAAATGGCATTTCTCCCCTGGCATCTTGTTTTGGCTTACCTTCTCGACCTTGCGGCAGGCGATCCTCGACGGCTGCCTCACCCGGTCCGATGGATCGGCCGAGTTATCGCCGGGACCGAAGACGTGCTCTATACGGAGTCGGCCCCCCCTGTTCTCATGCGGTTTTCGGGATTCGCTCTCTGGGTCGTCGTGATTGCAGTTGTGCTGAGCGCGGCAAAGGTGTTCATCGCAATTTCAGAGACTGTAGGCTCGATTTTCGGCAATCTTGCTCTGATATGGCTTGCATACTCCACTCTTGCCACCCGCAGTCTCCATAAGGAATCATCCCATGTCGCACAAGCCCTGCGCATGGGTGACCTCGCCCTGGCCCGTGCGCGCCTGTCACTCATCGTGAGCCGCGAAACTTCGCAACTTGACCAGGACGGCGTCCTGCGCGCGCTGGTGGAAACAGTTTCTGAAAACATCTCCGACGCAATAGTGGCGCCTCTTCTTTACCTGGGCTTCTTCGGACCGGTTGGCGCTCTCGTGTACAAAGCTATAAACACGATGGATTCCATGCTGGGATATAAAAATGAACGCTACCGCTACTTTGGCTCTTTTGCGGCCCGAGCCGACGACCTCGCAAACTGGGTCCCGGCAAGGATCAGCGGATGGCTGCTGGTGGGAGCCTCCGCCTGCATGGGCATGAACTGGCGGGTTGCCGCAAACATCATGATGAGGGATGCGCCAAAGATGAAAAGCCCCAATGCAGGATATCCGGAAGCCGCAGCGGCAGGGGCGCTCGGGGTCCAGCTCGGCGGCGGCGGTTTCTATTTTGGACAGTTTGTCGAAAAACCCCTGCTGGGTGATACGATTAATCACATAACACTGGAAACCTACGATCGGATGGTCCGTCTTATGTATTTGACTTCCGGGCTGGCTTTCTTTATGGCCGTTTGCGTCAGGTTTGTTGTTTCAAGGTAATGAAGGGCTTAAAGCATGAGCGTCGTTCACGGCGGAAATATCTACGAGCTTTCGGCCCGTGCCGGATGTTCTCCCGATGACATTCTGGATTTCAGCGCAAGCATAAACCCGCTCGGTCCGCCTCCCGGCCTGGCGCAGATTCTTTCCGGCTGCTTTCACCGCCTGGCAAGCTACCCCGACATAAATAACAAACTCCTGATCGAGGCCATTTCAAAATTCCACGATATCGACCCTGGATGTATTGCGGTCGGAAACGGCTCGACTGAACTGATCTATTGGTTGCCGCGCGCGCTTGCAGTAAGCAAAGCGCTGGTGGTATTACCCGCCTTTGGCGAATACGCCAAAGCGTTCGAGCTTCAGGGAACGCGGTTGCAAAAGCTGTTTTCGACCCCGGAAGATCGATTTCAACCAATAGTCCAACAATTGGAAGCCGCACTCCAACATGATGCTTTTGAGGCCGTTTTGCTCACGCATCCGGCAAGCCCCTCCGGATCACTCCTTGCCTCCGAGACAATTAGCTGGATTGCCGAAAATAGCAGTAAATCCGGGCGCCCCCTTTTTCTGATTGACGAGGTTTTCATCGATTTTTGCGAGCAGGCTTCCCTGAAGCTCTTCCTGGACCGGTCTCAGAACCTTGCGATCATAAGATCTTTCACCAAGTTCTACGGAGCGCCCGGCTTGCGGATCGGCTACCTGCTCGCCCCGCCGAGGGTTATCGCGCAGGTAAGGAGCCATCTTCCACCCTGGTCGGTAAACACCCTGGCCCAGGCTGCGGGCGCCTATTGCTTTGCGCAGGACGAATACAGGCGCAAGACCCTGGATCTTATTTCGAAACAACGCCAAAGACTTGCAGGGGAGCTTTCAGCTATTCCCGGCCTGGAAGTTTTTCCTGCACAGGCCAATTACCTGCTCGTCAGGATGGACCGCAGGCTTCCGCCTGCCTCCCGGCTGAAATGGGATATTTTCGAACGCGATCGGATTCTCATTCGCGACTGCGAGTCATTCGAAGGGCTTGACGACCGGTATTTCAGGGTAGCGGTGCGCCTGGAAGATCAAAACGACAGGTTGATCGCAGCCTTGCAACGTGCGCTCTGAACGATCTTTCTTAGGGCTTGCCCGTAAATACGCCTCTTAGTCCTTAAGAAATAACCCGTGATATTCGCTGTCGCTCAGGTGGTTTCGCAGGAGTTCAGTAATCAGGGCGAACAACCGGTTTATTTCCTCATCTGAAAGACGGGGCGCCAGGACCCTCAGCAGGTCATCATCCGAAAACTTCTGAAGGTAGTACATCAGCGATTTTTCATCCAGTTCCCGTGAAAGCCCGAAGGCCACCATTCCATCGTATTGCTCTACGATGGTGTGCTTGTGCGCAGGCATCAGGGTCTTCCTTCCATTTGCAAAATGGCAGATCGGATTTCGACCGGCTCTTGTCACCCCGCTCAACACTTACTATTTCAATGGTGGGACATAGGGTATGAGTTGGGCAAATAGCCAGCATAAAAAGAAAACGAGCGGAACGTGAATTAACAACTGCAAAACCGAATAGCCTACCAGGTCCCTTGCCTTTACGTGCAGCAGGCCCAGGAGCGGCAGCATCCAGAAGGGATTCAACAGGTTGGGCAGCGCCTCGGCCGCATTATATATCTGGGTGACCCACCCTAGGTTTACGTGGTGCAGATTGGCGGCCTGAAGAACATAGGGGGCCTCAACGACCCATTTCGATCCGCCCGACGGAATGAATACCCCGAGTACGGCCGAGTAAACGGCCACCAGGAGCGGGTAGGTGCCTTGAGTAGTTATTTTGTAGAACAGGTCGGTCAGCCATCCATTTATGCCGGTGCCGATTATCATCCCGAAGATAACCGCGTAGAAAGGGAATTGAATCAATACGCCGCCGGTGGCAGGCACCGCCTGGGCGACAGCTTTAAGAAACCTCTTGGGCCGCCAGTGCAGGATCATGCCGACCGTGATAAACATCATATTATAAGTGTTCAGATCGAGTGCCGCCAGCGCTCCGGTAGGTGAAGTCCGGAATACGTCTATCAGGTAGTAGACAAGGATGGCCCCAACTATGACGATCAGAAGAGGGCTGTATTCGAGCCATTCCCCCGGTTTTTGTCTTGGTTCAACACTCACATCGAGCGGCTCGAAGGAAAGGCCAAAAGCCTTTGCATTCTTGGCTCGACTGGGGTTAGGCGCCGAAAAGTAGGCGATTAAAATCGACACTACGGTCAACGCCAATATGGTCCAGAAATTTGCCCAGATGAACAGTGTCTGGGTTAGAGGGATAAGGCCGCTGATGTCAAATAGCTTGGGCGGAATGGCGCTCTTTGTGGCCATCATCAGCGCGGCTGATGAGGAAAGTCCCAGTGCCCATACTGCGCCCAGTCCCAGGTAGGCCGCAGCGCCGGCCGCCCGGTAGTCCATATCGTCCAGGCGGCGGGTCATCTCGCGGACCAAAAGACCGCTGAAAATAAGGCTGAGCCCCCAGGATATCAGGGACGTCATTACTGAAAAAAAAGCAATCCAGGCAACTGCTGTCTTTCCGTTCTTTGGGATCAGGGCAACTTTGCGAATGACCCAGTACACGGCCGGGGTCGAAGCAACCACATAGCCTCCGATGATGATCATGGCCATCTGCATTGTAAATGGTATCAATACCCAAAACTGTTTACCGCCGGCCAGGGCAAGATTCACCGGTTTTTCTCCGATGATGATCCCGAAAAGGAAAATAAAGACGACGCCGAGCAGCGCGAATACCAAGGCGTCCGGAAACCATTTCTCGCTCCAGGCAGCCAGGCTCAGTCCGAACCTTTCAAGAGGCGATTCCTTTTGGATTCTCAAGTCCGAGTCTTTCTCACTTCCCATCGAACGTCCTCCCCACAACAACTGTTAGTTTCGAACTTCGACATCCGCCATCCAAAATCCAACCTCCGCCATCCGCGCCGACACCCGACCTGACTAACAAAGATCGAGCCCGATTTTTTTCATAAAAGCTCACTGCTCACTGTAGTTAAGAGGGCAAGGGTCTTTTTCAATCTTCTTCCTTCTCTTTTCTGTTCCCCGCCTCCTCAATTCTCGCTATTCTTCCCGGCCCCGGTTTCGAGGATTTCTTCACGGGCCTTTTCGTAAAACTCGCTTTCTCCGATTTCGCCGTGCACGAACTGCTGCCAGGTGGCGAAGTTCTTAAAAAAGCATAAGCTCTTACCGGAATCGACACACACCTTCCTATAGATCTTGCTGGCAATCTTCACTTTCTCACCCAACGGACCTTCTTTTTCGGGCTCCGGGTGTTCTTCGTCCTTATCACTGCGCACGTATTTGCCGAACGCCTGATCCAGTTCGGCCAGTTCCTTTTTGGCCTCTTCAGAAAGCTGAGTCTCGGTTATTTCGCCCTTCAGAAACTTTTGCCAACCTGGCATTTTTTCCCAACTGCAAACCTTAACACCCTTCTGATCATGCGCATCACAATAAGTCTTGTTAGCCTTCTTTACGCGTTCCTGCATGCTCACCCCCAGATCATCTCTTTTCGGAATACCGCATAATTGAATTCTCTAAACTTCTATTATCCACGAAGCCGTCCGTTTTCTCAATAAATAACTAAGAGCCTTCAATGCTATACTCTGGGTCCTGAATGTGTTCTCCTTTGCATCGCGGGCATTTTCCCGGTGACGTAAACCGGTTCCTGCTCTCGAAGACAAAGCCGCATTCCAGGCAAAGGGCTGGAATTACCCTGAGCTTGCCGTTGTGAGATTTTACTGAACGGCCGATGTGGCCGAGGTGCTCGTAAAACTCCTTTTCACTGATGCGCAGGATCTTGGAAACTGATTTTGCCCCGTGCTTTCCCTCTGACAAAAGGGATATAATCTCTTGCCTGATAGTGTTCATATCTTCTCCAGTTTCAGATCGTTATTGCGCCTTCGCGAAATGTTGCTATTTTATAGACAATTTGGCTTTTCGACATCTTTGTTGCGCTTTCCTGCAGGGGCGCAAATTAGAAAAAAGGAGCTACAATGCTTGAGTTGCTGAAAAAAGGGATGTTTGCGGGAATCGGCGCGGCGGTGCTGACTCGCGACAAGATCCGCGAAGCGACCCGAAAGCTGGTTAAAGAGGGAACATTATCGAGCGAGGAAGCTGAAAAACTCACTGAAGACCTGGTCAACAGCGGCGGGCGGGAATGGGAGGACATAAACTCCAAATTTCAGTCATCTCTTAAGAAAATTTCCGAAAACCTGGAGGTGGTCCGCCAAAAGGAGTTTGTAGACCTTAAAACCAGGGTGGAACTCCTCGAACAGCGGCTGAGCCTGCTGGAGCAGACTCGCAGCCCTGAGAGTGGGACCCCTGGGAATTCTTGATCCGCTCCCCGATCCAGCAATGCTCTCACGGGTTAGAATTACGCCTGTTCACAAATAGTAGATCATCAAGGTATTCTCCGAACTCTGCGCGGAAAAGATCAGATGATTTCTGATCCGGTGTAGTCCGATAGAATTGTTTTACAGACCCCTGAATCCCGGGATATTCGCTGTGGAAGACAAACCAGCTTCTGCAAACTTTCTGAAGACATCTTCAGAGCCTCTTTCGAAGCTCCATGTGATCGGGCTAAGCCTGCTTCTCATTACGATCATTGTTTTCGGCGCAATTACAGAATATCGCAGTGCCTTCCTGAAAAGGCGCATGACCGACATTGGTCCCTACCTGAGAGCTGCGTGGTCTGTACGCACAGGCGGCGATATGTACAAGATAACCGATGACCGTGGATGGCATTACGTTTACCCGCCTCTGTTCGCCATCCTTATGACTCCACTGGCAGACCCTCCCCATGGAGAAGATCGGACGGGATATCTGCCTTACGAAGTTACTGTGGGGCTTTGGTATATGATTACCATGGCCCTTGGGGTTGCCGGTATAGAAATCCTTGCCAGGAGCGTGGAAGAGCCGTTCAGGAACCTGGCGGCAGGCAGGGGACGCCGCTTTTCACAACGTTGGTGGGCATTGCGGACGTTTCCCCTGTTGATTCTTCTTCCTGCGATCGGGGAGGCCCAGAGTCGTGGACAGGTGAATCTGCTTATCGCATTTTTCTTGTGCTGCGTTGCCGCCTCGACTCTCAAAGGCAGAAGGCTTCGTGCGGGTCTGTGGCTTTCAGCCGCAATCTGCGTGAAAGTGATTCCAGCCATTCTGCTGGTCTTCCCCTTATGGCGCCGTGATTGGCGCATGCTCTCCGGAAGCGCCGTTGGACTCCTGGCGGGGCTGATACTCGTGCCCCTGGTTGTGCTCGGGCCGGCGAGAACAGCATCGTTGTATAAGTCCTTCTATCAGGAAACTATTATTGCGGGGATCACGGGTGATCCTGGAGGCAGCCGTGGGGCGGAGCTGACCGGAATTAACAGCTCAAACAGCAGCTCTCCGATGGTCGTACTGCATAACCTCATGTATCCTGACAAAAATAACCGCCCGCATGTGGCGCATCCAGGCGTACGCGCTGCGCATTGGACGATAGCTATTATCACGCTGGCAATTACCCTGCTTGCTTCGGGGTGGAAGGGCAGATTGTATTCGGGGAAAGTGGATGCAACCATAACAGAGGTTTCTTTTTTCTGCGCTTTTATTCCGTTAATGTTTGTGACAAGCCCTGTATTTCATCCTCATTACCTTTCGATGGCTCTGCCGCTGGTGATGGTCCTGCTTGTCATCCTTAAGGAGAGGTACTCACATGGGCATATCCCCCCCTGGTGGAAGGCTTTGTTCTGGTTTATTGCAGTGAGCTATCTTTTGGCATCTATTGACATGGGGCCGTTTCAGTATCTTCGGTACTTCGGGCTCGTCTTGCTCAGTACCGTGACACTTTGGGCAGCGACCCTCTTAGCGATCAAACAGACCGCTCTTCTGCCTCTTGTATATGAAACACCCATGCCGAGGAGTTCTTAAATCAACATCGAAATGGTGGAGGCAGATGCATATTGCTTTATCGATGCGGATATGGCCTAAGCCACAATGTATCTAATCGCAAGGCAGTGACGTTTTTTGGGGATTCACTCGTTTTTTGAGCGATTGGCGCCGACGCAACCAAGAATCAGAAGGGAGCCTTTTTCTGTATCCTGGCTAAAGAGCTTTGAACATCAAATGGCGCCCCAAGAATTGACCATCCATGTTGCTGTAGAAGGGCTGAAAACCATAATAGACGAATCCCATCCTCTGATAGAGAGAACGGGCCGGATTTCTTTCAAACACCTCAAGCAATATGAGAGATAACCCGTGCAAAGCTTTTCCTCTCGCCAGCAACGTCTCTAATAACAAAGTCCCGACACCCAAGTTGCGGTGGGACTCGGCGACTATAATCGAAAACACCGCTTGATGCATGGTCTTGCGGTATTCTGGCAATACAAGACCCGCGATGCCACAGGGTTGGCCATCGCATTCGGCGGTAACCACCGCTTGTTGCGGCAAGAAACTGAACACCTACCGCACTGCTCTGTCGATCTCTTCTTCGGAAGAAAATGGGAACCAACGTAATACCTTAGGGTCGGCGACCCAGCGTTTCCAATGCTCCATGTCTGCTTCGACGGAAAGTCGGATACCTAATCCAGCGGTCATGCTCGCTTCCTTCAAAGGCGGAGGGCTGGTTGAATCCTGGCTGCTGTTGGCTGCCAGCAAGGAGGCAAAGGCTTTCTGAGCACCAGCCAAATCGCCCGATCGGAGTGCCTGGCTAAGATCGTTGAAGTATTGTCGGCTCTGTGAAAAAGCGCTCTGCCAAGCACTTTGAGTCACGTTGTTTGTCAAGGAGATGCCGGATACTGACATGGGGATTTTTCTTTCCTTATCATTAAGGATCAAATTAGAGAATTTCCCATTTCCGGGGCGATAGACTCACTGTTGATGACCCTGGTGTTCCATCACCTGCCTGCCTTCAGCAACAGCGCTACGTTGTTTTTTCTATTTTTTCCAGTTTAATAACGACGCGGCGATTTTGTGCCTGGTTTTCTGGTATTGCCCTGCCGTTTGCATCGCGGTTGGATACCTTCGGAAAGGTATCGGCATAACCAGCCGCGCGAAGTTTTTGCGCCTGAATCCCTTCATCCAGAAAGAAACGCACCACCGCTGCCGCGCGTGCAGTCGACAGCTCCCAATTGGACGGAAACAACGCTGTGTTGATCGGTGCATCGTCGGTATGGCCTTCAACAGTGACCAGATAGTCCTTGAATTTTTCCACTTTCAGGTTTTCGGCCACTTCGTGCAATATCGCCTTTCCTGCCGGGCTGAGTATGGCCGAACCACTGTCGAAAAACGCAGCGCTGCTTATCTCGAGTGAGGTAATTCTGTCGCCTTTTTGCTCGAAGTTCGCCGCACCCTGAGATTTGAGGCTATCGACAATCTCGGGCAGAGAAACCGGTGGCGGGACATGCTCGGACGTCTCATCAACAGCCGCTTCGACCACGGGTTCGGGGGGGCCGGACTTTTCCGTTTTCTCTTCCTTATCAGGATCAAACAATTCAGATTTTATCATCTCATCAAGAGTGGGGAGAGGCCGATAGGCCTCGCTCGGCTTTGGCTTCTGCGCCGGAAGCTCCACCCTTTGCACCGCGCCCGCCTTCAGTCTATTTTTCTTTTGAGAAATCGAAACCGACACAAACAGGATACAAAAGCATAACAACAATGTAATCATGTCCGCGTAAGTCATGAGCCAGTCATCGGTGTGGCTGACTTTCTTTCGTTTCTTTTGCCAGTGATACATCATGCGTTCACGACCTTCAGTCGTTGCGGCGCTGCATTCCCGATCAACACATAGGCGCACTTGATCTTAGGGCGCCAGCCAGGCGTTCCTGATGGCTTTCAGGGCCTGAGCCAACCATGGCCGGTGGCCGCCCGGCGCCAACTAATCAAGCTGTGCATACGGCAAATTTTTAAAAAATCCGGCATGCTCCCCAAATACATTGTAATAATTGTGATTCTCCGGGCGCATGAAACTGTTCAGACGATCCTGAATGCACATGGGCGATTTGTTGTTGACCAGCATCACCATGCCCTCGGTGATCAACTGGTTCCGAAAACGGCTCTTTTCGACCTCCTGACGCAACTTGGACGCCGCAGGCATATAGACCATCCGCGCCGATACCACACCGTACAGTGTCGAAAGAAACGCTACCGCAAGGCTTGATCCTATGCCCGTCATGTCGCTGTCAAGGTGACACAGCATGGTCACCATACCCACCAGCGTGCCAACCATGCCAAAAGCCGGCGCATGGCTCGCCATGGCTGTCAATATGTCAACTGGTATGCTGTCTCGCTCATAATAGGCATCTGCCGCCGTTTCCATCATCGAGCGCACTTCCTCCGGTGTGTATTCGCTGACCACCATATTGAGCCCATACCTGACAAAGGCATCGTCTATCCCGCTCTTTCCGATGCTGGCCTCCAGCGCACGCATTCCCTTTTCTTTAACCAGACGCCCCCATTTCATGATGTTCATCGTATCGCGATGAAGGTATTCGTGCGTTATGGGCGACTCTTTGAGCATAGTCGAAATGGCGCGCAGCGCCTTGCGCACATCGCTTGCCTGAAAACTCATGAAAGCGACGGCCATCACGCCACCTACCACGATCATTAACCCTTCGAGGCTGAAAAAGGCCAAGAAACCGTGTGCGCTCATTACAATCGACCCCAAAACCAGCAACAAACCAAAAGCCGCTCCCATCACCGGAGCCCGCGCATAAAGAGGTGATTCCGTTTTTTCACTCATTCCTTACCCTCTGTGAGCAAAGGGTTTTGCGCCTCAGTTCGGCCATAATACCTCCCGCAAATCAGAGCAAAAGGCATGCCAAAGGATCCAACACCCAAACACGCTTATATATGACTGTTTGTCTCTTAAGTATGGCAGAACTGGCAGGGTTCCGAAAAAGGCTGCTCAGATGGGAAAATGACCACAAAAAGACTCATAAACTCGTCATTCCGGCAAAATTTGCCTTCATCTCCAGATTCGGAGCGAAGTCCTTTTGCGTGGATTTTTTACCAAGGTGAAATTACCGCGAGCGCAGGGATTCCACCACAGCATCTCATGTCCCGCTGGGACACCCAGAACCATGAAAAGGCGCAGTGCCCTGGATGCGGGCGCTAAGTCATTTTATCCGTGTTCATCCGTGGTTCAGCCTAAAGCTTTTCGAAGCAGAGACACAGAAGACACAGAGAAAAGCAAAAGTTTTTCGGAATGTCCCAGTTTACGGTAGATACATTTGTCCCGCTACGAGACCTTTGCATAAGTTGAATACAAAAACTGGTCGATATTTCCAATTTTAAGAGATGGTATTCGGGGAAAGTGGATGCAACCGCAGCAGAGGTTTCTTTCTTCTGCGGCTTTATTCCGTTAATGTTTGTGACAAGCCCTGTATTTCATCCTCATTATGTTTCGATGGCTCTGCCGCTGGTGATGGTCCTGCTTGTCATACTTTGGGAGAGATACTCATACGGGCATATCCCCCCCCGGTGGAAGGCTGTGTTCTGGTTTATTGCAGTGAGCCATCTTTTGGAATCTATTGACATAGGGCCGTTTATGTATGTTCAGGATTTCGGGCTCGTTTTGCTCAGTACTTTGACACTTTGGGCAGCGACCCTCTTAGTGATCAAACAGACTGCTCTTATGCCTCTTGTATCGGAAACACCCATACCGAGGAGTTCTTAAATCAACATCGAGATGGTGGAAGCAGATGCATATTGCTTTATCGATGCGGATATGGCCTAATCCACAGATTATTTGAAAGTTACCATGGAAAAACGGGAAGTTGCAGATGAAGTAGCAGATATGGAATCGGGCTGCTTGCAGCTTGAACTCTCGTTTGGTAATAAGGCCCCTTTGGGAACAGCGTTCAGCAAGAACCTGGTCGAGTCGAGGAACCTCAAGGAACTTTATGACTAAATGCGTGTTGTTGAGCTTTGATGTGGAGGAGTTCGACGTCCCGAATGAATATGGTTTGCCGATCAGTCCTGAAGAAGGGGTCGGCGTTACAAGCGAAGGACTGGTTCGGCTGCTCGGCCTGATTGAAAACTTAGATATCACTGCAACCTGGTTTGTAACCGTAAAATTTGCGCAAAGCCGGCCGGACCTGATGACAAGGCTGGCCGGGAGATATGAAATAGCATCCCACGGCTTTAATCATTCAGGCTTGGAGCCAGGCGACCTGTCAGCTTCACGCATCGAACTGGAGAGATTGACCGGTAAGATGGTATGCGGGTTTCGTAGCCCCCGGTTGGAAGCTGTTCGCCATGATGACATACTTGCCGCAGGCTATGCCTATGACTCTTCGCTAAACCCGATATGGCTTCCGGGCCGATATATGAACCTATTCACCCCGCGCTTGCCTCACCGCTCGAAGGGCTTGCCTGTCCTTCCCATATCAACGAGCCCGGTAATCCGCTATCCTCTTTTCTGGCTCAGCTTTAAACGCACGCCCCTATGGCTTTTCAAGGCGATGTCATCGTGGGCGCTTAACGATAATGGTTACCTGAATATTTATTTCCACCCCTGGGAATTTAGTGACCTTGCTTCGTGGGGTCTGCCTGGGTGGCTGAAAAATCCGAACGGCGAGAAGATGCTTGAAAAGCTGGCAACATATCTACTATGGCTCAAGAAGAGGGCAAGTTTTATCGCTTGTGCTGATTTCACCAGCTAGCGTCCATCCGGAAACTCCGGACGGAATGCTAGCAGTTTGCGATTCGAAAAAGAGGCATTTTTCGTCCTGGTAAGGAAATCGAGGGGTTGCGCGGAGGCGTACACTGGTACCGCCTCGCGGAGCGTCGAGATCGGCGAGGGAGCCCGCCGAAGCCTCTGCGGCCACCGCCGAAGGCAGTGGCCAAGTCGGCTGGCGGTCCCACCGCCCCAAGGCGGGAAAGGGCCCTTTCCGAACGGAAACCAGCTAATATCCATACGCAGCGATGAGTCCCTGTCACGAACGGAAGAGTCGGCCACCCTAGCAGGTTGCTGAAAGAAGGTCTGATGGTGGGAAAAGAACCTTAAAAAGACTCGTCATTTCGTCATTCCGGCGGGGCCTGCCCCGGAAGTGTCCAGTCCGGGGGCCGGAATCTAGAGCTTTTTTGAACTATTTGATTTTTAAGGCAAAACACTGGACCACGGCCTTCGCCGGGGTGACGGCCTCACGGGGTTTTTACTGTAAAGTGGGAATTCCAATCATTTTTCAGCACCCTGCTAGTGTTGCACACGCACTACATTTCAGACGGTGGAAAATGAGATCCAGAATGCACTTCTTGCGTCCGATGGGATTCATGTAAATCGACCCGTTCGACTTCCCTTCGAAACTTATATCCCTGCAGCCGCACCGAGGGTATCGGACTCATCGGTCGTTCATCTCGGCGCTAAAGATAATTCTGTCTGCCATAAAGCGGCCCGCTCTGTGCTCAGTACCCTTCAGCCCAAAAGCATGGTAAAGTATCGACATGGACGTGATTTGGGTCTCCTCCGTAGTGTTCGATTGGCGTCAAACAGCGCGGAAAAGATCGGTGATTTCTGATCGGGTGTAGTACGATAGAATTGTTTTACAAACCCCTGAATCCCGGGATATTCGCTGTGGAAGACAAACCAGCTTCTGCAAACTTTCTGAAGACATCTTCAGAGCCTCTTTCGAAGCTCCATGTGATCGGGCTAAGCCTGCTTCTTGTTACGGTCATTCTTTTCGGCGCAATGGTGGAATTTCGCGGTGCATTCCTGAAAATGCGCAGGACCGACATTGGTCCTTACCTGAGAGCCGCGTGGTCTGTACGCACAGGCGGCGATATGTACAAGATAACCGATGACCATGGATGGCACTACGTTTACCCACCTCTGTTGGCCATCCTTATGACTCCACTGGCAGACCCTCCCCATGGAGAAGATCGGACGGGATATCTGCCTTATGAAGTTACTGTGGGGTTTTGGTATATGATTACCATGGCCCTTGGGGTTGCCGGTATAGAAATCCTTGCCAGGAGCGTGGAAGATCCGTTCAGGAACCAGGCGGCAGGCAGGGGATGCCGCTTTTCGCTGCATTGGTGGGCATTGCGGACCGCTCCCCTGTTGATTCTTTTTCCGGCGATTGCGCGATGCCAGATGCGTGGACAGGTGGATCTGCTTGTAGCGTTTTTCTTGTGCTGCGTTGCCGCCTCGACTCTCAAAGGCAGAAGACTTAGTGCGGGTCTATGGCTTTCCGCTGCAATTTGCGTAAAAGTGATTCCAGCTCTTCTGCTGGCCTTCCCCTTATGGCGCCGTGATTGGCGCATGTTATCCGGAAGCGCCATTGGACTGCTGGCAGGGCTGATCCTCGTGCCCCTGGTTGTGCTCGGGCCGGCGAGAACGGCATCGTCGTATAAATCATTCTATCAGGGAATTGTTATTGGAGGTATCAGTGGTGATCCTGGAGGCATGCTCGGGAATGAGCTCACCGGAATCAGGAGCACAGACAGCAACTCTCCGATGGTCGTAATACATAACCTCATGTATCCCGATAGAAATAGCCGCCCGGATGTTGCGGATCCGGGCGTACGAGCCAGTCATTGGACGATAGCTTTTATAATGCTGGCTATTACCCTGCTTGCTTCGGGGTGGAAGGGCAGATGGTATTCGGGGAAAGTAGATGCAACCATAGCAGAGGTTTGTTTCTTCAGCGCCTTTATTCCGTTAATGTTTGTGACAAGTCCTGTATTTCATCCTCATTACGTTTCGATGGCTGTAGTGCCGGTGATGGTCCTTCTTGTCATACTTTGGGAGAGGTACTCATATGGGCGTATCCCCCCCAGGTGGAAGGCTGTGTTCTGGTTTATTGCACTGAGCCATATTTTGACATCTATTGACATGGGGCCGTTTTGGTATCTTCGGTTTTTCGGGCTCGTTTTGCTCAGTACCGTGACACTTTGGGCAGCGACCCTCATAGTGGCCAGACAGACCGCTCCTTTGCCTTTTATAAATGGAAACACCGATGCCGGGGCCTTCTCAAATTAACATCGAGAAGGTGGCAGTTATTGATTGGATGAAGCAAATTGCCGGAAGCCGATCAACCACAAAAGAACAGCACAAGGAAAAAAAAGGCCGACATTCTGTTTCTCAACGGAGTCGTGCTAACCCTGGACTCGGGCTCCACCGCCTTCAGTCCCGGAGGTATCGCCATTGGGAGAGGAAAAATCGAGTCAGTGGGGCCTTCCGATGAAATCCAATCGGCTTTTGAATCATCGGAAACTCTGGACATTTCAGGATGTGTGGCCCTCCCGGGGCTTATAAACGCTCACACTCACGCCGCTATGACGCTTTTCCGCGGTCTTGCCGACGACCTTCCCCTTATGGACTGGCTGCAGGGTCACATATTTCCTGCCGAAAAAAACCTGAATGAAGAGTGGGTCTACTGGGGGACAATGCTTGCTTGCGCCGAGATGATCCTGTCGGGGACGACCGCTTTTTGCGACATGTACCTTTTCGAGCACAAGGTCGCAGAGGCGGCAAAAAGAGCAGGCATTCGGGCGCTTGTGGGCGAGGTACTCTACGATTTCCCTTCTCCCGCCTACGGGAAGGTCGAAAACGGCCTGAGACATACCGAATTGCTCATCGACAGGTGGCGGGAAGATCCTCTGGTTAGCATTGCCATCGAACCACATTCCCTCTATACCTGTTCTCCGGATCTTCTGAGGAAGTGTTACCAGATGTCGGCTCGGTACGAAGTGCCGCTTGTAGTCCACCTGTCGGAAAATGAAGCCGAAGTCGAACAGATACTACACTTGTACGGCAAGCGTCCGGTCGCGCACCTCGAGGGTTTTGGTATGTTGGGCCGGCGTCTTGTGGCCGATCACTGCGTTGAGCTCAATGAAACCGATATCAGGATGCTTGCCCAAAACCAGGTGAAAGTGGTCCATAATCCGGAAAGCAATATGAAGCTTGCCTCCGGTATCGCCCCTGTCCCGCGCCTTCTCGAATCCGGCGTGACGGTGGCCCTGGGCACGGACGGTTGCGCAAGCAACAACAACCTTGATATGTTCGGAGAAATGAATACGTGCGCCAAGCTCCACAAGGCAGCAACACTCGACCCGACTGTGCTTTCGGCCTCAACGGCGCTCAGGATGGCGACCGGGTCCGGGGCCAGGGCTCTCGGTTGGGAGGGGCAGACCGGGCAAATCGCCCAGGGTATGCTTGCCGACCTGATAGTGGTGGATTTTAGAAAACCCCACCTGACGCCCGTTTACAACCCCGTAAGCCACCTGGTATATGCTGCCGGGGCTGCAGACGTCCGCCACAGCGTAATTGGCGGGCGCCTTGTGATGAAGGATCGCACGTTGCTTACGCTGGATCTGGAGGAGATTTTCGGTCATGTCCGCGAATTTGCGAAAAAAGCCCGAAAATGAGCCGGTCCGCAAAGTCGATTGGCTGCTTTTCAACGCCGACTGGCTTGTTGCTTGCGACCCTGGAATGAGCCGGTTTCGTTCGGGGGCCGTTGCAATCGAGGGTGAGCGCATAGCGGCGGTCGGCCCTTCCGGTGAGCTTCGAAATCATTTCTGTGGGCGCCGGGAAGTCGACCTCTCAGGCTTTCTGCTCATGGCCGGCTTGATAAATACGCATACCCACGCCGCTATGAGCCTGTTTCGCGGCATCGGAGACGATCTGCCCCTGAAGAAGTGGCTTGAGGAAAGTATCTTTCCTGTCGAGAACGCTTTTATCAATCCCGATAGTGTGTATCTGGGGACCATGCTTTCATCGGTTGAAATGCTCAGGAGCGGCACGACTAGCTTCTGCGACGGCTATTTTTTTGAGGAGTCGGCCGCCCTCGCCGCCGTTCATGTAGGGATTCGGGCCGTTATGGGCCAGGGGATTCTCGATTTCCCCACCCCCGACCTGCCAGATCCGGCCAATTTCCAGGCACGCGCGGAAGCTTTTCTGTCGCACTTCCCCGCTCAGACAGATCGCGTTCGCCCATCCCTTTTTTGCCACGCTCCCTACACATGCGGCCCGGAAACGCTGAAGCGCATAAAGGAGCTTTGCCGCAGTCATAAAATCCTCTTTCAGACCCACATTTCCGAAACGAGAGGAGAGGTCGATGAGATCGAGAAACGATACGGCCTGAGACCGGTAATGCATCTCGATGCGCTCGGGGTCCTGGATGAGTCGACTCTGTGCGCTCACGGGATATGGATATCGAAAGATGAAATCGAGTCCATTGCAAACAATGGCGCCTCTATTTCCCATTGTCCGGAGAGCGCCATGAAGCTGGGCTCCGGGGTCGCTCCAGTTCCGGATATGATCTCCAGCGGAGTAAAGGTCGGTCTCGGTACTGACGGATGCGCGAGCAACAACGACCTGGACCTTTTTTCCGAAATCGGCTTTGCGGCCAAGCTTCATAAGGCATTTAGAAAAGACCCCCTCGCCTGCCCCGCCGAACAGGCGCTCCGGATGGCCACATTGGGGGGCGCCTCAGCTCTTGGGCTGGAAAATGAGATCGGGAGCATCGAACCAGGCAAAAAGGCGGACCTTATTGCACTCAGCCTCAATCAACCTCACCTGACGCCGATGTACGACCCGGTCAGCCACATCGTATATGCGGCTCGAGGGAGTGACGTAAGATTCGTGTGGGTGGATGGCCGGCAGATAGTAAAGGATGGGCAGGTGCTTACGGTGGATGAGGCAGAGGTCCTTTGCGAGGCAAAGCGGATGGGTAATGAAATTTTAGATTATTGCAGGCGTCCATAGTTTTCATAGCCAAAGGAGTACTTCCGATGCTAAAGGCCAAAGACATAATGTCACGTGATGTTATCACCGTTACCCCGGAAACAGGGGTAACCGAAATTGCCAGGTTGCTGCTCGAAAAGCGATTTAACGGCGTGCCCGTCGTTGACAGCAACGGCGATCTGGTTGGCCTGATCTGTCAGAGCGATCTGATCGCCGAACAAAAGAAGCTCCCGATTCCTTCGGTTTTCACAATCCTGGATGCTTTTATCCCGATTTATCGGCCGGGCAAGATAGCAAAAGAAATGCAAAAAATTGCGGCATTAAAGGCCTCAGACGCTATGACGTCCGACCCGGTGACAGTGGGTCCGGAAGAGGGCATAGATGAAATAGCCTCTATAATGGTCAACAAGAGTATTCATACGATTCCTGTTTTGGAAGGCGGGAAACTGGTGGGAATCATCGGCAAAGAGGATATTCTGCGGACCCTGGTGTTTTCCTCCAAACAGGGCTGATTTGCCGCCGGTTAAACGACAATACATGTGTCAAACTTATTGTTTTTTACCCGGCCAATTCTTGAGGGAGGTCCCAAGGTATAGGCTGTAGTCGCGACGCCCTTCTGCTCCCGATGATGCGTAGCCAAGCTGCCCGACTGCCTGGAAATACCCGGAGATTGCAGCAGCAGGCAGGGAATCGGTTCCTTCGACAACTATTAAAGCGTCCCAGCCAATTTTGGGCCCGTCCCATATGTCGTACTGACACTTCGGTACACCTCCGGGAATACGCCAAGCGTAGACCCCTGGCTGGCCGGGTACATAGAAGGCAAGTTCTGAGGCAAGCTGGCGATCGAAAGTCATTATAAAGGTGCTCTGAGGGCGAGGTACTTCCCCCAGTGCTCTGCCTGTTTCAACGCCGAGCTGCCGCCAGCCTTGCAGCCTGCCGATCAGCCTGTCCGCCGAGGGGACATGCACGGCGCCGGCCCAAAAAGGAATAGCATAGGCGAGCAGCGCCATAACAGCCCCGACCATGATCCCTTTTTTAAAGTAAGGTCTCCAGGAATCCAGTCTCGGACCAGCCGAGATGTTGCCACAGCCCCAGGCCGACAGGAGGATCATTCCGGCCGGATATACCATGGCGGGCCAGTTGGGTTGAATCCTCTGCCGCAAACTCAGGACCGCGATACCGAGCAAAGGCAAGAAACTGAAGCACAGCAGATATAGCACACGGCGATCCCTGGACTTGAAATTGAAGAGCAGCAAGGCAGAGAGCAGGGCAAACAGGATCCAGGTCAGAGGCGAAACGATCCCGATCTGTCCGCCTATGAATTCAGTTGAAGTAGCTATGAAATTGTGCGGGCTTGCTTCAAAGTGAGTGGCGGTATGATAAAACGTGACCCAGCCGTGAAAAGCGTTCCACAGGATGGGTGGAATCAAGGCAGCGAACCCCAGGAGCGAAAACAAATAGGGACGGCGGGATTTAAGGAGGTATCTATCATCTCTGCTCATCGCCGCAAACACAAACATCAGGACAATAAACCCGGCCATCACCTGTTTGGTTAGCAGTCCAAGACCAATGGCCGCCGCAAGTGCGTACCACTCCCAGGAACCGCCTTCCTTTTTTTCCAGTCCTGCCCAGAGCATGTACAGAGCAAGAGACCAGAAGCAAATCAGAGGCGCATCGATGGTCATGATGTAGCTCAGAGCGGACGCGCCGGGTGAGGCCAATGCTGCCGCAACCGCCCAGAAAGCCGTACGTGAGTCATACATGCGTCTTGCAAGCAGGAAAAGCAGCAGTGCTGAAACTGTTCCCAGCAGCACTGCGGGCAGCCGCACAACTGCCGCGCCGGAACCTATGTTCCGGCAGAAAAGGGCGATGATCCAGGCCAGCATGGGGGGTTTGCTGAAATAGCCCCAGTCCAGTTGGCGAGACCAGTTCCAGTAGTAGGCTTCATCAGCAGCGAGGTCCAGTGGAACCGCAAGGAGATAAGCCATACGAAATACTGTGGTAAGAGCGAGCAGGAGAAAAAAACGTTTGTTCCAGTCTACAAGTGTGCTCTGTCCGGGCATCGATTGAATGCTGCAATTAGTGCGGACGCCCGGCAAAACCGGGCCGGAAGATTTCATCGGCATGAAAAGATCGCGCTTCCCAAATTCATCGTGGTCAAGGCTGATATAGGCTGCCGCCACGTTGCTCGGTGCGGCCCTTGCGCCGCGCCCGCATTAAATAGGTCACCCCATGAAACGTTGAAAATCCAACAGCGGCTGCCCCGATGGCAACTGAGATAAGGCCGATACGGAGCGGAAATGATGTGACGCTTTCAGTTCCTTGTCTAATGAGCGAAAGAGCGGCAAAAATCAGACTCAGGCCCGTAGCCCCGACAAGCGAAGCAAACAGGATACTGCCCGGACGGGGGCCAATCCTGTGCAGGAACGCCCAGAGGACAAAGACAGCCCAGACCCAGATCCACCATGATATAACTCGAGCGGTCGAGAGCTCCATGGCATATCTTATGGACTCGGCAATTGGAGAGAAAATCGCGCGAACAGGTGAGGGTTCACCAATGTACCCGGCCACCACTGGAATGATATCCGTGTCGTGTTCCCTCAGTTTTCGAACTGCGAGGCTTGCCCTTTGAGAAGGCGGAAGAGCCAATGCCCCGGGCGCCTTCATGACTGTCCATGTTCTAGCCATTCCAGTCCAGCCATGCCAGTCCGTGGAAGCCGCAAGGACGAGTCCGCGGGAACGGCAGGTATCAAGGACCTTTTGCCGAAGGTACGGCGGCAGATCCGGGTGGCCGGAATTGACGATTTCAAATCCGTCTACGCCATCATCGGCCAGCAGGTCAATGTCGTCAGTTGTTAGTCTCTTCAAGGTGACAACAATGACCGCCCCTCCGCAACCCTCATGGATCTTTTTGCAAAACCCGGCTGTAAGATCCGGCGAGTCTGTCATTCCCATCTTCAGTTGAAAAGGGGGGGCCTTGCAATCACAAATGCCCAGAGCCATCACTCTCTGGCCTGTATGGACCTCGACACCGGAGATGAATCCCTGCAGCCGCTCGAGAGGTGAATCTGCCTTCACTTTAAGTTCATGCGCAAAGAGCTCATCATGGTCGGTGAGCGCCACCACGTTATAACCGCAGGATGCATGCCACTCGAGGTTCGTTAGCGTAGAGACCAGGCCGTCGTGAGATTTTGTGGTGTGGCTGTGAAGGTCGGCCACAAGCAGGTTGGGGTCGTCTACGACCAGCCGCCAGGCTGGAATCCGCGCCACCACAAATAATAAGATGATCAGGATCAATGATGAGGACGCAACAAGGGCCATCCGGATTCCTTTAAGCGCAATGGCAAAAGGCTTTTTCTTCCTTTGAGCCCGATATTCGGCGAACATGCCCCAAGCTGCTGCGCCCAATAACACCCAGATCAGCACAGAAAACCCCGCAATGCTGAAATCTGGCGCCCCGGCCAGGATCAGGAAGGGAGCGGCCAGCGGCTCGATGAGTGCTTCCCATGGATGCTGCTCAAGCCTGATTCCCGCCACGCGGGTATAGTCGCGGGCGTCGAACGGGCCTTGAGGAGCGTATGGAAGACAAGCCAGGAGGGTAAGAATGACAAGCCCTAAAGCCAAGATAACGGCAGTGTTGCGGTAATCTTTTAAGATTGAGGGCACATGCCGATCTGCACCCCTCGCGGGAGGAGGAGACCCCTGATATCCCTTATCCGACATCCCGATTATCCACCTATTGGGAGTGTCCGCTCACACTCACTACGAAATTGGAATTCTTGTCATTTGTCAGGAAAAGCACCGATTTTTTGGCGCCGCCTTTACAGGACGCCGCACTCAGACTCACCGGTATCTTTGTCTCACTGCCCGCAGGTATTGTGTGGTCGAACCGACCAACGTCGATCCCTCAGATCTTTATCACTTTTATTATCTCGAGGGGAGCAGTTCCGACATTCTTGACGACAAAGCTGTGAACATATTCCTTCCCATCGGTCAGGTCGCCAAAATCATAGAGCCTTTCCGGGAGCTCAACTACGGGTCCGCTTGGGGTCTCCAAACCCGGGCTGCCTCCTGCAGTAGCCTGGGCAGATGCCGGCGGGCAATTTGCGATGGCCAGGGCAAAGCACAAAACAAAAATAAGCCTCGCTACGCTCATGCGAAAACACCCTCCTCAGCGATTTTTTTGCTGCGAATCAACATGCTTTTTCAAGAACGGCCAGAATTCCAAAAAGATTTAACTCCAATGAAGCCTGGACCAAAAAGTTCGTCGCGCCCAGAGCTTTTTTCAGATCCTCTCCCCGGAAACGATTTTCGGTAGGGTGCAGCAGGATGTGTCTGGTTATGAAATTCTGATAAAGTGCGGGATAAAGCTCCTCGAGCAAGTAAATCCCGTGCGGCTTTAGCACGCGTCCCACTTCAGCAAGCGCACCCTGCCAGTCGGGAACATGGTGGAGCACTCCAAAACCGAATACCGCGTCAAAAGCGCCGTCCGGATGAGGCAAATTGAGTGCATCAGCCGCGCAAAATGAGATGTTTTGCAGTTCTTGGGGCCTGAGATAGCGAAAAGCCCGCCGGATCATCAGAGGGTCGAGATCCGTGGCACAGAGAAAGCCCGGAGAAAACTCCCTGCGAATGATCGATGCCCCGGCTCCCCGCCCGCATCCTATTTCAAGAAAAGACCCACCGGGGGGAAGCTGCGCATGTTTTCTCATCCAGCCAATTTCAAATTTCTGCTGGAAGACCCTGTAGGGGTTATTCACGACCAGCAGCTCCGCCCAGTTAAGCTTCATCGCCTCAGCCCGCTTTCTTGCCGAGATGCACGACCGCGATCCCGTTGGTCAATCTTCGATATCTTATATTCCTAAACCCTATCCGCTCAAGTATCGATTTCAACTCACCGGGGTTGGGGAAGAGCCGGATTGATTGCGGAAGGTAAGTGTAGGCCGGCTGGCAGTTGGCCAGAAGCTTTCCTATGAAGGGCATTACATGAAATGAATAAAAATCGTAGAGGCACCGAAACCAGGGTGTCACAGGTTCGGAAAATTCGAGGCACATAAAGGTCCCGCCTGCTTTTAGGACCCGGTGCATCTCCATGAAGCCCTTTTCAAAATGAGTGAGATTTCTTATCCCGAAGCCAACCATCGCCGCGTCGAAGCTTTTGTCCGGAAAGGCTATTTTTTCGGCATCGCCCTGTACGGAGCAAACCAGGCTGGAATAAGACGAAGCTGAGGTCTTTTGGCGCCCGGCCGCCATCATCTCCCAGTTGATATCATAGAGCACCACGCGGCCTGAAGGCGCAACCTGTCCGGCGGCCATCCGCGAAAGATCTCCGGTCCCGCCACATACGTCGAGCACATGGTCCCCGCTTCGCAATCCCATCATTCTCACGGCTATCCGCTTCCACTGGTAATGTATCCCCAGACTCAGCAAAGTGTTCATGGAATCGTACTTGCGGGCAACGCTGTTGAAATGCCGGCGAACCCATTCCACCTTTTCCTTCTCGGGAATTGCAAGATATCCGAAATGGGTCGTCTTTTCTGGATCGGTGATGTATGTTCGAGACATTATTAGACCGCAGGGATTTCGGGACAAATCGTCTCAAAAGTCGATAGCTAAACCCGAGACGATCAAACGGGCTTCACAACAACTCCGGAGCGGATGCATCGCGTACAGGCGCGCACACGTCTGACACTGCCGTCCTGGCGGACATGCCTCACCTGCTGGAGGTTGGGATACCAGATACGTTTGGTCTTGTTATTTGCATGGCTGACGTTGTTCCCTACATGAGGGGTTTTGCCGCAGAATTCACATACTCTGCTCATGATTCCAAATTCCTTTCCACAGAGCTGGCACAGCTCGTATTGATCGGTCAAAAAACTTTATAGTAGCAGAATGCGCTTTGAATAACAAGGATATTCTCTTATCCAGCGTACATGCGGAAACTCTGGATGGAACGCTGGCAGTTTCCGATTTGAAAAGGAGGCATTTTTCGTCCTGGCAAGGATATCGAGGGGTTGCGCGGAGGCGTACATGGGTACGCCGCACAAGCAAGCCCGAAGATTGACGCCGCCAGGGCGGAAAAGGACCCTTTCCGGAGGGAAACTATCTACCCGCTATCTCTACAGCCTCAGCGCCGGGCTCCCGAGGCACAATCTCTCCGATGATATGGCCCCCCACTTGCATGCCGCGAAGAAAAGCCCCTATATCTTCAACGTCGGAAGACTCTACGACTACTATAAATCCAATCCCGTTATTGAAAACATGGTTCATTTCTTCCGGCGAAACGGCGCCCTTTTCGCGAATGAAGTTGAAGATGGGAGGCACGCTCCAGGAATCCTCCCGTATGAGCGCCTTGCAGGCGCGCGGCAGAATCCTCTCGACATTGTCGTAGAAACCACCCCCGGTGATGTGAGCCATCCCACGAACCCGGTGCTTGCGCAGAAGATTCAGAACAGGTTCGACATAGATGATTGTGGGTTCGAGAAGTTCCTCGGCAACGGTTCGGTTCAGTTCCGAAACGAAGCTGTCGGGTTTTAGGCCCAGTTTGTCGAAGATGATGTGTCGCGCAAGGCTGTACCCGTTTGAATGCAAACCGCTCGATGACAGCCCGATGATCCGATTCCCAACCCGTATGGTGGAGCCGTCTATGATCTGAGAGTTGTCAACAAGGCCAACTGCGAAACCGGCCATGTCGTATTCATTTTCTTTGTAAAAATCGGGCATTTCTGCCGTTTCCCCTCCGATCAGGGAACAGCCCGCCTTTTTGCATCCGGCAGCGATCCCCTCAACAAGCTGTTCGACAAGATCGAGGTCTATGCGGCCCATGGCAAGGTAGTCCAGGAAAAAAAGAGGCCTCGCGCCCTGAACCACAATGTCGTTGACACACATGGCCACCAGGTCTATTCCGACCGTATCGTGCCTGTGCGTCATGAATGCGATCTTAAGTTTGGTCCCTACTCCATCGGTGGAAGAAACCAGCACGGGCTTTTCCACATCCTGGAGATTCAGGGAAAATAACCCTCCAAAACCGCCGATATCGGTGATGACCCCCCTGCGGTAGGTGGAACGAACTATCGGCCTGATTCGCCGGACAAGTTCGTTTGCATTGTCGAGGTCAACTCCAGCTTCCCGGTACAGATCGCCAGGCATAAGAATACAAACCTTTTCGTACAGTTGAAAACAATTCCGGCTCTGTGCATCCGCAGCGCTGCCGCTTCGAAAGATTAGGCCGGGAAAAAATACGTCAAGGGGGCTTTCCAGTAAACTATATGTAGTCTACCATGCGCTCAGTTTTTTACAATTGATTTCCTCTGGGATTATCCATCATTGGAATCGGTCAAGATTGCCAAAACCCGCCCTCCTATGTTAAAGGAGACCCAACGCCGGAGGTTAGCATGCCCCTACTGAAGAAGGTCTGCATGGCGGTTTGCGGATTCTTGCTGATCATTTCCTGTCTTACGACTGTTACGGCAATCGTGGGTTCTTTTTATTTCTGGCTCTTTTTGCGCCTGCCTGCAAAACCTTTTTCCGAGAACAAGCAGTTTTTAGTTCCCAAAACAAGCGCCTATGGAGTCGCCAGGCTCCTTGAATCTCAGGGGGTCATCAGGGATGCGCGCGCGTTTTTTTTACTGGGCTGGTTGAAGAATTCGCTTCACCGCATGCAGGCGGGCGAATACGCTTTTTCGACCCTTTACACCCCCGAACAGGTCCTCGACCAGATTGTAAATGGAAGGGTGGTGATCCATACTGTTATCCTGCCGGAAGGGTCCACCTTGTGGGATGTGGCGAGGATCCTCCATCAAAAAGAACTTGCCCCGGAGAGTGAAATCATCGAGGTTGCCAGCAGCGCCAAATTTGCCGGATCGCTCGGAGTTAAGGCGAACGGCCTGGAAGGTTATCTTTTCCCTGACACCTATCAATTCACAAAACCGGTCTCGAGCGCTTCCATTGCAGAGAAAATGGTCCGGCGTTTTTGGCAAAGGTTGCCAAAGGAGTGGCCGAACCGGGTGAAAGAACTCAGGCTATCTCTGCATGAGATCATCATTGTGGCTTCCATCATAGAAAAGGAGGCTGTGGTCGATTCCGAGCGGCCGCGCATTGCAGCGGTCTTCTACAACCGGCTCAAAGTCAACATGCCGCTTCAGAGCGACCCAACAGCGGTTTACGACATACCGGGCTTTTCAGGACCGGTTACCGCCGCGCATCTGACAAGGCAAAGTCCCTATAACACTTACCGCATCAAGGGCCTGCCGCCCGGACCGATTTGCAGCCCTGGGACGGAATCCATCAAAGCGGCGCTCAATCCTGAAAAAGGGGTCCCGTACCTCTATTTTGTAAGCAATAATGATGGTACCCACCACTTTTCGGTTACCGCCGAAGAGCACCAAAATGCTGTTTCACACTATTACGAGTTGAAAAAAAAGACGCCGGGCGACAAAAGTCCCACAATTGGCGATTCGCTGGAAACCTCGCCCCAGGATAGCCGGGCAGGGGCTGAACCCCACCGGCAAGCCGATGGAGTCAATCCCAACAGCCCTTAAATCCGAAAGGTCGAATTGGATAAAATGAGCACGGTCGCCAGCCTAGTATTTGCCGCAGGAAAAGGGACCCGCATGAAGGGGTATTCCGGCAATAAAACGCTTCTGCCTCTGATTCCGGGAAAATCCCGCTACCAGGGCGTCCGTCCCCTTATCAGGGAAGTCCTTGATAACCTTCCCTCCGGTCCCAAGGGAATCGTGGTCAATTACCACGCAGAACAGGTGCGCAGTGTAACCGAGGGCCAGGGGATATCTTATGTTTACCAGCCGGTTACAAACGGCACAGGCGGGGCACTGCTGGCGGCGCGCTCCTTTCTGAACTCCGCTGATGCGGATCGTGTGATAATTACAATGGGGGACGTCCCCCTTATCCGGCCGGCTACTTATTACAGGCTGCTTGACCTGCTGGGACGCTTTGAGCTGACGCTGTTGGCATTCGAATGCAAGGACAAGGGACAGTACGGCATGATCGAGATGGAAGGCCAACAGGTAACCAGGATTGTAGAATGGAAATACTGGAAGGATTTTCCTTTAGAAAGGCAGAGCAGGCTCAGGTACTGCAACGCAGGAGTCTATGCCGCCGGGAAGGCCACCCTGCTCAGATACCTGGACCAGATGGAAAAAAAGCCGCACGATGTCAGAAAGCAGCAGAACGGACAGTGGTTTACCATCGAGGAGTACTTCCTCACTGACTTAGCTGAAATGATGAATGAGGATGGCTTGCCGGTGGGAATGACGCCTGTGCCTGAAGAAGAGGTGGTAGGGGTGGACACGCCTGAGTCGCTGGAGACAGTGCAAAAGCTATACGCAAGGCTCCATGGATCAGAGTGAATAATAAATCCTCGTATGATAGACGTATAAACAACCCTGTGCGATGTACCCCGCGTAGCGCGAAGGCCGACCGCGGGATGGTCTATCATGCGCGATGGGCGTGCGCGGGAGGCCTTGCATTATCCCGGATATGAAGAGCAGTCCCCGATGAAAAAAGCGTACATACACGGATACAATTTGCGGGAAAGCATTCGGCTTCAGGACCAGGCCTCAACCCTGGCCGACCTGCTGCACTCGGACTCTTCTTTTCCGGCCGGGAGCCGAGTTCTCGAAGCCGGATGCGGGGTTGGGTCGCAAACGTCAATGCTTGCCCGAAACAGTCAAGGCGCCGAAATAACAGCAATCGACGTGTCCGAAGCATCCCTGGCCGAAGCTAAAAAGAAGCTGGATTCAGAGGGGGTCACCAATGTGATCTTTAAGCAGGGCGACATATTTAGACTGCCTTTTGAAAATGCATACTTCGACCACGTTTTTGTCTGTTTCGTGCTCGAACATCTCGCAAATCCTGTCGAGGCGTTGAAATGTCTGAAACACGTTATAAAACCCGGCGGAACGATCACCGTTATAGAAGGGGATCACGGCTCAGTTTATTTCCATCCTGAAAGCCATGACGCTCGAAGGGCCATAAACTCCCAGATCGCCCTCCAGGCCCGGGAGGGCGGGAATGCGCTGATCGGACGAGAGCTTTATCCCCTGCTGACAAAGGCCGGTTTCAGAAACTGCCGTGTGTCGCCCCGCATGGTATATGTCGACTCCAGCAGGCCTCATTTGGTTGAAGGCTTTACCAAAAACACCTTCACTGCAATGATCGAGGGCGTCCGGGAAAAGGCGGTGGCTGCGGGACTAATGGACCGGAAATCCTTCGAGAAAGGAATTCGCGACCTTTACAGGACGACAGAACCTGACGGCGTCTTTTGCTACACTTTTTTCAAGGCCTTTGCCGAGGCATAAGAGATCAAACAACGCTTTGCCTCGACCATTCCTCGCGGGTGGGTGGGTTGTGGAGATTGGCCTTTTCATGATTTAGGGCTAGCGGCCTCGCCCGAAAAGCATCTCTTCCACATGGGCGCAGATTATATGCCCGACGGTGATGTGACACTCCTGCACCCTGGCCGTTACCGGGGACGGAACATGAAGGATAATGTCACAATACAGGTCCATTTCAGTCTCAGAAGAACCCCCCAGACCTATTGTGACAACACCGTTCGCTCGTGCCCATTTGGCTGCGCTGATCACATTGCTGGACCGGCCACTTGTGCTTATCGCTAAAGCCACGTCCCCAGGCTGCGCTAAAGCCCGCAGTTGCTTTGCGAATATGTCGTCGAAGTCGTAGTCGTTTGCTATACTAGTCAAAATTGACGTGTCAACTGTGAGCGCTATTGCAGGCAAAGGCGGCCGTTCTATTTGAAAGCGGTTTACAAACTCGGCTGCCAGGTGCTGGGCGTCTGCAGCACTGCCGCCATTACCGAAAATAAAAAGTCGATGCTTGGCAAGGAACGCCCGGCCGAGCAGCTCGGCCATCTTCACAATGGTCTCTTTCGCCGTGTCACAGAGAGCCTGTTTTGCCTGGATGCTTTCTTGAAACATCCGCTCTGTAGCAAGCAAAAGCTCTTCCTTTTCAATCGGTTCCATACTTTTTCACCTCGTATGATAGACTTACATATATCACTTAAATAGCTTTATATCGCGGAGCGCGGAAGGCGACCGCATGGCGTGTCTATCGGATGCGTTGGGCGGGCGCGGGATGCCTTGTTTGCCAATACTAATGAAAGGCGAGAGCAAATGCCACGAAAAACTACTTGCTCGACGGCTTTCGCAAATCTTGAGGATTTCACTACTCTGCTTGTCAGCCTGGAACAACGGCGAAATGGAGGGAAATGACTGCGAGAAGCCGCATAATCGCAAAAGAGTGTTTCCAGGCACGGTTGAATCTCATTGAACAGCCCGACGACTTTGTATAAAGTGATCTGAGAGATAAGTTTTCACACGATAGCTGTATGTTGTGCGCAGCGGGTCAGGCTTTCGATCAAATTTGGCTTATTGGGGAAGGAACAGGCTCGAATGCAAGACAAAGCGTCTAACAAGCTGGAATCCGGCAGCGACCTCTATTCCACAGGTCCAACCGGTGAGGTTTTCCCAATTCCAAAACAATCCGACCACCATGCGGAGTTTGCGCGGATCAGAAAAATTGTCGCGGAGCATCGCAGCTTGGGGCGCGAGATCGTAGTGGTGATGGGTGTAGGGTTCGTGGGCGCTGTAATGGCCGGGGTCGTAGCAGATTCAGTGAACAAGGTAACTGGGGCCCCATGCAAGTTTGTCATCGGGATGCAGCGGCCATCCACCCGGTCTTTCTGGAAGATCCAATATCTCAATCGGGGAATCGCTCCTGTCGAGGCCGAAGATCCCGAGGTGGCGCTCCTTATCCATCGGTGCGTCAAAGAGAAAAAGACGCTGATCGCGACGTATACCTATGAGGTGCTTTCACTGGCCGACGTGGTGGTGGTTGACGTGCAATGCGATTATCAGAAAGAGACACTTGGAAACGTTCGCCAGGGCCGCGCCGATATAGCAGCCCTGGAGGATTGCTTAAAGATAATCGGTGAGAAGATCCACCACGAATGCATGGTCCTGATTGAAACCACTGTTCCGCCAGGCACGACCCAGTATGTTGCATATCCCATAATCAAGAAGGCGTTCCAAAGCCGCGGCATCGCGGCCGAGCCGCTGTTGGCCCATTCCTTCGAGCGGGTTATGCCGGGCAAAAATTACGTGTCTTCTATTCGGGACTTCTGGAGAGTGTGCAGCGGCGTCAACGAACCATCCAGGCAAAGAGTGCAGGCCTTTTTGTCCGATGTTTTAAACGTGGGGGAATACCCACTGACCGTCCTGGACACCCCTATTGAGAGCGAAACCTGCAAGGTGGTCGAGAACTCCTATCGCGCTACGATTCTGGCTTTCCTTCATGAATGGAGCGTTTTTGCGGAGCGAAACGGCGTGGACCTGTTAAAGGTCATAGAGGCGATAAAGGTTCGGCCTACGCATTCAAACATCATATTTCCCGGACCTGGAATAGGAGGCTACTGCCTGCCAAAAGACGGAGGACTGGGGATCTGGGCCTACCAGACGCTTCTTGGGTTCGAAGACGATATCTTCAAGATAACGCCACAGGCTATCGACATAAACGATACAAGATCTCTTCATGTCGCCCGCCTGGTCCGTGACGCTCTTCGAAATATGGGCAAGATCGTGGCTGCCTGCAAGATCGCCATCTTCGGCGCATCATACAGGGAAGACGTCGGAGACACCCGCTACAGCGGTTCGGAAATGCTTGTTCGAAAGCTTTCCGAAATGGGGGCGGATATTTCTGTCCACGATCCTTATGTCAAGCACTGGTGGGAATTTGAGAAACAGGATACATACCCCGCCCCCGGCCATTCATGGTCGAGGTTTTTCCGAAACCAGGAAAATCTGAAGGCGCTCACTATCAGCAAAGACATGACGGAAGCCGTCCGCGGGGCCGATGCCGTGGTGTTTGCCGTGCGGCACGAACATTACCTGCACCTTTCAGCCGACGGCTTATTGGAGATGACCGGAAAGCCGGTTGCGGTGATAGACTGCTTTGGGATCCTTACGGATAGCGATATAAAGCGCTATTTTGAGCTGGGATGCGAAGTAAAGGGTCTGGGGCGCGGAAATGTAAAGCGAATCAAGGACCTGGTAAGGTCTGCCCAATAAAAAGGACAGGGTCTTTTTCGTTAATGGAAGTTGTGTTCAAACGCTTAAATTTAGCCCAACAATTTAAGCAGATACTGTCCATATGCGTTCTTCATCAAAGGCTCGGCCAGCCTTCGCAACATGGCCTCATCAATATACCCCATGCGGTAAGCTATTTCCTCAACACAGGCGATCTTGAGACCCTGTCGTTTTTCGATCGTCTCCACGAAGGTGCATGCCTCCAGCAGGGATTCATGCGTACCGGTATCGAGCCAGGCAAATCCCCTGCCCAGCAGTTCCACCTGAAGCTCGCCCATTTTCAGGTAGGCGTTGATGACATCGGCTATCTCCAGCTCTCCGCGCGCAGAAGGCTTAAGGTTCGAAGCTATTGCGGCCACCCTGTTATCAAAGAAATAAAGCCCCGGTACAGCGTAGCTGGACTTGGGCTTTAGCGGTTTTTCCTCAATGCCCAGCACTTTGCCCGATGTATCGAACTCTACTACCCCGTAGCGTTCGGGGTCCCGCACATAATAGCCGAACACAAGCCCGCCGGACTTAAAACCGGCAGCCCTTCGGACGATTTCCTGAAATCCGTGTCCATAAAAGATATTGTCACCGAGTATCAGGCAAACCTTGCCCTCGCCGATGAAGTCCCTGCCTAGGATGAAGGCATGGGCAAGACCTGCCGGGTAATCCTGCCGGATGAATGAGAAGCGCAGTCCCCATTGAGAACCGTCTTCCAGCAGCGCCTCGAACTTTGGCAAGTCTTCGGGCGTGGAGATGATCAGAACGTCCCGTATCCCGGCAAGCATCAGGGCCGAGAGCGGATAGTAAATCATCGGTTTGTCGTAAATCGGAAGAAGCTGCTTGCTAATCACCTTGGTTATCGGGTAGAGGCGGGTACCCGATCCCCCGGCAAGAATGATTCCTTTCAAACCGCCTGCCGATTCCATTTCGATCCCCCGAGCCATCACGCTTGCCTTAGCGCCTTTTGTGGTGAATCCTCGTTTTTGTCGGTCCCGTATTGCCTTGACATCCACTCACGGTAGGCCCCTGTTTTTATTGAATGGACCCACTCGGGGTTATCCAGGTACCACTGAATCGTTTTCCTCATGCCTGACTCAAAGGTCTCTTTCGCTTGCCAGCCCAACTCGCCTCTTATCCTGGAACAGTCGATGGCATAGCGCCGGTCGTGTCCGGGGCGGTCCTCTACGAATGTAATCAGGCTGCAGTGCGGAACATGGCTCGACGTGGGGATCATCTCATCCAGCAGAGCGCACAGTGTGTTTACCATTTCAAGGTTAGTTTTTTCGCAGCATCCGCCGATATTGTATGTTTCTCCCGGTTTGCCCTTTTCGAGCACTGCATGCAGCGCCTCGCAGTGGTCATCGACGTGGAGCCAGTCGCGCACGTTGAGCCCGTCACCGTATATCGGCAGCGGCTTTCCTTCGATCGCATTCAGGACTATGAGCGGCGCAAGCTTTTCCGGAAACTGCCGAGGACCGTAATTGTTCGAACAATTCGTAATGAGTGTGGGGACCCCAAAGGTATGGAAATATGCCCGTACCATGTGATCGCTTGCAGCCTTGCTGGCTGAATAGGGACTGTTGGGAGCATAGGGGCTGCTTTCTATGAACGCGGGCGCCTGCGGTCCCAGGGAACCGTAAACTTCATCGGTCGAGACGTGAAGAAAGCGAAAATGTTCGCGGCGCTCTGCCGAAAGCCTTTTCCAGTACTCCCTCGCTTCCTCCATGAGGTGATAGGTCCCGATGATATTGGTTTGAATGAAGCTCTCCGGGCTGTCAATCGACCTGTCCACATGGGATTCGGCGGCAAGATTTACTACGGCATCCGGTTGGTATCCTTTGAGGAGTTTTCTTACGAGTTCCCGGTCGCGTATGTCTCCCTGTATGAAGATGTGATCGGAGTCACCCTTTAGCTGTTCCAGATTCAAGAGGTTCCCCGCATAAGTGAGGATATCGAGATTGATAATCCGGTTACTCCGCAGCCTTTCACACCTTACGAAATTACTTCCGATGAATCCTGCGCCACCAGTAACGAGTATTGTTTTATTCATATGAAACTCACCGCAAGAACCGCAGAGACGCGGAAAATAAGAGTCAAGCCCAATACGATACTTATAAGAACCTAAAAATCGATTTGATTCCACCAAAAAAAGTATGAGGCCACCAGGAAGTTCAGAAATTTCATCGTAATAGGCGCCAGCGTAAAACTGAGGGTTCATCAGAGCGCAAAAAAGGCTGGTCCTACTGAGAATAATGTTTGTATAGCACTAGGACCACCTGAACGTATAGTTGCGTCTCATTATAAGGTGGGATACCCTGGTATTTCTCGACGGCCTCCGGTCCGGCATTGTAGGCAGCCACGGCCAGAGTAATGTTGTTCTTGAAGCGGGCGAGCATCTTCTTCAAATATCGTACTCCCGCTTCCATGTTCTGATAAGGGTCGAGCGAATTATCGACCTTGAGGTTTCTTGCCGTATCGGGCATCAACTGCATGAGGCCGACCGCCCCCTTGGCCGAAACGCTATCAGGTCTGAATCCCGATTCCGCTCTTACGATAGCCTTCACCAGATTGTAATCGACCCCTTCCTGCCAACAGGCAACCCTGATGTAGCGGTCATAGATATACTGGTTCGGCGAGTGGTGATAGAGCAGAAATGCGTGATAATGTGGGGAAAGCCGGAAGGCAGCTGGAAGCTGCATGATTATGGAGTCGAGATCGTCGTTGGCGCAAACGGCCAGCCCTGATTGGCACCTCCGTGAGGACCCGTCGTGCGATGTCTCGCTCGATAATGCCGGCGCAATGAGCAGGATGATGAGAGGGCAAGCGGCCACGATCATGAGTGTTCGGATAAGGTGCGTGCAACACGATCGCTCGCCGGCCATGAACACCTCCGCGCCAGCACCGGGACCAACCGGCTCAGCATATTTAAATATTCATGCAATTCTCCCGGACATGCCTGTTCAATTAGCATGTACCGGCGATTTTAGTCAAATATAAATAGACTTCACATTTGATGTCACTTTCCTCATCAAGGCTTGTTCTTCGTTGAAACGATAAGGGCGCTGGAAGTACAAAAATCCTGTTCCGACATGTCAACGAATTTCGGTGACAGCTTTTCTCGGTCTACGCCATTGTGGTTCTCGATTCTTATCTCTTTGAGGACCTTGAAACCGAGCTTATGCTGCAATTTGATATGAGTCGAAAAAGGCTCCCTGTTCAATAGATACGACTTCTTTCCTCTTATCATCTTCCACACTAGGTCGGAAAACGTCCAATGTCCGTTCCAATAGTCCGACATATCGTGGCTCGTGAAATCGATCTGATGGGACATGATCCCCCCGGACCCCAGCCATTTATACATGGAGCGATAGGCGCCCTCCACATTGTCCACATGCTCCATGACTGCCTGGGATATTATCATACCCACCGACTTGGACCTGATAATCGAATCTGCGTAAGCGGGGGATACGTAATTGATCGAAATGGGATTAGCGGGAGATGGACGCATCAGTGCGTCGCTGATGGACTCAATGCGTTGGTCGGACAGGCAAACCTCCATCCGATCCCGGTCTAAAATGGAGCGTGGAAAACTATGTTGTTCAATTTTCGGCTTCATATCAGGAAACTCTGTATCATCGGGAATATCCTCGCCCCTCTTCAATAGCGCCACAAGTTCTTGAAAAACATGCAGGTTCGATTCAGTCGATGCATATTTCACGACATCGATCGCAAGATAACGGGATGCCCCGCACAGCAAAGCAGCCAGACCAACCCCAATGGATTCTCCCGGCCCCAGTTCCAGGATCACCTCCGGCAACCTTCTCAATCCAGCATCATAGGCGGTAACGAGGTGCCTCAACCAGACGCCGTAGCAATACCTCGCGGAACTGGCCCCCCCGACTGCGGGCTTGACAAGCTTGGCCCTCATGTTCCATAGCGGCGTATAGCTCAACAACCCAGTGAACATAACCCTTGGCGTTGTTAGTCTCATAAGACCCACGATAGCGGTTAAGTAGAACCAGAAAGGCGGCGAAAGGCCGTGGGCCAGGTCTAGCCGAACATCTTCATCATCCGGCCTAGCAGCTTTTCCGCTGTCTCCCCGCTTGGCGTTTCATCATTTACACACAGTGACACGGTATCGAATTCGAGTTCAAAGCCGCTGCCCTGTCCGTTGGCATTGAAACTGATGAGCCGTTCCTCCAATATTTTACAGCCGCGCTTATCGGTTTTTGGGAGTATCATCCAGATCGTATGGCGGCCCGTGCGTGTAGTGAGATCGGTAACCCTGATGGATTTGCACTGAGTAGCCGCAAATTCGTCGATCATAGCCCCCACCTTGTGTAAACCCACCGTTTGCGCCAGTTGCGCGGTATTGCGCGCCCGGACTCCGATCACGCCGAAAATGTCGCTGGGATAACGTCTCTGCAAGGCAAGCAGCCAATCAAGCAAGAACATGAATTGGTCGGGCTTCACATAATTGATGGAATCCAGGATAGTGAAGATGTCCTGTGTGGTTCCCGTCTTTGCCGCCATATACCCACGGTCGGTAATCCGGAAAGAGTAAATCGGCCAAATAAGTAGATTATCGGGTTCGATCTTCTTCTCGCAACTCATGCAATTTGCCACCACATGGGGTTCCAGAAAAACCGAATCGCATCGATTGCAGGCAAAGTTGCCTGTTGTCCGGTCATAATCTTTTCCTATTTGCCGTAATTTCGAATTGCATTTTGGGCAGGTCAACTCACCGGTCATGCGAAATTCCTCGCTCGGAGCACTATGGCCGCAGTTGAAGCAGGATAGAACGGGTTTCTGGGCAATATCGACTGAATTGCATTCCGGACAGTTGTCGACAAAGGCCAGATGCGCGGAACTACAATAGGGACAATGGCGCAATCGATCAATCAAGGACGACGGTTCGATAAAACCGCGTTCCTGCAGACCCTGCAGCCACGCCCAGATATTTGCGCCGTAGTCGGCTATCGATTCCGCAAGGGGAAAGACGTAAACCCGGGGATCGGACCATTTCTTAACGGGGGTGAGAATAGTTCCGGGACGGGAATATAGATAGCCAAGGAGCCGGTAATCAGCGTTTTGGAATGCCTGAGCTTCGAGTTCCATCGCCAGGCGATTGATGGCTGCCCCTTTTTGCGAAGCCTCGTTCATACTCGAAACCACCCCGTCGCTCATGGCATCCACGTATTGATCGAGCGAGCGTCCAAGGAAGACCGGGATAACAGATGTGGAAGGATTTGAACGGAGCGAACGCAGGATTGCAGTTCCCTGCGCGCTGCTGTTAGATTCCACAATGAAGCAGTCCGGGTTAAGGTTAGCTGAGGCGAACGATTCATAGTCGCTAAATACTCTAAACTCGCCGCCAGAGCCAGTGTCAAGAGACGGCTCAATACCACCAAGAGCAAAATAAGCTATCATTCTTCTCCTCCGAAGCGGTCCGGCAAACCGCCGCAAGTTAAGGTGATGAGAAATCGCTTTTTTAGATTTTTTAGATAGCACCTGCCATTGATCCTGTCAAACCGGGGATGATCTGTTTGAGCGAACAATGGTTCTGTAAACCCATCACTCCAAATGCGGTTCCTGCTCGTTTTCGTTGTAAATCACTTTCTCCTGAGGTAGTATTTAACTTGGTTTAAAAGCCTTGGAATGTAAATATGGGTATTCTCGGTGGCATTGCCTTACAGAAGCCTTCCAATCCTGATATTTGAATTGGTGAGGAAAATGTGGGCTTGCTTATGGGACTAGACCATTTGACGGAGGCCGCGATTATGCCCCTGAAATTGAACACCAGGTTATTATGTGCGGTCTTCTTCTTTTCCCTTGGTCTGTTTGTCTTTCATTCATCCATTTGTGCCCAGGAGGGTCTTCTCGAAGACTCCGGCGGTTTTGCGACAACCTACATAGTGGAGATGTCGGGCAAGGTTCTTAATGAGGAATTCTCGAGTGCGAGGGCTTCCATTGAAATAACCCCCCAGGATACCGACGCCCCGCATCCATACCTGGTGATTATGCAGGGGATCCCCAGGGTAAACTCGAGAAACACCTTCTTTTGGGATTCGGGTGCGACCGAGCTGACGGTCCAGTCGGGAGAACTGATCTCTGACATCAAGAGAACCTTCATGAGGCCACGTAATTACGAGAGGATACCCACAACGGCTATAACGTGCCATTTTTCTTACATAAGTCCAGTCCTTATCAAGCCCGTCAAAGGCAGGTACATCGATCCTCTCCAGGAAAAGGAAAACAAAATACTGTCGCTAAAACGGGCCTTGCCGACCCTTGTCACTGCCCAGGCAGGCCGGTTGAGGATCAGAGTTGCCGGCAATATGATTTCCGGCAGCGTCTGGATGAAGGGCTATGATGGTATTGAGCACTCTTACGTAGAATATAATGCTTCCTTTGCCGGAGCAACGGGGACCCGTCTCAACCCCGAAGTGCAGGCGAGGGATCCTGTGAGAAACAGGGGTGATTTCGGGACTCGCCAATGAAGTTCAAGCAAGGTCAATACGCTTTCCAGTTAGAGCTTTTGTAGGGGAGGGGCTGGAGCGGATAGACTCAGCCGATGCCGGGCAAGAAATCAATTAGCCGATGCAGTGAGAAGAGCGGGGATGCGGTCAGGAGATGGAAAAGACCTCTATTCGCTATCAGGTGAAGCTGTTTCCCACGGTTGTGCTCGTCATTTGCTCGTTCTTGATAATCCTGTCCTCTTTGAAGAGTGCATGCCTTCGTCGAGCGGAGGCTTCCGACCGTCAAGATGGGGTTGTTGTTTCTCCCTTAGGTTATGAAGGAGGGGGGCGGTTTACCGCCATAGCCATCAGCCCCAAAGACCCTCGGGTGCTCTTTGTGGGTTCCGACGTGGCGGGGGTCTTCAAGAGTACGGATGGGGGAGAGACTTTCCATCTGAAGGGGAAAGGCCTCGAAGGATTTTGTGTCGCGGATATCGCAATTCATCCTGACGACCCGGGCCGGGTATTGCTGCTCACCGAGGACGGTTTGTACGGCAGCCGTTACCAAGGAGAGTCCTGGCAAAAAGAGAGCTCCGAAGTTCGATATGAATCACGCATGTTTGGCAGCCGGTTGATGGTTTTTTTCAAGGATGCCCTGTGGGTTGCCGCTGACCGGAAGGGCGTCTTTCAAGTTCGGTTCGAGGTTTCGCCATGCTCGATCGTCGCGGTGCCAGGTCTGGAAAAGATCAAAGTCAATGGCCTGGCGAGTTTCCATGAACTGATGTATGCGGGAACCGAACGAGGTGTTTTCCGCCTTGTGGACGGACGGTGGCAAGCCTGCAACGAAGGTCTTCCGGCCGACCGTAGAGAAGTGTACGGCATTTCCGCTCATCCAAATGGCAGACTCTATCTGCTCGAGAGAACCAACGGCCTCTATGTCTGGAATGAGGGTCAAAAGAGGTGGGAAGGACGAGGTCTCGGAGCCTGGCAGCTCCTGAGCGACCGCCCGGGACCCTACAAAGCATTAGCCGTAGATCCCCAAAACCCGGACATCGTCTTTTTGTCGACGGACCCTGAAGCCTGGCCGCATATACTATATAAATCGACCGATGGCGGAAGGTCATGGAAAAGGATCACTTCCTTTCATTTGGACCCTCAGGCAGGGGAAACTATCGGGAAAGATTTAACGGGGGTCGAGAAGATCGCCTTCTCCCCAGCCGAGCCTCAAAAGCTTTTTCTCGCCGACTGGGCGAATGTGTGGGAGAGCCGGGATGAAGGGGAAAACTGGTCCCAACTCTACAAGGGACTCCAAAACACGTGCGTGAACGCGATCAAGGTCCATCCGTTCGATACGCAGAAGATTTATCTCGCAGTGGCCGACAATGGACTCCTTTTTTCCGGGGACGGCGGCAAGAGCTGGAAGCGAAAGGTGACGGGCGTTCAGCAGGGACACGCTCAGGCGGTGGAAATTTCCCGCAGGGACCCTTCCAGAATGTATCTGCTGATGAACATAGAGAGAAAGGACAGGGTTTTTGTCTATAAGAGTTCAAATGGCGGTGAGAACTGGGAAGACATCGGCTTCCCCGTACCTACCGGATCTTTGCCGCACCTGGGTTTTGTTGACGGACTGTCGACCAATCTGGTGTTGGATCCGGCATCGGATGAGGTTGTCTATGTGGGCACCAACGGGTACGGCATCTTTAAGACCACCGACGGCGGTAAGACCTGGCACGCCGTAAACGGGGGAATTACGACGCCTTTCGTTAAGGGACCTAATGCGATTCTGATCGATCCACGCAATTCTCAGGTCCTATTCGCGAGTACTCTGCAGGGAGGAATCTACAAAACAACGGACGGAGGCAATAACTGGACCCCGGTGAGCACGCTGTATCCTTTTACATTCGGGATGGCCATGGACCCTTCCAACCCGTCCCGGCTCTTTGCGGGCCGCCCTGAGAAGAAGATCATCATCAGTGAAAACGCGGGGCGGACGTGGAGGGAAGTTGAGCTTCCCGGAGGGAACCCGCCCCACATTGCATCGTACGCCATAGCTGTGCACCCGTTGAATCCGAAGCTCGTGGTGGTTGGGACCCTGGCCTATGAGAAAGCGGCGGATGAAGTGTATGTGAGTCGGGATGGAGGCCGCGCCTTTAAGAAAGTACCCCTTGATCTGCCCGAAGTCAGCGTGCTGGCTGTCGAAGTAGCCAAGAGTCAGGATCTCAAGTTTTTCCTGGGTTTTAACGGCATAGGAGCGTTTCAGTGTGAAATGGCGGGCATTACTAGATGAAGATCGTCTTTTGCAGCAAGTTCTACTTCCTCAACGGAGGAACGGAAAGATACATATCCGAGCTCATGCCGCAACTTTCTTCGATGGGACATACTCCCATTCCATTCAGCGTTCGATATGCCGGTAATTGGAAATCGCCCTATAGCCAGTACTTTCTCCCTCCACCCGGACCAGCCGATCAAGCCCGCTTCGAAACGATCAGACTGACCCCTATGAGCTTGATTCGCCACCTGGACCGAAGCGTTTATTCCTTCGAGGCCCGAAGCTATCTTTCCAGGCTCCTGGACGAGACCGGGGGAGCGGATATTGCTTATCTGCTCAACATCTACAATTACATGTCCCCAAGCATCATTCAAACGTTCCGGCAACGCGGAATACCCGTAGCCCTGCAACTGGGCGACTATCATCTGCTCTGTCCGGCTTATCTTTTCTTGAGGGACGGGAGGCCCTGCACCTTGTGTATTGGCGGGGCCTATCGTCACGGGTTGCGCCATCGCTGCATCAAGCACAGTTACCCGGCTTCGGCGGTGCGCGTATTGTCCATGTACATACAAAAGTGGCTGAAGCTTTATCATCTTGTGGATGCTTTCATCGTTCCCTGCCGCTTCATGGAGTCGAAGCTGGTGGAAGGGGGCTTTCCGGCCGACCGGATGCATCTGCTCCATTACCCCGTTTCAGCCCCACCCAGGGAGCCGGCGGACCGCAGAGGCGACTATATTTTGTTTTTTGGAAGAGTTTCTTATGAAAAGGGGTTGGATACTCTCATTCAGGCCTACCAGCAAATTTCGCCCGATGTGGATCTGGTCCTGATCGGAAAAGATTACGACGGGGAAAAGGAACGGTTACAAAGGTTTATCCTCCCGGAATACACAAGGCGCATCCAATTTCTTGGGTTCAAGGACGGGCAGGAGCTTTCCAGGTGGATTGCCGGGGCACTGTTTGCTGTGGTTCCCAGCCGCTGGTACGACAATGCTCCGATCAGCATTTATGAAAGCTACTCCCATGAAACGCCGGTGGTTGCTGCAAATCTGGGTGGAATTCCCGAGCAGGTGGAGCAAGGAGTGACCGGGAGACTCTTCTCGCCGGATTCCGTGGATGAATTGAGGGAGGCGTTGCTCTGGATGCTGAGCGACCGTGAACGGCTCAGGCAAATGGGAAAGGCGGGAAAAGATTTTGTCGCCCGCTGGTGCAGCCTGGAGGGGCATGCCGGTCGTCTCCTGGAGATTTTTGTGCGGCTGAGAAGCCGTTCATACTGATTCTTTGAGAAGAAATGCGGAAGATGAAACAAATTAATGTAACCGTTTTGGTCTCCACCCTCACCATCGGGGGCACGGAGCAGTTGTTGCGGGAGTTGCTGAGAAACATCCATGGTGAGCGTTTCAGGGTCCATGTATGTTTTCTGAAGAGCCCGGGATTGATGGGAGCAGAGATATTGCGGCTCAACTTCCCGGTCACAACCAATGTTCTGAAGCACCGTTTCGACTTCTCCGGCATCCTGAAACTCGCAAGACTATTTAAGGAGGAGCGCACCGATGTGCTCTTTCTGATCAATCACCGCAACACCATTTTCTATGGGGTGCTCGCGGCCAAACTGGCCGGAGTGCGTGCCATCGTCAACCGGGAAAATGAAATGTTCCGGAGATATTCATTCCATCGCCTCACGATGCTCGGCCGTCGGATCCTTCACCTATGGATTGATAAGGTGGTAGCCATTGCTGACGGACACAGGGACTACATTGCATCAGTTGAGAAAGTCCCGCGCAGTAAAATAGAGGTCATTTACAACGGTGTCGATCCGCAGCGGTTTTGTTCCAGCCTTTCCTCTGAAGAAGCAAAGACGAGGCTTGGGATTCCGGCAAACAGTCCTGTGGTGAGCATCATAGCGGTTTTGCGGCCGGACAAGGCTCATGAGGTTTTCTTGAATGCCGCCCGGGAGGTCTTGAAAAGCATTCCTGATACTCATTTTCTGATTGTGGGAGACGGACCCGAGCGAGACCGCCTGGATCGGTTGGCCCACGATTTGGGTATTGACGGGAGTGTCCATTTCCTCGGTTTCCGCCGCGAATTGGGTGATGTCCTAGCAGCCGTGGACATTAATGCCCTTTCTTCCAAACCCGAGCTGGAGACATTTTCCGTGGCCGCCATTGAAGCCATGTCGGCGGGGGTGCCTATTGTCTGCACCGACGTGGGCTGCATGAAAGAAATAGTGCTCCCCGGTAAGACGGGTTACCTGGTGCATGTCGGCGATTTTCAAGGCTTGGCCGCAAGGTTGATCGAGCTGATTCAAAACCCGGCAGCGCGCAGAAGCATGGGAAAAGCGGCCCAGGTCCTTGTGCATGAAAAGCTGACCGTTCAGAAGATGGCGTCATGCTATGAGGACCTTTTCGAGGAGGTGTGTGAAACCAAATAATGCGTGAACCTCAATTTGAGTAGCTTTTTGATCCTGGATTATGCGTGAGCATGCCTGACAATTATAATGCATTTGTCACAACTATCTGATATCATGGCGCAAATGTGCAAGAGGGAGGGAAAGCTGCATGCGCGCAGTTGGTGACAAAAAGAGGGGGACCATAAGGCCGGATTTCGACAGATCCATCAGCATTGATTTTCAAGGTGCAAAGATCACCACCTATGCCGGGTTTCTTCTCATCAGGGAGATCGATCAGCGATTTCTTAAGTATCCTCAGTGGTTTTTCAGGCAAAAATCCTATCCCAACATGCAAGTGGAAGAATGATCTTTGTCTTTCCGGAGCGCCCGCTGGGAGCGTGGAAACCACAAGTAGAGGAGACTAATTATTGTGATGATCAGCAAAAGGCATGTTTATATTCTTATCATTATTATAGTTATTGGAACTATATATTTATGTACCGTCAGAGACGGCCAGGACTGGGGCGACGATTTCGCTCTTTATATACATCATGCCATTAATATTGTGAACGGAAAGCCGTACGCTTCGACAGGATACATATACAACCCATTCGATCCCTATCTCTCTCCCAAATCCTACCCGCCAATGTTTTCCATATTGTTAGCGCCTGTCTATAAACTCTTTGGGTTTAACCTTAATATGTTTAAATATGAGATTATCATATTTTGGGTGGGTTCAATGGTTTTGCTCTTTATGCTCTTTCAACGTGAACTGACTGACCTCCTATCGCTTGCTGCCGTTCTTACAGTAGGCCTAAATCCGTGGTTTTGGGATTATAAGGATAGTGTTGGGTCTGATATTCCGTTTTTATTTATTTCATACGCAGCCATATTGAATATATTCATTGCAGACAGTGCTCCAGACCATACTAACAAGAAAACAGTTTACTCCATATCATCTGGTTTACTTATGTTTCTCGCCTTTTTGACGAGAACCATAGGGATTATCTTTCTTCCATCGCTGTTTATCAGGGATATACTTACAAAGAGGCGAGTATCCAGCAGCACGATGGTATCCTGCGGGGTCACCCTATTGCTTATCTATCTGCAAAAACTTATCTTTCCCATCGAATACAGTTACCTAGATCAGCTACCAGCGAATATATGGCAATTATTAACGACAATTAATGGAGGAGTCCACGCCTATTGTAAGTATCTTACCATAATATGGTCTAATGGTTATAATAAACGTGTGGCTCACATTGTGTTTTGTGTTATGTCATTATTGGCTATACTCGGTTTCATCCGGCGCATTCGACGAGGAATAACATTGTATGAAGTATTTGCTTTACTGTATATCGGAGTAATAGTGTCGTGGCCCGCAAGACAGGGTGTTCGATTTCTAATACCTATTATACCAATGTATATATTGTATATCTTCCAGATTGTGCAAAACATTATCATAAAGCGCTATAGGTCAATTGGTATTATTATGATTGTACTTCTTATATCTACGACGTATGTAGCCAAATATACTACCGTTGATTATGGTCCCATCAAGGATGGTATAGCAAACGCGGAAGCGGTTAGCATGTTCGATTATGTTAGGAATTCTACAAACAAAGATGATGTTTTTATTTTCAGAAAACCGAGGGCTCTCTCTCTTATGACTGGGAGAAGTGCGTCGGGATATTATAACGCTGAGAGTGATAACGCATTATGGAAATATTTCATGAATATTAATGTCAAATACTTAATACATGATATCAAAGAAGATGATTCATTTGTGAGTCAATTCATTAGCAGAAACAGCGATCTACTGCTGCCAGTATATAAAAATGATAATTTTATTATTTATCGATTTAATAATCCATAGATGGCTGAATATGTGGCCTATCAGTTTGCTGAAAAAGTCATTAATATACGTGCATCTTTGCCGGGTTTAATGTGATAACAAGGTACTAAATTTACATGCAAACCCAACAAGGAAAGAAAATGAGAAAGCCCGACCACCAGCAGCCGAGACTCTTTTACTCCTTCAGTCCTGAGAGCCTGATCCTAGAGGGCCATCCTTTGCGGTACATCAAGAGGATGGTGGAGGAGAGCCTCAAGGCCTTATACTGAGTTGCGTTCAAGAAAGCAGGAAGTGGATATTCTTCAAGAGCGTGGGGAACTGCCCCCCCCTCACCGCTACGCGGCTCACATTCTCGACGCTCCGCGTGGCGGGCCCCGCGCATGCGGTGGCTTGCCGCCCTTGATCTCCAGGCTCCGCGAGAGGCGTTCGCGCGTCCGCGCCTGGCCGAAATCCTGCGGGGGTGCGGGGCATCTTTAAAATAGACTGTCCGGCGCAGCAGTTGGAGTAACGAGTGATCCGTATGCCCAGGAGATCCTGGATCATCAATCAGGGACTCTACGCGGCCAAGGATACTTAATTAACCTCTGATCTATTTCTCTCATCAGGAGAAAGCCTGTATCGGACGTGATCTTTGCACCCTGAAAATCAATGCTGATGGACCGGTCAAATTCGGGCGTAATGACCCCTCTTTGTCTGTCACCAACTGCGTGCATTCAGCTTTCCCTCCCTCTGACGAATTTACGACATAATATCAGATGGTTGGAATGAACGCAGTGGAATTCTTAGACATGCTCACGCATAATCCGAGCTAAGAGCGATTGATTATCTCATAGACAGAGCGTCATAAATCATTGCGCATCGAATGGCATAGTGGTATGTTTCTCCGACTATGAGACGAATCGAAATGATCGAGTGTGAAAACATGCTCCTCGCCTCCATTAGCTATCTTTTCCATGATCTTATTTGGGAAGCCGCTGAACTGAGCGAGGAAATCCCCGTTTACGCCTTGCTTGCATCGACGCCTGGCGTTATAGAAAAAACATATGGCTTGGGCAAATAAAATAATTAAGGGCAAATTCGTGCGCAGTTGTGTGTAAATTTCAGCTATTTATAACCGGCCAGCAGTGGTGGACAATCGGCGGTACGATCGCTTATTACCTGTAACAAACATAGAAGAAATCCGTAGATGAGATAAGATGAAAAAACACAAGTTGAGGGTTGGTCTGTTATTGGATGGTTATAACATTGCTGCCTGGTCGCGTAAAATGATTGAAAATATCATACAATGTGACTATGCCGACATTGTGTTAGTTATAATTAATGACAATAACAGAAACAACCTAAATGAAAGATATACATCCAACCTAATAGATGATTATTGGAAGGTGGCAGCCCTATTATTCCGTAAGGTACTAGAGTATGTATATACAACATTTATAGAACGACATACCACATTTTTACCCAATGCCGACATGAAAGTACATTCTGAAGCCTTATTAACAATACTTCCTACAATACATACAAGAACAATATCTAAGGAATATGAGCAGTATTTTGACAATGATGACATTTTGCAAATAAGGGATCATAAGATTGACATCTTAGTTAAACTGGGGTTTGGGATCTTAGGAGGGGAGATATTACGTTCAGCGAAGTACGGTATATGGTCTTTTCATCATGGTGATAAATGCATAAATCGTAGGGGGCCATTCGGGTTCTGGGAAAGTATGGAGAGTTGGCCCGAGACCGGTTCTATTTTAGAGATACTAACAGAGGACTCGGATAACGGCAAAGTTTTATATAAGTCATTCTCATGCACCTACAATATGTCTGTGCAGGACAATAGAAGCAACTGTATGTGGAAGTCGTTGTCATTTATGACAAGAACGATGCAGGAACTGTACAACACAGGAGAAAAGGAGTTCTTCAAGAAAGTAGAATATATGAATCGGCATCCAGTGTTGCATTCAGAAAGGCTATACTCAAAGCCTACAAATTATGAACTTGCCAAGCTCACATTCAGACAACTGAAAGAAAGAGGACGTTTTTTATATGAAAACAAATACTATTTAAAGCAATGGATCTTGATGTATCACCTGAAAGATGAGTTGTCATCATCCTTGTGGCGATATAAGAAAATCATCCCCCCCAAAGATAGAGATTGGGCCGACCCGCATGTCATTTACACAGAGAATAAATATTATATATTTATTGAAGAATATATGTATAAATCACAGAAAGGGCACATAGCCGTACTGACTATGGATGAAGACGGGGCTTATGGAGAACCGGAAATAGTCCTTGATAGGCCATATCATATTTCGTATCCATTCATATTTGCGTACGGTAACGAATACTATATGATTCCGGAATCCATGTCGAATCAATGCATAGAACTGTATAAATGTGTTGAATTCCCGCGAAAGTGGGAGTTTCAAATGAATCTTATGGAGAATGTTAGAGCAGTTGATGCCACTATACTATACCATAAACAGAAGTGGTGGATGTTTGCAAATATGGTGGAAAATGAGGGTGCGTCTTCAGGGGATGAGCTGTTTCTGTTTAGTTCGAGTAATTTATTTAGTAACAAGTGGCTATCTCACCCGCTAAACCCAATAGTATCAGACTGCAAAAGGTCTCGCCCCGCTGGTAAAATATTTTCGGTAAATGGGATATTATACAGGCCATCGCAAAATTGCAGTACGAGATATGGGTATGGTTTCAATATTGCGGAGATAACCTCGCTTGATGAGAATAACTATTCTGAGGTGCTGGTATCACGAGTAACACCCAAGTGGGACATAAATATTATAGGAACGCATACGTATAATCATGTAAACTGTCTTCACATAATTGACGCGATATATAAACGGCCTAAATAATAATCGTATGCATCATGTCCGTATGAGCTAAGGATATTGCATCATGAGGGGTGGAAAGGTCCTTGTTCTTGGGAATGAAAATAGCAGTTTTTTGACCGTTGTTCGTTCTCTTGGGAGAAGAGGCATTATTGTTCATGTTGGCATGTGTGGCTCGGGTCTTGCTGCGACCAGATCTCGGTACATATCAAAGATCCACCACATTGAGATGACCAGTGAGGCCAGGTCGTTCGATATCGAAAGGTTTTGTTCTCTGCTGGATCAAGAACGTTATGATTTGGTGATGCCTTGTGATGACCCTTGTAATATTACTCTTGACGCTCATAGAACTCGGTTGAATAGGTATGGGAACATCTATATTCTGGAGAAGGAAACTTATGATATCACCTCAAACAAGTTCGAGATTAACAAGATTTGCAGAGTATTGGGTATCAACCTGCCCCGTGAGAGGCTCGTAACTGTCAACGACAATCCTGAACGGATTTATTCGGATTTCGGGCCTTTTGTTGTCCTAAAGCCGCTGTCATCCTTCCATTCGGGCAATCTTGACGAAAGACGCGGTGTGCGAAAGGCCTATTCATATGAAACTTTCGTGCATATCCTTACTGAAATGCTTAAGAGTGGTGATGTTCTTGTTCAAGAAGATTTCCTCGGCACTGGAATCGGTGTAGAGTGCCTGGCGAAGGGTGGGAAAGTCCTTACCGCATTTCAACACCAACGCGTGCATGAACCGCTTCACGGTGGGGGTAGCAGTTATCGGAAAAGCGTACCTCTCGATACACGGCTGTTAGAAGCTGCACAAAAGCTTCTCGGTTATCTCAAGTACACAGGCGTTGCTATGTTGGAATTCAAGAAGAATTATGAGAGTGGCGACTGGACATTTATCGAAATTAACGCCAGGTTTTGGGGGTCGTTGCCATTGCCTGTTGCAGCAGGAATTGATTTCCCATACTATCTATATGAAATGTTAGTTAAAGGAAAAGAAGAGTTCAACAGAGTATATAGAACTAACTTATATTGTCGCAATCTAACGCAAGATGTAGACTGGATGATTGCAAATATTAAGGCGGATAAACACGATGTAAGGCTCAATACAAAACCTGTCTACGCGTGTGTATTAGAGGTAGCTAACATTATAATGCTTAGAGAGAGGAGTGATACATTAAGGTATGACGACCCTATTCCAGGGTGCATCGAAATGTATCAGGTATTGCGCTCTGTGTTACAAAGGGTAATTACTATCGTGTACCTGGGGCTGTCTGACATGCTATTAAGCCGTAAGGCTATAAAAAGATTAGTGACATCAAAGATCAAACATTCAAAACGTATCCTGTTTGTTTGTAAAGGCAATATATGCAGAAGTCCTTTCGCCGAGATGTATGCGGCAAAAAGTGGACATGGGTGCTTAGACATATTATCAGCAGGGACTATCCAAAAGCAAGGGCGCGTATCACCTTATGAAGCTATGGAGGCAGCATGGGAGTACGGCATAGACCTTTCTAGACATGCATCGAAACCTCTTACGAATGAGATCATCCGCAGATCGGATGTTATTGTTATATTTGATAAAGAAAATTGTGCATATGTGGTGCGGAATCATGCGTCCGCGTTACACAAGACTGTTCTGCTTGGCATATATTCTGATTGTCCTTCAACTCAAATTGCTGATCCATTCGGCAAGGATAAACAGGAGTTCCTTCGAACCTACTGCCTAATTGCTAAATGCATTGATCGAATTACTGGCAAGTCGGATGCGAATCACTCAGGATGTGTTGACCCGTGAATTTGTGCGAACAATAGAATCAAACACCTACAAGGAAAGTGTCAAAGTCCGGAGGTAACCAATCTGTGATAATCTTCCGAAAATATGGGTTTAGGATTGCTGAAGTGTGGTGCGATGAGCCAACCGAAAACATCACGGCAGACATTATCCGTATTCACCAAGCTCCTTTCCCGGCCAGAAGCGTGATCTCAACGCCAGTACATACTCTTGTTATGGATTTGAGACGAAGCGAACAAGAGATATGGGGCCTTATTCAAAAAAACACACGTTACGAAATACGCCGCGCGAGAAAAGATGGTATCAGGTGTGAAGCATGGGACGGAATTGAGCCATCCTTCCTCTCTCGGTTCAGATCTGCTTACGACGTGCTTGCGCGACAGAAGAAGAGGCTGCCGATGCTGCCTTGGGATTATGTGCAAAGGCTTGTAGGTGCCAAGACCTTCGATCTTTCCTGCGCCTCTAACGATCTTGAGGGTGAGCTTGTTTTCCATGCCCATGTCCTTGGGCTCAATAGTGTTAGGCAATGGCACTCCGTTTCCCTTTTCCGAGACAACACCGGTGCTGTCTCACGCATGGTGGGACGAGCAAACCGACTGCTCCACTGGGAAAACATGATGCGTTTCAAAAACATTGGCTATCATACTTATGACTTTGGCGGATGGTATGATGGCAAGCGAGACGTTGAGATGTTGTGCATCAATGCGTTCAAGGAATCATTTGGCGGCCAGCGGGCAGTGTGCTACAGTGCTGAAATCTTCGTCAGTACCAGGGCACGCATTATCGCACGGAACTTGATTTGGATCAGTCGGATAAAGTCCCGATTTCTAAATGCAAAAGGTAAAGTAGTGTACCGAATCACTAATTCATTACATTATTAATTGTGCGAATGAACCTCCGCAACAAGTGAGAAACCGGTTGTTCATATAATGCCAAGCCTGGATGGAACCGATCATGTACAGGGCATAATCACTTTAAAGCACCGTGGTAAGCGCTGCTACTTTTACTACTTGCACTCACGCCGAGTGAACGTGGACCCTGGCGCCTCGGGCAAAACAAGAGGCTGGAGAAAAAGTGATAAGAAAGTTTTTGAGAAGATGTGGTGATGTGTGTGACGAGGGAACCACTCCCCATGACCGAATGCTGCTTGACTTAAGGGAGCCCGTGAGGATGTTGTCTTTTTTACAGAAGGCTGAAATCTGCCCGTGACCAATGCTCCGACTTCCCGCGTTGCTCGAAATAGCTGAGGGTGCAACGCTATCGTCCAGTCGAAGCGATTGACCCAGGACCGGAAGCGTGCGTGTACTCAAATATATTCTCAGACTCATGGCAGCAGCTGCAGTGGCGCTTCTCGTGTGGGAGGTCGTCCTGGAGAACTGCGTGCTCAGGGAGCCGGGTGGCAACAATTCGCCGATACTGGGGAGGATCTTTAAACCCGGCATTTATCTCCAGGGAACGGAAGGGTACTGCAAGACGAGGATGAACAGCCTTGGCATGCGCGGAGCGGAAATACTTCCCAAAACAGCCGCGGAATACCGGATCCTCATGCTGGGCGATTCTCAGACCGCAGCCCTTCAGGTATCCGACGATAAGACCTTCGTACACCTGCTGCAGACCAAGCTTGCCCGGAATACCGGCAGGGAAATCAGGACCATAAACGCTGGAAGAAACGGGGCATCGCCTGCATATTACATTCATCTGTCAAATTTCTACCATTCTTTCATGGATCCGGACTATGTGATCATAGAAATCAATGAAGATTTCATCACCCCTATTATTGATAAAACCAGGGAGTTTTATGTCAAAAAGGAGGGAGCAGAGTATGTGACGGTTGCCAACTTCAGAGACTACTATCTCTGGCGGATGTTTCCTCCCCTCAAGGTAATCAAACCTTTCGTCGCCTTTTCCACCTTCAAAATAGCGCTTGACGAGATCCCGGTGAGGTGGGAGCAGCACCGGAACCACGGGGCGCCGGCTCGGCAAGAGGGCACACCTGCTGTTGATTATGCGGACGTCATCGACTGGACCCTTAAGACCCTGAAGAGTGATTACCCCGAAATGGCCATCCTGTATTTGACATTAAACAAAACAGAGTCCGATATGGAGGCTTTGTGGCGTGGTTCTGCCAATAAGTATGGCATAGACCTGGTGAATACAAGAGATGCATTTTCAGGCTACTATCAGTCCCACCTCCAGCCAGTCAACGGGTTTTACAACACAATGCCTGGAACCGGTCACATAAACGAGATAGGACATGCCATATTAGCTGATTGCTTGGCCGATTATTTTATGAGGAAGGTATTAAGGTGATTTTCTGCAGCTTTGAATTCCTCATCTTTTTTATGGTTATCCTGTTGTTAACCATTATCATAAGGCAGAATAAGGCAAAAAAACTTATCCTGTTGGCTGGAAGCTGCTACTTTTATGCATACTGGGACTATAGATTTCTTCCACTATTAGCAGGCTTATCCATCGTCAATTATTATACTGGGTCGAAAATCGCATCGACTCAAGTGCGGGCGGGAAAGAAAAGATGGCTGGTAGCCAGCATAGTTTTTGACCTGATGATCTTGGGTTTCTTCAAATACTTCAATTTTTTTGTCGGTTCAATCAACAGCTTGACGCTCAGCTCCGAGATCAGGCTCCCCTCCATGGACATCATCCTGCCCATTGGAATATCGTTCATGACCTTTGAAGTCATGAGCTACACGATCGATATTTACCGCGGAAAGAACAAGCCTGCCGCAAGTCTCCTCGACCTTTCGCTCTTGGTCACATTTTTCCCACATCTGATCTCTGGTCCCATTCTCAAGCCCGGCCATTTCCTCCCTCAACTGGATCGGGAGATTACTGTCAGGTGGAACAATGTCGAAAAGGGGACGCAGATTTTTCTCCTCGGAATGGTGAAGAAAGTCCTCGTGGCGGATCGCTTGGCCCTTTTTGTGGATCCCGTATTCAAGGCGCCCCAAGACTACGGTTCCGGCACCGTATGGCTTGCAGTCATCGCATATGCCATTCAGATCTACTGCGATTTCTCCGGATACACCGATATGGCGATTGGGTCGGCCAAATGTCTGGGCTTTGAATTTCCCCCCAACTTCAACATGCCTTACATCTCAAAAAGCATAACTGAATTCTGGAGGAGATGGCATATCTCGCTTTCCACCTGGCTTAAGGACTACCTCTATATTCCGTTGGGCGGGAACCGAAAAGGTAAACTGAGACAGTATATGAATCTTATGATTGTCATGCTCCTCGGTGGGCTCTGGCATGGTGCAAGCTGGAATTTTGTCATCTGGGGTGGATTACACGGGCTGGGCTTGATGATACACAAGTTATACTCGGACCACCTCAGGCCAAGAGCATTTAACTCCCGTCCCTATGCGTGCGTGAGCTGGCTTCTTACCATGGCGTTTGTTTGCGTGGCCTGGGTTTTCTTTCGGTCAACCGATTTCGCGGTTTCATTCATTATCATTAAGAAAATGTTTCTGATAGGCGGCATTAGGGGAATTACCTGGTATGCGACTTCACTTTTTGTGATCGTACCCGTTCTTATTATCAGCCACTATTTAGGTCTCAAACTTGGCGATCCTCCATACGTCCGCTATGAAAATACCTGGGGATGCTTTCTCTTGTTTTTCGTACTGCTCGGATTGTTTTATCTGGCACCTTTGAATTCATCACCGTTCATCTATTTTCAGTTCTGATCGGGTAGGGTGTCGGCATGCTCATATTGAATCAAGATCAGGGTCATAATTTCAGCAGGCAGTCGTGCTATTGTTGCTTGCATTTATGGGTGGTTGTAATTAATCTCCTCTTGTCTGATCAGTTCCTTTAATCACAATTCCCAGATGTTTGGAGGGTATTCCCATGGCGCGGCAATCATTTGGCTCACTCATGCTGTTGTTGGGTTTTTGCTTCTTTGGGGCTATCCAGGCTTCGGCCATCGAAACTGTGACGATCCAAGGTGGGTCAATGACGAGGGAGGTTTCCCTCGGGATGACGAAGCAGGACCTCATCGCCACAGTTGGCGTCCCGAGCATGATCAAGAGCGATGGATACTGCCTGCAGTACGATACTTTTGATATGAGTGTTTTTCTAAACCGAAACATGCAGGTGGAACGAATCTACCTGGGCAAGGACTTTAGGGGCGCCATAGGCGGCAAATCGGGCCCAGAGGCTGATATGAAGGACGTTTACAGGGACTATGGAAGCCCCCGGGCCTCGGAAAGACTGACCTATTCGCCCTCGCCACTCGTGCGCACCTCGGCGACCGTCGAGACCGAAGATAAGGTTTCCCCGGCAGTGGGCGAGGCATCTGCCCTTCCAATGGAGTATCGGGGCGACAGGACCCTGTATGAGCTGTACAGCGATGACATGGTCATGAAGTACAAGTACGTCCTGGATACCGAAGGCGTTGCGTTCTGGATGGACGCCCGCGGCGCTGTATATGCCGTCGCCATATACCCTCCAAAGCAACTCGCCATGGCCGAGGAAAGACCGTATGTTGAACCGGTCGCCATGGCCCCGGAAAGGCTGTATCTTGAACCGGTTTTCTTCGACTTTGACAAGTATAAGCTGAAAAAGCAATACCTCGGGGTCCTCAACCGCGACTCCGACTTGATTAAAAAGCGCGAAAACCTTCTCGTGACCATCGAAGGCCATACCGACAGCTTCGGGACAGTCGCCTACAATCAAAAGCTATCCGAACGGCGGGCGAAATCGGTTTATAACTACCTTGCCAAAAAGGGCGTTCCTGCTTCCCGGTTGAAGACGGTGGGTTACGGCAAATTGCGTCCCGTGGCCGACAATCGAACCAAGGAAGGACGTGCCAAGAATCGCAGTACCGAGCTAAAAACGGATGAAATGCCCTCAGGGCTCTAAATCTCGGCAAGGAAGCCAATGAGCGGCCTCCCTGTTAAATGCGGGGCACAGCACTAGGTGTTTGATCGTGAAACTGGGAATGTTGTCCGTTTTGGTCTGCCCCTACTGTAGAGGACCTCTGGAGCTGGTTGTTCGAAAAGCTGTCAGCTGCACTGGCCGAGTGCGGGATGGCATTCTCCAATGTCTGGGTTGCAGACTGCCCTATCCGGTTTTGAATTGGGTGCCGCGTCTTATGCCCCGTGAGAGTCTCACACAAGACGAGCGACGCGCATTGGAAAAGATGAAGCGGCACGGCAAAACAGGTCCTCGTATGGTGGAAGAAAACCGATTTGATTCAGTAGGGCTTCAGGAGCATCTGCACAAGATGATTCGAACCAAGCTGAATCCTTCTGGTTTGCCAACCAAATTGCGGGAGCGTCAGGAGCAAGATTTGATCTATCGGCTCCGCTACACCGGGGGGGGAAGGGAAGTTCATTCGTACGGCACAAGCCTATCTGGACGGCACTCCGACGCGGATTCTTGAAATCGGCGGCGGTCAAGGAGGGGCGCTGACGGGTTTTCGCAAACACTTCAAGCCTGAAATGGCGATCCTTTCGGACATCGACCCCGATTGGGTGGAAGTAGCGTGGCTTCGTGACCCGGATACTGACGTCATCCGCGCTGATGCCACCCGAATGCCTCTCACGGATGGTTGCATGGACTTTGTCTTCTCTTCGGCCACCCTTGAGCACATCGAGCATTGGGAGCGTGCCGTTGGTGATATGCTTCGAATTGGAAGGCAGGGTCTTCTTTGTTACAACCCTAATGCCGGGTTCCCTTATGACTTCGGACATCTAGACGCTCCCCTGGTCACTTGGCTGTCAAAGAACAACGCTGCAAAGGCAGCGTTGTTCTTCCATCGCCTCCGTGGAACGGGACGCACACTTGACTCTCTTCGTAATCAACTGGCCGTCACTTTCTATATTCATCGGAGAGCCGTGGTGCGGGAACTGGAAGCCGGTGGCGCTGAAGTTACCAACGCTTTCGTCGAATTTATGAAACAGACCGTGCAAGAAAATTATCACATGAGAGGTGGGCGGATACTTACCTTTCTGAAACAACATCCCAGGCTGCTGGAAGTTCTCACCAAGGCCCTTGTATTGACAGGCACAGAGCCTAACGTCTACCTTTTCTATCGGTCTGCTTAGGATCTTATATCCACCGATGAGACGCAACTATAGAGTCATACCGACCTCACCTGCATGGATCCTAAGTGCAAACCGGTGGGAGTTATGGTTGCCCGGCAACAGTGTCCATAACCTCGAAAAAGGTCTCCTGATGTCTGGGAGTCAGCCCTCGAGCGGCTTCACGGGCCCGCTGACCCATAGCCTCTGCAAAAGCTGGATTGTCCAGCAAAAAGCGGATGCTCTCAGCCAAGGCCGCCGCATCGCCGGGCTTGAAGAAGACAGCGGTCTTCAGATGGTCTGCGTATTCAACCGTGGCCAGATTGGCGGAGACCACTAGAGGGCGCCCGAGAGCAAGCGACTCCAACATAGCTGACTGAGCAGCGGAGACCATCATATAATTTGTGGGGAGCACGATCAGGCGAGCGGGGACAATGAGAGCGATCAAATCCATGCCGTATCGCCCTTCCGTTATGAGAGTCACATTCGGAGGAAGAGGCGACTGTGGACTATAGGATTGGGACAGAATGACCAGTTTTATGTCCGAATCGGCCACTGCTTTGATCAACGTATCGTAATCTCTATCACTGTTGCCATAGGAAAAAATATAGTCCTTCGGTTCAAATTGATAATTACAAAGGCAGTCGCTTGGTGCAGCCATTGGGTAGAACCGTATCCGTTCACGGCTTATTCCAAACATTTTCGAATATATTTCTTCCTCTCGAGTTGAAGTACACAGAAAAAAGTCAATCCCGGGCAGCGCAAATCTGAGAAGCATATGCCTCAGGCCATAGAAAAAGTCCTTCCTGATCAAGTTGATATGAAAATCATGGATGATATGCTTGGGTGACGATGGTGACCCGAACAACCTGTTCATTATTCCGTAAACAATCCCCATCCTCATCGTCCATGACGCTATAACATCGTACTTGTCTTTTTTGATAAGAGCTGCGACAGGCAGGTAGAATTCACTTAGCAGTATAGAAAGTTTTCTCAGAGATCCTTTCATGGGAATGGCGCAGAAGTAATGAGCCTCGCTCGTCCGATTCGCCGCGGCGCGATAGAGGGGCCATTTGCCCTCTTCTATCCAGTTCCCCACGAACAAGATCCGTAGCCGGGAAATATTCATATGGGAACCCCTTACTTGGTTTTCAAAACATATTCCAACATCTGCCGATTCTGCTGTATCCACCCTATCATTTTGCGGATACCCTCACCACATGAGACAAGAGGCTCCCAACCCAACTCGCGCCCGGCCTTGCTGTTATCACTTATGAAAATCTTCTGATCGCCGGGGCGTGTTTTGTCATACCCCCATTGAACGGGGAAACCTTCCTGGGCAAGAATGTCCAGGAGTTCCAGGAGGGACAGCGTATTCTTCAGTCCACCGCCAACGTTGTAAGCTTTACCGCAGAGCCGGGCTTTATTGTCGAGGGCCGCATTATACAGCCTGACCAAATCATCGATATGCAAAAGGTCCCTAACCTGTTTGCCATTCCCGTAGATGGTTAGAGGGAACCCCAATATCGCCGCGATGGAAAACCAGGCTACCCATCCCTGATCCTCAACGCCGAACTGACGCTCACCATAGATGCACGATTGTCTGAATGTCACTGTATGTAGGTCATAGATTCTTCCGTAATCAACAACATATTGATCGGCACACCCTTTAGAGCAACCGTAGGGTGAATGAAAATCCAACGGGTGTCTTTCAGTAATTCCGATAATGTCCGAAAATTCGTAGCGCTGTTCTGTTTCTTTTATTTCGATATCAAGCAATTCTCCATAAACCTTATTGGTGGAGGAGAACATAAACAAACCATCCGGACTGTACTTCCTGAAACATTCCAGCAAATACATCGTCCCCATTGCGTTGACGTCAAAATCTTCCTGGGGGTTCACAATGGAGGTTGTGACGCCCACCTGGCCGGCAAGATGGATGACCGCCGCAAAGGGTCCCTCCTTTGCGAAAACAATTTTCAGGTCTTCCAGGCTCCTTATGTCAATCGAATAATGAGTGTATCCGATGACTTCGTGGAGCCATTCGATATTTTTTGAGCACCCTTTCCGCGATTGATTATCGATGACAACGATCCGGTATCCCTTGTCAGCAAAGTATTTGGCACAATGACATCCAATAAAGCCACCCCCACCCGTGATCAAAATCTTGTTTGACATCGATATCTCCTTCCTGGCCCTATTGTCTTACAATTTACACAAAAAACAGAGTTAGATCAACTAGTGATGCTATTTCTACTTGGCTTTTCTAGAGGTTATACTTTAGTTTATTACCATTAGTTTGATGTACCGCAAATCGATCGATATATGGCCCTTCCTGCTTCCCGGTTGAAGACGGTGGGTTACGGCAAATTGCGTCCCGTGGCCGACAATCGAACCAGGGAAGGACGTGCGAAGAACCGAGGGGTAGAACTCCAAACCAACGGAAGTCTACAGAATTCCGGCCCCCGGAGCCAAAATCAATAAGCAGAAGGGATGATGAGGGCCGGCTGCTGAACTTCCCTTAAGGGCTCGGTAACGAAAGGCAGCCTTTTGGGAGCATAACCCGAAGCGATGCTTTCAGGGGATACCAGATTCACGAGTTCCTTCAGAATGTTATTTTGTATTCCTGTCTCCATAATTCCAAGAGCATGAGCGCAAACAGTCTGTAGCTGTTTGAGTATCCACGAGTCTGGTTGTCGAAGAGTTTCTGAACAAAAGGGCGGTTAAATGGAGTTCCCCAAGAATGCAAAAGGACCTGCCGAAAATAATCATTCCACTCAGGGTCGTTCAACCAAGCTGGCAGAGGGACCGAGAATCCCTGCTTGCGCTCCAGGTCAAAGCCTCGCGGTAGCAGTTTCGCCGCCAGGAGCTTCGGTAGAATCTTTCGGCTTGTTAAAGTTGTCTTCAAATGGGAAGGCACTTTGTGAAAAGCGAATTCAATGATCCGATAGTCCAGGAATGGCGCCCTCACCTCCAGCGAATTGAGCATGCTGGCGCGATCCACCTTCACCAGTACGTCCTCAGGCAGGTAGTTTTCGAAGTCCATTCGAGTAGCGCGCTGCAGCAAGTCGCCGGAACCGGGAGCATGCCTCTCTCGAATACGTTCAGCAGATCCTACACTGGCACTTTGCGAGATGAAATCCGCCTTTAGCAGGGAGCGCCGTGCGTCCACGTCGAAATATGGAGCAAGCAGCGGCGTGCCAACGTCCAGATCGGTTCCGAGAGCCTGGAGCGAGTTGCGGCCCTTTGACCCCAATGGTAGCAGTTTCGTTGCCAGCCATGCAATCGCCTCTCGGGAAAAACCAGGGGTCCATCCAAAATTCTTTCGCATCCAGAGCAGCAGATTGTAGTGCGCATACCCTCCAAAGAGTTCGTCACCGCCATCGCCTCCCATGGCTACGGCACAATGTTGCCGGACCAGCTTACTTACCAGGTAGGTTGGGATCATGGACGAGTCGGCTATGGGTTCATCATATTGAAACGCCAGCATGGGTAGTAACCGCATTGTCGATAGCTCTGCATCCAGCTCCATGTGTTCCGTGCCGAAGTAGCTGGAGATCAACCGGGCATGTTTGGTTTCATCGTATTTTGGATGGCCTGGAAATCTAATGGTGTATGTTTTCACGCTTGCTGCTACCCGAGCTGCAATAGCAGTGATAAGGCTGGAATCTATGCCTCCACTGAGTAGGATACCAACGGGAACGTCTGCCACCAGTTGCCGCCGCACAGCATCCTCCAGCAGATGTTCCAGTTCCTCTTGTAGTGTGACCTCATTTGCAGCCTGGGCATCGCATTGCCCCTCCAACGGAGCAGGCAACTTCCAGTAACGCCAGACACTTAGTTGTCCGTTGCACAGATCGAAGGTGAGTGCATGCGCTGGAGGAAGTTTCTTTACACCATCGAGAATACAGTATTCGCCCGGCACGTAGCCGAAAGCTAAGTAGCAGTCGAGCGCTTCTGGATTGATGCGGCGTGGAAAAGCCGGGTCAGCCATCAAAGCTTTGAGCTCTGAGGCAAAAGAAAAGGTGTCGTTTGCCAGCCGATAGAATAGCGGCTTCTCTCCAGCTCGGTCCCGGGCGATTAAAAGCCGCCTCTTTGTCTGGTCATAAAGAGCAAAGGCGAACATGCCGTTAAAATGGTGTAGGCATTCCACACCCCATTCATGGTACGCAGCCAGGATAACTTCTGTGTCACTCTCAGAACGAAAGCGATGCCCACGGTTCAGCAACGTAAGGCGAAGCTCCTTGAAGTTGTAAATCTCCCCGTTGAAAACTATGCAAAGGTCGCCGCTCTCATCGGACATGGGTTGATGACCAGCCGGCGACAGATCGATTATCGCCAGCCGGCGGTGTGCCAAGCCCACGACACCATCAGGTGACCACCATATCCCGGTGTCGTCAGGTCCACGATGATTCATAGTATCACATTGGGTGACTAACTGGTCGCGACGGCTGATCTGCAATCGGGATGCTACGCCAACAATGCCACACATAGATTCAACCTATCTTTTTGAAAAAACATATACTGGACCGTAGGAGCCGATCACACCAAAACCTGTTCGCTTCTGGAGAAATTCTATTAGTACTCTGAGGTCAGAGTGTTCTGCCTTAATAATGCGTCAACTTGACCCCAACTGTGGCCGAACCGCATTTTGCGGATTGGATTTTGGCGGAAAAACTTCTGGAACAAACCCAAGAGTTTCAAGGGCATACGATTTTTCAACCGAACATGCAAGCGAAATGTCAATGAGACCGTTTCTTGCGATTTTAGACACACCCCCTTCTCCGGAGTTGATGAGGTTGTTCCCCCGCCCCATCCTCCCTCATGAGAAGAGAGCCGGTATCGGTGGTGATCTCTGCTCGCTGAAAATCAATTTAGAATGAATACAGTATAATTTTCAGGCATGCTCGCGCATAATCCAGTGTCAATCCATTTTCTCTCCTATCCCCACGGTTTCCCGAACAATCTGCCGAGTAATTGCCGGCCGACCTTCACTTCTTCTATCCTAAAGAGCCAGGCCAGAGAAATATAGCATGAGGTCACGAACAGCCCCGATATCGTCAGGCCTAGGAATCGATTGAGTTCCAGAAATCCCAGGTACTTTCTAAAAGCCAATCCCATAGCGAACGCACATGCCGAAGCGGCCGCTATTTTAAACAACTGTACGAAAGTATTGGAAAGATCGATTACGTGGAGCCTTCTCTTCAGCAAGACAAAAAAGACGCTGCAGACAATTCCCATCGTCACGGACGTCGACAGAGCGATTCCCTTCACACCGAAAATGCGCATAAAGATGAAATTGAACATTATATTGAGGACCATCGTCAGGCAGCCCAGGTAGAGCAGCATCCTGGTGTCTTTCAAAGCGCAGAAGAAAGCCCCGTTGATATATGCATAGGCGGCAAAAAACAGCCCGGCATTATAGAAAACCAGCGTCTGAGCAGTTTGCCGCGCGGCATGAGAATCGAAGGCTCCGCGCTCCAGCAGGATACTCACAATGTCATAAGAAAACAGTGCTACCAGGCAGATGATCGGAAAGGTGATGAACCCGAGCAGGGTAATGCTGTGTTTGAACATATGCGTCAACCCCTCATAGTCTTTCTCAAACGCCTGTTTGCTGATGAAGGGAAAGATAGCCTTTGAAATGGCCAGGATGACCACCTGAATGGGCAGATCATTGATACGGCCGGCATACCTGAGGGTCGAGACTGACCCTGCAGGAAGCTGGGTAGCCATCATCATGTCTATCAGGATATTCGAGTTGATGATCAGGTTACTTCCCAGCAGCGGGAGCATCAGCAGACCGAAGCTGACTAGTTTTTCCCTGTCGAAGCTCGCTTTTGCAAGGAAGTGAAACCCAGCAAAATGCAAAGTGGAGGTCATATAGGCGAACTTGAAAAGTGTCCCTAGCAGAAACCCCCAAACCAGCGTATAGATTCCATACCTGTAGCCAAACGTAATAAAGAGAATAGTTGTCACATTGATGAAAATTGGGGCCAGATAAAGGTTGAAGAACCTCTTTTGTGCGTGAAGCAGACCCGCAAGGACGACGCAGGCCCCGTCAAAAAGGAGCAGGAACATGAGCAAACGCTCTACGCCTATGCCCAGCACCTTTTGCTCGGGGGCCAGGCCGTAGCCGAGGGCCGGAAAAATAACGGGGCTTAAGATAAACCCGATAAGGGTCAAGACGCCGAAAAAAGCCGAAGCGCAGAAAAAAATGGACAGGGCGTGGTTGTCTGCGCGCTCTGCGGAGGAGCCATGGGACCATTCGAGGTAAGCGGGGACAAAGGCAGAACCGAAGGCGCTGGAAAAATATAAGATGATTATGGCGGGGAGAGCGTAGGCTACATTGAACACATCAAGGGCCGGGGACACCCCAAATCGATACGCGACCAGCATCTCTTTGACAACCGCCAGAAGCTTATCGATAACGGTCAGACACATGATGACGGCTACCGCTTTGCCGATCTGACCGTAAATGGCTTTATGCTCTCCCATACTATGTTGTCTTTATCTTTCCCTCGCTGACCACCGGTCACCTCCCCCTGCCCAAGATCACCGTAACCACGGTCTTGGAGAGTATTTTGAAATCCAGCCACAAGCTCCAGTTGTCGATGTACTCGAGGTCCAATTCCATCCATTTTTCAAATGGGATTTCGTTCCGCCGCTGCTGGCTCTGCCAGATACATGTTATTCCAGGCTTCATGGACAGGCGCCTTCGCTCGCCATCCTTGTACTCCGCCACCTCCTCGGGGAGTGGAGGACGCGGTCCCACCATGCTCATCTCCCCTCGAAGCACATTGATGAGCTGAGGCAACTCGTCAAGACTCGTTTTCCTCAAAAAAGTTCCGATCCGGGGGATAATGCGGGGATCATTCTTAATCTTAAATACCACTCCATCTGCTTCGTTCAAATTTCGCAGGTCCGGCAGCATCGCTTCGGCGTTGACGAGCATCGTTCGGAATTTATAAACGATAAATTTGCGGCCGTTGAGGCCGACGCGCACCTGCTTGAAGAACACAGGCCCCGATGAGCACATTTTGATCGCGCACGCAATCATCAAGAAGAGGGGTGCAAGTAAATTCAGCGTCGTCCCGGCAAGCAGGTAATCAAAGGCCTTTTTAATCGGGAACGTTACGAGGTATTTAGGGGTGGCGGACAGGACGAATGTGGGGGTTTGAAAAAAATACTCGTAGTTCATTGAGTAATAAAGAGGGCGGGAGGCGAGGAATTTGCGTAGATGCCAGTGCGGCACCACCCGGATCTGCACTCCGACGGATTCAGCAATGTGGAAGTATTTCTCAGCGTCCCATATCATGTCCACGGGCATCACGAAAGTTACCTCATCGACAACCTGAGTGGCCAAAATGTTTTGCAATTGTTCAAGAGTGCCGATAACCTTGACTCCCCCGGTAACATCCTCTCCCACGGTCTCGGAATCCAGGTCTAGGCACCCCAGGATTTTAACGGACCCTTCGGGATCGCCCTGGATAGCCGAAATAAGGTCTTTTGCAGCCTGTTTGCTTCCGACCACCACCAACACATTGCGCAACGCAGGTTTATTCCTTCTTAGCAACCTCAATATATAATTGAACAACCACCTGCTCAGAGTAAGTAAAAAAATGTTTACTATATAGAAAATGCCAATCATCAGTCGGCTGATATCAGCAATCCTGAAGATGTAAAAGGAGAAGGCAAGGATAACAAGGTTGATCGTAACAAGTTGTGTAACCTTTAAAAGTAAAGTAAAAAAAGGCGTTTTTCTAAAATAATAGATATGCATAGTTGAATATTGCAGGCTTACAAACCAAATGATAATAACGAGAAGTATTATTACACTATAGTCGGACGCATTGTATAGTCCTCTATAGGGGGTCGGCAAATACTCAGTCTTGCACACATGTGCAATCAGATAGGCAATGCCTGTGAGGATAATATCAAATATTATCGATATTTGTACCTGTGTCTTGTTTTCTTCTGACATATACACCTCATGTGGCTGTCAGGCTCTCTTGATAAAGTCTTTCTGTGGCTCTCACGATATCGTCCCAATTGAAATCCCTGTCCAGAATGGCCATCGCGCGCTTGCCAACGTCGGCAAGCCCGGCTTCCGGCATTTCGTCCAACAGTTCCATGAGGTTGGAGAGGGCTTCAAGCTGGCCTGTTGGAAAAATAAGATCGAGTTGGCATTCAAGGATTTCCCTATGGGGAGCAATATCACTCGCAATACACGGCAAACCATAGGATAGGGCTTCGAGCACGGTCAGTGGCAACCCTTCGCGTTCTGATGCGCTTACGAAAGCCCTGGCATTGGAGAAAAATTCCCCCAGGTTATTTCCATACTGGTACCCGGCGAATACGACGGAAGTATGACTCGCGGACATTCTTCTCAAGCTTGCCGCATAGTTCTCGGTGCCTGCGCTGTCGCCGACAATCACCAATCTGGACTTGCGTTCTTTTTGCAGAAACGCCTTGATTATATCCTCAACCCTCTTTTCGGGAACGAGGCGTCCCACGAACAGGAAATAATCTTTCCCCGAAAGCCCATAGCTTCGGATAAAATTGGGGGGGCGTTTTTCCATTTTGTTCGCTCCGCTCGGTATGTAGCGGGCTTGCACCCCGTAGCAGGTTTGGTAATACCGCTGCAATTCCTTTGATACGGTGATCCGATAATGGGGAAAAATTGCGGAGAAGACCTCTCCCAGGTGAATAATGGATGAGGCGAACTTTGACCACTTCTTCCTCTGCCAATCCAGACCGTGACACGTGAAGAAAACTCGCATGCGGGGTCTGAGCAGCCGGGGGGCCCAGCTAAAAAGACAGGGTCCCTGGGCGTGAATATGCACTATGTCAGGCCGGGTCATGAGAATATGCAGCATGGAGAGGAACGTGTGCACAAGAGCTTCCAGTCCAATCACGCAGATGGTCGGCAACCTGACGATTTTCATGCCTTTGTAGAATTCGATATCGCTCCTGACGTAAAAAGATCGTGCATAAATGGTGATGTCATGTCCGTTAGCAGCCAGCCGGGAATAGAGTTCTTCGCAATGGTGTTCGACGCCACCCCAGGTGGCAGGAACTCCGCGAAATCCGGTAACCGCAATTCTGGCCATCCACTCCTCTTCACCATTTATCGAGAAATTCAATCCGCAATAATGCACCAACTTGTCTGTCAACAGATGCCGAACCGCATTTTGGGATTGGATCCCTGCACAAAAACTTCTAGAACAACCCCAAGGCTCGCAAAATCATACAATTTATAAACCAACTTGAAAGAATATGTCGTGAGACTGCTTTTTGCAATGGTAATGTGCAGAAGGTTCTACAAGAGAGAATGATTCAAAAAATGGTCATGACATAGGGTTGTTCACCACAAACAATCCACCCCAAAAGGGAGAATGCCATGACCAGGATTGAGTTTAAGCGCAATTTGTCTTATGTGAAAGCCCTTTTCAGCAAAGGAAAAGGCGTTCTCAAAAAGATTCTGCGCGAGGTGATACAGGAAATCCTTGAGCAGGGAATGACCGATTCATTGGGAGCTGCTAAGGGTGGGTGTTCACTAAGCAGGCTTGGGTACCGATCCGGTTATTATGAGCGCAACCCTTCTATAACTAAAAGAGTCCGTGGGGCTTAGAGGTTCACGCAAGCGCAACCTGTCTTCCCCAAAGCTTTTCCAACTGGGCAATGTTTTGACGCACATCGAAGCGATCCCGGGCCACCCGCCGGGCAATTTGACCGTATTCGGAAGCTGTCTTGGGGTGCTCCAGCAGATAGGAGATCGCTTCAGCCAAAGCCTGGCCGTCTGCTGCAGGGACCAAAAGTCCGCATTTCGGAGAGAGCAGGAGCGACCGATTCGCAGGGATATCGGTGGCCACAATGGGCTTTTCCGCCGCCATGGCTTCGAGGAGCGCGAGCGGGGTCCCTTCGCCCAGAGAGGGGAACACGAAAATGTCCGCCAGGGCCAAAAGATCCGCTACATCAGGACGGTTGCCGAGAAAGTGAACATGATTGGAAACTCCCAGAGAACTGCATTTCGCCGCGAGTTGTTCTCTGAGTTCACCATCACCCGCCAGCAGAAGCCGGATGGCCGGATAACGCTTCATCAGCCGGCCGACGGCCTCGATCAGGTAGACATGGCCCTTGCCGGCCGAGAGGCGCGCGACCGTGAGAATAACTTTATCCCCGGCGCTTAGTCCCAGTTTTGTGGCCAGGTCCCGATTGGGTTGAGTCCGCTGAAAAGAATCCACATCTATGCCGTTGACGATCGTGAAAACCTTGTCCGGATTAACCCCCGCGAAATCCCTCACCTTTGCCGCCGTGTCCTCAGATACGGCTATGACAGCGTAGACCCACTTGTAAAGAATACGGGTCGCCAGCCATCTCAGAAAATTCCTCGGGTCCCGGCGGCTACGCGCAGGGAGCATCTCGGGGGCGTGAAGGGTCGTCAGTATGCGGTCAACACTTGTCCAAAACCCCGCAACTATCCCGACGAACTCCGCCTCCGAAAGGTGACAATGGATCACGTCCACATGTTCACGCCTGCATAGCGAGACGATGTCTCTGACATTGCGATAGAAGTACGAAATGAAACGATGCAATTTCAGGATGCTGGGCCTCGGCCTGTTGAAGCAAATCACTTCTGCCCCATAGGACTCTGCTTTGGCTTTCAGCTCAGGATTGGGCAGCAAAACGCAAATCGTCGTTCGGTACCGATTCTTGGGGGACCACTTTGCCATCAGAACTAATAGTTCCTGTGCTCCGCCATAGTCCAATAAAGGAATCACATGCAAAATGTGTCTTCGCCGGTCGATCCGGGCGTCCCGGATCACTTCAAGATCCTGTAAACCGAAGCTGGAATAGGAAGCCGACGCTCGTTCAAGATCACTCCAGCCAACGAAACTCCGTTTTCCTTGAGTTTGTCTATCACCAGTCTGGCGATTTCACGTCTGGAAACGCCGTACTTGCAGACGAGTATAGTGTTATCGACAGCCCTGGCAAAAGCGGTTGTGCTCGGAAACTCCACGGCGGGTTGGCCATCGAAGATCGTCACATCGTAGTGAGCTTTGCAATAGCTGATGAATTCACTGATCGTTCTGGCGTCCTGCTGGTCGGAATTCGCTTGTCTCACCATTTCGTTAGAGCCCGAGGGGAGCGCTGACAGGTTCTTGTACTCGGTCTGCAGGATAAGCGTCTCAGGGGATTGATAACCAGCAAGATAAGTTGCAAGACCTGCATTTGACTGAATATTGGGAATAACTGATGTCGCGTGTGGGACATCAACATTGGCGTCGACGTAAAGCACTCTCATGTTGCGTTCCAAAGCAATGGACAGCGACATGTAAAAGGATAGAAAGGTGACCCCCACTCCTCGGGTGGCGCCGCAAAACAGGAAGGTCTTTGGATACTGATGCGCTGTCTTCAGGTTTAAGTTGATCCATATCTTATCCAGGAAGTCTCCCAACTCGTCAAGAAGAGGTGGTCCGGATTTGCTTTTCTCCCTGAATATGGACACCTCATAACCGGGACGCTCCGGAGGCGTTCCCGCATTTAAATCCGGTTCTGATTGGGGGGCAATAGGGCCGCGCGGCCGGCTATTGACCCGGGGTGAAGCAGCATTGGAAGATGCTCGGGATCTGGCAGCACCGGCAACCCTATTGGAAAATGCCTTTTCCCATTTGCCCTGGGATTCAGCGGGTTCCGGCTGATCGAATGGCCAATCAACCGAAGAGGGCGCATCATCCGATACATAATCGGCGCCGGGCCGATCAGGAGATGAACCGGAAGATTCCCCTCGTAGGTTCTTACTACTAAAGTTCTGTTCCCAGATACCCTTTTCCATGGAAGCTTACTCCTCTACGTTGCTCGGATAGCTCCACCCGTTCCCTGAAGCTTTCTTGCTCAATGCACGGGCAGACGTGCAAAAAAATCCGTTAAAGGTTGTATTAGAGTCCTAAAATCAAAGGATATCGCTAATATTATACCACAAATAAACATCATAGCGGCAATGATGACAAAAATCTTCAGGCTAGACCTCTTCCGGGCGCCTTCCCTCTTTTGCGGTTGTATGTCAATGCCGCCTCCGGTCAGATAATCCACATTGACGCTCGCAGCGTCCTCCTCCTCCTCCTCCTGAGGTCCGCTCGGTAGAGGTCCTCGCTCCACGGTGAAGGGCGCAGCGGCGTCCTCCTCCTGAGGTCCGCCCGGTAGAGGTCCTCGCTCCACGGTGAAGGGCGCAGCGGCGTCCTCTTTTACCGGTCGCGGGGCGGCCATGGCCGGCTGCCGGACCTCTTCCGCAGAAAGTTGCACTGGAGGGGGGGCTGATCTCACATGAGTTCCCTCGATGGAACCGATTGCCCCTGTGACGATGGTCTTGTCGATGGTGGTCAGCCCCTGGCTGGCTCCCAGCAGCAAACAACCGTCGCAGATATTATTGATGATGCGCGGAATCCCCTTGCTGTGATCGAAAATACTCTGCATGGCATCATCGGTGAACAACGGCATTCCATGTGCACCAGCCCTCACCATGCGGAAGTAAATATATTCCCTGGTCTCCTGAAAATTGAACGGCTCCAGAGAATACCTTCTCCTTATCCTTTGGTTCAGTGGCTGGAAAATGTCGCTTTTCAATTTGTCGAGAAAGGACAAATAGGAAAAGAAAAGCAAGCGGATGGGGAAAAAGCCCTCGATGTTTAAGTTGGCGAAAAGACGGAGTTTATTCAGCGTTAAAATGTCCATCTCCTGGACATCGTCAACAATTATGCTGATCCCCTTGTCGTCCACGTGGTTTTCAAAATAATTGCAAATCAGACTCTGAACGGCTGACTCATCTTCCTGCTCGAGGGAGATCCCGAGGCAAAAAGCAATCCTTCTTAAGATCGCAGCATAAGAGTTTGTCGGCGTAGAGACAAAAACGAACGGCAGTCTTCTCCCTTTTAAAGCCTGGATGAGCCTCAAGCAAAGGGTAGTCTTGCCCATTCCATACTCACCGCTCAAAAGTAGGTAAGGTTCCTTTGATTCGATGCCGTATGCTAGGTAATGCCATGCTTCCTTATGAGACCTCGAGTTAAAGAAAACATTGGGCAACGGCTGGCTGCTGAACGCTTCTGTTTTCATATGATAAAAATCTTTATACATGCGTTCTCCGCGCGTAACTGGAAGTTCCCTGCACCCCCATGCGAAGGTGTCGTCGGGGAGTAACATATATGGTCATAGCCTTCTTGGTCCTCAAACTAGAGTTCCTTCGTAGCGCCTCGCTCTAAAGTGGTGCGAAAGTCAAGGCATAAATCTTCGGCGCTTTCAGCACTGTTGTCATGCACCGTACGATGGGGACAACCCCAACGGAATCGCTACTTCGGCTGCCGCTTGTATCTGTGGCAGTCGGCCGTACAACCCGTCTGCGATCCCTCCAAACGTGAAAAATACGGCGTTGGGAAACAACTGATATGAGGGATCTATAAAGAGACTATTCAAAATGTAAACTCCCAACGCGAGCCCGATCAACAGAGCGAGATTGGGATCGAAATATCCGGTCCTCGGAAGGCCTGTGAACAGTGAATAGGCCAGTATAAGAAACATGACAATCATCCACAGGTAGAGCGTCACTCCTATCAGACCCACCTCCACGGCGATGGTGAGGATTTGATGGTGCTCGCTTGTTGGTTCAAACTGCTGTGCAAGGGGGACCAGTGCCCTGTACTTAGTCAGCGACGCCGGCAAGAACTGGGCGAATCCTACTCCCAAAACGGGGTTGTCCGCGATCATGATCATTGACATATGAAAAAGAGCTTCACGGATACGAACTTCTTCGACCTGGTATACTCCTCCCTCTCGCCTGTTGCTTGACTCCAACCTGTGGAGGTTCATGGATGCGAAAACGAGCGCCAGTGCCAGAGGGAGAGCGAGAAGCTTCCACTTTGAGAGTGGCGTCCGGTAGGCAAAGAGCAAGGCCGCCAAGGTGAACAGAAAACACAGGTAAACGGACCGGGTCAGGGTAAAGAAAACAGCAGGGAAAAACAGCGACATCAAGATGAGATGCAACACTTTCGGGAAACCGCGCTTGAAGGATAGAATTTGAACGCCGCAGATGAATCCAATGACCATGGCGAACCCGTTGAGGGCGCTGTTATAGAACGGGCCCCGAGCCCGCTCCCAGTGGGCTAGCACCTTGGGATCGACAATAAAGCGGGGGTATACATACTGCCGGAGATCGAAGAACTCGAAGAAAGCTATGATCGCCAGGTAGGCGCCCAGATAAAACAACGTGTGGAACAAAATAGAAAAGTCTCTTTCGGTAACGAGGTATCTTTTGGCAAACAAAAATGCGACAAAGGGAAAGAGGTAGGCCGTGATAAATATATACCAGGGGGATGCCAACCGGGAAGATGAAGGCCCAAACCCATGGACCGCCATGGACGCCAGACAGATAAAGGCAAACAGTATGAACGCCCGCTCTATGGCTCGCCTTGGATGCAAACTCGGGGACCGGCTGAAAGCCCCTGCAATCAGTGTAACGATAAGAATGATAAAGATTGCACGTTCGATGGTCAAGTCTACGATGCCGGCGAGCCGATAGGTGTAGAAAACACCACCAAACATAGCCGATGCAAAGAGCCACAATGAAATGAGGAGCGCAGGGAAATGCACTGAAGTCTCATGTGGAGAATATGGATGATAGGAGCGGGACAGAAAAAACACGCTGACGACAATTGAAAAGATTATCACAGAGTACAGGGTGGCTAGCATCCTCTTCATCCAACCTTAGGAATTGAACCCAGCATCGGCACGTTCAAAAATCTTTGAACATCACTGGGTTTCTTTATCGTATGATCGAAATAGTCTGAGGTGGCGGCAGCCGCAACCCCAAGGAGCATGCCGGCGAAGAAACCCGCTAGGATTATCGCCAGCCTGGCGGGTTTGTACGGTGAAATAGGCATCGACGGTTCGTCAAGAATCTTCAGGCGCTGTTTTGAACTAATGACGGCATCAGCCAGCCGAGCCTGTTCCATCTGGTTGCGAACATTGACATAGGCATCCTTGGCTAGTTGGTATTGCTGCCGCTTGACCTCATAGGCGGACCTCTCCTCGACAGCAGAGCGGATCTTGTCCCGCAGCGTCGCCATAGCCTTGTCGAGCTCCTGGACCTTGGCGGCGATAACGTCAAGGTTCGCCTTCTGGGCATGAATGGTCCTTGCCAGTTCCTGTTTCATGGAATCCACATTGAGATTTAATTCCTTCTCTGCCTGTTTGATGGGTCCGAACTGGCCGGTGAACTGCGATTTCATTTCATTCAGGAGGATCTGAAGGCCGGCTATCTTGTTCTTGTAGATAACGAGGGTACGGCCTGGCTGCTCCATCTCCGGGGGTATTGCGGGAATGGCGCCGCCTTTGTCCTGTTGCTCCAGCCCCTTGACGGCCGCATTCAAGCCGGCAAGTTCTTCCTGTGCATCGAAATACTTACGAGTAAGGTCCGACAGCATGGTGGACGGGCCCGATGGAGGAGTGGTCGCACCACTCTCCAGGTTAACGGTGTCAACTAAAACCGCAGCATTCTCTCTTTCGTAATCCCTTAGGATCTTCTCCTTTTGCGTCATTTCCGCGTGAAGTGCGGCTGTTTGGTCCTTGAAGAAATCGTACGAGTATGTCGTTCGTGACTTCTGTAGTTCATTATAGACTTCGAGATAAGCGCCTGTTACGATCTTGGCCCTTTGAAAGGCATTCTCCGCCGTGGTCCCGGTTACGTTCACATAAAATACACTCGTATCCTCAAAGGATTCACCTCCGGGAGGCAATAGTTCAACGTCCTCACGTATTTTCAGCACGCGTTTTGGAATTTCGTCCGAACTTATATCGGGATAAAGTCTTGCCACCACCTTCTCTAGAACACGATTGGAAGAGACGAGCACTTTCTGTTCCTCCAAATAACGCCTGGCAGCATTCTTATAGTCGAACGTCCTATCCTGTTCCAAGGGATCAAGCGTCTGGGAAACGCTGAGGGAGAATTTGGCGGAAGAGCGATACTGCGATGGCAGCAATAAGGCTATTATTGCCGAAATCAAAAAAACAGGAATGAAAATGGTAAGCACCAGTCTCTTCCGCTCAAATACGATGAATGAGAATTCCCTTAACGCGTTTTCCTGATTTTGAGGAAAGCTGTGTATGTCGTTAGTCATCGTTGCATTCCTGTCTGCAGGCAAAAGTCACTAGGGCGTAAGAGGCGTTACCGTGGTGACGCCCGTAGGGTTTATATAATAAGACGCGCTAACGCCGGTCGAAAACGGGAGAACGGCATAGATGCCCTTGGTAAAGAACAGTTCAGCAAAATCGTCGAACTTAGCCAGACCGCTTTTGGGTACAAAAACAATATCAGCCGGTTTGAGCCTTAAATCCGGAAATGTATAGCCCTGCTCGAAAACAGGCTTCAGATCCACCTTGAACGCAATGGGCCTCTCCAGGCCGTCGTTGCGGAATATCATTATTTCCTTGGTGTTTGCCGTCTTCTTCATGCCGCCGGCGGCACTGATCCCATCGAGCAAGCTCATGGTGCTGAGCATTTCCAGAGGCCCCTGGCGCTCCACTTCACCAAAAATGTAAACCTTCGAATGGTGGATTTCGTTTAAGATCAAAGTGCAATTGAGGTTTCTGACCTGGTCTGCGTACTTCTCATTGACCACCTTTTCCAGTTGAGAGAGGGTATACCCTTCAGCCTGCATATTCCCGATGATCGGGAATGCGATGCGCCCATCCGGTGTTACCGGCGCAATCTTGCTCTGTCCCCGGGAAGCCGTAGTAATGGCTTTCCTCAGTTCATCGATTTTTACGTTGAATTCCTCCAGGGCCACCGTGACCGACGGGTTGGTCAAATATTTTGTGTATTTCTTGTCGAGAATCGCGGCCAATTCCATAGGGGTTTTGGACTCAGCCACGACATCGCCGATGAGCGGTACAGAGATCTTGCCGTCGGTACGTACCAACACGCTCGAATTATACTGAGGATAATAAGGCAACGTAATGCTGATCCTGTCCTGGACCTCAAGCCGGTATTCACCGGGGTTCTTCTCATAGCGGATGTTGTACGCTACTTCGATCACATCCCCGGCTCCGATTTTGTATTCAGGGACAAAAGGAACCGCAATCTCTTGCAGGACCTGATAATCAGGATGCAGAGCAGCTTTCTCCGGGGTTATCGTTAGCGTTGTCTCAACTTTTTTAAGCTGCTTGACGTCCTCGGGATGTTGGACATACACGTCAAATTTCTGCTCTCCCTCACCGGTGCTGCTGCATGAGACAGATAGCAGGGCTAATACCCCGACGGCGATAATGAAACCCGACCCTATACAATGGCCAAAATCACGACTCCCCGGAATCATATCGGTCATTCCTTCTTGGGGGGTAAAAAAAGCGTTAATTGCTTCTCTTTTGGTGGTGGATCACCGTGTTCAATGTAATCCAACACATCCTTGCCCTTTATATAGTACTTCATGCCCATCCTCATTGATTTCAGCTTGGCTTCTTTTCTTAATTTCAGCATGGTGCCGTATGAAATTTCGAGAAATTGGGCAACCTGTTTCAAGGGATAATTGAGCCCAGGGTCGATTTTTTTAGGGTCTATTGCCATAAGCCTTTCCTCCTCACTTCCGTAGATGGCAAACTCATTCTAGCTACAAATAAATACAAAAGTATCTGATTGTCAACAAACAAATGCAAAAATATTGGGAAAAAGTCAAAATGGCAGTTTGTTGAATAGGCCGATTATGCACTGAAGGTATATTGGGGGCCTCATTGGACTCTTTTCGCCTGCCGATCAGTGTGCGTGATTCGCTGCTCCCTTTATCTCTCTGCGAGTAATCTGCTGGGATCAGCTTTTCCCCACGTTCCGCTTTCTGCGACAGTCACACAAAAGTCACGCTCCCGAGAAGATAGCGTAACAGAGACAGTCTATTTAATGCTCTAGAACTGCAAATTGGAAGGGGCGCCCATTCTCAGGCCGGCAAAGGCCTCGCTGGTCTGAATCTGCCCATCCGCCCCCCAGGACGAAGGTATTCAAGCGCCCCTTCCATATCTTCTCAAAGCGTATTTACTTACAGCGTTCCCACCAATGGTCGTAGCATCAGGACGGGTCTGCGAATAAGAATCACACAACGGGGAAATTTTCGAGGCGGAAACCTCGCAGGTGCGGGTGAGTTCTTCGAGGGTGGACCTCAACTCTGCCAATTCCGGACATGGCGGATGATGGATTTTGTGAGCTGCTCATGCTGCCGGGATGGATGAATCAAGGCTGCGGGAAAAGAACACTCCATTTTTGTTAAGACCGCTCGATTAAATCCAGTGGTTGGGATCATGCAGCAGCGGCCGGGTTCTCCATATCCCGTGCTTTTTGGCAATTGATGCACAGAGTGGCGGCCGGTTGAACCCGCAGGCGCTCTATATCGATGGAATCAAAGCATTCCTCGCAGACAGGTCTCGAAACTGCCGTCCTCGATGCGCCGTGACAGTGCAAGAATCTCACGTGTCAACCTGAAATGGCCTGATAAGCCTTTGCACTTGCGTGCACTGGTTAAGTTGAGGCATTATTCGGCGAAAAGGTTTCATTCTGAAAAGGATCATCCGATGGCCAAGATCACAGGCGGTCAACTTGTGGCAAAATTCGCGAAAGCCGAAGGGATCAGCGCGATCTTTACGCTGTGCGGCGGGCACGTAATGGACATCTACAACGGATGCGCCGAGGAGGGGATTCAGATAATCGACGTGAGGCACGAACAGACCGCAGCCCATGCGGCCGATGCCTGGACACGGCTCACCGGCTTTCCGGGCATTGCGGTCGTAACCGCCGGGCCGGGCGTGACCGATGCCGTTACTGGGATTGCAAACGCCTTTCGGGCGCAGGTCCCCATGCTTCTCATAGGAGGACAGGTGCCTGTTAAGAATCTGCTTAAGGGCGGGTTGCAGGAGTTGAATAATGTGGAAATAATGAAACCGATCACCAAGTTTTCTGCGACAGTCCTTGAAACTGAGCGCATCCCCGAATATATGGGTATGGCGCTTCGCGAGGCTTACAGCGGCCGGCCGGGGCCCTCGTTTCTTGAAATCCCTTACGATGTGCTGGACAAGGAACTTGAGGAGGCCCAGGTGCGGATTCCCTCCGGGTACAGGGCAAAGGGCCGGACACGGCCTGATCCCAGGGATATTGAAATAGCGGCTGAACTGCTCGATAAGGCCGGTAGACCGGCCATTCTCGCCGGCACGCAGGTATGGCTCTGCCGGGCGGTTGATGGTCTGAATGCGTTGGTTGAAAAAATGCAAATTCCGACATATCTGAACGGAGCGGCAAGGGGCGCTGTTGCGGCGGATTCGGAATTCCTGTTCAGCAGATCCCGGAGCTATGCGCTCTCACGGGCGGACGTGGTCATTGTCGTCGGGACGCCTTTTGATTTCCGGCTTGGCTATGGGGACCGGATCGCCCCCGGCGCAAAGATCATCCAGATCGACCTGGATTATTCCGAACTCTGTCACAACCGGTCAGCATATGTCCCAATCAATGCGGACATCGGTGCGGCGCTCGAGGATCTCACACAGGCCCTTCGCCCCGGATTGGATCGCGACGCCTGGCGCCGGGAACTTCGGGCGAAAGAAAATGAGATTCTTGACAGGGAAAGGGAATTTCTGATGTCCGATGAAGTTCCCATACATCCTCTGAGGCTTGCTCGCGAGATAAACGATTTTTTGAGCGATGATTCTATTTTCATCGCGGATGGAGGGGATGTGGTCACCATTTCCGCAAACGTGATCAGGACGCGAAAGCCGGGCAAATGGCTCGATCCCGGTCCCCTGGGCACTCTCGGAGTTGGTACGCCTTTCGCCATAGCTGCCAAAACCGCCTTTCCCGCAACCGGAGTTGTCGCGCTTTTTGGCGATGGGGCCTTCGGATGTACCGGTTTTGATTTTGATACGCTCATCCGCTTTAATTTGCCCGTGGTTGGAATTGTCGCAAACAACGCAGCCTGGAACCAGGTTCGGTTCCTTCAACTCGCACGGTATGGTCCTGAGAGGGGAAACTTGGCGAGCGCTCTCACTCCTCTGAGATATGACCGGATAATCGAGGCCATGGGCGGGTATGGAGAACATGTAGTCCAACCCTCTGAAATCCGTCCGGCCCTGGAGCGGGCCGGATCTTCCGGCAAGCCTGCCTGCGTGAACGTTATCGTAAACAAGGATGTTTTCAGCGCAAGCACGAAGAGCATGTCTATTTACAAATGACCGTTTGCCGATCGTGGGGTGACGGGATAATTCAGTTCAGCCGCTCGACTATGGCAGCCACACCATTGCCTCCGCCAATGCAAAGGCTTACCGCCCCCAGAGTAACATTGCTCTGCCGCATGGCATAGAGCAAGGTGGCAAGCAGCTTTGTGCCCGTTGCGGCCACCGGATGCCCCAAGGCGATCGCTCCCCCGTGAACATTGACCTTCGATCGGTCCAGGCCCAGGTCCTGTTCGCACGCAATATACTGGGCGGCGAACGCCTCGTTGAGTTCGATCAGGTCGATGTCGCCGAGCGCGAGCCCGGCTTTTCTCAACGCAGCGGGTATTGCCTTGACCGGAGAGACGCCAAACCTTTTGGGATCGACTCCCACAAAAGCATAGCCCCTTAGAAGCGCCATGGGCTTCAACCCCATCGCCCTGGCCTTCCCACGCTCCATGAGTACAGCCGCTGAAGCGCCGTCGCACAAGGCGCACGCGTTGCCCGCCGTGATGGTCCCGTCTTTGGCGAAGACCGGCCGAAGCTTGGCGAGGGATTCGGCGCTCATGCCTTTCCGGTAGATTTCTTCCTCTGTCACCCAAATTTCTTCGCCCTTTTTCCCCTTGGCCTGGACAGCAACAATCTCTTCCCGGAACTTTCCTTCCCGAACCGCTGCCTCGGCTTTGTTGTGCGATTCGGCGGCAAACGCGTCCTGCTCCTGCCTGGAGATCCCTCTTTCGTCAGCAAGCCACTGGGTGATCTCACCCATGAGTCCGCCGCCCAGTGGACATAGGAACCCGTCTTTCTGCATGAAGTCAATCAACTCACCGTTGCCCATGCGGTAACCCCAGCGGGCTCGAGGCAGGCCGTAGGGGATCATGCTCGTGCTTTCGGCGCCTCCGACAAGGACCGTATCCACATCACCCGCTTTTATGGCCTGGGCGCCGAAAATCAGGGCCTGAATACTCGATCCACAGCGCACGTTGACGGAAACCGCCGGCGCATCCACGGGAACGCCGCCCATGACCGAACTCAGCCTGGCCGGGTTGGGGCCAACGCCGGCCTGCCACGCACTTCCGAAAACGGTTTGTTCCACGGTCTCCGGCGCTATCCCGGAACGTTTTATCGCTTCCCTGACTACAGCGGCTCCGAGTTCCGGGGCAGCGACGCCCTGAAAAGAACCTCCGAATTGTCCGCCAGCAGTCCGGGCCGTTCCCAATATCACAACTTCTTTCATGAATTACTCCTTAGATAGCGTCCATCCGGAAACTCCGGATGGAACGCTGGCAGTTTCCGATTCGAAAAGGACCCTTTCCGGATGGAAACTAGCTAGTTCACAGCGCCTGGGGCAGCTTTCCGCTGCCGCACATCTCCCTCAATTTTCTATGCAGGATTTTCCCGGTCGAGGTCCTTGGCATTTCATCATTTTTGACAAATATGATCTCCTTGGGGCGTTTGAACCTCGCCAGGTCGGTCTTGCACAGCTCTTTTATGGCTTCGCCAAGCTGGTCCTCTGCAATGCCCGGCAGGCATACCACCACGGCGACAACTTTTTCTCCCCATTTTTCATCGGGCACCCCGATGCAGGCACAGTCAAATACGGACTCATGACCCCCTATCACCTCTTCGACTTCACTGGGATAAACATTCTCACCACCTGTTATTATCATGTTATCGCGTCGATCGACGATGCGGAAAAATCCGTCTTCATCTTTGCTGCCCATGTCCCTGGCGGAAAAGTATTCGCCCCTGAAAGACTGAGCGGTTTTATCGGGGAGCTTGTAATATCCGTCGAACAGCATCGGGCCTCGGGAAAATATCTCCCCTATCTCGCCCACCGGGACCTCATGGCCGTTTTCATCCAGAATTTTTACGAGATCGGTGCCAAGGCATTCGCACCCGATCGATCCGAGCTTGTTCAACTGCTCTTCGGGCCTCAGCACGGTGACGGTCCCGGCTTCGGTGGACCCGTATGCCTCGTAGAGCTGCACGCCCTTAAAGAAGTCCATGATGTCCATTTTCATTTTCCGTCTAACAGGGGCCGAGGAGCAGAGCAGCTTGCGGATCGAGCTGACGTCCCTGTTTCGCCCCTTGCCCGTAACATTGAGTATGAGGTTGTAATGGGTTGGTATAAGCGAAATGAAAGTGATCTTTTCGCGCTCGATTATCTCCAGCACCTCTTCGCCTTTGAAAGATAGAGCGGGATGAATGTAGACCGAGGCGCCGAGGTAGAGGAAAGTGAATGTGAAAAAGACGGAGTTGATGTGGCACAGGGGCATTACGTTCATGCAAATGTCATCCCTGGTGAAGCCAAAATCCAGAGCATTGATTATATAGAAGGCAATGTGGGATTCATGAGATCGAAGCACTCCCTTTGGTTTGCCGGTTGTGCCCGATGTATAGATAAGAATCCACGTGTCCGAGGGCTTAACCTCGCACGCCGGCTCCTGCGGCGATCCTGCGGCAATGAAAGTTTCATATTCCCTGTAGCCGCCGGCGGGAGGGCCTACTACAAAGAAGCGCTCCGGCGCGATGTTGCCCAATTCGGCTCGGATCTGGTCGACGGCGCCCGTAAACTGTTCGTGTACAAAGATCGTTTGGGCATCGGAATTGTTTAAGATGTATTCAATCTCCCGGCCGACCAGGCGGAAGTTTATGGGCACGATAATGAGTCCCGTCTTGGCCGTCGCAAGAAAAATCTCCACGATTTCGATACTGTTTTCCAGCAGTACGGCAACCTTGTCCCCTTTCTTGAGTCCCATGGCAAGAAGGCTGTCGGCCAACCGGTTGACTCGCTCGTTGGTCTGCCGATAGGTGAAGCTTCTGTTTTGGTCCTTGATGGCCAAAGTATCCGGAAATCTCTTCGCATTGACCTTAAAATTTTGTCCAAGATTCAACCAGTGAGCCATAATCAACCTCCGTAAAGCAGGAAGCGGGAACCTTTTGCTCCCTGCTTATGCCGTCGCCTCTTCGAGCTGCTCGATGAATGCCTCGACATTGGTCTTGGTCTGTTCATCGGAAATAAGTCTCAGATCGTTGAGATCGCCGTTTATTATCAGGGCGGGAATGCCTGTTTCGGCCTGCAGGCGCTGAGGCATCCCATAGCGGCAGTTCGAATTGTTGGGGCATGTTTTTGCATCATGATAGATGATGCCGCTGCACTTGAAGAAGTCCAGCTTCTCCTTTATGTATTGTTCCTTGTATTTGTCCGCGCGAACGATAAACAGCTCCGTGTATGCCCTTGCCATGCTCTCGAAGGGCCTGGCCGCATCCAGGGCACTGAAAATCCAACTGCTGCAGTAAGTGGAAGCGATCACGGAGGCGCCAAGGTCCGCAAAAAGCTTTGAGTGCATACTAAGGCGGCCCCAGACCGGCATTCCTTCCCAGTAGATGCGATGCCGTTCACTGCCCTCTATTGCCCCTATGCCCTGTTCGATACGCTCGTTCAATTCTTCCAGGAGCAGCCGGTACACATCGATTGCCGCCTGGGTCCCTCTGCCTACAACCGCCGGGCCCATAAGCGTGGCGGAGTCGAAAAAGGTAAGCGGAGACGGGGCGGCCGCGGCCGCCGCGAGGCATTTCTCCCAGAGGTCCGAGCATTGGCGGGCGAGGCTCACCGTATTTTTCAGTTCGTCCATGTCGAGTCTTAGCCCCGCGATCCGTTCAAGCGGTTCGACCATATTCTGCATTTGTTCGGCGATCGACGATACATGCGCCGCTGTCACCTCCATGATGTTTCTATGGGTTTGTATACCCAAAAGAGGCGCACCAAGCCTTTTGGCGTGCCAGGAAAACCAGTCCTGAACGTCACGGCACTGATTGGTGTTGTAGACAAGCACATCGGCCCCGGGAATCCGCTCAATTCCGGGATATGCTTTTGCCAGGGGGGTCACCCCCTGGATGCAGGCCCCGATATCGGCTGTCAAATAAGAGCAAATCTCAGGAGAGTACCCGGCGGCATTGGCCGAAGGAATAAGTTCTGAGGCCATCCTGCCGGCGCCGAGCATGGCGGAGTGGGTTTCGGGAAAATAGGTCAGAAATCCCATGCTCCTGAGAATCTCAGCAGGCCCCACGCTGGTGCACCAGGCGATTTTGCGCTTTGCCGATTTGGATGCCTCATCGAGTTCGTAGTAATAATCGGCCATGAATTTCGCGATATCTCGTGAGGTCTTCAGCCTCCTCACGACTGCCTCTTTTTGAGCCATAACACGCACGTCCTTTTCCGGGCTTGGGAACCGGGACCGCCGGCCAGATTCGCCGCGTCCAGGAGCGGCTCCCTATGGAATCTCACGCCTCGCCGCCTCGATCGCATAGATGGCAGCCCCGATTGCTCCCGTTAACTGCGGGTGCTCCGCAACAAGGACCTTCCGCCCGATCTGCTCTTCGGTCATGGTGACGATGTATGGATTGTTAGCCACAACGCCGCCGGTCATGACCACATTTTCGGAGAGCGAATCCATTTCGAGAATCCTTTGGATCATCGAAAAGAAAACTCCTTTGACAATGTCGGCGGCCTTCTTCCCTTTTCGAATATTTTCCAGCACCTCCGTAGCCGAAAAAACGGTACAGAAGCTGCCCAGCCTGACCATATCGGTGGATTGCCTGGCCATGGCGTCCATGTCTTCCAGGGCAACGTCGAGCCGTGAGGCCATCTCTTCGAGAAAAGCCCCGGTGCCCGCCGCGCATTTTCTGTTCATCTTGAAGCCGGTGCGGCGGCCCTCCGCGTCAAGCTTGATAATCTTGTTGTCCTGCCCTCCGATATCGATAATCGTAATAGCCTTGGGGAAATAAAGATAGCACCCTCTGGCGTGGCATCCGATCTCGGTTTTCATTTCCCCGGCGTAAGCGACGTTGGATCTGCCGTAACCGGTGGAGACCGCGAATGCCATGTCCGCCTCCCGGCGTCCGGCCATTTCGAGCGATTGTCTCAGGCAGTCCGCTGCGGTTGCCGAAAAATCGACGCCGGATTTCTTTACCGCGTATCCGAGCAGGTTCCGGTCCCGGTCGAGGACGGCCACCTTCGTTCGGGAAGCCCCGACGTCAACGCCAACATAGATCGAACTCATGCCGTTTTTGGGCTCTCCACCATTCACTGTTCCTCGCCTAGCGATAGAACCGGCAGTTATTGTATTCTCTTCACTATTCACTAGTCACTATTCACTCTTCACTGTTCTTGTCGTCGCCTGGCTGACTCTATGGCAGATTCCAGGCCCTTTATCAGGGACTGAAGAGAGGCGTTGTAGGGAGTTTCCAGCCCGGCCTGCTTTCCGTATTCGACGAACTTGCCGTTTATGAAATCGATTTCGGTGCGCCGCTTGGCCTCGATGTCCATCAGCATGGAAGGCTTGTGGTTGCCCGCGTTTTTTATGTACTCCATAGCGTGCGGATAGTAGTCGAAACCGAGAAATATGTCGTTTGCGCGCGCCACCTTGATGCACTCTTTCATCAGGGCGTCAACCAGTCCGAGTATGATCGGATCGCTCGTTGCCTGCGCCATCGTCAGGCCGGTAACCGCGCACACAGGGTTCATGGCGGCGTTCATCACCGACTTTCGCCAGACCATCGAGATGATTTTATCCGTGTGCAAGGTGGGCAGTCCGCACTCAGTCAATAACCTTGCAATCTCAATGGCGGCGGGCACGGATTCCGGAGCAAGCTCCTGAACGAAGTGCGGGGGGTGGTGGAACTCCATCATGACCCTGCACGGGCCCTTCATGCCGCACCCCCAGTTTACCACGCCCCTTATAACCGGCTTTTTCCCGAGCACCTTTGCAATCTCCAGTTCGGTATCGATCCCGTTTTGCCAGCTTATTACATACCTGCCTTCCCTGTGGAATTCCTCGATTGCCGAAACGATCAGCGGCAGCACGTTTGCCTTGACCGTGATGAAAATGAAATCCGGATCGTACTGCGCCAGTTCGTCAACACCGTGGCACGTATGGGCCACTTTGCTGTGGATCTGCTCTGCTCCCTCGATGTAAATACCGGTGGTCCCCGCCGGGTCGACCATCTCGGGGATCACATCGCAGATGGCGACCTCGTGGCCGCCCTTTGAAAGAAAAGCCGCTACTATGCAACCCACCGGCCCGGCGCCAACCACCCCAATCCTCTTGGCGATAAAGTCAGGATTTTCTTTCGTCATGGGCTTTCCTTTCATGTCTGCTTTCGCTTTCCAGTATTCCAAAGGCTTCGGAGTCCAGAATGGTCACTCCGTTTTTTTTGAGCACTTCTATGGCCCTGTCGTTGTCGCTGAACCGGAAGATCATGACCGCCTTATCCATTGCAAACCCGATAAATGCGTACATGCTTTCGGCATACACGCCGGCCTCGTTTAGCGGTTTGAGAACATTGGCCAGGCTTCCGGGAACGTCGGGGATCAGCGCGGCAACCACTTCGTTTACAAAGGCGGGCAATTGCAATTTCATGAGAATCCGCCTGGCCTTTACTATGTCGGACACCAGCAGCCTGAGCTGGCCGAATGCCCCGGTGTCAACCAGGTTAAGCGCCCTGAGGTTTATTCCCGCATCACCCAGAGCGGCCGTAACCTGGTAAAGGCGGCCTGGAGAATTCTCAATAGACAGGACAAGTTGCTTGAGCTTCATATTATCCTTTCCTTTCCGGGGACATCAGGTGAAGAATTTGCACCGCAGTTCCTCATGTCCCTGCGGGACACTCCAAACCATGAAAAGACCCGTAAGATAGGTGGAGCGAAGCGCGACCCATCAGGTCTTTTCGTAGCGGAGATCTGCGGTGCAATCCTGTCTTTGCGCGGTTGGTCGCCGCCTTTTCTCAGTCCTCAGTCCTGGCACTCTGCACGGCTGCGCGCACGGTGACCGCTTTCGCTCAGCCCTCAGTCCTCAGCACTCAGTCCTGCTTCTCTATCGTCTATCGTACGAGGAATTTCAGCCGGAATGATCGTTCGATCGAGTTCAACGGGGTAGAAATTTTTTGCTGGTCCTGCCGGGATTTGCGCTTTACTCGAGGACCGGCGATCTAAGCTACAATACCGCTATACTGTAGCTTTAATCGCGTTGTGATGTCAATACTGATTTGATCTGCTTCGAAAAGTTCATCGCGGGCATGGCCCACCCCGGATCCGGTCCGGGGCAGGGGCCGGACCTCCCCTCAGAGACTGCTCGTGGACATGCCCTTTGGATGTTGGGCGTTACCAGACATTTCCAAACCGGTGGCTAAGGAGACCTACAATGCTGCTATTGGCTTCCAAAAAGCCGCGTGAAAAGTTAATTTGTTGTCGACATGGGTAAAACTGGGGTTAGAAACGTGCAATGGCGCGTGGTTCCCGCTTGGCCGGCCCGGGGGGGCCGCGAACTCTCGTTTTCCTCCTGCGCAACGGTTTTCAGGAGGGCGCATTGAAACCGGAAATATCCGACCTGCAGCGTCAGGTTCAGAAAAACTGCGATATATCGGACGCCCGGCACGCTGGGGTGTACTCGCTCTGCGGCCTTCTGCTGAGGTTGCGGGACCTGTACAAATGGGAGCACCTGATGGTCCCCTGGCAGGAGCCCGAACCGGCCGATCTTATGGGGTGGATCGAAGACAGGGAGCAATACTGGGAGGAAATCATAGAGGGAGAAATCGCGCCGGTTGTCCTGGGCGGAGAGAGTTTCGATCCTTACGACATGGCCGGACTAAACGTCCGCCTGCGCCCGCTGGGTCTGGTCTATGGGGCGGGCTACGGCATCGGGATGAAACCCACTTTTTTCCTGGCTGAATGCGCCGAATCGAGCTCGGTGGGCGGGCTGAGAATCGACGTGGTAAACCGGGAGCTTGCACGCGACATCTTCATGACCCCGGCAATGCGGCGGGGTGAGCAGATATTCGCCAGGCGGTCGTGCATGCTCTTTTTCCTGTGGGACCATATTCTTGAGGCGCCCCCCTCTGCGCGGGAAGCCGTGGAGTTCGGTCTTGCCCGGTACGGGGTGGGTCTCGATGAGATCCGCCGCAACGCGGCGCGCCTCGCGGACCTACTGGAGCGGATCGCCGGGCGGGAACTTGAAACCTGGGTCTACCACGAAATCGGGGAAGTGTTAGAGACCGGCTTCGACAGCGGCCTTTGGCAGGAAATGGTCTCTGCCTATGCGAACACCCCGGTCGAAATCTTTGCCCGGGTGCTGAAAGACGTTCTTGCGGACACCCACTCGGGAGGGCTGCTCGGCCACATCGTGCAAAACCGCGTCGAATCCTCCCTCGGGTTCTACGTCGCTTTCCAGCGCGCGATCTCACGGGCGGTTTTCCCGGAAATCCGGGAAGCCTTCTTCCGATTCCGGCAAACCGGCGACTGGAGCCTGATCGAGGCGGCCCGAGAATCCGGGCGGCGGAACATGTACCGGCACGCGGCCGCCCTGACGTTGCTCCACCGGGAAGCGCAGGCCTCAGGGACCGACAGGGCGAGGGCTCGTATCATATCGGAAATCCTCGAACCTCTGGGCATCGCCAAAGGCGGCGGCAAGTAAGACCGGCTTGGAAATTTGTTTCTGATCCGTAACTTAAATGGTTGCTGTATCTTGCCTAAATGCAGACTCTTCAAATCACCCAAAAGTTCGCATTATGATTCTGAAACTTTGACTATTTAAGCGGCCCGTTTCTCAAGGACAGACATTGAAACTGACCCGCACATGGGATTTTACACGATGCAGAGGATGCAAATTTGGCTGAATGCGCTTGCAACCATTCGGCGAACGAAGTTTCAAATCTATGTGAACTTATGGGCAACACTAATAGTGGTATCTGCAGGCGAGGTCTTCAACCGCGTCGGGGTCAAATTCCAAGCTCTTTGCAGACTTTGTCAAAAAGGATACCCTCTTTTCGGTTTTTGGCCTCGATCAGCCGTTTCTTCATCGTCTCGCTTTTGAGCAGCCAGGCGGTCTCCTTTTCAGACTGGATTTCCCGCCATAAATCGATAGGGACGATAACCCCGGTGACGTTGTTGTTTTCATCTGAAATATATTGAATCCGGCCCACGCGGGCTCCTCCCTTACTCAGTCCTCAGTCCTGAGCAACTCAGTCCTTGAATGTCTACCACATGGGGCGCCGGCAGCTTTTCACGGCCTGTTTCAATGTCCATAGGGAGTCTATGCCGTAATCCGCCAGTCTTCTCATCTGCATCTGGAAGATCTGCGCCACGCAGAAAGCATCGGCCATTGCATTGTGCCGGTAGGACTCTTTGAGGCCGTAGCCGCTCGTGAGGCCGTTCAGTGAAAAATCTGCGACTTGCCTGCCGGACTCTTTCCCGAGCCATTCTTCAATAAAGGCAATATCCAGGCACTCTTTTTTCAACCTGGTCCCGATTCGCTTGAAATGCTCTCTCAGGAATTCATGGTCGTACTCGATGGAATGCCCAACGATGATTCCGCCCAAGGCGTCTAAAATCCTGGGGGCAACTTCACCAAAGGAAGGTGCGCCGTCAAGATCATCCTCGCTTATGCCGTGAAATTTCATTGTTTCCAGCTTGTATTTTTTCGGCCTAACCAGGGTGTAGTACCCCTCATGCACGGCTATTCTGGATCCGAGCATGGGAATGCCGGCAAATGCTATGATTTCGTCCTGCTTAAGGTTTAGCCCCGTGGTTTCCAAATCAACGGCACAGAAACTGGCATGTGCGAGCAACATTGGGTAAACTCCCGTTTTCCATCCGGTACTTATTCACCGCAGAGGCGCAGAGTGCCAAAAGACCTTTGACAGGATTAACAGGATTAACAGGAAAACAAAAGGTACAGATGAAGAATTCTCCCTTTGTGCCTTAAGAACGGATTGAGGAATTGAAAAAAATCCCTTAATTGGACATTTTTCAATCCTGTTAATCCTGTCTGAAAAGCTTTTCTCTGTTTCCTCTGCGTCTCTGCGGTGAGCCCTTACGAATCAAAAAGGGCTGAACGTGTCGGCGCCCTTCACGTTGTATTTTATCACGAGGAGCTTTTGAAAAGAGGAAATGACTTTGAGGGATTCTTTCAAAATGAGCAGGTCCACCTTTGAGAGGTCTTGTCCCGTGACAACGTTGTCGGGTTTGCTCTCAGTCAACAGGGACCTCGATTGAAGCCTGAGCCTGAGGTCCTGGAGAAAGCCGTACGACTCGAGAAGATCGTGGCACATCGCTTTTCCGATTATCTGCTGCTCGCTCAGCGCCTCCAGCCGCTCCTTTGTATTGGTGATTTCCACCATGCCGTGACTTACCGCAAGGACCCTCACTCCGTTGACGATCGGGAAGATCCCGTACCCCTTAAGGTTTAAGCCTTTGCTGAGTCCGGTAATGCCGAACATCCCCAGAGGCGGCCGGATCTCGACCGCATCGGCAGCCATCAGCTTCAATGCCGGATCGCTCAGGCTGCCCCTGATCGATTCCGCCAGCTCAGCGAACATGCTCTCGTCGCCGCAGACCGGCCTCATATCCAGGAAGACCGTGAGATACCTTACATGTTCGGGGACAGGGTGACTGAACCAAAGCCTGAAGTAATCCCGCCACGCCGGGAGGCTTTGATTCCACTTCGGATTAGACGCCATGTAACCGCCAGTGCACTCTGGTATTCCTATCTGGCTAAGTCCCGCGATAACCGCTTCGGCAAATTCGGGCAATTGTCCTCCGGAGTGGATAAGGGCGTTGTCCTGATCGGTTGCAAGGATCTCTTCGTTTCGGCCCAAGCTGCCCATCTGGACCCACAGGAATCCTTCGGCGGGCGAATCTACACTTATAAGGTTGATGACTTTGTTGACAATTGCATCGTGAATCGATGAGATCATCATGGTCAGACTGTAGAAGCTCGGACCATTCATGACGAGCTTCGCCAGCGACAAGCGTATCGTCGTGTACACGGCTTTCAGCTCTTCCATGGAGGTTGCCTTGGTTATTCTCCTGAATTGGGAAATCATGGAAGAGGAAGGTTCAAACTGAATCTGGACGTCTTTTCTTGTTATTACCCCGAACACCCTGTCTTCTTTGGTTATGACGAGGTGATTTACGCCGGATTCGATCATCTCCGTCAGGGCGTCGAATAGAGTTGCATTATGCGGCCTGGTTTTCACCGGATGAGACATGAACCGGGAAATCGGGCCCGAGTGCCCGCCCTCTATGACGGCCCGTCTCAGGTCCTTATGAGTAAATATCCCTATCGGTTTCATAGAGCCGTCCACCACCACGATAGAGCTCACACAATTGCTGTCCATCATGGAAACGGCATGTTCGACAATGGTATCGGGCCCGCAAACAACCGGGTCTTTGTATATGGCTTTGTCTATATGCGATATGTAGGCCGTCTCATCGAGGATTTCTCCGCGAAGGGCGATCTCTTTGAACGAGCGGAAACGCCTGGCGATAAAAGAGAGGAAAAAAGATGAGAACCGGTCGTTGCGTTCAAAGACCTCCTGGAATTTATCCGCTGCAATCAGATAGCACACCGTGTCCTGGACTGCCCTGGCCTCAAAAACATAGGGGTGGCTGCCGACGGCAGCGATTCCGAACGCCTCGCCTCTGGCAAGATAATCAACCGGCGTCTGGCCCTCGAACAGTCCCACCAGCCCGGCGAACACGATGTAGACGTACTTGCGGGAGGCCCCTTTTTCAAAGATGGTCCGACCCTTTCTGAACTCGTCGACATCGAGTCCCGACATAAGGATATTCAGCTCTTCTCCGGAGAGAAATGAAAAGGGCCTGATCTTCTTTATGAATTCTTTGGGGGGTATCATGGCGCACGATTCAGAGGTGAAAACAGGGCTTCCCTGAGGAAGCCCTGTTGTGATTTCATCCGGCAGCTATTTTGAGGCCGGTTATACCGCCGCCGTCTCCTTAGTGAAGAGTTTTTTAATCAGTTCCTCGGAAGGCGGTTTGGAAATGAGGCTCCCTACAAAGTAGAGAATACCACAGCCGGCGATCAGTATCCATTCCATTGTGCCCATGCCGAGCAGGGGTGGGTTTCTTGCAAGCACCGCCCATCCGCCCCACAGGGTGGCTATGGTGCCGTATATCACGGTGAGGATCGCGCCCAGCTTCGTAGCGCGCTTCCAATAGTAGGAGACGACGGTGACGAAGAAAAATATGGCGCCGAGGCCCATTGCGGCAAAACCCATGAAGACCGCGAGCAATGCAGGCGGCCTCTCGAGGGTCCAGTAGAAAGGCAGAAACAGGAAAAGGGCGATCAGGAAGTAGCCGAGGTAGAGCATCGATTTGTCAGATGTCTGCGGCCGCCAGAGTTTTATGATATCCCTTGTGACATTGGCGCTCATGATGAAGACCATGGCGGACAGCGTGCCCAGGGCGGCGCCAACCAGGGCCGTCAGGTATATGGAGATCAATGTTGACCCGCCCACTGCCCAAGCGAGCATGGGAGCGGCCAGGTCGGCGCCCCATTGTTTGTTTGCAAGCAGATTGTCGCCGTAGATCACCCTGGCCACGAGACCGTTGCTCGAACAATCGAGCATGATGGGGACCCCGGCTGTGAGCCAGACCACGAAACAAAGCAAAACAAACTCATTTCTCGACAGTGTCTTCATGCCCAGAAACCGGCTGACGTTATGAGGAAAGCCAACGGACATGGTAAAGAAGATTAAGGGTGTTGCAGCTATGCCCACCCAACTGGAAAAGAGCTGGGTTACACCGATGTGCGGCAGGGCAGGGTTGATCAGGGCCATGTAGGCGGGCTTTTGAGCCATGAGGCTATTCGATATCGCGCCGAACCCGCCGGCGTAAACAAGCGCCATTATGCCAAGCAGAAGGCCCACACATCCCAGAAAAGCGCCTTTTACCGCGATGAACCATTGGGTTCCCGTATAGCCGCCAAAGACCAGGAAGAGCCATGCGATCACAATGGCGATGATGAGACACCAGAAAGGCGGCAGGCCGGTAACCGCGTACCAGACTGCTCCGGCCGCCTTCAACTGTCCCACGGAGTACATGAAAAGGAAAAAAAGCATGCTCCCTGCAATGAGCGTCTGAAGGCCCTTTGATTCAAAGCGCCGTCCAATGGTTTCCGTGATTGTCGCTGCTCCGAGTTTGGACGAGAACTCTCTTGTCTTCGTTGCGGCAAGCCAGACGGTGGGAATGATGCCTACCAGGGACCAGATGCCCCCAAACCACATGCCGGAAAACCCGACCTTGTAAACTACCGCCGTGCTTCCGCAGAAGGCCCATCCTGAAATGTAGGAGCCCGTGAGAGCGAGTCCCGTAACCCATGGGCCCATGTCTCTTCTGCCGACAAGGTATTCATCGTAGGATTTCCACTGCTTTTTGGCCAAAAACCCTAAAAGGACTGCAATAGTCAACAGACAGGCGACCCCTATGATGGAACCCACGATCATGCCTGTTGTAGGCTCTGGAATGTTCTGGAATGTCGGGTTCATTTTTTCCACCTCCTCGCGATAAGCCATGTTCCGAGCACGGTCATGACGAAAGTGCCGACGAGGATCAGCCCCCAGACAACCCACGCTACCGTTGGGTCAACAGTTTCAGGCTGCATAAAATCTCCTTGAGCTTTTAGAGTTGTTCCCAAGAATTCTTCGCATCTTCCATTTTCACCTTGCGCTGCAAACTTGCGCACGGCCTTGCGCCCTTTTCCAAAGCGGCCAAACCCGGTCTGCTTCTTCCACCCTCCTTTCCCTGGCTGTTAATGTTTCGAAAAGTTCATCGCTTGCATGGCCCATCCAGCGGAGCGTGAAGATTGGCGCGCTTGAGTAATGAGAGATAAGCAAGGTCTATAGAGCCGAGGACGCTGAATGATCGCGGGGGCGCAAGAGCATTTGGAACGCACTCTCAGCAAGGACCGGCCCCACCCGCAGGTGGAGGAAAGGTTGAGCAAAATACGGCAAAAATGCTGTTTGAAAGTCTCGAAAAACACCAGCGCCGCGCCCAAGCTGTAGCGGTTCACTGAAAGCTAGATTACAGCTATTTGATAGCTAAGAAAAAAACGATAGTCAATGAAAAAGCATGTCCTGAAAAACATATTTGAGTACTCAGGGATTATAGACGCCAAACGAGAGCCATTTAAAATCATCCAGGATGCTGTCGCTGATATTTTTCCCGATCCGGCACATGAAAAGATTGTCTGCATCAAGGCAAATATTGGGTTCGTTGGTTTTGCACTCGTTAAATTGAAAGGGTTTGAAAAGGTTGATCATCATTTGCCGGTATTGAGATGCGGTAACTTTGGTCCATCTCAAATCCCAGGTCCAGGTGAATCCTACGAAATATATGATTTTTTCCTCCACACTTGGATGAGAGAGCATCCCTTTGACCAGCAGGCTTCCAACCCCCATTTGCCTCCAATCGCGGGCAACCTCTATCGCTCTGACCTCCATCATCACCTTGGGTTCGAGTCTGGCCCACCGTTGATCGGGTTCCGGACCGGCAAGCACCCCGAAACCTATGATGTTTTCATTATCGGCTACTGCAAGGACCACGTTTGCATCCTCTTCGGCAGCCCTTTTTATCAGGCTTGCACTCCTGGTGTAGAGCGAGCGGAAATCGGGGTGTTCGCCGAACTGTCCCTCGAAACTGAGCCGACGGATCTCATCGGGAGAAGCAAAGGTATACACGGATAACTTTCCATTCGGGGTCTGCACAGCGATCCGTTCAGTCAAGTGAATGATCCTCCCGTTTACGGCCTTAACAGCCGCGAGAAACTCCACGCTCCGCGAGGTGCACCCTATCGTCGCATTTTCTTTGACGCCTCCCTTTGCTGGTCAGGTTATCATCAAAGGGTCCCGGGCTGGAAATATTTTCTTGGACTCTCAATTTTGCTTGACGGGCAGTCGAATATTAGCTATTAAATAGCCACCTTATAGCTAGTCGTCCGGAAAAGGTCCTTTCCGATACCGGAAACCGAGTGTCTCATCCGGGGTTTCCGGATGCAGGCCAGCTAAAATACCGGTTGCGGCCAACCAGGACCACCGTTTTGGTCCCGGTGCGCAGGTTCATTTCACGGCGGGATAGCCCGTTCCAGCAGAAGTTCTTTCCCATATTCCGCGGCCTTCGTTCCAGGCGCCGAATCACCCAAGCTCCTCCTTGCGATGTTTAGTACTCTTATTCCCGACGGTTCGCCGAAATAGCCGCTTCATCAGTCAGGCAGGTATTTGTAGAAATAAACCTCAAAGCTTTCGACTTCGGCTTTACAGCCGCCCAGACAGGAAGGAGTTGAGCAGATGACGTGGAACGATCGGTTTGAGTGCATGCCGGTTGAAGAATTGCAAAAATTCCAGCTCGCGAAGCTTAAGGAAACCGTGAGCTGGCTTTACGAAAAAGTTCCGTTTTACCGGAGGAAGCTGGACGAGTCTGGCATCAGTGCAGGTGATCTAAAGTCCGTGGAGGATATCAGAAAGCTTCCCTTTACGGTGAAAAACGACCTGAGGGACAATTATCCATTCGGGCTTTGCGCCGTTCCCATGAATGAAGTGGTTCGCGTACACTGTTCGTCGGGGACGACCGGCAAGCCCATTACGGGACCTTATACAGCCGAAGACCTGGAGCAGTGGGCGGAGTGTGTAGCCAGGGTGCTCTGGGCCGCCACGGTGAGGAAGGAAGATATAGTCCAGGTCGCTTATGGATATGGGCTTTTTACGGGCGGCCTTGGATTGCACCAGGGAGCAAGCCTCATCGGAAGCGCAATCGTGCCAACCAGTTCCGGGATGACCGAAAGGCAGATCATGCTGATGAAGGACTTCGGCGTCACGGCCCTCTGCTGTACCCCTTCGTACGCCCTGACCATTGCCGAACTAGCCGAAGAGATGAAAATGCCGATCAGGGATTTGCCGCTGCGCGTGGGCGTTTTCGGGGCCGAGCCCTGGACGAAGGCTATGCGCGATGAAATCGATGAAAGGATGGGGATCTCTGCCAGAGACATCTACGGACTCACCGAACTTGGCGGCCCCGGAATGGCGTATGACTGCGACGAAAGAAACGGGCTGCATATCAACGAGGACCATTTCCTGGTGGAAACCATCGATCCGGTCACACTCGAGCCGGTCCCATTGGGGCAAAGGGGCGAGATGGTCCTGACCGCCATACAGCGCCGGGCCATGCCCCTGCTGCGCTACCGCACCAAGGACATTACCACTCTTAGAAGGGAGCCTTGTTCCTGCGGGCGCACCTTCGTAAAGATGGACAAGGTCACCGGACGCACCGACGACATGCTCATCATCAACGGAGTCAATGTCTTCCCGTCGCAAATCGAAGCGCTGCTCTCGGACATCAGGGAAATAGAACTTCAATACCTGCTCGTGGTGCGTAAGAAAAAGCACCTCGATGAACTCACCATCCGCGTCGAGGGCAAGCAGGAAGTGTTTGACGCCGGCCCCGGCAAGGTTGCGGAGGTTGAAGGAAAAATCGTCGGCCATATCAGGGGAGTCATGGGCATCCATGTCGGCATGGAATTAGTCCGGCCAAAGGGTCTCAAGAGAAGCGAAGGGAAAGCGGTGCGCGTTGTAGACGAAAGACCCAGGTAGGATCGCAACTCATAAGAGGAGGGAAATATGGACGTCCGTAAAATTGGCGTGGTAGGGGCCGGTGCGATGGGCACCGGAATTGCGCATGTAGCGGCCATGAATGGTTACGAAGTGGTTTTGCGCGACATAGAGATGTCTTATGTGGAAAAATCCATCAAAAATATGGACAAATTCATGGTGCGTTCGGTCGAAAAGGGCAAAATGACCCAGGATCAGCTTCAGGCTACCTTGAAGCGGATCAAACCAACGGTCGCTCTTGAAGATCTTGCCGATGTGGATTTTGTCATAGAAGCCGTAATCGAAGACCTCGACCTGAAAAAGGAGGTATTCAAGGCCCTGGACAAGATTTGCCGGCCGGAAATAGTTTTGGCTACCAATACCTCATCGATGTCGATTACCGCGATAGCCGCATCTACCAACAGGCCCGACAAGGTTTGCGGGATGCATTTTTTCAACCCCGCTCAGATTATGCGCCTGGTGGAAGTGATACGAGGGCTGGGCACATCCGATGAGACCATGGCCGCAGCCAAGGCGCTGGCGGAGTCTTTCGGCAAGAAGGCAATCGAGGTCAAGAAGGATTCTCCCGGCTTCGTGGTCAACCGGATCTTTATCCCCCATCTCGTCGAGGCGGCCCGTGTGCTGCAGGAGGGAGTTGCCTCGATGGAAGACATCGATACGGCGGTCAAACTGGGATTGAACTACCCGATGGGTCCCTTCGAACTAATGGATTTCACGGGGATCGATATTGCCTGCTTTGTCATGGAGTATTTCGCTGATGAGTTTCGAGACGGCCATTACGCACCCCCCCAGATCATCAAGCAGTTGGTGAGAGCCGGAAGATTGGGTAAAAAGACCGGGAGCGGTTTCTATTCCAAATAGAGATCGTTGTGTGACAAACCATTTTTTCCCATTTTACACAGAGAAAAGGATTAAAACAGCCATGAGACCCGGATCTTTTCGTTTCGGCCTGATTATGGCGGCTCTGGCAGCATGTCTGTTTGGTGCTCAACTGGCCAATGCCGCAGAGCCTGTGGTTATTGCCGTGCCGACATCGCTTGGGTTCCTGGAGGGCAAGGAAGCCCTTAAGGCCGTCGAGATGGCCGTGAGCGAGATTAATGCAAAAGGCGGCATAAATGTGGGTGGGCAAAAGAGATTGTTCGAGGTTGCCTCGATCGACATTCGCGACGCCGCTCCCGGTGTACCAGTGCCCGAAGCCCTGCTCGGCATCGAGAAAGTCATACTGGAGAAAAAACCCGCAGCAATCCTGGTGGGCCCCTTCCGTTCCGAGGCATTGATCGCAGGGATGGATTTGATCTCCAAATATAAGGTCCCAACTATCGGGAGCATTGCCATGTCGCCTGCTTCGGAGAAGAATGTGAGGCAGGAGCCTGAAAAATACAAGTACGTGTTCCGCGATTGCCTAAACGCCGTTTACCTGGTGAAGTATCTGGCGGGCACGATGGCGGCCATCAACAAGGAATTCGGCTTCACCAAGGTCTATGTGATGCACCAGGACGTAGCCTGGGCCAGGGCGACAGCCGATCTCGTCAAAAGCACCTATTTCGACAAGGCAGGTTGGGAAGTGCTGGAACAGGAGGCCTATCCAACCGGCGCTTCGGACTTTTCTTCCGGTCTCATGAAGGCCCGCGCAAAGGGCGCCCAGGTGATCATGCCGATCTTCGATATGCCCCAGGGCGGGATTCTGGTCAAACAGTGGAAATCCATGAATGTCCCGGCCCTGATGGCAGGCTTCATATCACCGCTGGCCGGGAGCGATGCCTGGAAAACGTTTGACACAAAGATCGGCGGGGCTGTGAACTGCATCTTCGAACTGGGCAGCGCCCTTCCAAGTGATAAAGTCCCCGCATCAGTCGCGTTTTACAATGGATACAAAAAGGCCTTCGGCCATGAAATGCAGGCCGGGCACGGGCCGGCCCCTTCCTATGAAGCCGTCTACATCCTGGCCGAAGCCATCGAGCGTGCCGGCAGCCTGAATGCTGACGCCATCACCGCCGAACTGAAAAAAACGGACCGAATGGGCGCCATAGGCCGCGTGCGCTTTGATGAAGGAAACCAGGCCGTTTATGGTTTCGACCCCAAGGAAACAGCGGTCGGCGTGGTGTTTCAATGGACCGAAGACGGCAAGCGGCGGATCGTGTTTCCGGAGTCTTTGGCCGAGGGCAAAATAGAACTGCCCAAGGGCTTGAAACCCGTCAAGTAAACTCCGGTTACAGGGCGCTGCCGGCTCTAACCTCCTTTTCGAGGGGGAAGGGCGCTGATCGAGTTTCTGACAATCCACCCGGTTGCCGGGGAGATCGGCTCGATGTTTGTTGGAACTTTTGTCTATGCCGTTTTTAACAGCGCCATCCTCGCAGTGATGGCGCTCGGGTTCAACCTGACCTTCGGAATCAGCGGGGTAGCCAATTTCGCCTACGGCGCCATGTATATTCTGTCGGCCTACCTGAGCTGGATGTTTCTCCATTTTCTGAACCTGCCCTACTGGCTGTCTATTTGCGTTTCCATATGCTTTACAATGGCGCTGGGGGCGCTGATGTACCGGTACGTACTTCTGCGGGTGCGCGGGCAGCCCCTCTCGGAGGTCATCGCCACCTTCGGGATCGGACTGGCCATCCTCGAGCTGTTTCAATACATGGGTCTGGTGGGCTACGAGTACAGCCTTCCTGTGCTCATCGACCGTAGCATCGTTTTCGGCAACATCGTTGTCGACATGCAGCGCATCCTGATCACGGCCGCGGCCGTATTGCTCATGGCCGGCCTATGGGCTTTCACACACCACACCAAAATTGGCCTCGCGTTCCGCGGAATTGCCCAGGACGAGCGCACGGCGCTCACATTCGGCATCGATTCGGACAGGATCGGCATGTTCAGTGTTTCCCTGGGCTGCGGGCTTGCGGCCCTGGCCGCTGCCCTCATCATCCCGCTCGGCAGCATATCGCCGAGCGATGGCTACGATGTTTTGATAAAGGCCCTGGCGGTCTGCATCATAGGTGGGCTCGGAAGCACCGGAGGGGTAATTGTGGCAAGTGTTCTCATCGGCTTTGCCGAGCGGTTGACCGATACCTACATCAGCTCGAGCTGGACCATGATCGTGAGCCTGGCGGCTATGCTCGTAGTGTTGCTGGTTAAGCCTTCGGGCCTGTTCGGCCGGCAGAAGGAACTCGAAGAAAGGATCTGATTGTTGGAACGGCGCCTGGAGCGAATAGATCGTGGCATCAAGGTACGCTCGCAGGATGTTTTCGCCCTGTCTTCGTGGCGCGAAATGCTCTATTTGCTGGCGCCCCGGCTGGTTCCAATCCTGGGTTTCCTTCTTTTGCCCCTTGTGCTGGGCAATTACTGGCAGAAGGTGCTCCTGTCGGTTGCCGTATTCGCCCTGCTTGCGTTAAGCTGGGATATCCTGGCCCAGGCCGGCATGATCTCGCTTGGCCAGGCGCTATTCTTTGGCCTTGGCGCTTACTGCTCGGGAATCCTCAATCACGCACTCGGGTGTCCTCCGCTGCTCTCACTTGCCGGGGCAACAGTTCTGGGAGGGCTGATGGGTACGGCCGTCCTGTTGCCTGTAATCAGGCTGCGGGGCGTTTACTTTTCCATGGTCACCCTGATAATCCCCCTTATGTTCGTTCGCATCATCGAAGCTACGAAAATTTTCGGCGGCACCGAAGGGCTGAGCGGCATCGCGCCTCTGCCGTCCAAATGGATCGAGCTCTATCTCATCGTAGCGGTCCTCCTGGCGGCGCTTTTTGGGTTCAGGCGCATGATGAACTCGGACTACGGACTCGTGCTCAAGGCCATCAGGGACAATGACCGCTCTGTGACCAACGCCGGCATCAACATTTTCTGGTACAAGGCCCAGGCACTCTTTATCGCCGGTTCGATCGGCGCGCTGGCCGGGGCATTTATGACCCACGTTTATATGTTCGTGGGCATGCCGGTTTTTGCACTGGATTATTCTATCCTTCCGATAGCCGCAGCGGTGGTGGGCGGTCCGGGGTCTCTGGCCGGGGCAGTCCTGGGAGCCTCTATCCTCGTGCCTCTGTCTGAAATTCTGCGAGGGATCGGCGGGTTGCGCATCGTCTTCTACGGGTGTTTCCTGGTTGTGTTCATCGTGGCCCTGCCCGAAGGGATTTTCCATTACATCCAGCGCAAGTATCAGCAGTTTGAACGATGGGTGGAGGTGGAGTGATGGGAGCCGGGACCCTTCTCAGGGTCAAGTCACTTTTTAAGAATTTCGGTGGAATCCAGGCCATAACCGATCTGAGCTTCGACCTGGCCCAGGGCGAGTTGTTGGGCCTCATCGGGCCGAACGGTTCAGGCAAGACCACCGCTGTAAATCTGATAACCGGTTTTGTCAAACCATCAAGAGGTGAGATTGTCTACCGGGACTGCAGCATAGCGGGTCTGGCGCCCCATAAAATCGTGAGGCTGGGGATAGCCCGCACATTCCAGATGGTCAAGCCCTTCTATCATCTCCCGGCCTACAAGAACATGATAATCCCGCTGTACTCGCCCAGGGTCAAGAAGCTGGCCGGGGGCAACTACGGCGATCTGGACGCGGTAGCCCTGGACTATCTGGAGGAAGTCGGTTTCGAGCGCGACTCTCACGTGGCTTTCAAGAGCGCAAGCGTCCTGCCGCAGGGTTATCTCAAGCGGTTGGAACTTGCGAAGGCCATTGCCCTCAAGCCCGACCTTATCATTCTCGATGAGCTGTTTTCCGGACTGAGCCTGGCCGAAGTGGCGAGCATCATTCCGATAATCGAGAAGCTCCGTAAGGAGGGCAAGACCATAATCATGATCGAGCACCGCCTCAAAGAGCTGTTTCGGATCGCCGACCGGGTAGTGGTGCTCAATTACGGGCAGAAAATTGCAGACGGCCCGGCTGCCCAAGCCATGCAGACCGCTGAAGTGCAGAAGGCATACCTGGGAGCAGAGTATTAACACGCAGGAAGTTTTCATATGAGCGTAAATGAGAAAAAACCGGCGGGAAACAACCCGGATGTTCTGCTCGAAGTGCGGGACCTGATGGTGTTTTTCGAAAACGCTCTTGCGATCAACGGGCTGAGCATGGAGGTGCATACCGGGGAAATTGTGGGGGTAATCGGTCCCAACAGCGCGGGCAAGACCACCCTGATGAACGCGCTCTCCGGGCTCATCATCGACATGAGAACCAGGGAGAAGCGCCGGGGCGGCGAGCGCATCACCATGTACGGCCGGATCTTTTTCAAGGGAGAGGACATTACGGAAAGTCCCCCCAGTGAACGTGTAAAAAAAGGCATCGTGCTCTCCCGTGAGCGGCACCCGATTTTTCCGGAGAGCAATGTTGTCGAAAATTTGAGGATCGCCGGCTATCTCAGATCGAGATCGGAGGTCAAAGAGACTATCGCATATGTCTTTGAGCTGTTTCCTCATCTGGCCGGCGTGAAATCCAGAAAGGCCGGCTTCATGAGTGGGGGCGAGCAGCAGATGCTCGGCATCGGTATGGCGCTTGTTGCGCGGCCCGGGTTGTTGCTCCTGGATGAACCGCTTCTGGGCCTTAGCCCTTTGATACAACGGACTCTGATGGAGGCCATCCTCCACCTGAAGCAGCGCTATAACATCACGGTCTTATTGAGCGAGCAGTTCGCGCGGCCGGTCCTCCCGGTGATCGACCGGGGTTATGTGGTCGAAAACGGTATGCTGGCCCTGAGCGGCACCGGCCGCGAATTGATGGAAAACCCGGAGATTCAATCCGCCTATTTCGGGATTTGACCCGGCTGTTCGACAAACCACTCTTTTTTATTTGAGCACATCGGAGCTACCGCACAATCATGACGGATTTGAGTGTTGGGTCGATCTACTCGGTTTTCGCCGAAACGGCTCAAAGGCGAAGGGACCATACAGCGGTGGTCTATCTGGGCAGCCGGTATTCCTATTCGCGCCTGAAGGAGATGGCGGAAGCTTTTGCCTCATCTCTGGCCGTGATCGGCGTGACACCCGGCGCAAAAGTGATGCTCTATATACCCAACGGCATACAATGGGTGGCGGCCTGGCTGGGCATCCAGCGCCTCGGCGCTATTGCCGTACCCATTACGCCGATCTACACCCCTCATGATATCATCTACATCGCAAACGACAGCGGCGCGGAAACCATCATCTGCGCCGACACCAATTTCGGCTACGTGATGAACGCGTTGCCCGAAACAGGGTTGAGGCAGGTTATCTTCTCCAATATGGCGGACCTGCTGCCTTTGTGGAAGCGGGCCTTCGGCTATCTCAGCGATGTGGTGCCGAGGGGCAGGACGGTGTGCAACGGCAATACGCATTCGCTTGGCAGTCTTATATCCGCAGGCCGCAGAAAACCGCTTCCGGAATTAAATGAGCGCAAAGGCAGCGATACCGCCCAGATCCTGTACACGGGGGGAACGACCAGGTTTCCAAAAGGCGTACCCATCTCGCATATTCTTTTCCTGGTTTCGGCCGATGAGCAGATTCGGATGAGCAGTCCTTTGATCGCCCCGCACGAAAACGTGGTCCTGGGAAACGCCCCACTGTTCCATATCATGGGCCAGACCTGCGGTCTGGCAACCCTTTTTACGGGCGGGACCCTGATAGTCCAGCCCAGCGTCAACCTGGATGCAGCTTTCGATGCCATCGAGCGCTTCGATGTCAGAAGCATGATCGGCGTGCCGGCGCTCTATCGCATGATCCTCGATCACCCGCGCCTGGATCACTACGACCTGAGCTCGCTCCAATACTGCTTCTGCGGGGGCGACGCATTGCCGGTGGAAATAGGGCGGCGCTGGCAGGCAAAATTCGGCCGCTCGATCCGGCAAGGGTATGGGGCAACCGAAACCTGCGGCGGGGTGAGCATGTGTCCCGCAGACGTTGAAAACCCTGCGAAAAGTGTGGGAAAAGTTCTGGCAAGCAAGGAGGTTAAGCTCGTGGACCCGTTGAGCCTGAAGGATGTGGCGACGGGAGAGACCGGGGAGCTTCTCGTACGTTCCGCTCATATGGTGAAAGCTTACCTGAACAAGCCGAAGGAAACCAGGGAGTCGTTCGTTGAAATCGATGGCAATACCTGGTACCGCACTTCGGACATCATGACAATGGACTCCGACGGCCATCTTTATTTCGTGGACCGCACGGTAGACACCATCAAGCATAAAGGCTACCGGGTTTCCGCCTCTGAGGTCGAATCCGTTCTTCAGGAGCACCCCGCAGTCATGTCCACATGCGTGGTGGGTGTGCCGGACAAAAAGGTCGGTGAACGGATCAAGGCCTACGTGGTGCTGAAGGAAGACATCAAAGGAATCACCGGCTACGACCTCATCAAGTGGTGCAGGACTACCCTGGCTTCGTATAAGGTGCCGGACCATATAGAATTTCGGGACATGCTTCCCAGATCCAAAGTGGGCAAGCTGCTTCGCCGGGAGATTCGAGACCAGGAAAGGCGCCGGATGGACGTGTGATGGCCTCTTTTTTGCCACGCGGCCCCAAGGAGCGGGGCCGCGAGGGGCAATGGCGGAAAATTATACGAAATGGCACGGATTTGGGAATTTTAGTGGTAATGAGCCCCCGGCTTTTCAGTACCTCGCCAGTGCCTTTTGTAGCTTCCTGGCCCCCGCCGGCGCCTTGACCTTTCCGGACAGAATCTCCCCCGGTGTGACTGATCGGCCGTAATAGTCTGCGTTAGCCTCGTTTCTGGTCGCAATGACGGTCCCCTCAAGAGATATACCGCCGAAAAGTCCCTGGCTGCGGCTATAGGCATAGACTGCGGCAACAGGTGTTATATCGGCCTCGGCCGTACGCCCCACGGGACCGGCAGCCAAACTCATAGCGCCTCCGAATTGCACGTTCCCTCCCTGAGAGAATGCTTCCACGGCCTCATGAGTATTGAGAACGAACACGAACTCGGTTTGCTGTGCTCCGATCTGCAGGCCGAATCCCGCTCCACCAGTCCCAATTGCGGAGGGCCCGCTCCAGCCTTTGCGTGTTCGCGCCACTACCACACCGGAGCCGCCGCGCCCGCTGACAATGAAGCCACCCTTGATGACGGTTATGATAGCCACGCCCTTGGCGTTCCTTAGCACCTCCGGGGGGATGGATTTCTCAGGGATATCTCGGAAGGCCTGAATTATCGTCACGGCCCGATCGACGTCACCCTGCATACCGTCTGCGTATGTCACGGGCACATTGAACGTTGTAACCAGGGCCAGAAACAGCGAAAATAACAGAACTCGCTTCATCATTGCATCTCCTTTGAATGCGAACTGGTTCGGGATTGTCTCTACGGGTCATACCCAAAATTACCTTGAACCTGGAAACCAGGTCTCGATACGCCTGCGATAATCTATGAATAGTTACACACAACGCTGGAGAAATCAATTTTTCACGCCATTGCAAACATAATAAATGGGAGACAGTAATTTATGCGGCATTCTACTCAACCATCTGATATGGATGAAGCCTCACGGGTGCTTTTCGACCGCATTAAATCTTCCTGAATAACAGGGTAATCCTCCGGCTCTGCCGGCGGACTAGCAGAGTTTGACATTTCCGGGAGTCAGGTCGTCATTCCGGCAGTGCGCCCTCACAAAAGATCGGGCGCGAACTTGAAGCGTCGAACATCGGCCCAGTGTGTAAGCGCGAACCCGAACGTAGTGAGGGTTCAGGCCGGAATCCAGGTTCTTGTGTCTCGTCAGGGCCTTTAAAGATATCGGTTGCCAATTTGAAGCGCTGGCTAAAGCTGTATACGAACCTGCGAAAATCTGCCGGATTCCGGCTCAAAAGCGCCGCCGGAATGACGATGGCGCGGTAGTCCAAGACCATGCGGATATTCTCGGAGCTATCAAGTACCGCCAACCGCTTTGAGCGGTCCATGGTTTTCCAGACCTCCGGCTTGGCCGGAGGTATCTGACTCACGTTGTTTGGAAAATGGACTCTGGAGCTGCGTTTTTTCGAAATATGTGGTATTTATACAAACTTTATTGCGCCACCCCGCCCATTGACAAATCAGGCGGCAGCGCTATACTCTTCCCGTTAATGTTCATAGGGGCTAGTGCTGAAGAATTCAAAGATTTGCTGGAGGAGAAAAAGAGTGTTATTCCGATTGAAAGAAAGTAAGTTTTTCCTTGTACTGGTGGTATTGTTCTCGCCGCTCGTCTTTTCGCAACTTACTTGTGCCGCTGTCCCAGGCCAATCGAACCCAAAGGCGATCATACAGCGCGGTACGGAAAAGGCCCTGCAGACTTTGCACGAGTCTGAAAGTGGTCAAGCGCCATCTTTGCGGCAGAGAAAGAATGAAATCCTGAATGATGTGAGCGTGTATTTCAACTTCGATGAGATGGCCAAACGAGCTTTAGGCCGGCCATGGAAAGACCAAACCCCTGATAAGCGTCAGGAATTTGTGCAACTTTTCAAACAGCTTCTTTTCAATACCTATATCAACCGGCTCGAGAAGTATACAGGCTCGAAAGAACGGGTCTTTTATGATTCTGAAAAACTGGATGGGGACTACGCAATCGTCAAAACGCACATTCTTTATCAGGGCAATAATAACGTCGAAATCGAATACAGGCTAAACCGGAATGTGGGGGAGTGGAAAGTATATGACGTGGTAGTCGAGGGAATCAGCATTGTGGAAAACTACCGTAGCCAGTTCACTTCGATCCTGGCTAATGAATCATTTGACTCCCTGCTGGGAAGACTCCGCCAGAAAATCGCCGAATCGAACTGAGGCTTTTTTACCCCACAATGAATTCCTGCCCGTGTCTGCCCCGGACTTGACCCGGGGCAGGCCTGGACAGGCTCTCATCCGACCATTAAATGGCGCCTGGGTATTGTGAAAAATCTCGTTCATCTGGAATCACCTGAAAAATCCACTACGCCAAAATCGGGTCTGGAAGGCCACCGTAGCAGACTGCGGGAAAGGTTCCTGAAAAGCGGTCTTGACGGGTTCAACGATCATGAAATCCTGGAACTTCTGCTTACCTATGTGATTTCCAGAAAAGATGTCAAACCGATCGCAAAAGATCTGCTGAACAAATTCGGCAATAACCTTGCCTCAGTGTTCGACGCCCCTCCCGAGGCGCTTCAGCGTGAGGTTGAGGGAATTGGGAAGCATGCCGCTGGACTGATATGCCTTATTCCCCGCCTGTTCGATTCTTACCAGTCGAGCCGCTGGGCCCGCCAGGAGACTTTCTGTTCAACTCAAGCCGCTGTCTCGTATCTGCGGGCGCGTCTTGGGACCCAAAGAAACGAGGTATTCTGCGTTCTCGCGCTGGACAGCCAGAACCGGTTAATCGCTGTCGAGCAGGTGCAGAGGGGGAGCGTAAATCGGACTGCCGTCTTTCCGAGGCTGGTAGCCGAGGCCAGCCTGAAACATCGTGCAACGGCTGTAATCCTGGGCCATAATCATCCCGGAGGGGGTCCGCTGCCCTCGGCCGCAGACAGGCAACTTACCAAGAGACTCAGAAACATACTGGGCGATCTGGACATAGTGGTCCACGATCATATAATCATAGCGGGACTGGACCAGTATTACTCATTTGCCGAAACCGGTGGACTGGAATAAACATAGGAGAATTTCACCTTATGAACGCTCTATCTATGCCGGCCGTCATAGTGCGTGAGGGGGCAAAAAAGGGGGAATGGAACGATCTCAGCCTCGAGACGCTTGAAATACCCGCTCTGGAAGAAGGGGAAGCGCTGGTTCAGGTTGAAGCCTGTTCAGTTAACCGGGCTGACCTGCTCCAGAGGCGGGGTCTGTACCCGCCTCCACCCGGGGCCTCCCAGGTGTTGGGACTCGATTTTGCCGGGTTTGTTGTCAAGCGGCCGCCTGCTTCGGCCCTTAAAGAAAGCGACAGGGTATTCGGAATAGTTGCCGGGGGCGGCTACGGCAGATATGTGGCCGTTTCGGCGGACCACCTTGTTCCCATTCCTGAAAACCTGAGTTTCACCGAAGCGGCTGCGGCTGCGGAGGTTTTCTTCACGGCATTCTACAATCTCTTTGTACAGGCCGGAATCAAAGCCGGAGACGCAGTTCTTCTTCACGGCGGGGGCAGCGGGGTTGGGACTGCCGCCATTCAGCTCTGCGCATCAACTGGGGCAACGGTTATAATTACCGCAGGCTCGGAAGACAAAGTGCAACGGGCACTCCATTTAGGGGCTTCCGCAGGGATTAACTACAAGGAAGAGGATTTCGCCGAGCGAGTCCTGCAAATAACCCGGGGCGCTGGCGTGGATATCATTTTGGACTGGATAGGAGCGTCCTATTTACGCAAGCACCTTGAGATTCTCAAAACAAGAGGGCGGCTCGTCATGATCGGTTTGATGGGCGGGAGCGCGGGTGAAATAAACCTGGTCCCGGTCGTCGCCAAAAGGCTAAAAGTCATCGGCTCCGTTTTGCGCAGCCAGTCGAGAGAGGAGAAGGCCGAGATCACGCGCAAGTTCATCGAAACCGTGCTCCCGCTGCTCAAATCGGGTCGGGTGAAGCCCATAATCGACCGCATATTTCCAATATCCGAAGTCGAGGATGCTCACAGGTATCTAAGTAAAGGGGAGCATTTCGGAAAAATCGTACTCACGTGGTAATCGTTTTAGCAGACGCAAAATGGAAAATTCCTGGATAAGCATCAAGAATGTCCGGTTCGTAAGAAAGCGAAAGCTGATACTGGACGATATTTCCTGGGATATAAAGCCGGGCGAGCACTGGGTTGTGCTCGGTGCAAACGGGTCCGGCAAAACGACGCTGCTTCAGATCCTTGCCGGCTACCTCTGGCCGACCTCGGGCGATGTGACCGTTTTGGGGGAGCACTTCGGTGAGGTCGATCTTCGAGCCTTGCGAAGGAAAATCGGCTGGGTCGGATCTTTTCTCCAGGCCCAGGTGCCGCCTTCACAGAGCCCCCTCGAGTTCATTGTGAGCGGAAAGTATGCCTCGCTTGGGATATTTGACAAGCCCGAGGCCGAGGATTTCGAGGAAGCCGCCAGGCTTGCTGAAAGGCTCGGGTGCGGCAAGATACTCGATCTTCCATACGCGGTGCTCTCCCATGGAGAAAAGCAGCGCCTCCTGATAGCCAGGGCGCTCATTCACAAGCCTCGTCTTCTGATTCTCGATGAACCCTGCGGGGGGTTGGACCTCGTTTCCCGAGAGCAACTCCTGTCGACCCTTGAAAGCCTGGGCCGGATGTCCGACGGCCCTGCCATGATCCTGGTCACCCATTATCTTGAGGAGATCATGCCGGTCTTCAGTCACGTCTTTTTGCTAAAGTCGGGGTGTTGCGCGGCAAGAGGCAAAAAAGACCAAATACTGAAGCGAGAACTGCTGAGTCAGGCTTTTGGCATCCGGATCGAAGCCGGGGCCGAAAACGGCCGCTACTGGTCACGCGTGCTCCCTGCAAAAAATTAAATGTGGAGCGCGGCGGCTGTGTCATAAATTAAGATTTTTAGTGCAAAGCCGCGATGTTGTGATATCAAGATAGTCCCTTTAAGGCTAGTCCCTTAAAAGCTTGACTTTTCCCCACAATAGTGCAATAGTTGCACCATCACGTTTGGCGGGTTCCTATGCCGATATTACAACGCTTTGGTTCCGTTAGCGTTCGGATGTACGCAGACGATCACCGCCCGCCGCATTTCCATATTGTCGGGCCGGACTTCCAAGCGCTGGTGCGGATTTCGGATTTTGCGGTGATTGCTGGAGAAGCCCGCGAGAGTCAGATTGCTGAGGCTCTGGCCTGGGCAAAAGCCCATCAAAAGGCGTTGGCTTTTAAATGGGCCGAACTCAACGAAAGGGGCTGATCATGCCGAAGAAAACTTTACCGCGTATCCTCGCCGTGACAACAGACAGGAAGCCTTTGACCTTGCGTATTCGTTGGATCAATGGCGAGGAAAGCTGTGTGGATGTTTCCGGCTTGGTAGAGACGTTCCGTGTGTATAAGCCGTTGCGCCATTCACCGGAATTGTTCGGGCGTGTACAAGTTGGCGAGCATGGCACGGACATTGTTTGGTCTGATGAAATAGACATGGCCGCCGACACCCTTTGGCGGCTTGCGCAAGAACAGGCAGGCATTACTATGTCGCCGGCCGCTTTTAAACATTGGCGCGAAAGCAAAGCCTATACGCTTGACACGGCAGCGCGCGCGCTTGGATTAAGCCGCCGTATGGTGGCCTATTACGAACAGGGCACGAAGCCAATCCCGCGCGTCGTTGCGCTTGCGACGCGGGCGCTCGACTCCGCTCCCGATTGCCACCCGTGATCTAATTGCTTCCAGGGCCTTATTTTTCCCCTATCGCCAAAGCCTTTCACAGACCCCTGCCGCATTGCTCGCCGTGCAATAAATCAAACTTTTTGACAGAAGAATCCCGCGCCTGTGATATCAAGGGCTTGGCGGTGTCATAAACCAAGGACAAAATAGGTTATGAAAATAGGGTATGCGCGGGTCTCCACAGAAGACCAAAACCCCGCCCTGCAATTGACGGCTTTGAAGGGGGCAGGGTGCGGTAAGATATTTACCGACAAGGCCACGGGTACGAACACCAAGCGGCCAGCGCTGGAAAAATGCCTTAAGGCTCTCAAGGCTGGTGACGTGCTGACGGTCTGGAAGCTTGACCGGCTGGGCCGGTCGTTGCGTGACCTCATCGCCCTGCTGGATGATCTGAAAGCGCAGGGCGTGGCCTTCCGGTCGCTGACGGAAGCTATCGACACGGAAACGCCCACGGGCCGCGCTATGTGGCAAATGGTCGGCATTCTCGCGGAGCTTGAACGGTCGTTGATTAAGGAGCGGACAAAGGCGGGCCGCGCGGCGGCTGTGGCTCGTGGGGTGCGGATGGGCCGCAAGCGGCTGCTGTCCGCGCAACAGGTCATCCATGCCCGCAAACTGATAGGGCAGGGGGAAGGCCCCGACAATGTGGCTCAATCGCTCAACGTCTCGCGCCGGACGCTCTACAGGGCTTTAAGCGGCACAAATGCCAGCGAGCAAAAAAGCCAGTAAAAACAACGGGCAAAACTGGACACTTTGTTGTATTCTGTCCATATTTTGAAAATCATCCAAATAAATACCTAAAATGACGGAGGGTCAAATGACACTTTCGCTTTCCAATGCATGGGATCATGTTATACGGCTACTTAAATATCATGGGATGCAAGTTGATATACAATCTAGGCACGAGCGATACGCTAAATTATTCGGCTATAATTGTATGATCGCAAATGTAAGAAGTATAAAGAGCGGTACTTCCCGCGTTCGTGTTAATATAGATTGGTTCCGTAATCCTTTAGATAAATCAAAGCCTACAATTAGAGGTATCCATCATATAGATGGATTCGATTTCGAACTTATTCCGACTACCGAGATTCTCTATGCCATTCATTATATCCAGTTACGTGATTACTCGCTTAGGCTGGAACTTGAAAAAACCAGATGGTTTAAGGAACCTTGGTGGGGCTTAAAAGTAAACCAAAAAGATGATAGCTTTGTGTGGGTTGGTGGAAATACGATATCATTTCCTCTCACACGATTTTCATCGCCCGAAGCCTTGTCCAATCTAGAACAACAGTGGAGATAATATCTTATGCCTTCCACTTTCAATGGCATCGGTACTCGATATATTGGCTGGTACGATCCACTCCCAGATGGATCATATATCACTACTAAATGGCTTGTGTTATTTCTCCCAATAATCCCGTTAGAATCATACAGGGTTAGGTGCATTGATACCAAATTATCCATATCGTTTTTCCCGATGTTTTCAAGTACTACTAATTACATAGTAGTACAAACACTAGAACACATCCATTCAGAAGGAGTAGTAAGAACTTACGCTTTCTATATAACTCAAATATCATGTATAATTCTATCCGCTTGGCTAGAAAAATCTTGGCTCAAAATAATACCTATTACTGTGTTTGCTGTTCTTATATTGACATGGATTATCAACGAGATTCGCAAGGTAAAAATGGAAACTGATGCAAGAGTGCACGATCTAATGGAAGCAATACTAGAAAAATGTACAAAAGACCCCAATCCAGAAAAAACGAAGGCTACTGTGTCGGAGATTGAAAAACGGTAGACTGAGAGAATGGAGAATATCGGTGCTTTTTGAATTAGGGTGAGCCGATCCACAACTGGACAATTGAGCGTAAATTGTCCATATTCTGAAAACCGCCCCGCCCCACGCCTTACAGAGCGGGCCGACCTATCGCTGGTAACTGGACAAAAAGGCTTTTTGTCCAGTATTGCCACTTTGCCACGCTAGAAAAATTGCGGCTTCGCGGGCCGCTTCCGCGCGCACACGGGACAATTTACGCTCTATTGTCCAGTTATTAACAAAGGCACTTAAGCTTATCTAGGTTGAACGGTACCGCCTCCTATGATGAGTACATGTCTTTTATTATCTAACGACCATGATTCGAGCCGTCCGAGAAAACTCTGGCCAAGTAATAGAGACCCGTTTGCACGCCCGACGCTGGCTGGGACATGGCTGATTTTGATGCCACCTATGTCCAGTTCACGGATAGTAAACCTTGAACTCTTTAATATTGAGCCATCAGCTAATTCATAAAATTTGCCGGGGAGAAAGTCACTTTGAGTTATTGTCCCTGTTCGCAAGAGTGTTAGAGCTACATCGGCAGGGATGTTAACTTCGGATGCACCTGTATCCAAAATGAATCTCAGAGTAAGGACTCCGTTGATCCTTACAGGTAATTCGTAAACACCGCCTAGTTTTTCTAGAGGAATCTCTATTTTCTGCACGCCCCCCCCTCCACGAGAGATAACACCGATGGCACTTTGAGCGCGAGCATATCCTTGGTCTGCTGCCTTGCGATACCATTGCAATGCTTCGGCATAGTCCTGCGGCACGCCTTCGCCGTGCTCGTACATATATCCCAAACCGTATTGGGCGGCAGCATATCCTTGGCCTGCTGCCTTGCGATACCATTGCAATGCTTCGGCATAGTCCTGCGGCACGCCTTCGCCGTGCTCGTACATATATCCCAAACCGTATTGGGCGCCAGTATGTCCCTGATCCGCCGCCTTTCGGGACCATATCGCCGCTTCGGTAAAGTCCTGCGGCACGCCTTTGCCCTCGTGGTACATCATTCCCAGCACACCTTGTGCCTTAACGTGTCCCTGTTCCGCCAACTTCTTGAACTCTTTATAAGCCTTGGCGTAATCGCCTCTTTCATAAGCCGCTTTAGCGTCATCAAAATCAGCATATGCGAAGGAAAGGACTGACATAAAAACAAGGATTACAAAAAAACCTAATCTCTGATACATCTTTTGTCTCCTCAAGCTGAATGCCGAGGACAATTATGATGCCACAGTTTGTACCCTATTCTTTAGCTTTTCTAATAGTTGTTCCAACTGTTCTGTTGAGAGTGTATCCAAATCCAATTCAAGACCACTTAGATTCTTGAAAACGAGTTTATCATTTAGGTATTGATATAGCTTCAACGTAATATCTTGCGTACATTTCATGGCATATTTGATACGGTCATCCACTGTTCTAGATATTATGACACCCTCAACTTTAGAATTGTCCACCGCTGCGAGATTTACCTTTACCCAACCCATATAACGAAGTATTTGACCTATAGTTTCATCGCTATTCTGATCTAGTTTAAGTTCAATAACTAGCCATCTACGTTCTTTGCGATGCCTAGCAAGTAAGTCTATCTCTCCAATGTCTCTTGTTTTATATCTGCCATCTAACATCCACGTCTTTTGCAACTCCCATTCTTCATTGAATGGAGTCTTGTCCCAATTGTTATTCAAAAATATTTGCAGCTCTTTTTCAGATCGAAAATGAGAGCTCGGCGACATATGTCCATTCTTGATTTCTTCCAATCGGTTTCTGGCCTTACCCTTTGCGCTGTAATGCAACAGTTCAGGATATATTTCTAAAGCTTCTGCCAGTCGAATGTCGGGTGAAGTAACGCTATTGCTTTCGTCTAACAAGTCTGCCGTTTTTCTTTCTGACCATCCTCCTCGATCTGAATTGGTTGAAGAAGGGCCGTGTTTCTCGGTCTGGATTTCATTGATACGTTTTTTCAATCTCACTGCTTCGATCCATTTCCCAGATTTAACAATTTTAGCAAAGAGGGCGCGTATCCTATCTTTGTCGCGGTCGCGGATTTGTTCTTCATCAAAACTGAATCCACAACTATCGCATATTTCAACTGCTTCTGAATCGCATGAACATAGCGGGCAGGTCTTCATAATCAATTCACCGTCTTCCTAAATCTATAACTCTTCGATGGGGGAATGTCGGGTGGCTCTAATTAACAGGACATTTTACAACAAACTGTCCAGTTTTGCCCGTTGTTTTTACTCGCTTTTTTGTTCGCGGGCAATTGTGCCGCGATAGCGGCACGAGACCCAGAGGGCCGTTGCGGTTGCGCCCTTGCATTGCGCAACCAAAGCCGCTCCGCACCCCCGTCGGCGCGTAGCGGGTGGGTGGTGGAAAGGCCCTTTTTAAGCCGCGCAAGGTGCACCACGTGACTTTCAATTTCCACCTGCTCAAGCTGCAAGGCGCAAGCCTCCGACACGCGCAAGCCGTGCCGGAACATCATCAGCAAGAAATAACGGTCGCGGGCCTCATACCGCCCGCCCTTGGTGGCGGCCATGAGCTTTTCAACCTCGCGCACGGTGATATGTTTTCGGTCGTTAATAGCTCGTTTAAGCAACCTTGGGCGTCAGGCGCTCAACAGTAATGCGGGAAGCCCGCTTGCGCATCTGCGCAAGGTCATAATTCATCTGCATCCGAAGCCACGTATCCGCCGTGCTGCCAAATGCCTTTTCAAAGCGGATCGCCATTTCCGGCGTGACGCTGCTGCGTCCGGCAATAACGTTGTGAAGCTGCTGGCGCGTTATGCCGAGCCCCTTAGCAGCTTCCGCGACACTTAAGCCAAGATCGTCAAGGCACGCCTTAACAAGCTCGCCAGGGTGTACAGGGTCTTTCATCTCCATTGTTTTTGACTCCTTCAATGGTAATCGATAAAATCCACCTCAATCTCTTGCGCGGCGTGCAGAGTCGAGAGAATGAGCCTTATCGGCTCCAGCATGTCCGGCGGCAATTTGGTGCCGTCGTCATCCTCGAAGAACTGCCGCAGTCCTTTGTGCCGAAAGGTTTTTTTCATCGTCCATATTGTAAAGAGTAATTTTACGTTTTACAAGAGTTGTTGCTTGGGTTTTTTGAACGTCAGGGCAGAATATGCGCGGGGCGGTGGCGCCCGCTCCGGCCGGAGCGGGCGCCTATTTTCGTTTTCGCAAACACTTCCGAATCGCAAGCCTCGTGGAGCGTGGAAATGGGTTATCGAGCGGCCCGCCTCGTGGGCAGGCGGGCTGTCGAGATACTACCCCTGCCGCCGAAATCTCGACGCTCCGCGAGGCGGGGGCGGTCCCACCGCCTTATACCAAGTTGCGTTCAAGTGTGTAACAAAAGAAGCTGAAAAGCTCGGGGAACTTTGCCCCCGAACCCTCACTTCGTTCGGGTTCGCGCTTACACATTGGACCGATGCTCGACGCTGAACCCTCACCTGGTTCGGGTTTGCGCTGACACTCGCGGCCAATGTTAAACGCTTAGAGTTCGCGCCCGATTCTTTATGAGGGCGCACCCTCACTTCGCTCAGGTCCGGGCTTACATGCCTAACGTGGTTAAATGCTGCAAGTCCGGGTGCGATCTTTTGTGAGCGCCCAGTTCGCGCCCGATCTTTTGAGAGGGCGCACCCCCTCGCAGCTTCGCTGCTATTTAAGAATGGCGCTGCGGCGCCCGCCCAGCAAGTGCTGAGCAGCCGCCGCCGGCACCGAGCGCTTGGCCGCGCGCGTCTGCGCGCGCGGCCAAATCTTGCGGGGTGCGGGGAACCCTCACTACGATCGGGTTCGCGTTTAACATACAAACCGGTGTTCGACGCTTATAGTTCGGCGTCCGATCTTTTTGTGAGGACGCAGTCACTTCCCCGCTCTTTTCGATTAATTCAATCTTGAACGCAAACTGGTATTAATCGATCTGCTCCACCAGGTAATTCTGGACGCCCATCTGCTTGATCTCGTCGAGTTGAGCTTCGATCCAGTCGATATGATTTTCCTCGTCCTTCAGAATGGAATCCATGAGTTCCCGTGAGCCGTTGTCGCCGAGTTCCATTGCGAGCCGGATTCCATCGTTGTAGCTCTTGATGGCGCCGTCTTCGGCGTCCCAGTCATTTTTATGCTGCTTCGGGACTTCCGCGCCGATGTTTATCTTATTCAGATTACTTACGATTGGCCGGCCTTCCAGGAAAAGTATGCGTGCGATCAGTTTCTCGGCGTGTTTCATCTCGTCGATCGCCCGTTTCTCGATCTGCTTGTGAAGCTTTTCGTAACCCCAATTGTCGCACATCTCCGAGTGAACCATGTACTGGTTGATGGCGGTCAGTTCGTCTGAAAGGAGGTCGTTCAGCTTTGCAATGACTTTTTCGTTGCCCTTCATTTCATTCTCCTTAAGTTAAAGTTATTATCTATTACCGGCTTTAGCCGGAAGCTCTGAGGTGAATGTTTACTTTTTCTGCGGAAGAATGTGCGTTGAGCTGCCGAGGAAGGCTTCGGCCGCTTCTTCTTCGGATTCTGAAAGAGTTGGATGAGGGTGAATCGACATGCCTATGTCCTCTGCAAGAGCGCCCATCTCGATTGCAAGAACACCCTCGGATATCATTTCACCGGCTTCACGCCCGACAATACCGAGTCCCAGCACCCGTTGCGAACCGGGGTCGATTATCATCTTGGTCATCCCCTGGGCGACGCCCATGGATACAGCGCGACCGGATGCGGACCATGGGAAACGGGTGACCTTGACTTTTCGGCCTTGCCTTTTTGCCGCCTCTTCGCTTAGTCCGCAAACCGCAATCTGCGGATCGGTGTAAAGGACTGCAGGAACGGCCTGAAAATCGAATGCCGAGGGCATTCCGGAGATCACTTCGGCAGCGACTTTGCCTTCATGCATGGCCTTGTGAGCCAGCATAGCCCCGCCTGTTACGTCACCGGCCGCAAAAATTCTTTCATCCGTTGTGCGCCTCTGCTGGTCAACTTTTATGAATCCGTGCTCGTTCACCGTGACTTTTGTATTCTCTAAGCCAATTCCCTGCGAATTCGGGGTCCTGCCGACGGCCGCGAGCACTCGGTCGAATCGCTGGTTCTTTTCCTCGATTGTCCCGCTGAAAGTAACATTTACGCCGCTCTCATCTTCCTCGATCGAGGTGACGTTGGTGTTGCAGCGAATGGATTCAAAGAGTGCTTCGAGCTGGGCAACAAGAGGTTTCGACAGGTCGGGATCGATACCGCGCATGAGCTGTCCGTCATTTTCGACAAGGACCACTTTGCTCCCCAGCGATGCGTAAACAGAGCCGATTTCAAGCCCGACAAAGCCGCCTCCGACAACGAGCAGCCGTTTGGGGATATCCGCCAGCTCAAGGGCGCCTGTTGAATCCATGACTCGCCCGCCCGGTTTGAACTCCGCTCCTGCCAGGGTTCGGGTAGAGGAGCCTGTGGCGATGATCGCGTGTTTGAACCTGATATGGCTGGACCCCGTATTCTGGACTCGCGCATGGCTTGAATCCTCCAGTGCGGCCTGTCCCTGCATATAAAGAATGCCGCGCCTTTTCGTAAGCTCGACCAGACCCTTCGCCAGCCTGTCGATGACCTTGTCCTTCCATTCGCGCAGTCGGCCCAGGTCTAATTTCGGCTCCGCAAAGGTGACGCCCATATCACCGGCGCGCCGGGCATCGTGCATGAGTTCAGTAACGTAGAGCAGGGTCTTTGACGGTATACAGCCTCTGAACAGGCACACTCCTCCCGGTCTGGGGTCGGCTTCGACCATCGTTACGTCCATACCCAGATCAGCCGCCCGAAAAGCTGCCGCATAGCCTCCCGGACCTCCGCCGATCACCAGCAGATCTGTTTCCTGGGTAAACTCGCCCATTACCATTCGATGAAAGCTCCTATATAGCTACTAGCTCATCATAAGAAGGTCTTCGGGGTTTTCCAGGCTCTCTATGATCGCATTCAGAAACCTGGCCGCTTCAGCGCCGTCAAGGACGCGATGATCGAAAGTGATGTTGAGCGGCAGCATCAGGCGCGGGATGATTTCATAATTTTTTTCATCTCCGACTACCATCGGCTGCAATCTTGCCTGAGCCATTCCAAGGATGGCGACTTCAGGGTAATTGATGATAGGACAAAGTGCCGTACCGCCTATCGGACCCACGTTGGTTATTGTGAAAGTCCCGCCGGACATGTCATCCTTGGTAGCCTGGCCCTGGCGGGTCTTTTCCGCAAGGTCTTTGAGTTCAACCGCCAGATCGAAAATACTCTTGCAGTCAACGTTCCGGATCACTGGAACCAGCAGGCCGCGCTCGGTGTCAACCGCGAACCCGATGTTATGGTAATGTTTAATGATGATCTCTTCAGATTCCATATCGATGCTCGAATTGAATCGGGGGAATTTTTTCAGTGCCGCCGCAGCGGCTTTTATTGCGAAAACCGTCAGGCTCAAAGCTCCGCCCTGCGCCTCGACCTGCTGTTTGTGTTTGTGCCGGAACGCTTCGAGTTCGGTAAGGTCCGCGACGTCCATGTGCGTAACATGGGGAATTTGGGACCACGCAACGGCAACGTGTTTCGCAGTGCTTCGGCGCACGGAGCGAAGCGGGATTCGCTCGACCGGCCCGGCCCAGTCGAATTGGGGGAGAGCAGGGGCCTCGGGGGGTTCGGGAGGCTTTTTCTCCTTCCCCTTTCCCAAAGGGGGGCCGGCGGGGATTTTAGCCTCGATGGGCGCCTTTTCGGCTTCGGGCCCTCGATCGCCTTCGGCGAACGCGCGCACGTCGTCTGGGGTAACTCGCCCACCTGGGCCGCTTGGCTTCACCTGGTTAATATCTATACCGAGCTCTCGCGCCAGGCGGCGGGTGGAAGGGGCGGCGGCAACCGGACCCTCAGGCAGCCGCGTTTCGCGCTTTTCTTCGGGCGTTTTCGGCGCCGCCGCCTGAGTCTGCTCAGTGGACTCGCCCTCCTTCAGAAAAACAATGAGCACTTCCCCTACGCGGACGGTCTGCCCTGATTTTACCCTTACTTCCTTGACGGTTCCGGTGACCGGCGAGGGGACCTCTGCCGTCGCTTTGTCGGTTTCGACGATCAGCACTGTTTGCCCGTCTTCGACTCTGTCCCCGGCTCGAACGAGAACTTCGATTATCTCACCCTCGTGAATTCCCTCTCCAAGGTCGGGAAGTTTGAACTCGACGGGCATGCGACCCTCCACAGCTAGAATGCCAAGGTTTCGCGAACGGCGTTCATGATCCTGAGCACGCCGGGCAAATAATCCTGCTCGCGCTGGTAGTACGGTATTACAATATCAAAACCAGTCGCTCTTCGGATGGGAGCTTCCAGGTAGAGCAGGGCCTTTTCCACTATTCTGGCAACCACTTCGGCGCCTGCTCCATAGGTGCGGTGTGCCTCGTGCACTACTACGGCTCGCCCGGTCTTTTTTACGGATTCAATGAAGATCTGGTCGTCAAGAGGCGATATTGACAGCAGATCGACAACTTCGCACTTTATCCCATCCTTCTCTTTTAGTTCCGATGCCGCATCGAGCGTCGGCATAAGGCTTGCCCCGTAAGTTATCAGGGTTATGTCCCCGCCCTCCAAAGCTATCCGGGACTTGCCGATAGGGAAAGTTTCCTCTTCTTCGGGCACCTCTTCCCTGAAGGCCCGATAGACTGCTTTTGGCTCATAGAAAACAACCGGGTCAGGGTCCCGTATGGCGCTTATCAGAAGCGCGCGGGCCGTGCGTGGGGTAGAAGGGATTACCATCTTCAGCCCCGGGGTATGCGCCCAATAAACTTCCCGGCTCTCGGAGTGGTGTTCGAGTGCTCTTACTCCCCCACCATAGGGGGCCCTCAACACCATTGGAATACCGTAGCGGCCCTGTGACCTGAACCTCATCCTGGACGCATGAGATTCCATCTGGTGGAAAGCAAAGTAGCTGAACCCGGAAAACTGCATCTCGCATACCGGTCTAAGCCCGTAGATCGCCATTCCGATTGAGAATCCGGCGATTGCGGATTCGGCCAGCGGCGTGTCCATCACTCTTTGGGGCCCAAATTTGTCAAGCAGCCCGTCTGTCACACGAAAAACTCCCCCGTCTTTCCCGACATCTTCTCCCAGCAGGATAACCCTGTCGTCTTTTTCCATCTCCTGACGGAGCGCCATGTTTATGGCCTCAACCATGTTCATTTTGGGCATCTATGAAATCTCCCAACCACTGAAAAAATCCTCGTATGAGTGACTATATGCAACAACTAAGCAGAAGAATATCATTTCTATTGCGCACCCCCCTTATCGACTGAGCCGCGCTTTTGTTCGAGTTCCCCTTTGAGTTCCTCCCTCTGGTAGCGTAGAGTAGGGGTAAGTTCCGCATAGGCATGATCGAACATGTCCAAAGAATTGATTCCCTTTTCGACCAACTCCGTCCAGCGGTGCTCGGCCGCGCTGATTTCTGTTTTGACTTGCTCTTCAACCGTCTGGTTTTTCCGGTCGTCGAGAATGCCCTTGTCTCTCAAATATTTTTCAAACCGGGTGATGGGGTCGCGTTTCTCCCATTCTCTGACTTCTTCTTCCGTGCGGTACTTTTTAGGATCATCCGCCGTAGTATGCATGGAGAGCCGGTAGGTTACCATTTCTATAAGAGTGGGTCCCTCGCCCCTTCTGGCGCTGTCCACCGCATCTTTGACCGCCTTGTAGACGGCGAGAACGTCGTTTCCGTCCACCTGGAGCCCCGGCATGTCGTAGGCAATCGCTTTCTGAGCCAGAGTTTTTGAATGGGTTTGCCGGCTCCGGGGCAGTGATATCGCCCATTGGTTGTTCTGACATATGAAAACGACCGGGGCCTGATAGACCGAGGCAAAATTCATAGCTTCGTGAAAATCGCCCTGGGAGGTCCCCCCGTCGCCAAAAAATGTCGCTACGACAGCATTTTGCCCACGGTACTTTATCCCGTAACCGATTCCCACCGCATGTATCATTTGTGAGCCGACGGGTACGGATATGGGAAGCAGGTTCAGTCCGTCCGGTATGTATCCGCCCTCACTGTAGCCTCCATAATAGAGAAGGATGCGCTCCATCGGCTTTCCGTGCCACATTTCGACGGGAGCTTCACGAAAGGAGGGTACGATCCAGTCATCGGGATTCAAGGCGGCTGCCGCTCCAACCTGGGCCTCCTGTCCTTTGATAGGCGCAAAAGTGCCTATCTTGCCCTGCCTCTGGAGGATCAGCATCCGCTCATCGAATCTTCGCCCAAGCAGCATGGCTCGATAGAGTTTGAGCAGCAGCTCGTCTGATAATTGCGGCTCCAGCGATTTGTCAACCTGCCCGCTTTGGTTCAGGATTGAAAGGTAATTGACGCGGTATGGGAGATCGATTTCGGTGGTCGGCATTATCCTTTCTCACCTCGAAATTGTCTGAAGATAGCTAGTTTCCGTCCGGCAAGGGTCCTTTTCCGCCCTGGCGGCGTCAATCTTCGGGTTTGCTTGTGCGGCGTACCGATGTACGCCTCCGCGCAATCCCTCGATTTCCTAGCCAAGACGAAAAATACCTCCTTTCCGAATCGGAACCTGCAAGTGTCTCATCCGGCGTTTCCGGATGGACACTAGCTATAGGTAAATGAACGGAATAACAACTCAGGCAAAATTCTTTAGCATTGAGCAATATAAGTACAGGCCTTTTTTTCTGCCAGAGGGCAGACGGAAATCGGCTTGACTGTCAAAGATAGATATATCTTTTAGCTGGTTTCCATTCGGAAAGGGTCCTTTTCCGTCCTGGGCGGTGGGACCGCCAGCCGACTTGGCCGCTGCCTTCGGCGGTGGCACGGACATGATCTCGACGCTCCGCGAGGCGGTACCTAAGTACGCCTCCGCGCAACCCCTCGATTTCCTTGCCAGTACGAAAAATGCCTCCTTTTCGAATCTGAAACTGCTAGTGTACCATCCGGAATTTCCGGATGGACGCTAGCTGGAATTCGAAACACGAGTAACTATTTTAGTAAGTATTCTCGTAAGAGAGACTTAGTGCACAAATGCAAGAAAATCAGAGGGAAATATGAAAGTGCCGCTGATAAAGACCTCTTTGCCGGGGCCGAAAGCTTCGGAGTTGATCCGCGTTGACGAAGGGTTCATTTCTCCATCCTATACAAGGATTTATCCGCTGGTTGTCGAAAAGGCGCGGGGACTGTGGGTTCAGGATGTTGACGGGAATCGGTTCCTGGATTTCACAGCGGGTATAGCCGTGAACTCGACCGGGCATTGCCATCCCGAAGTCGTTAAGGCAATCAGGGATCAAGCCGGAAAACTGATTCACATGTCGGGAACGGATTTCTACTATGGTTCCGAGATAGTCCTTGCCAAAAAGTTGGTTGAGATTGCGAACATGACGGGCGGGGCCAGGGTCTTTTTTGGCAACTCCGGCGCTGAGGCCGTGGAAGCCTCGTTCAAACTCGCCCGCTATCATAGCAGGCGCGAACAAATGGTCGCTTTTTTCGGCGCATTTCATGGCAGGACGATGGGTGCACTTTCGCTCACCGCAAGTAAAGCCTATCAGAAAAAATATTACCACCCGTTCGTACCGGGTGTTACCCACGTGCCATACCCGAACTGCTATCACTGCCCTCACGGGGCCTGTTATCCCACCTGCGGTTCGGCATGCGTGCGGTGGATAGAAGATCCCCTTTTCCGCACCTGCATTCCTCCGGAGGAAGTTGCGGCCATATTCGTCGAACCAATTCAGGGAGAGGGCGGATATATCGTACCGCCGCCCGAATTCTACGTAGAACTTAGCAAATTGGCAAAAAAATACGGCATCCTTCTTGTTGCCGACGAAATTCAATCCGGGATGGGAAGAACCGGAAAAATGTTCGCTATGGAACACTTCGGCGTTGAACCTGACATGATGGCCCTTGCCAAAGGAATTGCCTCGGGCATGCCGCTGGGGGCCATGATCGCCAATGCGCAACTTATGGACTGGCATGCCGGATCGCACGCATCGACTTTCGGCGGCAATCCCATTTCCTGCCGCGCAGCCCTGGTAACCATCGATCTCCTTCAAAAAGGTCTGATCGGCAATGCGGAAATCAGGGGGCAGCAGCTAATGGCGGGGTTGAGGGAAATGCAGAAGGGCTTCGAGTGTATGGGAGACGTGCGTGGAAAGGGACTGATGGTGGGTGTGGAACTCGTGAAGGACCGCCTCACCAAACAAAGCGCCCCCGATTTGCGTGATCTCACCGTTTCGAGCGCATTCCACAGTGGTTTGCTCCTGCTCGGTTGCGGTGAAAGCACGATTCGCTTTTGCCCCGCTCTCACCATCAACGCAAAGGAAATAGACACTGGGCTTTCCATTTTCGAGCAGACTCTAAGAAAGCTCGCCGGTTAAGATAATTCATATTCCACCGCAGAGAGCGCAGAGGTGGAAATATTAAAATCTTTGACAGGAGAGCCTCTTGCAAAAGTCCTTCAACGTCATTCCGGCGGGGCCTGTCCCGGAAGTGTCCAGTCCGGGAGCCGGAATCCAGGTTTTTCAAGGTCCACTGGACCGCGGATGTCACCGGAGTGA